>ERZ779861.2793-NODE-2793-length-15821-cov-12.735063_pt1 | contig 15821 bp, 13 predicted proteins | sample MGYA00511558_ERZ779861 | MGnify/ENA primary metagenome ERZ779861 (study PRJEB29588, sample SAMEA2163432) | human gut metagenome | biome: human gut; feature: human-associated habitat; material: faeces | place: Denmark | collected 2008/2010 ... | reverse complement strand
AGTCGGAATAGCTGGGGAACCACACGTCGATGACGTTGCCCTTCATGCCGCCGGTGTCCTCCACCTGTCCCATACCATAGGACTGAATGAACATGCGGGAGTGATAGGGGAAGGTCTTGGGGTCGGCGGCGACGATGCCCAGCCCCACCGCGTGTCCGGTGGCGGTAGTCCACGCCGCACCTTTCTCGCCGCCGCTGTAGTAGGCGGTGGAGTTGCAGGTGATCTTGTTGTAATAGGTCATGCTGTAGCCGGACTGGAACACCAGATAGCCGCCGCTGGAGCCGCCGCCATAGGGCACGTCGCGCTCGATGCGGTCGTCCTGCTCCACCGACTTGACCAGACGGCCGTAGACGACGATCTGAGCCTTGGCGGTGCTGTCGCTGCGGTCTACCAGTACGGTGTTCACCATTTCGCCGTTGCGGTACACATCGTCATAGGTGTCGGTGGTCAGACCGGGCGTGCCCTCCTGTAGGATCACATGCTCGCCGTAGGGCAGCAGGTAATCGTACAGCACCTTGGTCTTGTAGGTGTCCACCTTTGTTTCGCGGCGGCGGCAGCGCAGCTCGTCGCTGACGTGGATCAGGGTCTTGAGACCGGTGGTGTTCACGCCGATCATTTCGTCCGCTCCCACCTGAATGTCGTAGCGCTCCAGCAGGTTCTGCACCGTCTCGTTGTAGGACTCCACCGTCAGCAGCTCGTTGCCGTGGCGGATCAGCACCGTTTGTCCGGCGGTCAGGATAAACTGGGCGTCGCCGCCGATCTCGTCCCGCACCCGCAGCAGATCGTTTTCATAGGTGAAATCGGGATAGCCGTCCACCAGTGTGGTGGACTCCTCCGTGACCAGCAGATAGGTATAGGTCTTCACCGTAGTGTCCGACACGCACCAGGGCAGGCAGACCAGCAGGGCGATGGCGCCCACCAGTAGCCAGCGCATCCAGACGTGAGCCCGCATTTTGTGGGAGAAGCGGCGCAGGAACTGATACTGGGGCAGCTCCCACACGGCCTTTTTCGTCCGCTGCCACCACGCCCGCGCGGAGCGCACCATGCGGGTGTTCAGGAACCATGCCCAGATCAGCCGCCCAATCAGCGCGAACACGTCGCCCAACCGCCACCAGAACACCCGGAAAGCACGCCTGAGGGCTCGAACCTCCTCCGTCTCGCCGAAGGTTTTCCAGCTATCCCCCATGCAGCGCCAGGCAAACTTGATGTTGGGCCAAAGTTGTTGCAATCGTTCTTTCATAATACCTCGATGATATCCATCTTGCCGCCGGGATAAACCGAAAGCGGGATGGAAGTGGAAAAATACGCCACAAAGTATAGCATTTTCGGCAAAATTTGTCAAGTTCTCCCCACCGGAGCAAAACGATTGCAATACGATAGCTGGTTGTAGGGCGGGTCACGTGGGGCACGCCCTACGGTATGGTATGCTAGAACTCTGTGGGCGGACGACCCTATCCGCCCTGACGATAACCACAGCACTACGTTAGGGGCGGACAGAGTCGTCCGCCCCTACGAACGGATTATCGAAAATGACATTATTAAATCCATAGGGCGGGGTAGAACCCCGCCCTATGGATATACGATCAGGAAGCCTTTTCATTGTCGCTTACCGCCAGTGCCGCTTCCTTTTTCCGCATGGCGCGGCGTACCTCGTCATAGATCACGGCGCAGACGGGGACGCCCAGCAGCATACCGGCGACGCCGCCCAGTCCGCTGCCCACGATGACGGCGAAGAACACCCAGATGCCCGGCAGGCCTACGGATTTGCCCACCACGTGGGGGTAGATCAGGTTGCCCTCGATCTGCTGCAGGACGATGAGGAACACCACGAACCAGATGGCCTTCATGAAGGACACCGGCAGGATCAGCAGCGCGCCCACGATGGCGCCGATCCACGAGCCGAGAATGGGGATCAGGGCGGTGACGCCCACCAGCACGGCGATGACCGGGGCGTAGGGCAGGCGGAGGATCAGCATGCCCAGCAGCACCAGCGTGCCAAGAATGACGGCCTCGATGGTCTGGCCGGTGATGAACTGGGAGAACGTGCGGCTGACGCGGCCCAGAAACGCCAGAAACGGCGTGACCCGCCGCTCCGGGAACGTCAGGTACAGCAGCTTTTTCAGCTGGCGGGCCAGCGTTTCCTTCTGGGCCAGTATGTACACGGAGAACACCACGCCCATCAGCAGGTTCACCACCGCCGACAGCACCGACGTGGTGACGCTGATGGTGGTGTTCAGCAAGGCCGAGCCGCCCTTGGCCAGCAGGTCGGTGAGCTTGGTCAGCAGGTCGTTTTTGCCCAGGTCGATCTCCGGCAGAGTGATGGCATACTGCTCCAGCGAGACGCGCAGGTCGTCGTACCGCACGTCCAGCGTCTTGACATAGTCGGAGATGGTGTTCACCATGTCCACCACGGTGCTGCCCAGACGGGGGATCACCACGAAGCACACGGCGAAGATCACGCCCAGCACAATGAGAAAGCTCAGCAGCAGGCAGATGGGGCGGCGCAGCTTCTTTACAATGGGCTTGCCGCCCTCCTTGAGGAACAGCCTGTTCCACAGCCGCTCCAGCGGATTCAGCAGCAGGTTCAGGATGAAGGCCAGGATCAAGCCAATCAGGATGGGGGAGAGGATGCTGAGAATGGCGCGGAGAATGCGCAGCAGCAGGTCAAAGTGGTTCACCAGCCACCACACGGCGATGACGGCTGCCGCCATCAGCAGAATGTTTCGTATGGTCTTTTTGTTCAGTTCCAAGGCAGTATCCCCCGATTTTCACATGATATTTCCGGAAACCAGTATACCATACATTCCGTCAAAAAAGCGTGAAGGATTTGTGAATATTACCGGGCCTGCTCCGCGGCGGACAGGGCGTTGGTGAGGCGGGCGAAGTCCTCCAGCGTCAGGCGTTCGCCACGGACGGAGGGCTCCAGACCGCAGGCGGTGACGATTTCCGTCAGCTGCTCCTTGGGCAGCTGGTAGCCGGTTTGCAGAGAGTTCACCAGCGTTTTTCGCCGCAAGGCGAAGGCGGCCTTCACCGTCCGCCACAGGGCGGACTCGGACACCACGTCCACCGGCGGCGCCTTCCGCACGGGACAGTGGATCACGGCGGAGGTCACCTTGGGGGCGGGCAGGAAGCAGGTGGGGGGGACGGTGAACAGCAGCTGGGGGTCGGTGTAGTACTGCATCAGTACGGTGAACGCGCCGTACTCCGCCGTGCCGGCCCTGGCGCAGATGCGCTCCGCCACCTCTTTCTGTATCAGGACGGTGAGACTGTCGAAGCAGCGGCTCTCCACGCATTTGGTCAGGATGGGGGTGGTGATGTTATAGGGCAGATTGGCGCAGAGGATGGGCCGCAGTCCGGCGAAATGCTCCTGTATCACCTGCGAGAAGTCCAGCTTCATGGCGTCGCCCTCGATGAGGGTGAAGTTGTCCGCGCCGGACATGGTCTCCCGCAGCACGGGGTAGAGGCGCACGTCCAGCTCCACCGATGCCACCTTGGCGGCACGGTGCACCAGCTGGGCCGTCAGCGGGCCGATGCCGGGGCCAATCTCCAGCACGCCGGTGCGCTCGTCCGCACCGCTGGCGTCGGCGATATCCCGGGGCACCCAGCCCTCGATGAGAAAATTCTGGCCCATGGCCTTGGAAAAATGAAAGCCGTGGCGCTCCAAAAGCGCCTGTATCTCCCGGCGGTCGCAAAGATCCATTGTTGCCTCTCCTTATGATACCATCGATTGACAAGGGCAGACACGGTTTTGTCGGGCAGAAATGCGCCCATACTGCGTCAAGACCCTTGGCAATACGTCGAGTATTCCCTGCGGGCCTTTTCTTGTCTGGACACATTTCTGCTCCGACAAAACTGCAAGGCACCTGCCAGCGATGGATTTTCGAGTGATTTTTGGTTTTTGAGATGCAGGTGGGCTGACGCCCACCAAGACGAAAAGAGCAAAAAGCGCCGGAAAGACGCGTTGGCAGGCGTGTTTGCCCTTGTTAATCGATGGTTCGTGGGTTTACTATAGCAGAAAACGGGAGGATTGGCAAGGGGTGGGGCGGACAGAGTCGTCCGCCCCTACGAAATGTTTGGCGAACCCGATGCTTCACCCCGCCGCACATTACTCCCCAACCAATGGCAAAAAAATAGACGCTCTTGCGAGCGTCTATTTTTATGAATCAGAATGAGATTCTAAATTAGAACTCCTTCTTCTTGCCGATGACGACAGCGCCGCCAGCGACGGACAGCAGGCTCATGCCAACATACATGGCAACACCAGCGTCGAAGGTCTTGGCAGAGCCAACACCCTTCTTGGTGTTGTCAGCCTTGGTGCCGTTGTCCTTATCGGTGGTCCAGTAGTAAGCCACATCGCCCAGGATCACGCCGTCGGCAACATTGACGAAGCCGGCGTTGACCAGCTGCTTAGCATACTCGGAGCTGTAAACATCAGCGGTCTCGGGGGTGCTGTACTGATAGTTGGAGCCGTAGAAGGTGCGGTTGCAGAAGTAGCACTTGTACTCGTTGACGTCCTTGACGATCTTGCCGTCGGTGGAGGTCTTGTACTCGACGTTCTTCTTCACCAGAACCATCAGGTGGCCAGCGGGAATGACATCGGCATTCTTGTCATAATCGGGAGCGCCGAACACGGTAGCAGCGCGGACAGCGATCACGTTGTCATACTTGCCATCAACGGTGACATAGGCTTCAGCTTTATCAGCGTCGCACTTGACCCAGTAATTGTCGTTCTTGACATCCTTGTAGCAATTCTTGGGAGCCTTGTCGTTCTCATCGCCGCAGCCGACATACTTGTGCTCAGCAACAGCCTTAGCCTTCAGAGCGTTGACCTTGAGATCGTTCTCCGCGACCTTCAGCAGATAAACAGCCTTGCCGTCCTTCTGATAGGTGACGATGAAGTTCTGGTCATTGTCATAGATGTCATCGTCGGTGGTCTCGACGAACCACTCCGAGTGGGTCTTGCCCTCGTAGTGAGCCAGGACATCGTCCTTCTGCTCGACGAACTTCAGGTCGTCATACTTCTCGTGCTGACCCTTCACAGTGACTTCCAGATCGTAGCCAGCTGCGAAAGCGACGGTGCACAGGCTCAGAGCCATAACCAGGCTCAGAACCAGAGCAACAATCTTCTTCATGTTTGGTTCCTCCATAAAAATTATTTGCAAAAACGTATCTCTCGTTTTTACGGTTACCAATATACCATAATTTTTCCAGCCGTCAAGGGGTTTCAGGTAATTGTTTCCAAACTGTAACTTTTGGTAAAAATTTTGTTACCGGGTGGAGGACAGGGGAGGAGACATAATAAACGCAGCAGATACGGTAAACATTCGTAGGGGCCGACGACTCTGCCGGCCCTGTTAAAAATGGTACAGTCATCGTTAGGGCGGGCAGAGTCGCCCGCCCCTACGAAGATCTAGCGGGGGTTGTTAAGTCTGCAAGGCGGTTTTTACAAATCCACCTTTTCGTACAGCGCTGCGGCCTTACGGAACGTCAGCAGCAGGCTCAACCCATATACCACGATGCTGATCGCCAGCGCCGGCAGCAGCCGCAGCTGGGTGGCGGCGTTCAGATCGTCCAGCCAGCCCAGTCCCGGAAAATGGGGCAGCGCCTCGCACACGATCATCAGCAGCGTCACGGGGATCAGCGCCTTGATGAAGGCCACGCCTACCTTATAGCCGCTGCGGTAGAAGGAGGTCAGGAACACGGCGTTGAACACCGCGTATAGCAGAAAGCCCGCCGCGAACAGCGCCAGATTGGGATCCATCCCCACCAGATTGTCCTTGCCCGGCTGCAAACGCACCGCCAGCAGCGCGCAGGGCCCCAGTACCGCCAGCGACAGCAGCTCCACCAGCGCCACCAGCACGCAGCCTGCCTTTACCGTGTCCCGCTTGGGAACCGGCAGAATGGCAGAATAGTAGTTATCCTTCTGCTCCCGGACGTTCAGAAACGTGAAGAACAGCCCCAGCATCACATAAAAAAAGATGACGGTATAGGGGTAGTTGGGGATCAGCACCATGACGCCGAACAGGCAGAACACCGGCGTCATGGGGTGGCACACCAGCCGCAGCTGCTTATATAATAGCGCGTTCATCCAGCTCCCTCCTTTCCACGGAAACGATGATATCCTCCAGCGTGGCGCCCCGGTCGGCGTAAGCCGCCATGAATTCCGCCACGGTGGAGCTATGGAAGATCGCGCCATCCTTGATAAAGGTGATGTGGCTGGCGCACTTCTCCAGATCGGAGGTGATGTGGGTGGAGAACAGGATGCTCCGCTGGCCGTCCGCCACGATGGCCCGGAACAGCTCCACCAGCTCGTCACGGGACACCGGGTCAAGGCCGCTGGTGGGTTCGTCCAGAATCAGCAGCTTTGCGTTGTGGCTCAGCGCCAGCGCCAGCAAATACTTCACCTTCATGCCGCTGGACAGCTGATCCACCCGCTTGCTCTCGTCGATGCCGAACAGCTCCAGATAGTGGCGGTATTTCGTCTCGTCCCAGTTGCGGTAAAACCGCCGGGTCACGTCGGTGATGGTCTTGACCTTCTTCTTGGGGTAGAAGTCGATGCCGCCCAGCACCACGCCGATCTGCTCCTTGAATTCCCGCTCGTGCTGCCGCACGTCCTGCCCGAAAAAGCGGACGTCGCCGCCGTCAGGGTGTACCAGTCCCAGAATGGATTTCAACGTGGTGGATTTGCCCGCGCCGTTGCGGCCGATAAAACCCACCACCGCGCCCTGCGGCACGTCGAAGGACACGTCCTTCAGGGTAAAAGCAGGGTAGGTCTTGCGCAGACCCCTTACTTCCAATGCGTTCATTCCTCGTCCTCCCCGTCCTCCGGCATGCCGTCGAACACCTGCCGCAGCATGGGGTGCAGCTTCTCCGGCGTCTGCAGGGCGATGCCCCGTTTCTTGTCCGCCAGCAGCACCAGCATATCGCCCGGCTCGATGCCGAACATCTCGCGGGCCTCCTTGGGGATCACGATCTGTCCCTTTGGCCCCACCCGCACCGAGCTCATGTAGTGCCGGTCGTCCCGTCGTGTGCTTTTCATGATAGTCCTCCGTTTCAAAAGTATAACTTTTCTTACTTTGGTGATATTGTAGCACAGAGAGGGGGTGATGTCAAGAGTAGGGCGGGGTAGAACCCCGCCCTACGGCTTATCAAATTTTGCCGGTTATCATTCGTGGGGCTTTGTCTCCTGATAGAACATGTTCCAGTCCACCTGATAGACCCGCAGGGCCTCCGGCGTGTGGCAGACCATCCGCAGGGTCATGCCGGGGTGCTCCCGGTCGAAGGTCACCAGCTCCCGCAGGGCGATATGAGCTGCCTGGGGTAGAGGATAGCCGTAGACGCCCGTGGAGAGGGAGGGAAAGTCCACGCTGCGGCAGCCGGTCTCCCACGCCAGCGCCAGACAGGAGCGGTAGCAGGAGGTCAGCAGCGCCGCTTCGCCGTATTGGCCTCCGCGCCAGATGGGGCCGGGGGTGTGGATCACGTACCGGCAGGGCAGGTCAAAGGCGGGTGTGAGCTTGGCCTGTCCGGTCTCGCAGCCGTTCAGGGCGCGGCAGGCCTCCAGAAGACGCGGCCCGGCGGCCCGATGGATGGCGCCGTCCACGCCGCTGCCGCCCAGAAGGGAGCAGTTGGCGGCGTTGACAATGGCGTCCGCATGGGAAAGGGTGATATCCCCTAAAACGACAGAAACAGACATAAAATGCACCTCACCTAACAAAAACGTAACATAAGTGTGAACAAAAGCTGAATTTTTCATCCGCTTGGCATCGGATATATTTACAGAAAACGGAAACCATGCTACAATAAACCAAGGAAGATGAACAGAGGAAGGAGCGCGAGCATGGTAAGAAAATATGTCCCCATCTACGAAGGCAACCTGCGCAAGCACACCCTGTCGGTGCCCCGGTGCATCAGCGAATGCAGCGGCATCCGGGTGTTCGGCCGCCGCATCAAGTCGCTGGTGTTCTCCACGGACGTGGCCATCATCAAGAATATCAACGCCGATGCGGTGATCGCCGTGTACCCCTTTACGCCACAGCCCAGCATTACACAGGCTATTATCGGCATCTCGGAGGTGCCGGTGTTCTGCGGCGTGGGCGGCGGACTGACCAACGGCGTCCGCAGCGCCAGCATGGCGGCCTATGTGGAGCATCAGGGCGCTTACGGCGTGGTGTGCAACAGCAAGATTGGGCTGGACACCATCCGCGCCATCAAGGAGGCGGTGGAGATCCCGGTGGTGTACACGGTGATCTCGGAGAAGATGGATATCGAGCCGTATCTGGCGGCAGGCGTGGACTTCGTGAATGTGTCCGGCGCGGCACGGACGCCGGAGATCGTGGCGGCGCTGCGGGCCAAGTACCCGGAGCTGCCTATCATCGCCACCGGCGGCCCTACGGACGAGAGCATTACCGCCACCATCCGGGCGGGCGCTAACGCCATCACCTACACGCCGCCCAGCAGCGCGGAGCTGTTCGCCAAGACCATGGCGGACAACCGCAGTGAGCTGGAATGATACATATATAATAACATACCGCAGGGCTGACCGTGTGTCAACCCTGCGGTTTTGATGATCCGTAGGGGCGACCCTTGCGGTCGCCCGTGCGGTTTATGTGCTGATGTGACGTGGGCGGCCGCAAGGGCCGCCCTTACAAAAGTGCATCGCGTCGATTACATCTCCAAATACGCCTTGCACTTGGCGTTGGCGGCTTCGGCTACGCGGCCTTCATCCACGGTAGCCAGATGGCCTTCCCGAACAGTGACGCGGCCATGCACCACCGTGTAATCCACCGCTCCGCGAACACCTACTGTGCCCAGCACGGACTTGGCATCGAAGCAGGAGCCTACCAGCTCCAGACGGCGGCTGTCGATCAGGAACAGGTCGGCGCACTTGCCCACCGCCAGCTGGCCGATATCGTCACGGCCCAGCAGACGGGCGCTGCCCCGTGTAGCCATCTTCAGAATGTCGTAGCCGGTGGGAGCGGCCTTGCTGGAATTCAGACGGTGCAGCAGGAAGGCCACACGCAGCTCCTCCATGAGACTGGAGCCGTCGTTGCTGGCGCTGCCGTCCACGGCAAGGCCTACGGGAACGCCCAGCTCCAGCATTTCCGGAATGCGGGCGATGCCGCTGGACAGCTTCATGTTGCTGATGGGGCAGTGGGCCACGCCGGTGCCGGTGTCCGCCAGCAGGCGCAGCTCCTCGTCATTGAAGTGGATGCCGTGGGCAAACCACACGTCATCGCCGATCCAGCCCAGACGCTGCATATATTCCAAGGGGCGGACGCCCTCACGCTCCAGCATGAAGTTTTCCTCGTCCTTGGTCTCGCACAGGTGGGTGTGAAGCCGGACGCGGTACTGCCGGGCCAGAAGGGCGCTTTGCCGCAGCAGCTCCGCCGACACGGAGAAGGGGGAGCAGGGCGCCAGCGCCACGCGGTGCATAGAGCCGTAGGCGGGATCGTGGTACTTCTCGATGCAGCGGATGGAGTCCGCCATGATCTCGTCCACCGTCTGTACCACGCTGTCCGGCGGCAGGCCGCCGTCCTTGACGCTCAAGTCCATGCTGCCGCGGCTGAGATACATGCGGATGCCCAGCTCCTGGGCCGCCGCCAGCTGTGCGCCCAGCAGGTCGCCGCTGTCGGCGGGGAACACGTAGTGGTGGTCGAAGCAGGTGGTGCAGCCGTGCTTCATCAGCTCACCCATGCCGGTGAGACTGGACAGGCGGATCACGTCCTCATCCAGATTCTTCCAGATTTCGTACAGGGTCTTGAGCCAGTCGAACAGCTCCATGTTCTGCACTTGGGGCAGATTGCGGGAGAACACCTGATACAGGTGGTGGTGGGTGTTGACCAGACCGGGGTAGCACAGCATGTGGCTGGCGTCGATGGTCTCGTCGGCGGTGACAGCCAGCTCGGGGCCGATGGCCTTGATGAAGCCGTCCTCACAGTAGAGGTCAACGTTGGTCAGCAGACGGTCGTTGTCGTCACAGGTGACAAGCTGGGAGATGTTTTTCAGCAGCAGGGTAGACATATTGCGTCCTCCTTTGGTTAAAATAGGTAGGAAAAAAGAGCAGGCCGCAAAGCGACCTACTCTTTTTCGTATCAGGGTCAGCGTTCCTCGCGGAAGTAGGAGAGACCGAGGGACGCAGGGGGCTGATCCTCCCGCTTCTTACGCAGGGAGACGACGATCAGCACCAGCAGAGTGATGACGTAGGGCAGCATCTTGTACAACTCCTTGACAGCCATCTGACCGCCGGGGGTGGGCAGATAGATGTTGATGATGTACAGGCCGCCGAACAGGATGGAGGCCAGAATGCTGACATTGGGGCGCCAGATGGTGAAGATGACCAGCGCGATAGCCAGCCAGCCGCGGTCACCGAAGGCGTTGTTGGACCACACGCCGTTGGCGTAGTCCATGACGTAGTACAGTCCGCCCAGGCCCGCGATCATGGAGCCGATGCAGGTGGCCAGATACTTGTACTTGGTCACGTTGATGCCGGCGGCGTCGGCGGTAGAGGCACTCTCGCCCACGGCGCGCAGGTGCAGGCCGGGACGGGTGTGGTTCAGGAAGTAGGACGCGCCCAACGCGATGATGATGGCCACATAGGCCAGGAAACCGTAGGACAGGAACAGCTGGCCGAACCAGCCGGTGCTGCCGGCGCCGGGCAGAGTGGTCTTGAAGAACAAACTGGTGTTGGACAGGGCAATGGAGGGGACTTCACTGTTGGTCAGCTTGATGAGGGAGCCGCCGAAGAAGTTGCCCACGCCCACACCGAAGGTGGTCATGGCCAGACCGGTCACGTTCTGGTTGGCACGCAGCGTAACGGTCAGGAAGCAGTACAGCAGGCCCATCAGCAGAGAGCCCAGCAGAGAGCAGAGAATGGGGATCATGATGGCAAGGAAGCCGTTCATTTCGGCGGCGGGGACGGACTGCTCATAGAAGAACGAGCCGATGACGCCGCTGATGCCGCCCACATACATGATGCCGGGGATACCAAGGTTCAGGTTGCCGGATTTTTCCGTCAGGATCTCGCCGGTGCTGCCGAACAGCAGGGGAATGCCCTGCATGACCGCACGGGGGAAGAAAGATACAAAATCAAAGCCCATCTGTTACGCCTCCTTCTTGCTGTTCTTACGCAGGGTGACTTTATAGGTGATAAAGAACTCGGTAGCAATAATGAAGAACAGGATGATACCGGTCAGAATATCCGCGAAGGAGTGGTTCAGGCTCAGGGCGCTGGCCACCTCGCTGGCGCCGCGGTCCATGGTCACCAGCAGCAGGGAAGCGGCGATCATGATGAAGGGGTTGAACTTGGACATCCAGGAGACCATGACGGCGGTGAAGCCGCGGCTGTCCACGATGGTGGTGGTCAGGGTGTGGTCCACGCCGGCGGTCATCATGAAGCCCATCAGGGCGCACAGCGCGCCGGAGAGCACCATGGTGCGGATGATGACGCGATCCACCTTGATACCGGCGTAGCTGGCGGTGCGCTGGCTCTCGCCCACAACGGCGATCTCGTAGCCGTGCTTGCTGTACTGGAGATAGATGTACATCAGGCCGGTCATGATGGCCACGATCAGGATGGGCAGCAGGTAGGCGTTGCCGAGCTCCGGCAGCCAGCCTGCGCGGGTAGACTGGTTGATGATACCGATCTTACCGGCGCCCTTGGGCACCTCCCAGATAATGATGAAGAAGGAGGCCAACTGCATGGCGATGTAGTTCATCATCAGGGTGAACAGGGTCTCGTTGGTGTTCCACTTGGCCTTGAAGAAAGCGGGCAGGAAGCCCCACAGAGCGCCGGCCAGCAGCGCGGCGATCAGGGATACCAGGATCAGCGCGGCGTTGGGCAGCTTGTCGTCCAGCATGATCATGCAGGCGGTGGTGGCCAGGCAGCCGATCAGGGTCTGACCTTCAGCGCCGATGTTCCAGAAGCGCATTTTGAAGGCGGGAGTCACGGCCAGAGAGATACCCAGCAGCATCGCCACGTTACGGGCGGTGACGCCGATACGGCGGCTGGTGCCGAAGGCACCCTCCAGAATAGTGCCGTACACGCTGATGGGGTTCTGGCCGGTCAGCAGCGTCGTGACCAGACCGCAGAACACCAGAGCCAGCAGCAGGATACCGCCGCGGATCAGCAGTGCCTTGCCCAGAGGAAGGGCGTCACGCTTGGAAATATGAAAAAGGGATTGTTTACGCATTTTCCTTCGCGCCTCCTTCCACACGGGTCATCAGAGCGCCCACTTCAAGCTTGTTGGTCTTACGGGCGTCCACCACGCCGGACACCTGTCCGCCGCAGAGCACCACGATCCGGTCGCACAGCTCCAGCAGCACGTCCAGATCCTCGCCGACGTAAACGACGGCCACGCCCTTCATCTTCTGCTCGGTCAGCAGATTGTAAATGGTATAGGATGTATTGATATCCAGACCGCGGACAGCGTAGGCGGTCATCAGCACAGAGGGCTGCTGGGCGATCTCACGGCCCACCAGAACCTTCTGCACGTTACCGCCGGACATGCGGCGGACGGGGAAGCTGGTGCTGGGAGTGACGACCTCCAGCTCCTGCCAGATGCGCTGGGCCAGTGCTTCCGGATCCTTGCGGTTCAGGAACGCGCCCTTACCCTTACGCCAGGAGCGCAGCATCATGTTGCCGGTCATACCCATGGAGCCCACCAGACCCATGCCCAGACGATCCTCGGGGACGAAGCTCATGGCGATACCGGCCTTGCGGATATCCATGGGATCCTTGCCCACCAGCTCCAGCGATTGGCCATTTTCCTCAGGCGGGAAGAAGGTGACGGAGCCGGACTGGATAGGATACAGGCCCGCGATGGACTCCAGCAGCTCGCGCTGGCCGGAGCCTGCCACGCCTGCCACGCCCAGCACTTCGCCGGCGTTGATGGTAAAGCTGACGTTGTCCAGACGCTTGACGCCCAGCTCGTCAAACACGGTCAGGCCGTCCAGCTTCAGGCGGGGCGTGACGTTGATGGGCTCGGGTCGGTTGATATTCAGGGTGACGCTGTGGCCCACCATCATATCGGTCAGGGACTGCTGGTCGGCATCCTTGGTCTGCACGTCGCCGATATACTCGCCCTTGCGGAGCACGGCCACGCGGTCGGACACGTCCAGCACCTCGTGCAGCTTGTGGGTGATGATGATGAGGGACTTGCCGTCGGCCTTCATGTTGCGCATGACGGCAAAGAGCTTGTCCGTCTCCTGCGGGGTCAGCACGGCGGTGGGCTCGTCCAGGATCAGGATATCCGCGCCGCGGTACAGCACCTTGACGATCTCGACAGTCTGCTTCTGGGAAACGGACATGTCGTAGATCTTCATGTCGGGGTCGATGTCAAAGCCGTATCTGTCGCAGATGTCCTTGACCTTTTTGCGGGCATTGTTCAGATCCAGCTTACCCTCGAGACCGAGAATGATATTCTCGGTGGCGGTGAACAGATCGACCAGCTTGAAGTGCTGGTGGATCATGCCGATGCCCAGATCAAATGCATCCTTGGGAGACGCGATGGTGACGGGCTTATCGTGGATGCAGATTTGTCCCTCATCAGGGAAATAAATACCGGAGAGCATATTCATCAGAGTGGTCTTGCCGCTGCCGTTTTCACCCAGCAGAGACAGGATCTCACCCTCGCGCAGTTCCATGTTGATGGCGTTATTGGCCACCACGGAACCAAAGCGCTTGGTGATATTCTCCATTTTGATCGCGCATTTGTTTTCCAAGGCTGTCATCCTTTCTTTCGGCGCAGATGGCTGCAACACCTCGTAGCACGCCGGGGCTAAATTCCATACGCTTTATTCTAGCACAGATATCAGTGGTTGTAAATCAAAATTCGCAAAAAATTTGTCAGGCATACACAAAGAATGTAAGGTTATACAAGAATGTCGAAAATCCTTTGTGAGAATCGTCAAAAGCACTGTGGAAAAAGAAGAAGGTGGGCTGCTTGCGCAGCCCACCTCATTGTGGCTTGGGATGTTGTCCGTTTCGGACGACATTACATAGCGGTATTCAGCAGGTTGATGCCATCGATCTGCAGATCGAAGTAAGGAGCGGAACGCTTCGCGGACTCGGCGAAGTAACCGTTCTCGACGACCTCGGTATCACCGGTGTAAGCCTCGTCGGTATCGACGTCGGCCAGGTAGGAGGTGATGTGACCGTCAGCGTCGACCTTCAGGAAGTCGACCTTGAAGGGGTTCATAGTATCATCAGCCTTGGTGGTGAAGGTGGCGCAGTCGAAGACATGCAGCTCACCGCTCTCCAGCTTGGCAATCGCGGCATCGATAGCTTCCTGAGTGCCGGCAGCGGCAACATCAGTGTTCAGCTCGGTCAGAACCACGGAGCCGGTAGCCAGAGTGCCGGTCCAGTCAGCGTCGATAGCCTTGCCATCGATGACGCACTGGATCGCATACTGATAGTAGGGAGCCCAGTTGATGCGGGAAGAAATGATGTAGGTGTTGGGGCCGGCCTCCTTGGTGGAGCCGTTGTAGGAGACGTTGGGAACCTTGGCGTTCTCGCAAGCGGTGGGAGCGCCCAGGGAGTCAGCGTGCTGGCTGATCAGGTTGCAACCCTTGTCGATCAGCAACTGAGCGCCTTCCTTCTCCAGAGCCTCATCATACCAGCTGCCGGTGAAGGTCACATCCATGGTGACGGTGGGGCAGACGGAGCGGGCGCCCAGGAAGAAAGAGGTGTAACCGGAAACCACTTCGGCGTAGGTGAAAGCGCCAACGTAGCCGATCTTGGCGTTCTCCTTGGTGACCTTGGTGCCGTTGATCTCGGTGCCGTTCTCGATCATCTCATTGAGCTTCATACCGGCAGCGATACCGGCCAGATAGCGGCCCTCATAGATGGAAGCGAAAGCGTTGTGGTAGTTGGCCAGACCCTCGGTATGAGCGCGGGTACCGGTGCTGTGGCAGAACTGGACATCGGGGTTCTCTTTGGCGGCGTCGATCATGTAAGGCTCATGACCGAAGCTGTCGGCGAAGATGATGTTGCAGCCGGCGTCGACCATGTCCATGGCGGCCTCGTAGCACTCCTGACCCTCGGGAACGTTGGTCTTCAGGATGTAGTCATCCTCGGTCAGACCCAGAGCAGCGATGGCTTCCTTGGCGCCGTTGATGAAGTTGAGGTCATAGGTGGAGTTTTCATCGTGCAGAGTGATGAAACCGACCTTCACCTTTTTGCCCTCGGTGTTAGCGTCGTCGCCATTGTCACCGTTGGTGTTGTTGTCACCGCCGCCGCAGGCCACCAGGCTCAGCGCCATGACCAGGGCGAGGATCAACGCAAGGAACTTCTTCATTCTTGTTTTCCTCCTTTAAATATATATGACGTGCGGCTGAAGGTAGGGATAAAGTTTGCCGCCCGCCTGAATAACGGATATGCTCCGGCATTCACAGGGGTATGAAATTGTTACAAAAGTATTATAAAGGATGTGTCCGCAAATTTCAACTAAAATTCTGCGCTCCTTATACTTTTTTTGATACTTCTGCCATTAGAAATATCAATGAAGAAATTGCTGAGATAAGTGAAAACGGTTCCGGAAAGGGTTACTGATGCACCCGAGTGCCGGTCTTGCCCTCGATACCGTCTTTGGCTTTTTCCAGCAAAGTAATCAAGGCGGTGCGGCCGGGCTTGGACTCGGCGAACTTCACGGCGGCCTCTACCTTGGGCAGCATGGAGCCCTTGGCGAACTGGCCCTGGGCGATGTACTCGCGGGCCTGAGCGGGAGTCAGCTCGTCCAGACCCTGCTGGTTGGGCTTGTTGAAGTTGATAGCCACCTTCTCCACGGCGGTGAGGATGATGAGCATATCGGCGTCCAGCTGCTCGG
>ERZ779861.2785-NODE-2785-length-15850-cov-3.496613_pt1 | contig 15850 bp, 10 predicted proteins | sample MGYA00511558_ERZ779861 | MGnify/ENA primary metagenome ERZ779861 (study PRJEB29588, sample SAMEA2163432) | human gut metagenome | biome: human gut; feature: human-associated habitat; material: faeces | place: Denmark | collected 2008/2010 ... | reverse complement strand
ATGAAGCCATGCAGATGTCAGCCATGAAAATCTTTTCCGGGGAAATGCGGGAGAAGACAATTCGTTACAGTTATGATGAAGCCGGAAGGCTGGCAGGAAAGCAGTTCCCGGGCGGCAGCACAGATTACAAATATAATTCGCTTGGAAGGATTTCAGAACTCAGGCATAGTGGAAAAGACGTTCAGATAGGTTATCAATATGAATATGACAAGCTTGGCAATAAGGTAAGGACTGTCAAAGAGCGTAACGATATAATAGAAGATAATGGTTGCTTTGACTATGCATATGATGGCGTGAATCGTTTGATTCAGGTAAGAAAAGATGGAAAGTTATTAAGGAACTACACCTATGATGCCTTTGGAAACCGGAGCAGCAAGACCGAGTATCAGACGGCAGGAGAACTGACAACAACGTACCACTACAATACCAAAAATCAGCTGGTACAGGAGAAAACTGCAAATGCAACCAAAGACTATGCATACGACCACAGGGGAAACCTGTTATCCGTTACAAGCGGGGGAGAGGTCTTAAGGGCATATGAGTTTGATGAGGCTAACCAGATGAGCAGCTCTATGGGAGAGTATGGTGGAATCGTAAAAAAGGCAGAATATCAATATAATGGTCTGGGACACAGAATGAATCAAAAAATATGGAAGTATGAACAGATTCAGCCAGAAAATCCAGAACATCAGATTCAGTATACATTAGATCTGACCAGACAGTATTACAATTTGTTACAAAAAGAGGACAGTTATACGGAAACGGTGACAGATAAAACACCAGAATCTGGAATACAAAGTTTTTACTGGGACAGAAATGTAGTATCCATGGGAGCAGACGGAATACAGGATTTTTATTTACAGGATGACCTGGGAAGTCCAGTCAATCTTGTGAATCAGGATGGGCAGAGTATAGAGCGATATGCTTATGATGAATTCGGAATGCCATGCGTCTATAGGGAGAATAAGGTATCTGGATTATTTGCCGGAAGTGCCCAGCCATTTGGATTTAATGGATATCAAATGGATGAAGCAGGAGGACTGTATTTTGCACAGGCAAGAAGATATGATGCCGGAGTGGGTCGTTTCATAAGCGAGGACTTCATAAAAGGACACATCGCAGTGCCATACACGATGAACCATTACAGCTACTGCTTCAACAGACCGATGGATCTGGTGGACCTGAATGGCATGTGGCCGAAGTGGGTTGAAACGACGGTAAAAGCGGTTACCGTGGTGACAACCGTTGTTGCTGTTGGTGCAGTAGTTGTTGGAACAGGAGGAACAGCAGCACCATTTATAGCGGGTGTCCTTTTGGCAGGTACTATTGGTGGTTTCGCAAACGAAAATATTGGTGGAAGTTATAGTAATGGTTTTTTGGGTGGGTGTTTTACAGGAATAATTCAAGGTGCAGGAAGTATGTTGGGACCTATTGGAAATACAATTGGTGGAGGAATTGGGTCAGCAGTTGGAACAATGGTAACGGAATATCTTGATAACATTGATTCGACGGTAGAAAAAAACATGAAGAAATAGGGGCAGATGCTTTGACTTCTGGATTAAAAGGTTTAGTATGGGGAACTTTTACAGGCTCGGTTCAAGGAATAACATTTTATAATGATGTAGCATTAGAAAAAAATGTGGTAGATTCATTTAGTGGTTATACGAAAACTACAGGAAATGTATTAAATACTTTCTATGGAGCAACTACAACAATGATATCAAATGAAAGTTCATTTGATAAAGAATAAGGATATGTGAAGGGAAAATAATAAATATGGTATATAGACAAACTTTGGAAATAAAGAATATTTGGTTTAAAGTGATAGCAACGTTGATTCTCTCTATTATTTTTATGAGTTTTAGTTTTTTAAATATTTTTCCAGTTTTTCCTATTCAAGTGAGTGCAGTCTTGTTTTGGGCAGTTTCGATCTGCTTTTTGACATTTTACATAGGTTATCTTATTCGGTATCATTCTGAAAAATGGTATTATCAAAATAGTGAGCTGGTTTTGTGTAGACTTTTTCACAAAAAAGTAAAAGTAAATATTTCTGATATAAAGGAATTAGTTATAGGTGAATCCTATATTTATTCAAGATACGGAAGAATTTATTTGAATACAGTGTATGTAGAGAACGGAAAAAAGAAAAAGATAAAGTGCCCATGGGTAAGTATTCTAATGACACCGAAGGTAGAAAATTTGAATGATGCAAAGGATTATGACATATTGGTTGAGGCGAAGCAAAAGCAGACTTGGGGTTTTTCAATGTATGATATGGAAAGAATGAAAACATTATTAAAAGAATTTACAGGAAACATATATATTTCAGATAGTATAAATGAAAGTGCTAAACCACTTATTTCAGAACTGAAAGATTATTGTAACAGTGTTAAATTAAAATGCGTGAATTTTTAAGGGATACATAGATTGATGAACAAAGTTATTTGCGAATGGAGAAAACATGACTTAAAACGAATGTAACAGATGGTAGAGCAGCAGGTAAGCTATTTGGAAAGATAACACATGGAGATAGAAAATGTTTATAATAATTTTGTGTACAATTATTGATTTGATAATTAGTAAATTAAGCCCATTTATTATATTGTTCATTTTATTTAGATGGTATAAAAAAATGATGGGTTAATAATAAGTGAGCAAGATTGTGCTAATTTTATTAACCAATACAAGAATAGTTCAGATGAAGGAATGAGAGCGTGGGCTGAACTTTATAAAAGCGATGAATAAAATATAAGATATTATTTGCAAAATGAATTATACACAGAATAAAATAGGAATTTGACAGGAGATGGTAAATCTTCTTAGAGATAATATTAAAGACTTTGTATTTGGATTGATTGATGGAGAAAATAATAATGAGAAAGAGTAGGGAGATTTTAAAAAATTTCATAAGAATGGCTTTTGTACATATTTTTTTCTTGATATTAGAATAAGCTATTTCTGTACTAATTGTTTTAAGACGAGTTTTAGAGGAACACATGGCGGAAGACTCATGCAGAAAACAATATCAATCTCGTCGACAGGAAAGCTTATGTGGGGTGGAATATTTATAATCAAAAAAGAATATGATTCCAGAAAATATTTAGGGTATATCTATTTATTAATTTCCTTGGGACTTATGTTGCAGACAGTGATACAAGGAAATATACCTGTTGAGAGCAGAGTAAAAATGTGTATTGCTGGTTATACAGCGACACTTGTAGTTGGTTTTCTTGTAGGATTATATGCAACAAGGAAGATTATTGTGAAGAATAAATTTGTAAAAGAAATGTTACATGTGGGTTGTACTATATTAGGATTTTTAATTATTTTTATATGTTCAACAGGGAGGATGTTTTTTGGACGCAGGGGAGCAATATTAGTAGAAATGACAGGAGGACAAAAAAATAGTGGAAGATGCATGTGGTATATTATCTTAGGTATGACATGCTTACTTAACTTTATTGGTTTTTTGCTTATAACCTGTGTTGCAGCAGAACCGGATCATTTTAAAGAGAAGAAACAAGGCAAATAATTAATAATCATACTTAAATAAGATAAAAGGACATCATTTATTGAAATGGTGTCTTTTTTGCGTGTAGAAAAAATGTAAATATTTTACCCAAATTACATCAGATTATATGGTGTGAATTGTAGGTGAATAATATAATAAAAAGAATAATTGTAAAGAAAAACAGGGGGAAAAAGTTGAAGAAATTTTATATTGCATATGATACAGACGTTGGGATAAAAAAGAAGACCAATCAGGACAGTCTGTTATTAAAAGGATGTTCTGAGGAACATGGAGAGACACTTCTGATCGCAATTTGTGATGGCATGGGTGGCATGGAAAAAGGGGAGCTTGCCAGTGCAACGGTCGTCAGGGCTTTTTCAGACTGGTTTGAACAGGTTTACATAAAGAACGAAATGCATGTTGGAGATGAAGGAATAAGACAACAGTGGCAGAGTCTTTTGGAAGAAATAAATGGCAGACTGATCAGGTATGGAAAAGAAAACCAGATTCAGCTTGGAACAACAATAAGTGCGGTTTTATTAAACAGTGATGGACAATATATGCTTTGTCATGTTGGAGACACCAGAATTTATACATTATCGGATACGTTGCAGCAGCTGACCGAGGATCATACATTTATTGCGCGAGAAATAAAACGTGGGAATATGACAATAGAGGAAGCTAAAAAGGATAATCGCAGAAACGTGCTTCTTCAGTGTATCGGTGTGAATGAATTTTTTGAACCACAATATGAGAATGGAAGGCTGGCGCATGGCACAGCCCTTTTGTTATGCTCAGATGGATTCCGTCATATGTTATCAGAAGACGAAATTTCTGAGTCACTGAATCCGCATAAAAATCTTGATGAAGCGCAGATAAAAGAAAAATTGAGAGAAATGATCGAATGGAATAAACAACGGATGGAAACGGATAACATTTCTGCAATTTATATCAAACTCAAATAAGGCAAAAGAGGAAATGAAAGTTGGCTGAGAGAGGAACAATTATTGAGGGAAAATACGAGGTTTTAAAGCTGATCGGAAAAGGTGGAATGTCAAAAGTTTACCTGGCGATGGACAAAAACCTGAATAAGCAGTGGGCAATCAAAGAAATCGAGAGAAAAGCTTATGATAAGAACAATGAAGTTGTAGTTGCAAGTGCAATGGCGGAAGCAAACATGATGAAAAAACTGGATTATCCGTCACTGCCAAGAATTGTAGACATTATCGAAAAAGAAAATGTAATCTATGTTGTCATGGATTACATTGAGGGAGAAACCTTAAGCAGTGTATTGAGTAAAGAAGGTGCACAGCCACAGGAAGTTGTAATTGAGTGGGCAAAGGAACTATGCAGGGTATTGGATTATCTGCATACGCAGAATCCGCCAATTATCTACCGGGATATGAAACCGGCAAACATTATGCTGCAGCCGAATGGAAATATCAAGTTAATTGATTTTGGTATTGCGAGGGAATACAAAGAACAGAATCTGGCAGATACAGTCAGTCTTGGAACAAAAGGATATGCTGCGCCTGAGCAGTTTGGAGGAAAAGGTCAGACGGATGCCAGAACAGACGTATATTGTCTTGGCGTGACGCTATACCATTTACTCACAGGACAGAATCCATGTGAACCTCCTTATGAGATATATCCAATCCGATATTGGAATCCGCAGTTGTCCAGTGGATTAGAAGCGATCATTCAAAAATGTACCCAGTTAAACCCGGAAGATCGTTATCAGTCATGTGCAGAAATGTTATATGCGTTGGATCATTATGATGAGATGGACGAGGGCTACCGAAGAAAGCAGAAAAGAAAGCTGAATGTTTTCTTTGCAACATCCGGGGCAGCGGTTCTTTTCCTTATTATAGGATGTCTGTGTACTGGAATGAGAGTCCATGTGAACAACAGCGATTATGATAATAACATCAAGCAGGCAGAATTATCTGCGACAGATGAGGAAAAAATCGATTATTATGCCAAAGCAATAGATATTCTGCCGGGCAATTCGGAAGCGTATTTTGGAATAATCGAGGCATTTAAGGATGACGCGGTCTTTTCATTGGAAGAAGAGGAATTATTCAAAAAGAAAATAAACAGTAATTTGACTGTTTTACAGCAGAATAGCGATTATGGGGATCTTGCTTTTGAGATAGGAAAATTATACTGGTATTACTACGATTATGGAAAAACAGAAAATTCAGACAATCAGATAACCAGAATGAAAAGTGCGATTCAGTGGTTTGAGGCGGCATGTACTTATGGCGGTGAGGACAGCAGTTATTATACGATGGCTGAAATGTACCGTGATATAGGACAGTTTAACCGCGATATCACACTGAATGTGCAGGAAGCATCTGATAAAGGAACCTATCTTCCATATTGGGAGAATATAACAAAACTCGTAGCAACCGTATCTGAGAGTCAGGATGAGAATGAAATTGTAAATCTGGAAGTATACAAACTGGCAATGAATGCTGTGGAAACTTATGCAAGAAAATTTAAGGCAGATGACGTAGCACAGGAAGATATGAAAGCGTTGCTGGAACAGGTAAAAGCTGGTACGGAGCAGGTTGATACGACAACAGACAAAACAGAAGAAATGAAAAATGATATTCTAAAGCGTTTGCAGGATGCAGAGGCAGCAGTGGAAAATGCATATGCAAAAGATACGGAGGTGAAAGCATCATGAATGCAGGTACTTTACAACTCATATCCATCATTGCATTTTCATTAGCAGGAGTTTTAACACTGATATCCATTTATCTTTTTTTAAAAATGGATGTACGGGGAATCATAGATGATCTTAGCGGTAAATCGGCAGAACGTCAGATTATGGCAATGCGAGAGGAAAATAACAGACAGAAAAATCCATTGTCTAAAAGAAGTGCCAAATCATCTGAAACAAGGAAAAGCAGTCTGATGGAACGCACAACAGTGGAATTGAAAAATGAAGAAAAAACGGAGGTTCTTCCGAAAAAAGATGAGGAAAAGACAGCATTGCTGCGGGAAGAAGCCACTATGCCGCTTCAGATGGTTGAGGAGGAAACAACTGCTTTAGAAGAAACTACAACTGTATTACAGGAAGATGAAACAGTTGTGCTGACTGAAAATGCAGGAAACACAGATAAAAGGTATGAACTGGTCTTGAACGAAATCATCATACATACGCAGGAGATAATTTAGAAAATGGAAATGTTTTGGAGAACAAAAGGAAAAAGAATTGCAGCATGGTTAATGATTGCGTTAATTATGGCAACAACGATACCATTTGGAAGTATCAGTGCATCAGCAGATGATACTACAACAGATGAAAGTGATGCAGTCACAATCACAGGACAGGTGATGGTTCCAGGTAATGATGATGAAAACACAGATACGAATAATGGAACTCCATATGCAGGTGCAAAGGTGACGGTAACATACCCACAAAGCGGTTCGACTCCTGTAACGAATGAAGCGACTACAACAGACGATGGAAAATTTAATATTTCTATTGGTAATTGGACATTAAATACGGATAATAAGTATACGGTTAAAGTTGAGCCAGCAGATGTGGATAAAGGTACATATGACAGTTATTCCAGTGAAGAGAAAACTGTCACAGAAGATCAGGTAAAAACAAAAAAGATTGAGTTAGGTACAATTACACTTAAAGAAAAGTCTGTTCCATATTCAGTTACTGCAAATGTAGAAACTTCTGATAATTCAGCAACAAGTGATGCAGGAAATGTAGCAGTAAAAAATAATGTAGTAACAGCAACACCAAAGCAAGGTTATGAAATCACTGCTGTAACAGTGAAAAAAGAAACTGTAGATTGGAAACCGGATGGAGAAACCAACGATAATTGGTGGAAAAATTATAAAGATGAAAACAGTGCATTTAAATTTGAAGGTCTTAAGGATGTAGCATTAGATGCAAATTATGCATTTACAATCACATTCGCAAAGAAACAGTTCACAATCACCTATAAAATTAGTCAGAATGGAAAGCTAATTTTAAATAGTGATGCACAAAATGATAAAGTTGAAATCACAACCGAGAGTGGAGAAGACGGTAGCCGGAATGTTCCATATACAGATTCTGAGTACAAAATAAAAGCAGCTGTTACAGACAACAAGTATCATCTTACAAGTTTTAGAGTGGACAATGATGAAAAGCTTAATGAAAACGAAATAAATAACAGCTTAAAAGAGAAAGAATATATATTTTCAGAAGGAATAAAACAGGCACATAGTATAGAAGTGACAGCAGAAATTGATACGTACACAGTTTCTGTTACAACTGATGATGGAGGAATTGTTGAGGTTAATGGTTCCAGTGAAAAAAATATTATTGTAGATTCTGGAGCAGAAGTTGCAATCATTGTAAAACCAAATGAAGGTAAAACAGTAAAAATATTTTCGGTCAATGGTACGCCGATACAGGAAAATAATTTAACAGAGGATGAAGATGGAACAGCAGTCTATAAGATTGAAAACGTAAATGGTGACCAGAATGTAACTGCTGAATTTGAAGATATTCAAAATGAAAATAAAGATTCGTTGGCTCTTGCAGGTCTGAATCTGTTAGATAGTGGAAATAATCAAATAACAGCGGATGAGGATGGAAACTATTATTCATCATCAGCCATTTTAAAATTTGATGGTAAAACTAAAATCAGTCTTTCGCAATGGGGAGTGGGCAAAACGCAACTCAACTTAACAGAAACAACTATCATTTCATCAGTGTATAAAGGTGGAATTATTGGCAGAAAACAAATAAGTCTCAATCCGTCTGTGAAAATTGTGATTGATACAACAAAACCCAAAATTGAACTGAGTGACGATGAGAAAACAATTTGGAAAACTGAAGCAGACACAACAGTGGATATCACAGGTACAGCCGTGGATGAAAATTTGAAAAAGGTTGTCTGGTCAGAAACAGAACTTACACCGGATGATGTGTTGAATGGGGCACAGGAAGCAGCATTAAATGAAAATGGAAAGTTTGAAATAAGCGGCATTCAATTAGCAAAAAATCAGAACATTGATAAAATCTATATTTATGCCATTGACAAAGCAAAACAGTGTTCAGAAGCCGGAGTTATTACTGTATATCGGGACAGTGCAGCACCTGAAATTACGGAAGTGTCTCTGATTCCTGCTGATACAATAAAAAAATACGATTTTGGAAATTATTGCAATGCAAATATTACAGTAAAAGTTACTGCGAAAGATGTGAATGAAAAAGACGGCAAATCGGATTATCCGGCAGTTGGTGTGAAAGAAGTCCGCGTGTACAGTGATGATGATACAAAAGTGTATACGGGAACTGTAAGTACACAAGTAAGTGGAACAAGTGATGCAACGATAGAAGTTACGGTTCCATTGGAAGAAGCTGGTATATTTGCAAGCCTGAAAGAGGTTCATATCAAAGCAGTGGATGCATTGGGCAATGAGAGTAAGGCATATAAATTAACAGAAATTAAGAATCATAATGGTATTGTATCGGATGTTTTAATGCTGGAAAAAGATGCACCTGTAGTAAAGGTGACGCCACAGGCAGATGGCAAATATGAAAATGCAAAAGATGGAAAGACAGAGTATTGGTACAAAGAGATTCCAACAATTGCATACGAGATTACAGAACAAAAAGATCAGACTAACGGAAGTGGTCTTGCAGCGAGAACTGTGACCGTAAACGGAGATAAACTTACTTCGAAGGCAAAGAACTTTATGGAAAGTATTGCAGGTAGTGATCAGATTGTACAGGAGGATTCTCTTACACTTTCAGCAAACGATTTGCAGAAGGTGCAGGAAGGCGAAAATACAGTTGTCACCACCTATACAGACATCGCAGGAAATAAAACAATTGACACAAAAACAATCTGTCTTGATACACATCAGCCAGATGTAACAAGATTTAATATTGAAAAGAAAGATGCATCAAAAATTTTAAATATTTTTACCTTTGGTAACTATGGAAATGGTGTGATCAAAGTTACTGTAACAGCAGATGATTTACACAGTGACGATGGTTCAGAAGTACCGTCAGCAGGACTGAACGAAATTACATTATATGTAGGTGAAGAAGCTTATCAGACAAAGGCAGTCGGAAGCGATGATACAGCGGTATTTGAACTCCCGGCAGAGACTGTTTTAAATGAACAGAAAGTATATTTAGATAAAAAAATTAGTGCAACAGTTACGGATAACGTTGGCAACCAGTCTGAAAAGACACTTGTGACGACAGCAAATTCGAATGTGAAAAACAGCAATTTAATGATTGAAACAGTTAAACCGACCATTACATCTGTTTTATCTGCAGAAGGATATGTTGGAAAAAATGGAATCATCTATAACAACAGTGATACTGGAGTCAGAATTAAAGTAGAAGATAAAGATTCTGGAATTTATAGTGTGAAAGCCTCCGTTAATAATAAGGAGTTAGTGAACGTTTCTTATCCAGATCAGAAAACAGTTACGGAAAGCTATGAGATCAACACGAAGGATGCTGTCATTAATGCAGATACCAACAGCTATGATATGGTAATTACAGCCATTGACAATGCTGGAAATGAATATTCCAAAACACAGCGTGTCTACAAGGATATTACAGCTCCGGAAATTTTAAGCATTGATATGGAAGCAGCAGGAAATAAAGAAGCAGATGGAAGTGTTTCTTATACAGAGACGGATTATGGTTATTATTTTGTGGAAAATACAAAGGTGACTGTAACGGCTACGGACGGCTCCAAAGAAGGGGATTCCGGTGTAAAGGAAATCCACTATTATACGGTAGATGCCAATGGAACAAAAAGCAGTGAGCAGATTGTACAGGCAGATGCAGAAGGAAAAGTGACATTTGTGGTTCAGGCAGGATTTAAAGGACAGATTTATGCCTGCGCTTACGATATGTTAAATAATCACGAAGAAAGATATGTGACACCGAGCAGTCTGATCATTGAAACAGCCGAGCAGCATGCCCGTGAGAAACATATTGATTTTAACAAGGCGGCAGCTGCAAGCAAGGATGCAAAGGGAAATGAACTGTATGAAAAAGATGTAACGGTAGATGTTACAGTGACAGATACATTTTCGGGAATCCGTTCTGTGGAATGGACAGTGGAATCGCCTTATGATAAAGAAAACAATCAGTCAGGAAATGTGGAGATCAGTAATCAGGGTGCATTTTCCAGTGGAAATGCGGATGGCTGGAGTCAGACAAAAAAAGACAAAAACCTTGTTACAGAACTGAAAAAGTCATTCACTGTAAAAAATAACAGCAATGAGATAAAAATGCATATCAAAATGACAGACCGTGCAGGAAATACATCAGAAGACGAACAGATATTCAGTATTGATAAGACAAAACCGGAAATCAAAATTGCATTTGATAATGAGACACCGGATGCTGAAAATACAACCATGTTCAAAGAGAACAGAGTTGCTACCATTACAGTTACAGAACGCAACTTTGAGGCGGCAGATTTTAAGGCAGATATTACCAATACAGATGGTGTGATTCCTGAGTTGACAGCATGGCAGACAACCGAAAATACGGAAAACCCGGATCAGAGTGTAAGTACTGCAACCATTACATTTGCAGAAGATGGTGATTATACGCTTTCTGTCAGTGGAAAGGATAAGGCAGCAAATCAGGCAGAGACAGTAAAAGCAGATGATTTTACTATCGATAAAACCCGTCCGGTGATTACGGTTACTTATGACAACAATAATGCAGTAAATGGCAATTATTATGCAGCAGCGCGTACAGCGACGATTCAGATTGAAGAACATAATTTCTCTGAAAACAGGGTAAGGATAACAGGAACAGCAACTGATAACGGAGCAGGAATCTCATTCCCACAGTCTGGCGGATTTACCGGAAATGGAGATGTTCATACCGCGACCATTACATGTGGTACAGATGGTTTATACAATTTTAATGTGGAATACACGGACATGGCAGGAAACATAGCTGAAACCTATACAGGGGAAGAGTACTATGTGGATCTCACTGAACCGGAAATTGAAATTGTTGGTGTCGAAGATTATTCGGCAAATAATGGAGATGTTATTCCACAGATCGTAATGTCAGATACAAACTTTGATACCAATGGTGTGAACATTGAACTGGTTGGTGCAAATCAGGGAAGTGTGGCACCGGAAGGCTCTTATACGAATCAGGGAAATGGAGAGACATTTACATTCCAGAACTTCCCGAAAGAGCAAAGCTATGACGACATCTATACGATAAATGCCACATTGACCGATATGGCTGGAAATGAGAGCAATGCAACAGTTACGTTCTCCGTAAATCGCTTCGGATCAGTTTACGTGTTTGATCAGACCTTAAAGGATATTGAAGGAACTTATATTCAGAACGAGATTGATGTCAAGTTACAAGAAGTGAACGTAGACAGTCTGGAACATGACAAAATCAAAGTAGTAGTAGATACAAACGGAACACCGAGAACATTAGAAGAAGGTATCGATTATCAGGTACAGGAATCTGGTGGAAACGGACAATGGTATCAGTATGATTACACCATCAACAAGTCTCTTTTTGCCGGGGATGGACGTTACATTGTAACACTGTATTCAGAGGATATTGCAGGAAATGTCAATGAGAACATTGATGAATCCAAAGAAGCAGAGATTTCATTCGGTGTTGACAAAACAGCTCCTGTCGTTATTCCGATTGATGTTGAGAGTAATGCCCAGTATCCTGTGGATACGAAAGCAGCGAATGTGACAGTCAACGACAACCTGGTATTAGATAGTGTTGAGATTTATATTGGTGATAAAAAATGTGATTATACAGTGGATGGTGAAAACTATCAGTTCAATATCCCAAACAATACGAAAAAACAGGATGTCACAATTATGGCTGTGGATGCAGCTGGCAATAAAACAAACTATGTCTTAAATGGAATTCTTGTAACAACCAACACATTCATCCGTTGGTATAACAATAAGCCATTGTTTGCAGGTTCTATTGCGGGTGCAACAGTAGTAACAGGCGGTGGCGTCGGTGCAGCGATCGCACTGCGAAGCGGACGTATCAAAATAAGACGTAAGAGAAAATAAAAAAAGGACTGAGAGATATGGCAAAGTATCGCATAGTTTCAAAGGGAAATATAGTTACGATTAAAAGTAAGTTATCATTTGGGGAACAGATTAATGAGCGGGAAATCAATATTTTTGAACAGCAGATTTTCCGCGGCTGTTTCAGACCGAGGCAGGAAGGAAAAAAGACAATTATCTATACGGCACCAGATGTGGTACCTCTTATATCATATCTGAAAAAGGGTGTGGATGAAGAAACGTTTTTTCTGCTTGTGGCGCAGACAATTGAGATGACTAAAAAAATTGAAATGAATGGGTTGTATCTGCATAATCTCATGTTACAGACGGAAATGGTGTTTGTATGTGAAAGAACCAGGGAAGTGTTCTTTGTATATCAGCCGATCAATAGCAGAATTACGAGCGGAAATGTTTATGCGTTTCTTGCAGATACCGTACAGTATGCAGGCAGATATGGCAAAGAGCCAGAGCAGTTTCTGAAGGAATTCCAGGTATTCCTCAATGATACAAAGAATTATAAAATAGAGGACATTGAGAGATATATCCGCGAAAAATGTCCACAGGCATTCCGGAAAATCGTAAAAGCAGAGACGGGAAAAAGCGGTTACATCACAAATGACCGTTCATCCTATGAAAGACATTATCACAGTGACAGTAACGATGAAGGTGGAACGACATTACTGATGGAGGAGGATGAAAGTGGTACAACCCTTTTGACACAGCAGGAGGATGACGAGGGAGACACAACTCTTTTGCAGCAGGAGGAAAGATATCCAATTTTAGAGAGAATCAGCACAGGGGAGAGCGTGACTGTCAGAAAAAATATTTTTAATATCGGTAAGGAAAAAGAAAATGATTTTACAATAATAAATAATAAGGCGGTCAGCCGCAGACATGCGGTAATTGAGCGGATAAATGGAACTTATTATCTTATGGATAAAAGTTCAACGAACCATACATATCTGAATGGAGAAATGCTGGATGCTGAAAATTCTTATGTGCTTTCGGATCATGACAGTATTCAGATTGCAGATGAAGAATTTACATTTTATTTTGATTAGGAAGTGAAAAAATGGACGAGTACTTTGCAGATAAATTGACAGAAATTCAAGACACGGAAGACACTGCCTACTTATTGGAAAATAATGAGATCTTTTATGATGTTGGCTATAAAGTGATGCAGAATCAGGAAAATGCCAACCTGTTAAGGTGTCATAGAATCAAATATAATGGAAAAATAAAACTAATTTATTTCACAAGAGAATATACATCACTGGAGGATTACATTGCATCTTCGGATATGGATACGATCTTAAATGCGATTCACAGTTTGCTCGAAGCTTTAATTCAGATTGAAAATCTTGGATTTTTAAATATGGCATGTATTGATAATCGCCTTAGCCATATATATGTAGAGTCTGGCACGAATAATGTGAAGATCATTTATTTGCCTGTAAATATAACGGGTGTTCATAAAAATAAAAATGAATTTGACAATGAAATAAAGGCTCAGCTGGTGCAGAAAATAGAACGGATAGGAATGATGGATCATCCGAAAATGCGTCAGGTGATAGATGCGTTGGAGGATGGAACATTAAAACTTCATGACATTAGTACACGTATACAGGCGGAAAAACCTGTAATGCATAGAAATACAAAAAATACTTCTGCAGATCCCAATATTGGGCAGAAAAAGATAGTGGATATGCCGGACATGAATCAGATATCAATACAATCCATAGATGGGCAGTTTCACTTTGTTGTTTGTGAAAATGAATTCCTGATAGGAAAAAGCAGAGAAAGAGTTCAGGGTGTGATAACAGGAAATAATGCGGTCAGCAGAGTTCATTGCAAAATCGTAAGGCAGAATGGCAGCTATTTTGTAGTGGATATGGGAAGCTCCAATGGTACTTATGTTAATGGAAAAAGAATACAGCCAAATGTGCCAGAGCCTATTTCAGACAGAAGTCAGCTGAGAATTGCAAATGCAGAATTTATAGTACGAGGATAAAAAAATGAGTAAGCCATTAATCATTATTGCAGATACAGATGAGCTGTATCTGCAGAATCTGGAAAGAAAATTTTTGGAAGAATTTGATGACCAGATAGAGTTAGAAATTATATCTGATCCGGTCTATTTTGAACAACGTTTTGAGACACCTGTCTCAGTAGAAATTCTGGCTGTCTCAGAGGCGTTATATTCAGCAGGACTTCAAAGACATAACATTTCCAATCTGTGTGTGCTGGCAGAAGAACATGAGAGTGGGAGTACGGAGGATTTGTCTGTAAACAGAGTGTATAAATATCTGGGAATCAGGGAACTTTTCAATGAACTGACTTATCAGAGCAGGGATCGGCTGACGGAATCACAGACACAGGAACATAAGACACAGATCATTTCTTTTTATTCTGCAATCGGGGGAACAGGAAAGACAGCATTATCTGTCGGACTTGCACGGTGTCTGTCAGAAAAACATAAGAGAGTTTTCTACGTAAATACAGAATCTGTGCAGGATTTTTCTTATTATCTTGAAAACAAAACCGGTATGCCGAATGAAGGATATCGTGTCATGAAAAATGAACAGGAACATATGTATCAGAATGTTCGTTTTACATTAAGAAAAGAAGGATTTACATATCTGCCTCCATTTAAATCAACGCTCGATGCAAGAAATCTTGATTTTACAATCTATCGAAAATTAATACAGTCAGCGAAAGACAGTGGAGATTATGACTTTATTATTGTGGATGTGGAAGCAGGATATAGCAGATGGAGAATACAGTTACTGCAGGATTCTGATAAAGTGATGCTTATTACGTTACAGGATGATGTCTCAACGAACAAAATGCGCTATATCACAGAGTGCCTTGATTTCGGAGATCATGAAAAATACATGGTCATTTGTAACAAATACAGTGAAACAAGAGACAACCAATATGTTCAGTCGGGATTACATTCAGAGTTTTCCATCAGGGAATATATTGATGAAGTGAGTACCCCATTGTTAACTGCAAGACAACTTGCACAGTTAAATGGGATAGAAAAAGTGTCATACATGTTTATTTAGATAAAGCAATATGGGGAGGAAAGAGATGTTTAGAGATTTTTCGGACGAAGCAAAACAAAAACTTTTAAAGTATGTTGACGAAGTGACGGCAGACGGTACCTGGGACAGGGTAAAAGACTGGTTTGGAGATGCCGGACTGACCATACAAAGCTGGCTCGGACAGCTCAGCATCCAGAACTCTGTCAATGACGTAGACACC
>ERZ779861.2768-NODE-2768-length-15913-cov-4.163703_pt1 | contig 15913 bp, 23 predicted proteins | sample MGYA00511558_ERZ779861 | MGnify/ENA primary metagenome ERZ779861 (study PRJEB29588, sample SAMEA2163432) | human gut metagenome | biome: human gut; feature: human-associated habitat; material: faeces | place: Denmark | collected 2008/2010 ... | reverse complement strand
AGTAGACCCACTCCGAGCGAAGTTACATTTTTTTAATGGGGGGGTGTTTAAGTCAGTCCCAGCGTTCCAGCGTCAACGGCGCTCGATTTTTTTTAAACTGTCTCTGACTTTCTGGGTGCAATTCTTCGTGGCATCGTTTGCACACAGATACAAGCTGTCGGTCGTCGCCATCGTACACCGACAGAGCCAAGTCCGGCCTATCCCTCAGATGCTTCACATGGTGGACGATGGCCGCGCGCCGATACCGGCACATTCCCTTGCACCTCTGGCACTCGTAATTATCCAGTTTCAATACTTCGCGCCGGAGCTTATCCCATTCCGGCCAGGAATAAAAGTCATGCGATTTCCCAGCCTGTATCAGCGCATTAAGCTGGATGAGTCTGGCGCCTGATATCATAGCCGCCCTCCCTTGGGTATAAAAAGCGTGTTCCGGCCAGAACCGGGCAGTGAGTCGGAGGCTAGGGAGCGACCCCCGGCCTCGCTTTTTGCGCCTGCATCTCAGCCTCAGAAATTCGCTGCTCTGCTATGCCATAATATTCCGGGCTTAGCTCAATGCCGACGAACTGGCGGCCTGCGTTTGCGCACGCTACCCCCACACTGCCAGAGCCCATAAACGGGTCCAAGACCGTGCCTCCGCTCGGGCAAATTGCCAAGAGCTTTTCCAACAGCTCCACTGGCTTTTCAGTCTGGTGATTTTTCTGCCGGGACGGCACGCTCGGAATTCGATAGCATCCGGGCAGTGCAGGACGCCCCATCTCCCAATTTACCGGCATTTTACCGTTGCTGCCCCACACAACGTACTCGCAGTCTGGCCTAAATCGTCCTGGCTGGTTGCGGGCATTACCCTTATCCCACGCTACCACACCACGCCAAATCCATCCAGCCATTTGCAGGGCATCAGTAAGCGCCGGCAGGTTGCGCCAATCTACAAATACAGCGGCCACCCCACCAGGCTTTGCCAACTGGCGGCATTGGAATAGCGCGTCTCTCATGAATGCTGTAAATGCCCGTTGGTCCATGTTGTCGCCCTCAAAATCCGGGAACCGATGAGCGCCGTTATACTCCATGGCGGTATATTTAATCGACGTTTCAGACTTCTTGCTCTGCGCTGTTGTGCCGCCGGAGCAATAGGGCGGATCGGTCAATATCATATCAATGCTGTCATTCGGCATACTTTTCATTAGCTCTATACAGTCTCCACAAAAAATGTCCAACATTTCCGCCTCCTTGCGACATGCAAAAAGCCCCACCAGTCCGCCCGGTGGGGCCTTTGCTTTTTTGACGGTATGATTGTACCACGTATTTTTGGCTTTTTAGGGCCATCTTTTACTCGCCATCCAAAAATCCCATATTGCCGCCCACTATCCTGATAAACTCTTCATGATATCGCCGGGCTGTCCGATAGCTGCATGGGATCGTCAGCGCCGCCCCCTCCAGAGTGTGGCTTCGCCGCCAAAATACCAGATCGATAATCTTGATTCTGTCTCGCCCACCAGGCATCCGCTCGGTGGACTCTATCGCTTTGCGTACTGCCTCATACTCCCGCTGCCTCTGCGCGGGCAGTTCTCGGATTGCAATGAGTTCCGTGCTACGTACGGCGCCGCCTCCATGTGGCATCCCGCTGTAATCTATTGCCATTGCGGGGCATTGCCGCTCTTGCAGTTCTGCCCGCAGCGCTGGATACCGGCGGATGACGGCTTTGGCATAGCCCCACCAATCGTACCTCGGTTTGCTCATCGCCACTCCCTCCCAGTCCGCCGATCCCTAATCTCGATCCTGGTAATCAACTCAAATCCTGCCAACCCAATGATGTACTTGATTACCCGTATCACACTGTCAACCCGTTTGGCTTGCTCATCTGCCGCTTGGATTGCCTGGTATGCAGTTGGATCCGGATAGCCGGATGCATTTTCCCATGGCTTGGGCATGATTACCACCTCACTTTCTCATCACTCACTTTAATCGGTTGCCCACACACCTGGCACCTATACGGTACGTCCTTACGCAGGGGGGCAAAGGGCTGCAGCAAAATGGACAGCAGTAGACATAGCCCCCTGTGAAAAAGGATAGTTGGATATTGGGTGGCACTGGAGTAGCTTTAGCCCTGGACTTCCTTTGTGCCATTTTCCATCACCTTCCTTTCCACCCCATAAATCGCCTCCAGCAGCTTATCTGCCGCCTCGATGGATGGGGATTTCCGATATTCGGAGGAGGCGACTTCGATGCGTTTCCACATCTGGTTCGTCCGCTCCTGCATATCCTCCAAAAACTTGTTGATCCGGTACGCCTCCAGGATTTTGGCCTTTTCGGCCCTCCCTAGCTCCTGGGACATCCCTGCCATAACTGCATACTGGTACAATTCCCGGAAGGACTGGAACAGGAGCACTTGTGCCTGGCTCCTGAGATCCGGCATCAGCTCCCGCTTATATGCCAGATCCTCCAGCTCCTCAGTGGTCCACTCTTTTGCACTCATGCCATTTCCTCCGCCCGAATGTAAATCCCAGGAATCTCCGCCCAGAACTTTTCCGCGATCTCCGACGCTACCTGTGCGTCATCTTGCCAGAAGCCCACAGCGGTCATCACATCCTTCAGTAGCTTCTGAAGATTGTCTGTGTCAGGCTTTGTGATCCGGTATTCCCCGTCCCTGTGACGGCCTCTGGGGAAACACCACTTGGCCACCAGCCTGACCGCGCCAGTAAGCGGTTGCTCTGGCCGGCGCTTTGCCAGGTGATCCCGAAGTTTGGCTCTGGCCGCCTTCAGCTCTGCTGGCTCGTAAAATATTGGCTTGCCGTTTTTCACGTGAACCTGCTTCTCTTGGTGAGTCGCAGTAGGTGGATTCATCGGCACGAAAAATTCGATCACCATGTTTGCGCTCCTTTCCGTTCGCTTTTACGAGGTAAATTACAAAATCAACCAACTTTTTTGATTTTTTGCAAAAGCCTGAATTGTCACGTCATGCTCAGGTAGGGGAAGGGGGCTGCTTCATAAGCCCCCTTCCTACCGTACTGAGCGTGACGACGCGAATGCGGGGATCTCTGAATACCCCCCGTAGGGGGGTAGGTTTCCCCGCACTGCGGGGATTCCTGAAAATGCAGGACTCTTCAATTTCCGGGGAATCCTGAAAACTTCAGGACATTGCAAGCTGCTGAGTATTTATAGCTACTTGAACTATCCTGATTTTTTAGGTTTCCCCGCACTGCGGGGATTCCTGAATTTTAGGATTCTCCGCAAGACCTGACAATTTTTTTATTTTCTGGATTCAGGCAAAAACCGAACTTTTTGACCCAATCTCGAATGGTACGCTCTGAGACATTTCGCCCGGAATTGGCGTACCAACTCATCAAGTCGGCAATTGTAGGCGGTTCGCCGGCGTTGCAATTTTCCACGGCATCCGCAAATTCCTCGGCCTTATTTCGCCGCTTTAGCTCAGCGCTTTCCTTCGCTTTGCGGCTCCCTCGCTTCCAATTTGGCTCCTGAAAGTCCGGCTCCAGATCCCCCAGAATGCCGGAATCATCCGTCAGGTGGACCGGGTACCGGAACCACAAGTTGACTGGCGGGAACTTGGGAAACTCCCGTAGAGTGCCCTCTACGCGCCAGGCAGTAACGGCCTTGACCGCCTCTTTTGCGGCCTCTGCTCGGGCCTGTACGCCCTCAAACAGCCATCTGGGGATACTGCCCTGGATAATATTTCTCAGAGCTGCAGCGCTGCACATATTGTCCTGGGATACCTGCTCCAACAGCTCTGGTCGGTCGCTGTGGATCCACTGCAGATAGCTCTCTGCCGCTGCTTTATTTTGCTGCTGGGTAATCGTGGCGTCCGTCAAATCTAACTCCACCAGATCCAGGAGCGCGTCCGGATCCCGAGCAAACACGCCAGAGCCAGAGGCTCGGTCCACGGATTTTTTGCCGCCCTGGGCGCCCTTGGAGTGGTGGTGACAGTAGATTACAGCACAGCCCAGGTCCGTACAGACCTTGTCGAACTGATTACAGAAATTGGCCATCTGGTCCGCGCTGTTCTCGTCACCGGTGATTACCTTGTAAATGGGGTCAATGATGATTGCAATGTAATTTTTCTTGGTCGCCCGCCGGATGAGCTTCGGCGCCAGCTTGTCCATGGGCACGGATTTGCCGCGCAAGTTCCATATGTCGATATTTTGTAAACTTGTAGGTTGCAATCCCAGGGCGGTGTACACATCCTGGAACCGGTGCAGGCAACTGGCCCGATCCAGCTCCAGATTGACATACAGGACTTTGCCCTGGGCGCACTGCCACTGGAGCCACTTCTTGCCCTCAGCAATGGCAATGCACAGCTCGATCAAGGCAAAGGATTTCCCGGCCTTTGAGGGTCCGGCCACCAGCATCTTATGGCCTTGGCGCAGCACCCCCTCAATCAGGCACGGAGCCAGCGGAGGCAGGTTGTCCCAGAAATTGGATAGGCTCTCCAGGTCCGGCAGGTCGTCGTTCACGCCCTCAATCCACTCCTGCCATTCCTTCCAGCTGCTTTTTCCGATGTTGGCGTCTATGATGTACTGCTTGTTTTCGCCGCGCTGTACGCCCGGCATCCGGCTCAGACGAGATGGATTCTTATTCTGGGTATCCACCGCCATGCCATTCTTTTTCAGCACATCATAGAGATAGTCCACCCGCTTCCGGTACTCATCGTAGTTTGCCGCCTCAATCCGCACAATGGCGTGGACACTCTTCCCGCCGGAGTACACCAGGCAAGCTACCGGAAGTTCCAATTCCCGGATCATGGCGTATTGCTTCTCCAACTCCATGGTGTCAGATTCTACCAGGGCATATCGGTAGTCAGTTACATTTTCGTTTTTGCAGCCCTTGCCGTCCATGGGATTAAAGCGGATCCACGCCCCCACCTGCGGGTTGTAGTCGCCCAGGACGGCCCCAATGTCCCCGCCGCAATGATTAAGCTGTTCGATCAGTTCGCCTGCTGTGCGGTCCCAGGAGCCCTTAGACGGCAGGTATTTCCCGTCTTTCTCCCAGCTGGCGGTAACATAGCCCACATTTTCCGATGCTTCAAACAGGATCTCCAGGTACTCTGTCAGCTGCCGCACCGGATCCCAGACTGGCGGCTCATGGAACTCCCGGCCTTCCAGCCAGGAGCTATCCACGATCTTGTAATCATCATCGCCAATCTCATCGTTCCAGTCCAGGGCGTGGCCGCCCGACACCGGCGCCCAGCCTTGCTCCTTGGCCAGTTGGACAATAGTCCCGCCGGTGATGGGGGTGGAGCTGCCCCGAAAGCTCTCCCACTTCCGGGCGCAGTCTCCTGGATGGTACCGGTGGCTATCCGCCTGGCTCCAGGCGTCCCAAGCGGAGCACTCATACCCTTCTGCCTTTAAGGCCATCCCCACATTGATCCAATCCTGATAGTCCAGCATGGCCGGATCAATGTATTGCAGTATTTCCAGCAGATCAGTTCTGCGTTCCATTGCTGGTCCTCCAATCGTAAGTCTTTGGATCTATGCCTTTTGGGCATCCCCGCCATCCGGTGGCGGCAATGCGATCAATCATCTTTTTGGCAACCTCGAAAGGCCATTGCCCCACATGCTGAAATCCGTATTTCTCCAGACACCGGATCTGCTTCGGCGTAGTCAGGCCGGCAGCCCGGCGCTTATCCAATCTGTCAAGCAGCATAGCAGCTTTTCCGGCGCTTTCGATTTCGTCCGGGAAAATGCCCAGCTTTTCCAGGGCACTGATCTGCTTAGTGGATGGTGGCCCCATCTCCCAGCCAAAGGACGGCACATAGCTCGACAAATCTTCCGCCTGGATGGACATTTCGAATTGCAGGGGATCCACCAGCTTGCGCTTCCTGGATTTCATTTCAGCTAGTTTGCTGGCCAAAGCTTCCTCCCGCTGGGCTACCACATCTTCGCTGGCCTTCTGTTCTGCTTCTTCAATGTCCACCGGGCAGCCGGCTTCCGCAATGTCTTCAGTCATTTTCTCCGCCACCTCTGCATTTTCGCAGATTAGACTGGCAGGGTGGCAAAGTTCGTGGCGCTCGGTGTGCCATAAAAAGTCGAGCAGCAATAAATGGTCTTTGCCTGGGCTGAGCCGGGTGCCGCGTCCTACCATCTGGCAGTACAGGCTCCGGATTTTAGTGGGCCGTAACACCACGATGCAGTCTACAGATGGGCAATCCCAGCCCTCTGTTAGCAGCATGGAATTACACAGGACGTTGTATTTGCCGTTCGCGAAGTCCTGTAGGATCTCCGCCCGGTCCCGGCTCTCGCCGTTGACCTCCGCTGCTTGAAAGCCGGCGCTATTTAAAATGTCCCGGAATTTTTGCGACGTTTTTACCAGCGGCAAAAACACCACAGTTTTGCGATTGGCGCATCTAGCGGCCATCTCCTGGGCGATGGAGTGCAGATACGGATCCAACGCCGTGCCCAGATCTCCAGCTTTAAAATCGCCAGATTGGACGCCTACGCCACTGAGATCCAATTTCAGTGGAATAGTCTCCGCCTTGATTGGCGATAGATAGCCCTCCCGAATAGCCTTGGCTAGAGTATACTCATAAGCCAAAGAATCAAAATACTGGCCCAGATTGCGCATGTCGCCACGGTCCGGTGTGGCGGTTACGCCCAGCACATTTGTATCTGGGAAGTGTTTCAAGACCCTTTGGTACCCATCGGACAAGCAGTGGTGAGCCTCATCCACGATGATAGACGTGAAATAATCTTCCGGGAACTGCTCTAGCCGCTTGGGCCGCTGCAGGCTTTGCACAGATCCCACAACCACCCGGTACCAACTGCCCAGGCAAGTCTCCTCCGCTTTTTCAGTGGCGCACCGTAAGCCGGTGGCTTGATATAGCTTATCGGCGGCTTGCTCCAGCAGCTCGCCCCGGTGGGCCATGATTAGGACTCGGTGTCCCTGGCGTACCAGTTGCTCGGCCAGCTTGCAAAACACAATAGTCTTACCGCAGCCGGTGGGCAGCACCAGCAGCGTCCGGCGGTTGCCGGACTGCCACTGGCTCTGGATCCCATCAATAGCTGCCTTTTGATACGGACGTAGCTCCATCAGAATTTACCTGCCCATTTGGGTGCAGATGCCGCCGGAGCAGAGGGCGCAGGGCTGGAAGCATTGGCGGAAGCGGATTGTCCAGAGAAGAAGCTGGGGTCGAAATCATAGAATTTTTCCACATCGTTGGTTTCGCCCTTAGAGCCGTCTTTCTTGTCGTACTTGCGGGGCTTGAAACGCCCCCGCCCCCTGGACCCGACCACAGCACTCCACTGGGGGCGGAGCTTTTCCCCGTGTTTCTTTTGTCCAATCGCCCGGAAGAATTCTGAAATCTTCCATTCCAAGCTGGACCAAAGGATCAAATCATATTTAATGGAAGCGGTCCCGCTGGGTGTATCTACAGCAAGGGTCAGCACTGCCTTATTACAAGCTGGGATCTTGGAACTACCGGGAAAGCGCGCGCGTTCGAAGGCGGAAACCGTAAAATTGTAGTCCCCCTCCTCTAGTACGATGTATTGCCTTTCATCGTTGGAGATCTCGTCGTCCCACCCAATTTCGTGGGCGTTGTTGATGTATTTGCTCATGTTTGCGTCCTCCTATCAAAATGGTAATGGGCGATCCTGAAGCGCCATCGACACGATATTGCCCCACTGAGGGATGATCCACCCATCCACAAAGCCCTCCGCTTCCAAGATGCTCCATGGTGTATCCTTTGGATAGTATCCCTTCTCAGAAAACACTTTTCGGATTTCTTCCTCAAAAATACCGGACGCTTGCATCAAAGCAAACACTTTTCCTGGGATATCGCCCTGCTGCGCAGGCGTAGGCTCAGCAGAGGCCTCCGGCACCTTTGCGGCAGGGGCTGAGCCGTTGGGCGTATCGCCGATCTCCGGCGCTGGCGCAATTGCTGGTGCTGACGCCGGAACCGGTGGAGCAGTAGCCGGCTGCCCGTCAATACAATGCGCAATTTGCGCATACTCCAGTGGGAGTTCTTCTGGCAGTCCGTGCCGGTTCTTAGCATCCCAGCACGGGTGGTGGGAAGTGTGCAGCACGCGCTTTCCACCTTGGGCCTTATGCTTTTTCCCTTCCTTATCAGTGGCTACGACATAAGTCTTGTAATTGGCAAACAATACCATATCTGCCCACTCTTTGATCATGGGGGCAACCTGTTTGGTCAGCTTCATTTCCCACCGGTCGTAAGTCCCCATCTCATCCGGTTGTTCAAACTTGCGCATCTTTGCATGGGCAGTGACCACCACATTCATCCCAGCGTTAACCACACCCTCCAGAGCATTCAGCAGCCTACCAAACTCTTCTTGCAGGTATGTGTAGCCTTTGCCGTACCCAAAATCTTCGATGCTCTGCTTCTGACTTTTGGCGCAAATCTCAGCCGAACACAGTTGCTCCGCCCAGTCCGCCGTATCAATCACCACCGTTTTGCAGATGTCTGGGGATGCCGCAAATTGTTTTACAGTTGCCAGCAGCTCGGTCCAACTGCTGGGCTTGTCCACCCGGCGGACGTCCATGTGGTAAGTGCTCCCCTCGGTGTCGATAAACACCGGGTCCGGGAAGCTGGCCGCGAAGGTGGTCTTCCCAATTCCTTCGGGGCCGTAGACTATGATCTTCTGGGGGCGTGGGACTTTCCCGCTTTTGATATTCAGCATCAGAATACTCCTTTCTGCCAAGGCTTACCTTGAGGTGGCCCTGGCATTGCTACGCTGGCCGCCACTCCATCCTCAATGATGATGGAGCACTCTCCACCGGTGGAAACTCTGGTGGCGATGGCCTGCAAACCTTGCTCTTGCAGCCAGGCTCCAAACTCCCGGAGTGTCTGGAGATCCATCTGCTCCAGCTTGTCCAGCAGCACGAAGCCGCACCGTGGATTCAGCGCCCGGACGATGGCTGTGGATACCCGCAGCTGGTCGCTGCCGCTCATGGCGTCCCATTTCTTGCCGTGGTAGGTCAGCTCCCCGTCTTCCACAGAGAGGCCCTCCAGGGGTAGCTTGGCGCCGTTCAACAGATCGTATTTTTGCTTCCGGATTCCCTCCAGCTCAGTGGTCAGCGCTTCGTACTGGCCGCTATACTCTTCTGCCTCTTGCTCCGCTTTTTCTCGGTCACAGTTGCTCCGGACCTTGATGTTGATTGCTTCGATGTTCCGCAGGTCCGCCTCAATTTGTGCCGTGGATTCATCGTGCAAATCCATTGCGTCCTTCTGGGCAATTTCCAGATCCGCCTCGGCTTGCTTCAGGCTTGCTCTGGCATTCTCCAGCCTCTCTTCCAGACTTTGAACTACCTGGACACAAGAGTTTTTGCGAAATTTGATGTGCTCCAACCGCTCTCGCTTTCGCTGGTTTTCGCCATTCTGGGCCAGAATGGCTTGCTGCCGTTGGATCAGTTCCATAGCGGAAATCGGTTTGCCCGGGGCATCTGGGTAAAAAGGCATTTCCTTGGCGCTTTTCTTCTTCTGATCTGCAATTTGCCCAATCGCCCGCCGTTGATTGTAAGCCTGCTTCTCCTGAAACTCCAGGGCGGCCAACTGATCACCTACGCCAATAATTTTCAGCAAGGTGTCAGCCTTTTCCTTCCCGGATGCTTCCATAAACTTGGGCAGATTCAGCGCCAACTCCTCCACGAAGCTGTTCAGGAGTTGCTGTCCGGCCCTTTGGCCGGCAGGATCGCTCACTTTCAGGGCAGAGTTCTTCCCGGATCTCTCTACCACCAGACCATTAGATAGCTCCAACCGGATTCTGGGCGGGATCACAGAGCCGTCTCGGGTAGGGGCACTGGGACGGTATCGATCCCCGCCCAACGCCCAGGCGATAGCATCCAACACAGAGGTTTTCCCTTGGCCGTTGTCCCCCCCGATCACGGTCAGACCAGCGCTGGTGGGGACAATTTGCACCGCCCTGATGCGTTTCACATTTTCCAGCTCCAGGCTGGAGATTTTTACAGATTCCACGTTTTACTTTTCCTCCATTTCTGCTATAATAGAGGCGGATGAGTGCTATTATCCGCCTTTGCCACCACCAAAGTTGCAGCTTTGATGGTGGCTTTTTTATGCCATTGCATAAGCCAGGCAAGCCACCCCAATAATGGCAGCCGCGATACACCATAGCGCACAAGCCCAGATGGGCATGCGCCGCCGGCCAGGGGCCTGTAGTGCCCTGATAGCCATGCCCAGGGCTGCAACATCAGCAGCGGCGGTGCCAGGATCCATATATTCCTGGATGGCTAGCCGACTCCGGGGGTAGGCTCTGGCTTGGGCCTCTTGGCGGAGGGATTGGAGTTGGGCGATTGCGTCAGCTCTGCTCATCATCGCCACCTCCTTGCAAGTATGTCAAAGTCAGCAGGCGCTCGATATCCTGGTTGCGGTGGAAATCGCAGTCTAACCCGTAAGGGTTGCGGGGATCGAAGTACGGGCACTTTTCGCAGTCCTCCAAGCCCTCCAAGAGACTAAGGGAGTTGCAGATGCGTGTGGCTTTTATGACGTCGGCAGCCTTATCCCTATTCCGCCTCAGTTCCTCCAGCGCGGATATTGCTGCGCTCAAGGCCTCTACATCTTTCCTGTATTCTGCAGTTTCTTCATCATCGTGTCGAGCTTCTGTCGGAATATCTTCGCCCAAATACTCCTCCAGGCTCTTCAGCTGGCGGATTACATCAAGCATCTTCATCATCGGCATTCTCCTCCTGCTCCCGCAGCTCCGGGCAAACTGCCGGAATCACCGCCAGCAGCAGTTTCGCATACACCTCATCCGTCAAATACGGATCCCTGGCCAGGCACTGCTTGGCCCATTCCAGTTTTGGCGCCAATAGCGCCACCGTCAGCGGATCGGCGATTTCCGCCCCGGCATCCCAGGCGGCCAGCAACTGATCCATGATGCCAACATCCCACGGATTTTGGTGGGACGCGACAGCCTTGCACAGGGTGCGCAGCAGCTCCGCCTGAGCCTCGGCCTTGGCGCTCGGCCGCTGGGCCATCTTTTGGGCCACCTCCTGATCTTTAAGCGCCAGGAACCCCGCAGTCAGTGCGTCAACCCGGTCCCAGGCATTGTCGGGCAGGCAGCCACCCTTGGCGTCGCAGCGCAAGTTCTCCAGTTCGTCGTGGATCATGTCGCGCAACCGCTCGATCTGCTTCTCTCTGCTCATTTTTTGATTTCCTCCTTATTTTTAAATTGATGTACAACTCCGATTATCCTCCACTCCTCCCTCAGCCCTGCCCCTACCATCCGCTCCGCATGCTCAGAGCTGGTGGCGCGGACTTCGCGGGCGCGGACTAGGCCGGTGGTTTCGGATTCGATGTAGACTTCGAAGTCGTAATATTTTATCACGGCATCAACTCCTTTTTGCTTGCCCCGAACATTGGCAAAATCATTGCCAAATCCAGATGCAGTACCCGGTGTAGGCTCTCTAACTCCCCCAAAGTAAGCCGCCGGGGATCCTTGAGTCGCCGGGATAGAGTGGAGGGATCCATGCCGGCCTTGCGGGCCAAGTCGCCCTGAGAGAGGTAGCTCATTCGGGCGCGGACTTCTCTCCTAAAATCCTCGGCGGCGTATTGAGCGGAGCCTAGCTTGGTTCGGGGCATGCGGGGCCGCCTCCTATCAGATTTCTGGGTTGTAGATTTTTAATCTACAACCTCGCCAAAAAAAATTAACATTTGCTGTTCCGGAGTAACGCCGCCCACTGCTCGGCAAAATGCTGCGATTTCTCCGGCTTTAAAATCGACTTTATTATCGATCTTCCTTGCAAGGCAGTACGGGGTAATCCCGATTTGGCCCGCGATGTACTTATATTTCAGCCCACGGCTTTCGACCAGCTTTCGCAAGGCTTTGCTATTGGTCATGTTGACACCTCCCATCTCTGCGAGAGTAGATTTTAAATCTACCTAGAGTATACACGCGCAGAGGCGCATTGTCAACATTTATTTTTCGAAAAATAAATAAATGTTGATTTTGCGGGGACCGCGTGGTATCCTAAGCACAGGACCCGGAAAAGAGGTGGAGTTGTGCAAATTGGAGATCGGATTAAAGCACGGCGCATAGAGCTTGGGCTGACGCAGGACGAATTGGCTAAAAAGCTAGGATATAAGTCTCGCTCAACAATAAACAAGATAGAGTTGAACATAAACGATATAACACAGCCCAAAATCATTGATTTTGCAGCTGCCTTAGATACAACCGTCTCGTACCTAATGGGACTAGATTCTGATACAAGCGAAAAAAGCCTCTCCGCCATAATAGGAGAAGAGGCCATTCAGATGATATTAGATAATGATGAAAAGACGAGGATAGTTAAATGGATTGCTACACAAGATCCAGAAGTGCTTTCTCTTGTCCATTGGATTTCGCTGCAGGATCGCGATACATTGATACGTCTGGATCAAATCCTAAGCCTTTCGCGCAAACAATAAATTCTCGCAATTCTTCCCCCGAGAGCGCTGATAGCCTTGAGATAATGCGGACAATCAAGTTTCCGCTCCCCATATCATCATATGTATTATCCACTGCACTTCATCCTCCTTCTGTATGTACCCGCATAAGCGGATCACTCGTCTCCATCTTCGTATTCTATCAAATCTTGTATGCGTACCTCTAGGGCCTTGGCTACGCTGTAGAGCATCCGGAGTGTCGGATTTGGCAATGCGCTTTCCATGGCTTCAATGCTGCTCTTTGCAACCCCTGCCCGCTTTGCCAGTTCACGTATTGTCATTCGACGTAAAATCCGGAATTCCCGCACCCTTAATCTCATGCGATGCACCGCCCCTTCTGCACGCTATTTTTCCGCGTAGAGCGAAAATTATGCAGATGGGGATCTGTGTCGAATAACTCATATCTGGATTATATCACAAGCCCTGTCCCGATTTGGTGGTACAAATGGTAATTTCCAACATTTCTCTGTTTTGCACAAAGTGAGCAACGCCGAATTGTGCAAGTTGCACAGAAAATTATAACTCCAGCAAAATAAAATCATGAAAATGATAATTTGTACAAATTTGTTTGACGCCGCTCGTTTGTTCGATTGCGTGTATGTATTATATCGAACGTGCGTTTGAATGTCAAGACGCAAAATGTGGAAACCGCCCGGACTCAGCGCCGGTGGCAATAAAAAGAAAAGAGGAACTATCATGGCAATCATTACTTGCCCAGAATGTGGGCAGCAACTCTCCGGGGAAGAAGAGTACTGCCCCAATTGCAATCGCAGCGTACCTCGCAACATCGACTCCGCTAAGAGTAAAAAAGAGGAGTACGTGGCCGCAGGTAAGTTGCTTCAGCGGGTGGCCGTTGCTCTCTTGGCCGTCGGAGCAATCGGAGGGATCTGTGCTGCTATTTTGCACAATATATCTCTCGATGAGTATCACAAAAATATTATGGTAAGTATGGTTTTAGGCATAGCAGTATTTGCGTCATCGGTTTTTCCATCTGCCGTGTGCTATGGGCTAGGAAAGCTTGTATCAGCCAAAGGAGAGCTATAAAAAGTTCCCGCCCCGTACCACAGGGGCGGGAATAAACTTAGAAGGGAGCCTACCATATGAAAATTCCAAAAGCCAAACAGCTTCCATCGGGCTCCTGGTTCTGCCGTGTGCGGGTAAATGGCCAGGATATAGGGATTACCCGCCCAACGGAGAAAGAGGCTGTGGCGGAGGCTATGGCCGTCAAGGCAGGGGCAAAAGTCGCTGCCAAGCCCGGGAGAAAAACACTGACGGACGCCATTGACGATTACATCGCCGCTCGGGTGAACATCCTATCTCCAGCGACTATATTAGGATATCGAAGGATCCAGAAAAATCGATTCCAGGACGTGATGCGTTTGGACATGCACAAGATGACGCAGGAGAAATGGCAGCGGGTGGTGAACGCAGAAGCACGGAAATATAGCGGGAAGACATTGAAGAACTCTTGGCTATTTCTTGCATCCGTGATCCGGGAGGAAACTGGAGAACGAGTTGCCGTGAAGCTCCCGCAAGTGATTCCGAATGAAAGAGGATTTCTCCGGGCTGAAGAAATCCCGGCATTGCTGAAAGCTTTAGCCGGGAGTGACATCGAAATTGCTGCGTTGCTTGCCCTGAGCAGCATGAGGCAATCGGAAATATTGGGCCTGAAATGGGACAATGTGGATCTGGTAGGCAACGTTATCCGCGTTGAGGAGACAGCGGTGAAAGGGGAATCCGGATGGGTAAGAAAAGCGGAAACGAAGAATCTGGCATCAAGAAGAATGATCCCGATTATTGCGCCACTTAAGTCCGCTCTTGAAAGCGCTCCCCAAAAAGAGGGGTATGTTGTCACCGTATCCGACAACACTATACGTAGGAAGTTGCGGGATATATCGAAAGATGCTGGCATCCCGTATGTAGGATTGCACGGACTGCGGCACAGCTTCGCTTCGCTTGCTTACCACTTGGGCCTCTCGGAGGAAGCCACGATGAAAATTGGTGGCTGGGCGGACATCCAGACAATGCGGCGTATTTACACGCACATCTCAGAATCCGATATAAATGCACAGTCAGAAAGGTTTTTAGATTTTTTTCAAAAATGGCAATGAAAACGGCAATGGAAACTTGTAGACGCCGATATACCGGCGTTTTTAGAGATGTTGAGCAAGGGTTCAAATCCCTCCATCTCCGCCAGAAAAGGGCCTGTTGCAAAAAACAAATTTGCGACAGGCCCTTGACAAATCGCCATTTTCCTCCTGCCCTCCGGGCAGAACCGGAAAATATGGCTAAATTATACCATTCCGCTGCGCTTTATGGTATCATTTATATGAAAGAGGGTGTGCACAGTGAGTGAAATCGAAAGAATCGTCAGAGAGGTGGACAGCTCCATGGCCATGGAAGGCCTCCCCCTGACTGCAGAGGATAAGGACAGAATCCGCAGGTGCTTGTCCGAGCCATCCTCTCTGGAGCAAACCATTGGCAGCTTGCTGCGCAAGCATACGGTGCCGGCACAGAGGAATGGCCATGCACAAAGACTATAGCTACTCCTAGGAATGGGGCCGGGAATACTGTTATCCTAACTCCGATGTACTCATCAATAAGCTGAACATTATGGATGCGGGGGCTCTGTCTGTGGCAGAGCGTGAGATAACTTCATTGCGCCTTGCGGCAGCAAAGGCCCGTCCCATTGGTGGACATTTTGATTTGCAGCATTTGCAAAAGCTCCATGCTTTTGTTTTCGGGGATATCTATGACTGGGCCGGGAAGCTCCGCCATGTGAACATTTCCAAAGGAAATCAGTTTTGCCTGTGTATGAATCTGGAAACCTACGCCGAAAATCTGTTTGGAAAGCTGGCGCAAGAGCATTATTTCATTGATACGTCTGCTTCTGTTCCTCACAGGCTGGCTTATTATTTAAGCGAAGTCAATGTGCTTCACCCATTCCGCGAGGGAAACGGGCGAACCCAGAGGCTCTTTATCGAGTATCTCGCAGGTGTTGCTGGGTACAGAGTAGACTTTTCCCTGGTTTGTGCAGAGGAAATGTTGGCTGTAAGTGCAGAGTCATTTGCCTGTGAATACGATGGGATCAACCGCATGTTCGATCAGATTACAACGCCGGTATCTCTGACGGAGCAGGGAGAAAATGTTCGATTCTTTTTCGGCAGTCGAAGCGCTCCAATGGTATGGATGAAAGCGCGTATGCAACAAGAGTTCGGACATACGTTATAGAGAAAGCAGAGCTAACACAATCGTGTGGCTCTGTCTTTTCATCAGGCCGTCTTGCATGAAGCAGGGCGGCTTTTTTCAGATCCCGCCTTTCGACGGGCACCCTTGCCTTTGGCTAACCCTTCCCACTGCCGGGCGGATTCGGGACTTTCACCCTATAAAATGTGCGCTCACCGGGCGCACTAGACGACTCCGCGTCCTTTCCGAAGAAAGGGCGCGGAGTAGAGAAAATGAAATTAATATTTCAAAAGATAATCAGAGCACCGCTCCAAAATCTGGCGG
>ERZ779861.2765-NODE-2765-length-15922-cov-2.453268_pt1 | contig 15922 bp, 12 predicted proteins | sample MGYA00511558_ERZ779861 | MGnify/ENA primary metagenome ERZ779861 (study PRJEB29588, sample SAMEA2163432) | human gut metagenome | biome: human gut; feature: human-associated habitat; material: faeces | place: Denmark | collected 2008/2010 ... | reverse complement strand
CCATATTAGATTCAACTGTCCTTGAAATTTCTGTCTCAGAAGCCTGTGCTTCACTTTCTGCATTCGACTCCTTCTGAATCTTGCCAGCCTTTATGCTGCCGCGGATTCCATTGATCACGAAAGCCACGCCAAGCACAATAAAAATCACTCCCGCAACCATAAAGCCAGGACTGCTGCCCTCAGCACCATTTATTACATTCTGGCAAAGAGAAACACCCAGATAAGCCACATAAACCCCTGCCAGAATCATAACCAGGCAGGTTCTCATAGGCATAGCAGACTTCCCATTTCTGGCTTTCTGCTTCTCATTTACATCAGTCTCTTCCAGATTCTTATTTTCCATATTCATCCCCCTTATGAAATAGCAAACTGACTCTCATACAGATTCGCATAGAAGCCCTTCTTCGCCAGCAATTCCTCATGTCTGCCCTGCTCGATAATATTTCCGTCCTTCATGACCAGAATCAGATCTGCCTCCTGAATAGTGGAAAGACGATGTGCTACAATAAAGCTGGTTCTTCCTTCCATCAACTCTGCAAAAGCCTTCTGCACCTTCACCTCAGTACGGGTATCAATGGAAGAAGTGGCCTCATCCAGGATCAACATAGCCGGGTGCATCAGCATAACCCTTGCAATGCAAAGAAGCTGCTTCTGTCCCTGGGAAAGGCTTCCGCCGTCCTCCGAAATAACCGTGTCATAGCCCTCCGGCAAGCGCATGATAAAACTGTGCGCATGGCATGCCTTCGCCGCTGCTTCGATCTCTTCCTGCGTCGCATCCGGCCTTCCGACCGTAATGTTGTCGCGGATGGTTCCGGCTCTCAGCCAGGTTTCCTGCAGCACCATGCCGTATCCCGCACGCAGGCTGTGTCTGGTCATTTCCCGGATATCCACATCTTCTACCGAAATGGAGCCGCTGTTTACATCATAAAACCGCATCAACAGGTTGATCACCGTCGTTTTGCCGCATCCGGTGGGTCCGACAATCGCCACGCGCTCACCCGGCTTTACCTGCAGATTGAAATTCTCAATGAGCTTCTGCTCCGGCACATAGGAAAACGCAACGTCCTTCAGCTCCACTTTTCCATCCACATGCTGCAGTGAAACCGCATTTTCCACTTCCGGCACCTGAGATTTTTCTTCAATCAGCTCGAATACCCGTCCCGCGCAGGCGATCGCGTTCTGCAGCTCTGTTACGACGCCGGAAATTTCATTAAAGGGTTTGGTGTACTGATTTGCATAGCTCAAAAAGCTGCTCAGCTGTCCGACCGTCAGCCGTCCGTTGATCGCAGCCAGCGCGCCGAAGATGCCAACGCCGGTATACACAAGGCTATTGACAAAACGGGTGGACGGATTTGTGATGGAGGAAAAGAAAATCGCTTTCAACGAGCAAGTCTGGAGACGGCCGTTGATTTCGTCGAATTTTTCGATGGCATCCTTTTCCTGCCCGAATGCCTGCACAATCTTCTGGTTGCCGATCATTTCATCGATCAAAGCGGTCTGCTCGCCTCTCGTTTCGGACTGGGCCTTGAACATGCTGAAGGTCCGTTTTGCGATAAACGAGGCCACAAACAGGGAAACCGGTGTTACCACCAGCACGACAATCGTGATGCCGACGTTGACCGAAAGCATGAAGCCGATCGTTCCCAGAATCGTAATCACACCGGTAAAGAGCTGGGTAAAGCCCATCAGCAGACCGTCCGCAAACTGATCGACGTCCGCGATGACACGACTGACGATCTCACCGTGGGCATGTCCGTCAATGTATTTGAGAGGCAGGACCTCTATCTTTTCAAACGCCTCGTTTCGAATATCCCGCACGATCTGATAAGTCAGTTTATTGTTGCAGACGTTCATAATCCACTGTGCCAGTGCGGTGATCCCGATCATGACCGCCATTTTGATCAGAACTGCAATCAGTCCGTCAAAATTGACATTACCTTTTCCAACGATGCAGTCCACCGCTTTACCGATTAACAGTGGAAGATACAGCGTGGATGCGACAGTAATCGCCGCTAAAATCACGGATAAAAGAAGGAAAAAACGGTACGGCTTCATATAGTGCAGCACTTTTTTCAGGGTCTGCGTCTGTCCTGATTCCATTTTTTTTGCCATGCTCAGCATCCTCCTTTCTCTGCCTTACCCGCATTGGCGGCGTTTTCACGCACTGCCTTCGCCGCCTTTTCATCGAACTGGGAATAATAAATTTCCTGATAAACCGGACAGGTTGCAAGCAGCTCCTCATGGGTTCCAAGGCCGGCAGCCTTTCCATCGTCCAGCACCAGGATCCGGTCTGCATGCTGAATGGAGGACGTTCTCTGGGAAACGATAAAGACCGCAGGATTTCCTTCCATATTTCGGATCGCTTTTCGAAGCGCCGCATCCGTCGCATAGTCGAGGGCAGACGCGCTGTCGTCCAAAATCAGGATCTCCGGCTGTCTGACAAGGGCACGGGCAATGGTCAGACGCTGTCTCTGACCGCCGGATAAATTCTTGCCTCCCTGCTCGATTCTGCTCTCGAGCTGTCCGTCTTTTTTCTCAACAAACTCTTTTGACTGGGAAATTTCCAGCGCTTTCCACATTTCTTCTTTGGACGCGTCCTTCTTTCCCCAGCGCAGATTCTCTACAATGGTTCCGGCAAACAGCACTGCTTTCTGCGGCACGATGCCAATCCTGCTGCGCAGCACTTCCGGGCTGTAATCTTTGACGTCCACGCCGTCTACCAGGACACGTCCCTTTGTTACATCGTAAAAACGGGGGATCAGATTGACCACACTGGATTTACCGGAACCCGTACCGCCGATGATGCCGATCGTCTCACCATGCTTTGCCGTAAAGCTGATGTCCGTCAGCGATTCGCTGCCCGCTCCCGCATAAGTCAGACACACATGGTCAAAGACAACCGCAGGCGCATTTTTGTCCGTCTCAATTTTCTGTTCCACATCAGCCAGCTCCATACTGTTTTGCACTTCCAGCACGCTCTGCACACGGTTGCCGCAGGCGATCGCTTTTGTCACCGTGATAATCAGATTCGCCAGCTTGACAAGCTCTACCAGAATCTGGGACATGTAATTGACAAGCGCTACGATCTGTCCCTGGGTCAGGACGCCGGAATCTACGCGGATTGCGCCGGTATACAACAGTGCAATGATCGAAACATTGACGATCACATAAGTAATGGGGTTCATCAGACCGGAGATTCTGCCGACGTATTTCTGCAGCCCGGTCAGCGTTTCATTTTTTTCCTGATAACGGCTTAATTCTTCCTCTTCTTTATTAAAAGCGCGGATGACGCGTACGCCTGTCAGGTTTTCCCGGGTCAGACCCAGAACCTGATCCAGCGCCGCCTGCACCTTTTTGTACAGAGGCATCGTCCAGAGCATGATGCCGAACACGACGATGGAAAGCAGCGGAATCGTCACCACGAAAATCAGCGCCGCCTTTCCATCTACGGTGAATGCCATAATCATTGCACCGAATACGATAAAGGGCGAACGCAAAAACAGGCGCAGCACCAGATTGACACCGGATTGTACCTGGTTGATATCACTCGTCATTCTCGTGATCAGCGTAGACGTGCCGAGAGTATCCATTTCCGTATAGGAGAGTCCCTGGATGTGCGCAAACAGCTCATGGCGCAGGCGGGTGGAAAATCCGGTCGCCGCTTTCGCCGCAAAATACTGCGCTGTAATCGAGCAGACCAGTCCGATGACACCCAGCGCAATCAAAAGCATGCACATCCTCACGATGTACGGTTTGTCCGATCCGCCGATACCCTGATCGATCACCGTAGCCATTACCAGCGGGACAAACAGCTCAAACAACGCTTCCAGCATTTTAAACAAAGGGGCGAGCACTGTTTCCTTTTCATACCCTTTCAAATAACAAAGCAGCTTCTTCACGTCTTGTCTTCCTCCATTCGGTCTTTTTATCTGCCAAAAATCCGATTATAGCCATAGGGCAGCGGCCGTCCGAACAGATCCGGCCATCGAATGCTCTCTACCACGCCTTCCGTCTTTTCTGCCGCTTCCTGATTGTCCGGATTATCCGGGATTCGGTTCTCACACTGCACATTTTCACAGCTGTCGCATACACCGGCGCAGCGGACGCCCTCCTTTGTCAATTCTGCCCAGAACACGACGCTTTTTTTCGGGATCAGGCAAAGGCTTTCATTGCAGGTGATGTAGGAAGCGGTATATTGACCATTGCAGTCAAGCATTTTCAGCAGCGTCGGCAGCTGTTCGATCGGCTCACTGCTGCTTCCCAAAAAGCTCATCTGCTTCACAAACCATCCGGTTCTTCGATGAATTTCCACATGGAATCGGCTATAGGCTTCCATCAGAGCTTCTCCGGCGAGCGTTTCAACCATATAGCTTTCCAGCAGCATATCCTTCTCTTGAAGCTTTTCCTGCAGCTCATCCACTCCTTTTCCAAGTGTCATTGACGCTGCCAGTCGATCTTCTTTTTCCGGACACGCTGCGAACCTGCAGCTGATCTGATCGCTGCAGGTATCCTTTAGCCGGGTGCACAGCTGCTTGAGCTGCTCACGCTCGTCTTCCGGAAAATGATAGCGTGCAAGCGTCCGTGCTGTAAGGAGCGCAGTATCCGCAATCGGAAGCACTACTGATTGCGGCATAGCGTAAACGGGCGGAATGACAGATTGTGCAGAGGATGCGCCCCCAGGCTGACGTGCCGATTGTGCAGACGATGCGCCCGCAGGCTGACGCGCCGATTGTGCGGAGGATGTGCCCTGCAGCCCAATCATAACGGACGTTCCTGCAGAATCTCCGCAAAATATCCCATGTGGGACACCGGCTCCCCGGCGCAGTACAGATGAGATGTGTCTCCCAGCATCTGCGTCCGGAACATCCCATAGCCCTGCTCCACCTCTTCCGTACTCACAACCGTCACGGAAGACGGCGGCAGAAACATCGTATGATTCAGACACACCGGAGAAATGGAAAGCAGATGGGACAGCATATAAAATGTCACTCCCATATGGCAGAACAGCACGATTGTGTCTTCATTATGCTGCTTCGTGCGATATAAGCGTCCCTCCCTGTGGTAGCCATGTTTTGCGAGGATGCCGTCTAAGCCATCGCAGACTTTCTGATAGGTCTCTGCAACCGGCCCGCTTTTCATCAGATCCGTTTCCAGAAAACGATCTATATTCAGCAAATCCGGCTCTTTTGTCCAGTAAGCGGGCTTTAAATCCCAGCTCAGCCGGTTCTTTCCGGTTTCCGGGTCAACGACACAAGCATCGAATTCGCGCATCCAATCACATGTCACTGCCTCCCTGCCGCATTCCTTCAGCGTAAACGAAGCAGTATCCTTCGCCCTGCCAAGCGGCGAGCAGTAAAATTCATCCACCTTCCAACGCTTCGTGCGCTCAGCAAGAAGCTTCGCTTCCCGCCAGCCCTTTTCTGTCAGGCTGTCAATTGAATAATCCGGTTCTGCATGTCGAATAAAAATCAGTCGCATCGACTCTCTCCTCCTTTTGTATCTCCCCATTTTTCAAATTGTTATGTAGCTTTTTCTGCTATGCAGCAAACATGTTTTCATGTTACTCCATTTCCACAGAAAAATCCAGCGCCAATTCTGCGTTCCGGCAGCGTAGCACAGTGAAATTTTTTACGAATACCAACCTCATTCCGCGCAGCGCGCTCTATGCTTCCATCCCAGATACCGCGTTTTATCCGACGGTGCCCGGTGCACCCGGTGCATCCTGCTTCTCCTGTGTCCGACGGGCGTCCCGCAGGCAGCGCGAAAAAACCGCATATCCCAGCAGCGCACCCACGCAGTTCAGCAAAATATCATCCACATCAAATGCGCCGAATGCCGTAAAAAGCTGAAACAGCTCGATACAGCAGACAAGCACGAATGCATCCAGAAACAGAATCCAGAATCGGCGGCTCTCCTTTTGAAGAAACGGTAATAAAAAGCCAAGCGGCACAAAAGCAAGCACGTTGCCGAAAAGATTTTCAAAGCTGTTTAATTTTCCCCAGTAACAGATATACATCCGAATCGTCTTAAATAAAGTGAAATTGGCGGTTCCAAGTCCCTCCCAGACAACCTCTTTTGTCCAGGAAGCAGCGATCGCCTCCAGCCGCGCAAGGGGATACTTAAAAACAATCACCTTGAGCAGCACAAGAATATAAAAGAAAAACACAGTCTTGAGGATGTGCTTTGTTTTCCGACTGCTTTCATCCTCTGCAAAAAGACTGTGTCCCAGTTGATTCCATATCTTTTTCATAAAGATCCTCTACTGATAATAAACCTCCATCAGGCAAAGTCCGGACGCCGGTGCCAGCATTCCCGCCTTCTGCCGGTCTTTTCCGTCCAGAATCGCAGCAATTTCTTCCGGTCTACGCACCCCTAGACCGACCTCCACCAGTGTTCCGGTCAGAATGCGGACCATATGGAACAAAAATCCGTCTCCCCGAAAAGAAATCCGGATATCCGCGCCGTTTTGCTCGAACAAAATGGACTCTATCGAGCGGACAGTCGATTTTTTCTTGTTTTTTGCGGAGGTAAACGCTGCAAAATCATGCGTCCCGACCAGATACTTCGCCGCTGTTTTCATCGCGTCTACATCTAACTGCTGTTCGATCTGCCATACCAGCCGTCTGTCAAACACCGCCGGGATTTTGCTGTTGTGAATCCGGTAGCAATAGGTCTTACCGACCGCATTTAAACGCGCGTGGAACCTGGGAGCAGCCTCCTGACAGGAAATAACCGCCACATCCTCCGGCAGATACTGGTTCAGCTTATCCAGAAGCTCTTCGCAGGAAAGCTCCGTATTCATATGGAAATTCGCGGTCTGCCCTAGGGCATGCACACCTGCATCCGTCCTGCCGGATGCCTGGATTTCCACCGGAGTCCCCGCAATTTTCGAAAGCAGCGCCTCGAATTTGCCCTGCAGCGTGTTCTGAGTCGTCCCCTGCCGCTGCCAGCCCTGATATCTGGTTCCTTCGTATTGAATCACAATTCTAAAGTTGCGCAAATCGTCCTCCACTCTGCGGGCGCAGCGCGCCAAAACCCCCGAACAACCAAGCGTTTCCTCAGACTTTGGCGCGCCGCCCCGAACCTCACGACAACGTTTTTTATTTCTTTTTCTCCGAAATCTCTGCCTTATCCTCCGGGGTCAGGCGCCGGAACCGGTTAAAGCCATGCACCAGGATCCGCACACTGTCAATGGTTGTGTCAAAAAAACCCGCCTGGTACATATTGGCAACAATAATGCCTGCCGGAACTGCCAGGATCATGCCGGCAACGCTGCCTACCTTATAACCGATAAAGATCAGAAACAGGGTCGGAAGCGGCGGAACGCCAATGGAATCCCCAACAATTTTCGGCTGGATGAGCTGACGCAAAAGCTGTCCAACTCCCCAGATGATCAGCAGCCCGATGGCCATTTTAAAGTCTCCGCCAAGCACCTTGATCACTGCCCATGGCCACAGAACCGTACCGGTTCCGAATACCGGCAGAAAATCCAGGATCGCAATCCCGATCGAAATCAGCGCACCGTAACGCACCCGCAGGATCAAAAAGCCTACCAGCATCAGAAGATATACCCAGATCTCGATCTTTAGCTGTGCTTTGAAATATCCGCCAATGGCACCGGTCAGACTGTGATACATCACATCCCACTTTTTGCGGAAGTTCTCCGGTACATATCTGCGAAACGCAGCAATCACTTCTTCCCGCTGCGCAACAAAAAAATAAGAGGACAACAGGCACATGATGACACCGACGATGATCGTCGGGATATTTTTGGCAAAATTGCCGACTGCAGATACCGTCGGACTGCCCATATGATCCACTGCGCTGCTCAACAGCTTCATCAGCGAATTCAGAATTCTGGCAACCTGTTCCTGCACGTTTGGAGAAAAATAGTGAGAAAAGCTTTCCAGTGAGCTTCCCGCGTTGGAAATATCAGACTCCATTGCCTTCCAGAGTCCCGGCAGCTCTTCCACAAATCCCTTCAGCTGTCCTGCAAGCAGGCTCAGGATCCCGTAAATACCAGCTACAATCGCAGCGATAACTGCAATAATGACGATCGCAGAGCCTGCTTTTCTGCGGATTTTAATCTTTTCATCCAAAAAACGCACCAGCGGGTTTGCAATCATCGCGATGATCCAGCCAATTACAAAAGGCATAAAATACGAAATAACCGATGGCACAACAAATACGACAAACAGCAAGATCACTACTGCAGTGATCAGGTTTAACACTGCTTTTACATATTTTCTGGATTGTCTCCACATGCTTTAATGCCTCCGTCTTCTGAGAGAATGCTGTCGAGCAGATCATAAATTTCTTCCCGTCCCTGCTTGGAAAGAGAGGAATACGGGATGATGATCGTATCCTTCTGTGCCTCTAAGCCAACCCGAATTGCCTTGAGCTGCTTTTGGATCTGACTGCGGTTGATTTTGTCCAGCTTGGTTGCAATGATGATCGGATCAAAGCCGTAATGACGCATCCACTGATACATCTGCTTATCGTTTGCGGACGGGTCGTGCCGGATATCGATCAGCAAAAAAACCGCCTTTAGCTGCTTGGAGGAATGCAGGTATCGTTCGATCATCTTGCCCCACTGCGCCTTGACTTCCTGATTGGCTTTTGCGTAGCCATAGCCAGGCAGATCTACCAGATAAAACACTTCATTTACATTATAAAAGTTGATGGTCTGGGTTTTGCCGGGCTGGGAAGAAGTTCTCGCCAGGCTTTTCCGGTTCATGATCCCGTTGATGAGGGAGGATTTGCCAACATTACTCTTTCCGGCAAATGCAATTTCCGGCAGCATATTGTCCGGAAGCTTACTCGTAATGCCGCAGACCGTTTCCAATTGAACGGATTTGATTACCATATCAGTTGTTTCCTTTCCCGCCCACAAAAGCGTGCGCAATCACATCGTCCATCGTTTCTACAAAAAGAATTTCCAACCCATTTTTGATCTCCGCCGGAATCTCTTCAACGTCCGGACGGTTCTTTTCTGGCACCAATACTGTCTTGATTCCAGCAGTCTTTGCCGCCAGAGTCTTTTCCTTTAAGCCGCCGATCGGCAGCACTCTGCCCCGCAGCGTAATTTCGCCCGTCATCGCCAGATCGGCGCGAACCGGCGTATGAGTCAGCGCAGACAGAAGCGCCGTCGCCATCGTAATACCGGCGGACGGTCCGTCCTTGGGAACCGCTCCCTCCGGAATATGAATATGAAAATCATTCTTTTTAAATACGTCGGGATCGATCTGGTACCGCTCGCTGACCGAACGGATATAGCTCAGGCCAGTCATAGCGGATTCCTTCATCACATCGCCTAACTGTCCGGTCAGCTCCAGCTCGCCTTTGCCCGGCATCATATTGACTTCAATCTGCAGAATTTCACCGCCGACACTCGTCCATGCCAGGCCGCGCACAATTCCGATTTCGTCCGTCTGATTTGCTTTCAGGGAATGGAATCTGGGCTTGCCGAGATATTTTTCAAGGTTCCGGTCGTTGACGCGGATACAGCTTTTATCCTCTTTTAACAGCTCTCTCGCTGCTTTCCGGCAGATCTCCCCAAGCTTTCGCTCCAGACCTCTGACACCGGCTTCTCTTGTATAACCCTCAATCACGCTGCGCAGGGCATTATCACTGACGATCAGCCGTCCCTGCATACCGTTTTTCTTCAGCTGCTTGGGCATCAGATGCTCCCGTGCGATATGGAACTTTTCCGCAGCGGTATAACTGCTGACCTCGATCACTTCCATACGATCCAGAAGCGGACGCGGAATTGTCTCGGTCGTATTTGCCGTCACAACAAACAGCACCTCCGATAAATCAATCGGAATTTCCACATAATGATCACGGAAATTGCGGTTTTGTTCGGCATCCAGCACTTCCAGAAGCGCCGAAGCGGTGTCTCCTTTATAGTCGCTCGAAACCTTATCCACCTCGTCCAGCAGCATCAGCGGGTTTTTCACGCCTGCCTGTCTCAAACCATTGACAATCCGTCCGGGCATCGAGCCGACATAGGTTCTTCTGTGTCCCCGGATCTCCGCCTCATCCCGCACACCGCCAAGGCTGATGCGGACGTATTTTTTATTCAACGCCTCTGCAACGCTGCGCGCAATCGAGGTTTTACCGGTTCCGGGAGGTCCTACCAGACAGATAATCGGGCTTTCTCCCTGTTTGGTCAGCGCGCGCACCGCCAGAAATTCCAGCATACGCTCCTTTACCTGTTCCAGACCATAATGATCCCGGTCAAGAATCTCCTCCGCGCGAGTCAGGTCGGAGGTTTCGCGGGAGGTCTTGTCCCACGGAAGCTCCAGAAGTGTCTCGATGTAGGCACGTTCCACACCGGACTCTGCACTGTTTGTGGAAAGCCGTTTGAATCTGGAGATTTCTTTTGCGATCTTTTCCTTTACTTCTTTGGAGGCTTTAAGCTGCTGCAGCTTTTCTTCATACAATGCTGCATCCGACGCATCGTCCTCCCCCAGCTCCTCCTGAATATATTTCAGCTGTTCCCGCAAAATGTAATCTTTTTGGTTTTTATCCACACGTTCCCGCACTTTTTCCGTCAGATCAGTGCGGATTCTGGCAACCTCTACCTCCGTCGCAAGCACCTCTGCCAGCGCTTCGAAACGGCTTTCGAGATCCACCTGCTCCAAAATTTTCTGCTTTACGGTGTAATCTGCCGGAATATTTTCGATAATCTGATCCATCAGCTTACCAGGATCACGAATTTCCTCCATATGGCGCAGAAGCGTCCGTCCCGTTCTGGGATAATATTTGCAGTATTCTGTGAAACGATCGCGCGCGCTGCGCAGCATCGCTTCTTTCCTGCTTTCGTCCATTGCTGGCACTTCCAGCGTCTCGATGTCGCCGCCGAGCCATTCCCACTCTCCAAAAAGCGTCCTAAGACGTCCTCTGCAAACGCCCTCTACGAGAACGCGAACCAGATTGTCCGGCAGCTTTGTGACCTGTTTTACCTTTGCAATACAGCCGATCTGGTACAGATCCTCTGCCTGCGGGTCCTCCGTCTCAGCATGGCACTGGGTTACCAGAAATACCTCCTGATCTTCGCTCATCGCCTGTTCTGCCGCCAGAATGGACTTCTTGCGGATCAGGTCAAAATGTATCATCGTATCCGGCAGGATCGTCATGCTGCGCAGGGCGATCACCGGAAGTTTTTTGAAATTTTCCATCGTATGCTATCTCCTATTGATGCGGAGTTTAGGATAAAATCCTGCGGAGTATTTTTTATCGTATCCTATACGATAAAAAACGCCGTCCGTATCTGTCGCGGGCGGCGTCTTTTACTGTCATTCTATTTTGCTTCTTTAAAGCCGTCCAGAAGTCCCTGTTTTTCACGCCGTACCACCATCGGTTTTCCGGTTCCTTCTACCGCTTCTTTTGTAATTACGCACTGTGTAATGCTCGGATCGGAAGGGATCTGATACATCACATCCATCATCGTCTTTTCCATGATGGAGCGAAGTCCTCTGGCGCCTGTCTTTCTCTCCAGCGCGAGGTCAGCGATCTTTTCAATCGCTTCCTTCTCAAAGGAAAGCTTTACATGGTCGAATCCAAAGAGCTTCTGATACTGCTTGATCAGCGCATTCTTCGGCTCCATGAGGATTCGGATCAATGCCTCTCTGTCCAGTCCCTCCAGCGCTACCGTAATCGGCACGCGTCCGACGAACTCAGGAATCAGTCCGAACTTCACCAGATCCTGCGGAGTTACATCCGCATACAGCTCGCCTGCCTTGCGCTCTACGTTGGAAGAAATCTGTGCGTTGAAGCCGATGCTCTTTTTGTCCAGTCTGGATTCCACGATCCGTTCGATGCCGTCAAAGGCGCCGCCGCAGATGAACAAAATGTTCGTCGTGTCAATCGGAATCAGCTCCTGCTGCGGGTGCTTCCGTCCGCCCTGGGGAGGAACACTCGCTACCGTGCCTTCCATGATCTTCAGCAGTGCCTGCTGTACGCCCTCTCCCGAAACGTCGCGGGTAATCGATACGTTTTCACTTTTCTTCGTGATCTTGTCGATTTCATCCAAATATACAATACCGAGCTGTGCCCGTTCAATATCATAATCAGCCGCCTGAATCAGCTTTAACAGGATGTTTTCAACATCCTCACCGACATATCCGGCTTCCGTCAGCGTCGTCGCATCTGCGATCGCAAACGGTACGTTGATGATCTTCGCCAGAGACTGTGCAAGATATGTCTTGCCGCTGCCGGTAGGTCCCAGCATAATAATGTTGGACTTCTGCAGCTCAACGCCATCGTCGTCCGCCCCGGCTGTCACTCTTTTATAATGGTTATATACAGCAACGGACAGTACCTTTTTGGCCTCTTCCTGACCGATCACATAATCATCGAGGAATTCTTTGATCTGCACCGGTTTCAGCAGGTTGATCTGTTTAGGATCTTCCTCCTGCGGTTCTTCTTCATTTTCCTCTTCGATGATTTCGGCACAGATGTCCACGCACTCATCACAGATATATACGCCGTCCGGACCAGCAATCAGCTTATGCACCTGATCCTGTGTCTTGTGGCAGAAGGAACATCTCACCTGGTCATCAGAAAATCTGCCTGCCATATCGTTCTCCTATCTATTTCTTATTTCAAATAATCCTCGTGGGAAGTGATAATCATATCAATCAGGCCATATTCTTTGGCTTCTTCTGCGGTCTTCCAGTTATCTCTTTCGGTGTCCGCAGCGATCACTTCGTACTCTTTTCCAGTATTCTCCGCAAGAATTCTGTTCATTTCGGTTTCAACATCTTCCCAGCTAAGACTTGCATCGAGCTGACGGAGATGCGTTCTTATATATTCGACTTCGTCCGCAGGCTGTATCACGCCCGACTTCTGCGCAGTTCCCGTCTTAGCGGCAACTGTAACCGGGAAATTTCCAAATACGCCGCGCAGGCTTCCGGACGTGCCGTTCGCAACAAGCGTCATTCCATCTATCAAAGCCTCAAGATTTTCTTCCGTTATATCTACCTTTGTCGGAGCTGCTTTTTCTATCGGATCGTGATTTTCTATCGCCTTGACAACGGATACCTCGTTATGAAATCCGCCGTTTCCTATCGTAGCTATATAATTTGCCATTTGCAGCGGTGTATAGGAATTTTCACCCTGTCCAATAGATATGTTAAAATCATCGGCACGCGTCAGCTTTGCCTGATTGTAGTAATCAAACTTACAGGTATCGGCAAGGCTCGTGACCATATCTTCTTTTACGCCGTATTCCGGCAGTCTTTCTATGATTTCTGAACGCGTCGGATTTTCCTCCGTCCATGAAACTATCGTCTCTATGTTTTCACTGAGAGCCTCATCATCATTCAAAATATCTTCTTCAAACAGGTCTTCTGCATTAGAATTCAAGTAATATCTGAGCGATGATTTCATCGAATTCATCTTTCTCTCCGCCGAAGGCACTTCTGCTACGGTCTCGCTTATCTCTATTCCTGTCGCAAGTCCCAGACCATACTCCTTAGCAGTCTCCATTATATCGTTCATATCTATATCATAGCCGAGACTTTTTCCGGTGTAGTAGTCAAAACCCGTTCCTATGTCGTAGAAATAATAGTTGCACGATACTTCTATAGCATGGCGCAGATCAACCGCGCCATGAGTGCTGTGGCTTCGCGTCCAAATAAGACAGTTAAACGGTCTGTTGCCGACCATAATATAGCCGCCGTCACGAAGCTTTGTCTCCGGCGAAAGTCCTTTTTTCATCGCTGCCGTAGCAACAACCATCTTAAATGTCGAGCCCGGCTGCACGGCCGTCCTCGTCGCTACATTGTAAAGCGGCGCTGGCGAAAGGTAATCCCGCGTATTCTTGCTCTGCAGAGCTTGCCAGTCCTCGTTTGAAATTCCTGTTGCAAAGAGATTAGGATCGAAATCCGGGCAGCTTGCCATTGCAAGCACATCACCCGTCTCCACTTCTATGGCAACCGCAGCGCCGACATTGGCATTTGGGTATGCTGTGCCGTATTTATAATTCCCATATTTGCTCTCAAACGTTCCCGCAGTCTGAATCTTTTCGAGCGCCTGCTCCAGCGCGCGCTCCGCCGTCTGCTGCAATTCTGCATCTATCGTCAGATAAACGGAATCGCCCTTCTTTTCCTCTATTTCGCTTATAACATTGACAAGCTCGCCGTTCGCATTTACCTGCACTGTCCTTACGCCGTCACTGCCGCGGAGCACTTCTTCATAACTGCTCTCTATACCGCTTTGTCCTATAAGATCGTTAGGATTATATCCTTTTTCGTTTACATATTCTTCTTTGTTAGCCTCCGAAATTTTACCGAGATATCCTATCACATGAGATGCAGTATTTCCATACGGATAGTACCTCTTCGTCTCCGACACAACAGATACTCCGGGAAGACTGTCGCTCATCTCTTCGAGCATTATGATGCTGTTTTGAGAAATATCATTTGCTATCGTCGCACTCATATACATCATATATCCAAGCTCAGCAATTTCATTTCTGACGACAAGTATCTTGCGCGCATCAGCTACTGAGTATTCTTCTCCTATTTTAAAGCGCTCGCGCAGCTTATTAAAGGCCTCTTCAGCAGAAATATCATAATCTATCTGATCCTTTGCCATACCGTATTTCCCGAGAAAAATCTGCTGGTTATTATACTGTGTAAATGTCATATTTTTAACAGAGATCGGCGGATATACATTGTATGTGTTCTGCATTACAAGCTGCGCCTCATATACATCAAGTGACTCATCTATTTCGAGATTTTCCCTGATCTGATTAAACGCCATTTCCGCCGTGTAATAAACCGGCATTCCTTCGCTTACCAGCCAGTCGTCTATATTTTTCTGATATGTGTACACAAAGCTTCCGTTTTCGATTATTATAGGAAATTCGTCTATATATTCGTCTCCATTTTGTTCAAGGATATTTATGACGCTCAGCGCAATATTGTTTATATCCTCGCTCTCCATTCCAGTGGAATCAAAGCTCACCTGAAATGTCTGCACATTTCCTGCAAGTACTCTGCCGTATCTATCGAGTATTTCGCCTCGCGGAGCCGAGGTGTATATTTTTTTCTGGCTCAAATTATCGGCATATACACTCCACTCGTCGTGCTCAATAACCGTCAGCACAAAAAGTCTTATGGCAAGCACTGTCATAAGCACCGCTCCCACTATCAAAAACTGATAATATCTAAATTCAAAAATTTTTCTCATTTTCCCACTACCTGTAATATCTATCGCTTCTGAAACGCGTTACTTTTCTTATAAAAATTTGATAAAGAATTGCGGAAACTGCCGTATTATAAATTATATTAAGAGGAAGCTGACGCAGCATATATGTGATTTCTATATTGCTTCCGAAGAAGAAATACATCGTCCATATATAAAACTGAAAAAGCACCGTGGAAATCACAGTCAGCACCAGCATTGTAATTAAATTTTCTCTGCTCAGCACCTTGCCTGCAAACATAACGATGAGCGATACTGCAAGATATCCGAGTGACGAAACTCCGGCATACATCATAAAGCACATATCCGCAATTACTCCGAATATGCATCCAAACACTACTCCATGCATCTGATTATCATAGAGCAGCGAAAACATCACTACGAGGCATAGCATCAGATTAGGTGTTACTCCAAAAACGGAGAATAGATTGAGCAGCGTGCCCTGAACTAAAAACGCTGCCAAAAAAACGAGAAAGGAGTACCTGTATTTCATCAAATAAGTACCATCACTTTCCTCAGGTTTTTGAAGTTTACGGCAGGCTCCGCTTTTATGGACATAAGCTGCGTGTCGCTGTTGTAGTCAACGGCTGTAACATTTCCTATTTCTATACCTTCCGGATACATACCTATACCGGTAGTGATGAGTACATCACCCTCTACTATTCCGGAATCTCCATCGAATGTATAGCCCTCTATTTTTCCATTG
>ERZ779861.2754-NODE-2754-length-15979-cov-2.470799_pt1 | contig 15979 bp, 8 predicted proteins | sample MGYA00511558_ERZ779861 | MGnify/ENA primary metagenome ERZ779861 (study PRJEB29588, sample SAMEA2163432) | human gut metagenome | biome: human gut; feature: human-associated habitat; material: faeces | place: Denmark | collected 2008/2010 ... | reverse complement strand
TTTCGTTGTTGAATGATGTTCTCGATCTCAGTCGTATTGAAAGCGGAAAAGCAGTGTTTTCTCCTGAACCGGTGGATATTACCAAACTGACAGATAATGTTCTGGCAATCATGAAAGGTCTTCTTTATAACAGAGATTTGAAGTTTGAAGTATACCGCGAAAGACCAAAGAATCCCTATGTTCTTGCAGATGCTGCACGTATTCGGGAAGTTCTGACGAATCTTCTCGGTAATGCTGTGAAATTCACAAAGGATGGTGGAATGGTCACCCTGGATATCAGCAGTCATCCGGGAGAGGATGACAAGCATATGATAGTCCGTTATATTGTGAAAGATAACGGTATTGGGATGAGTGAAGGGTTTCAGAAAAAACTATTTAAACCATTTTCGCAAGAAGATGATAGCGGTGCCAGAACACAATATAAAGGTACCGGACTTGGAATGGCCATTACAAAGGAATATGTTCACATGATGGGTGGCAAAATTGACGTGGAAAGCAAAAAGGGCATTGGAACTACTTTCACAGTGGAGATTCCGTTGGAGTTGACAGAGCAGGATATTCATCAAAAGCAAGAAGAACCGGTGCATCGTGATTTGACGGGTGTCAATGTTCTTATGGCAGAAGATAATGATCTGAATGCCGAGCTTGCTACGGTAATGCTGGAGGATGCAGGCATGGTAGTGACACGGGCATCCGATGGAAAGGAAGCGGTCGAACGATTCAAAAATCATCCGCGAGGCACTTACGATATTATTTTGATGGATATTATGATGCCGAACATGGACGGGCATCAGGCTGCGAAAACAATCCGGGCCATGGAGAAGGAACGACCGGACGCAAGTTCGATTCCGATTATTGCCTTGTCCGCAAATGCGTTTGCGGAGGATGTCAAGGCTTCCGTGGATTCTGGTATGAATGGTCATATTTCAAAACCATTTGACATGGAAGAAGTAACCGCTACCATTGAAAAATACGTCAAACCTTAGAACAATAATAAAACTGTTATGCGGACTTGCGGAGTTTCATGCTATTTTAGTGATTCTGATCCCGCCAGTTTTTGGGGGGAGACACCATATATATTTTTAAAAGCTCTTGAGAAATGCAGTTGGTTTGGATAGCCGACTGCATTTCCTATATCTGCAATTGATAATTTCGTCATTTTCAGCAGTTCTGTTGCTTTGGACATCCGATAGTGTATCAGGAATTCCTGTGGCGTTTTGCCAATGGAGTTGTGAAATATCTTTCCCAGATAGCTGCGGTTGATGCCGCAACAGGCAGCTATATCTTCGATAGAGATGTCATAAGGAAAATTCTGCTCTACGAAGTTGATTGCTTCTTTTATATAGTAATCGCTCATTTTACCGGTTTTTATCATCCGGGTAGAGGAGGTGGAACGGATGAGTGCATCCAGAAAAAGATAGGAATGACCGATCAGGTGAAAAGGCGGTTCATCTGGGTGCTTGGCAATATAGACCATTTCATTCATCATGATTTCCCGGTATTCCTTTGAGGTGGCATGATAGATCGGCTGGTCTTTTGAAAAACCGGCAATGTCCAGCGCTTCTTTTACCCGTAATCCATCAAATTCCAGCCAGGCATATTCCCATGGGTTTGTCTTATCTGCGATATAGGTGCTGATCTGTCCCGGATACAGAAGAAAGCCCTGTCCGCTTTTGATTGAATAATTTCTTGTCTCTCCTTTTTGATCCTGCGCCATTAAAAGTCCGGTTCCGGAGATGACATAATGAAACAGATAGTGGGTTCTGGCAGCCGGCCCGAACTGATGAGCCGGTGTACAGCGTTCCCATCCGTACTGATAAAAAGCAACTTGAAATGTTGAAATTCCGGAAAGAATTTCCGGCATTTATATCACCTGGAAAAAGGGCGGTTATCTTGCCCGCCTGTTTGCAGATCTAAAAGCCCATACCTATCGGATTGAGGCTCTTGATTCATCCGGCAACCTGATCTGGCAGATGTAATGTGTAAATTCCCTTAGGCAGATTGGTATGAACGGTGCTTTTTTATACTTTACTCCCCATCCTGTTTCTCTGGCTCTGCATTGGAGTGATCGGGTCTTTGCAGGTCGTGCAGCGCGTATTCGCAAGCTTGGATGACAAAGCTGGAGAAGGTGACATCCTGATTTTGAATCGCTGCTTCTATTTTGTGAATTAAAGGAATTGGAAAACGAATCGTTTTGTTTTCCGATTCTTTTTTATTTGGTTTTAATTGAAATGCCATAATTACACCTCCGTTTAAGTTATATTATTGCAAATTACAGATGAAGTATGCATTGCAGGATGCAATACAGAATATATTGCAACAAAGAACCGCTTATGCTATAATGGGCAAAGAAATGGGGAAGAAAAGAATTGGTAGTTCCCTCTTGACAAACAATTTAGAATGCGGTACTCTACCAACTACAGGTGGTTCGAGCCACCATTTCGAGAGTTTACCAATTTCTAATTAAACGAGTAATACGAATTCAAGTGATCGAGAAATACGAATTTCCCATTGAAGTACAATGAAACCAGAGACGAGGGTGTACCCACATAGTCGGATGATGTGCGGTATAGCAGAGGAGGATGAATTATGAGAAAAATGGCACAAAAGATGATTGCGATTGCAGTTGCAATGGTGATTGTACTGGGTATGGCATCTGTGACGCAGATGGATACGCTTGCGGCGTCGTATTCTTTCGAGGGAGAGGCGCATGTGCAGACATACGGCGACAGAGCGGGCGTTTACAGGAACAACACGCTGATACTTGGCACGACCGGACAGGCGAAACGGTTGGAGCGGATCAAGATCAAGTTCAACAATCAGACCGGGTATGATGGCTCGATTGAATACCGGGTTCATCGTCAGACGTATGGTTGGACAAACTGGGTGAAGAACAACCAGTTTGCGGGCACCAAAGGGGAAGCCAAGCGGCTGGAGGGAATCCAGATTCGTCTGACAGGGGAGATTGCGGAGCATTATTCGATTCGTTACCGGGTGCATATCCAGACGTATGGATGGAGTCAGGGCTGGCAGTATGATGGCGCGCTCGCGGGTACTGAGGGCGAAGCGAAGAGACTCGAAAGTCTGGAAGTGCAGCTGGTTCCGAAGTCTGAGACGATGGGACTGGTGTACCGCGTACATCGCCAGACGTATGGCTGGGAGACAAAGATGGTCAGTAATGGTGCCATGTCTGGAACGAGTGGGCAGGCGAAACGTTTAGAGGCAATCGAACTGGAATTATATGGAGAGGTTGCATATTATTATGATGTATACTATCGGGTTCACGCACAGAGCTATGGCTGGCTTGGATGGGCGAAGAATGGTGAGACTGCCGGAACAAGCGGCATGGCAAAACGTTTAGAGGCAATCCAGATTAAGCTTGTGCCAAAGAACAGTGATACCAGTCAGTTTGAGGATGGAAAGAAAGCCTATATCAAAGGGACGCCAACTGCGAACTACTCAACACAGGCACAGGAAGTTCTGGCACAGTGTAATGCACAGCGGCAGGCAAATGGTATTGCGGCACTTTCCTTAGATCCAGAGCTTACAAAAGCAGCCAATATCCGGGCGCAGGAGATTGCAACCTTGTTTTCCCATACACGTCCAGATGGAAGAAAATGTTTTACCGTGTTAGATCAGATCGGGTATTCCTATTGGTCGGCGGGAGAGAATATTGCGGCGGGATACGGAAATTCTTCTGCTGTAATGAATGGTTGGATGAATTCGCCGGGACATCGGAGCAACATCCTCAATGCCGGTTTTAAGAGACTGGGTGTTGGTTATGTGTATATTCCGAATTCAGAATATGGATATTACTGGGTACAGATTTTCTCGAATTAGAATTTAGAATCAGAATTAAAAAGAGAGTCCAAATCGTTGAGATATGGACTCTCTTTTTTTCGTTGTATTAAAGTGTATAGCCGTTTTTCTCCAGCAATGCGCGGGCAGTATCGACGGAATCAACTCCTGTGCTGTTCTTGACTGGCGCAAATTCATGCTCGCGGTCGACCTCGAAGATCAGACAGTCGTCCATCTCGTGGATCAGATCGAGAGCCAATGTCTCAAATTTAAATGCATTTGGCTCTGCCGGGGTAACCGGATTACCGGATTCGTCCACGTAAGGAACCTTTTTCTTTACTATATGCAACGGCATGGATTTATCCAAAGTTTCCTTCAATTTCTGGATTGGGAACAGATAGTTCAGGATAGCTCCAAATCCGTAGGCAAGGCTGCCATCTGGCAGACGCTTGTTCAACATATCATCAGTCATTTCGTAATACTCGATAATATGTGGCTTGCCATCTTCCTTGCACATGACACCAACTTTTTCTTCCGGACACGCTTTGCGGACAACCTTTGCTCCACTCATCTTTCCACTGTCGATGGTTGCACCTAAGAATACCGGATCGGCAATCCGCTGCAATACATTGTCCACAGAAAATACATTGATCCATTCCAGATTGGATTCAAAAATTCCTTCCAGAAGTCCAGCTTTGTGCATAGAAGAGAACCAACCGCCGTTTCCGTTTGGAGACAGGGCAAGCTCGTATTTGGATTTCAACAGAATCTTTCCGTTAAAGTCCGTAGCCGGGTTCAATTCCTGTACAAAGAAATGTACATAAGCTGGGTTATAACCAAAATAATCATGTGCTTCAAAGAAAGTCACAGTATCCTGATAGTTAATGTTGCTCGTCATAATATAAAGCGGAATCCATGCATCTGCAGCACGCACGATGTCTAACGTGTGCTCAATCAAAAGCTGGAAGATGTAGAGTTCCTTTGTAATACCAACATTGAAACAGCCCTTTGGTTTGTCGAAACCAAGACGAGTGCCCTGTCCTCCGGCGAGAAGCAAAAGGCAAAGCTTTCCTTCCTTGATTGCCTGCAAGCCGATAGAACGATAACGTTCTGAATCTGCCTGGATCTTATCCAGATGCAGTGCATCGATCTCCTCAATCATGGTATCTTCTTTTTTCTTGTCGTTGTGAAATGCCTGTTCAAATCCCCAGTCAACTGCATCGATCTGTGAAAATAAGATTTGCTTTTCATCATCATTTAACTGGTCGAGAAAGCGTAATAGATGTACCTGTTGCTTCCCCTCCAATAAGTTCTTTCGTTCCTTAAAATTCATATATTCAAATAAATTCCTTCCATAATATAGTAGTCAAAATTTAATTTAGTATAGCATAGGCATACTTTGTTTACAACAGTCAAAATATGAAAGTTTTTTGAAAAATTAGCAAATAAGGAAAAAGAATATTGTAATTTTATGAAGAATCATGTATGATAGGTAAATAGTTTGGTTTAGAAAAAACACAAAGATGGAAGGATAAGAATATGAGCAGGAAAAAGGCAGGCATGAGTGCAAATGCCAAATGGGGAATTGCATTTCTGATTGAAATCGTTGTTATGTTTTTTATGGTTGTCGGATATTTTTTCTTTTATGCAAATCGAAAATTAGACAACATTAACCGCCCGACAAATTGGGATGACAGTAAAGAAAATTTGGATATTAATGAAGATGCGAATGAGGCACAGAAGGGATATCGGACAATTGCATTGTTTGGTATCGACTCTAGAAGCACAACTTCCATGGCGGAAGGAAACCGAAGTGACTCTATCATTATCGCAAGTATTAACAATGATACAAAGGAAGTAAAGCTTGCTTCAGTATATCGTGATTCCCTGCTTCAGGTAGATTATGATGGCGGTATCACGACGAAGATTACACATGCATATGCATATGGTGGTCCAGAGATGGCAGTCCGTGCATTGAATGCAAACCTGGATTTAGAGATTACAGATTTCGTGACGGTTAACTTTACAGCGTTGGCACAGGCGATTGATGATCTGGGTGGAATTACGATCGATGTCCGTGAAGCAGAGCTTGAGATGCTGAATGCATGTATTACAGAGCAGATTGGTATTTCCGGCGAATATTCTGATGGTGTATTTTCAGCAGGTACACAGTTGCTGAATGGTACACAGGCAACTGGCTGGGCACGTATCCGTAGTACAGATCAGGGAGATATCACCCGTACAGAGAGACAGAGAACCGTTATTGCGAAGATGATTCAGAAGGCAAAGAGTTCCGATTTGTCAACCATCAATGATATTATTGATGATGTATTCCCAAACATTTATACAAGCTTGACAAAGAAAGAGCTGATGAGTCTTGCAAAGGATATGTTTGATTATAACCTTGGAGATACAATCGGATTCCCGATGGCATATGCACCAGTCACAACAGATGCAAAGGGCGCCGTACTTGTTCCTGCAGATCTGACAACGAATGTATCCGCATTGCATGAGTTCCTGTTCGGAACACAGGATTACACGCCGACCTCTAAAGTACAAGGCATTAGTTCTTCCCTTCAGAGTGAGACGGGAGTTGGAGCACAGGAGATTGATTTGAATATCTTCAATCCGCCGACCGAATAAAGTTATTATTTTGAAACGTATTATATATAGAAGAAACGCATTTTTTACAGAATACTGTGAGGGATGCGTTTCTTTTTTGTATAAGTGATTATTCAGAAGTGCATGTATTCTGAAATGATAGTGAAAAAACTTTGTGAAAATATGGATTTGCTTGTTATTTTCCACAAAAATACAAAAAATGGTTTACATTTCGAATAAAGTGTTGTATTATAGGCGCATGAGTTGAGAAAACAAAGTGAAAAATGTGTTTTACTTGATTTTCGTCAGCACAAGATTTTTTCGAGAAAGGAAAGACAAGCATGACGCAGATAAGAGATGAAAGAGCGCATATCGCAGAACAGGGCATGTATGATAGCAGCTTTGAACATGATAACTGCGGTATTGGTGCAGTAGTAAACATTAAAGGTATTAAGACACACAAGACAGTCAGCGATGCACTTCGGATTGTGGAGAATCTGGAACATCGTGCCGGTAAGGATGCAGAAGGAAAGACCGGTGACGGTGTTGGTATATTGCTTCAGATCTCACACAAGTTCTTCAAGAAGGCAGCAAAGGAGCTTGGCTTGGAGCTTGGAGAGGAACGTGATTATGGTATTGGCATGTTCTTCTTCCCACAGAATGAGCTTCAGCGTAAGCAGGCAATGAAGATGTTCGAGATCATCGTGGAGAAGGAAGGACTGGAATTCCTCTGCTGGAGAAAAGTTCCGACGAATCCGGGAATCCTTGGACATAAGGCTGTCGCTGTTATGCCATATATTATGCAGGCATTTGTGAAGCGTCCAAAGAACGTGGAGCGTGGACTTGATTTTGACCGGAAGCTGTTCGTAGTACGCCGAGTATTTGAGCAGTCAAATGAGGATACGTATGTTCCATCTCTTTCAAGTCGTACGATCGTATATAAAGGAATGTTTCTGGTAGGCGAGCTTCGCTTGTTCTATCAGGATCTGCAGGATGAGGATTATGAGTCAGCCATTGGTCTGGTACATTCCAGATTCTCAACGAACACAACACCGAGCTGGCTGCGTGCGCATCCATATCGTTTCCTTGTTCACAATGGTGAGATCAATACAATCCGTGGTAACGAAGACCGTATGATTGCCCGCGAGGAGACAATGGATTCCGAGTATTTCAAAGGAGAGTTCCACAAGATTACACCAGTACTTGATCCGGATGGTTCCGATTCTGCAAGACTGGACAATGCGCTGGAGTTCTTCGTTATGAACGGAATGCCGCTTCCACTTGCAGTTATGATCCTGATTCCGGAGCCTTGGGATTCCAATAAATATATGCCGAAGGCAAAGCGTGATTTCTATCAGTATTACGCAACGATGATGGAGCCTTGGGATGGACCAGCATCCATGCTCTTTACCGATGGCGATTACATGGGAGCCGTGCTTGACCGTAACGGACTTCGTCCTTCCCGTTATTATATTACCGATGATGATTATCTGATTCTTTCTTCCGAGGTCGGTGTTTTGGATATTGAGCCGGAACATGTAGTGATGAAGGATCGTTTACGTCCGGGTAAGATGCTTCTCGTCGATACGAAGGCAGGAAAGCTGATCTCGGATGATGAGCTGAAAAATCAGTATGCAAATGCACAGCCATATGGTGAATGGCTCGACAGCAATCTGACATATCTGACCGATATTCCAATTCCAAATGAGCGTGTGCCGGAGCTTTCCAACGAGGAGAGAAGCCGTCTGCAGAAAGCATTTGGTTATACCTACGAGGAGTTTAAGACAGCAATTCTTCCAATGGCACAGAATGGAGCAGAGGCGATCGCAGCAATGGGTGATGATACCCCGCTTGCGGTGCTTTCCAACCAGAAGCTTCCGTTGTTTAACTATTTCCATCAGTTGTTTGCGCAGGTAACGAACCCGCCAATCGATGCGATCCGTGAGGAGATCGTCACATCGACGACGGTTTACCTTGGACGTGATGGTAATATCCTCGAAGAGAAACCGGAGAACTGCCGCGTGCTTCGCATCAACAATCCGATTCTGACGAATACGGATATGTTGAAGATCAAGAATCTGAATACAGAGAACTTGAAGGCAGCCGTTGTGCCAATTACTTATTATAAGAATACATCCTTAGAGAAGGCAATCGACCGTATCTTCGTCGAGGCAGATAAGTTCTTCCGTGATGGAGCCAATATCCTGATCTTATCTGACCGTGGTGTCGATGAAAACCACGTAGCGATTCCGTCTCTGCTTGCAGTATCTGCGATGCAGCAGCATCTGGTTCGGACGAAGAAGCGTACTTCCGTTGCATTGGTTATCGAGAGTGCAGAACCACGTGAGGTACATCATTTTGCAACGTTGCTTGGTTATGGTGCTTGTGCAATCAACCCATATCTGGCAATCGATACGATCAAGGACATGGTTGATACGCATTTCCTGAACAAGGATTTCTATGCGGCAGTCAATGATTACAACAGCGCAGTCCTGCATGGTATCGTAAAGATCGCATCGAAGATGGGTATTTCTACGGTGCAGTCTTATCAGGGGTCACAGATCTTCGAGGCAGTCGGACTGTCCGAGGAATTTGTAAAGAAATATTTCACGAACACGGTAAGCCGTGTCGGTGGTATCGGAATTAAAGATATCCAGCGCCATGTGGAGGAACTGCATAATTCTGCATTTGATCCACTTGGATTGTATACGAACCTGAGTCTGGAGAGTATCGGAAGCCACAAGATGCGAAGCGGGAAAGAGGAGCATCTGTATAATCCGAACACGATTCATCTTCTGCAGCAGGCAACATGGACAGACAACTATGATCTGTTCAAACAGTATTCTGCAGCGATTGATGATGAAGAAAAAGCGTTCCATCTGCGTGGACTGATGGAGTTTAATTATCCGGAAAATGGTGGAATCCCGATTGATCAGGTAGAGCCGGTTGATTCTATCGTAAAGAGATTTAAGACCGGCGCCATGTCTTATGGTTCCATCTCACAGGAAGCACATGAGTGTATGGCGATTGCTATGAACCGTCTCGGCGGCAAGTCCAATTCCGGTGAGGGTGGCGAGAGCTTGGAACGTATGTGTGGAAGCAAGGACGGCGTGAATCGTTGTTCTGCGATTAAACAGGTTGCTTCCGGTCGATTCGGTGTTACATCCGAATATCTGACAAGTGCGAAAGAGATTCAGATTAAGATGGCACAGGGTGCGAAGCCGGGTGAAGGTGGACATCTGCCGGGCGGAAAGGTATATCCTTGGATCGCCAAGACCAGACATTCAACGCCGGGCGTAGGTCTGATCTCACCACCGCCACATCACGATATCTATTCGATCGAGGATCTGGCACAGTTGATCTATGATTGTAAAAATGCAAATACAGATGCACGTATCTCCGTAAAGCTTGTATCCGAAGCTGGTGTCGGCACGATTGCTGCTGGTGTTGCAAAGGCGGGCGCACAGGTTATTCTGATCTCCGGTTATGATGGTGGTACGGGCGCTGCTCCGGCAAATTCCATCCATCATGCAGGACTTCCTTGGGAGCTTGGTCTGGCTGAGACACACCAGACGCTTATTATGAACGATCTTCGTAACAAGGTAATTCTTGAGACCGATGGTAAGCTGATGATCGGCCGTGATATTGCAATCGCGGCAATCCTTGGTGCGGAGGAGTTCGGATTTGCGACAGCACCGCTTGTAACAATGGGCTGTGTCATGATGCGTGTATGTAATCTGGATACCTGTCCGGTCGGCGTGGCTACACAGAACCCGGAGCTTCGCAAACGGTTCAAGGGTAAGCCGGAATATGTCATGAATTTCATGCGGTTTGCAGCACAGGAGCTTCGTGAATATATGGCAAAGCTTGGCGTGCGTACGGTGGATGAGCTGGTAGGAAGAACAGACCTGATCAAGGCCGGCAAGATGGCTGAGGAATATAATGTTGATCTGTCCCGTATCATAGACAATCCGTTTGCGAATGATGCACAGAGTAAGATCAGCTATGCAAATAAGAATCCTTATAACTTCGAACTTGAGAAGACGGTCGATGAGACGGTTCTTATGAAGAAGCTTGGACCTGCGCTTGAGAAGAAGCAGAAGAAGACCATCGAGATCGATGTATCGAATATCAATCGTTCACTCGGTACGATCTTCGGTTCTGAGATTACGAAGAAATATGGAACAACTCTGGATGAGGATACATTTGTTGTCAAATGCCACGGCAGCGGTGGACAGAGTTTCGGTGCATTTATCCCGAAGGGACTCACACTGGAACTGGTTGGCGACAGCAACGATTATATCGGTAAGGGACTTTCCGGTGGTAAGATCATCGTCTACCCACAGGATGGTATCCGCTATGATGCATCCGAGAATATCATCGTCGGAAATGTTGCACTCTATGGAGCAACTTCCGGTAAGGCATTCATCAACGGTGTTGCCGGTGAGCGTTTTGCTGTTCGTAACTCCGGTGCAACGGCAGTTGTGGAGGGCGTCGGCGAGCATGGCTGCGAGTACATGACAGGTGGCCGTGTCGTGATCCTTGGACCAACCGGCAAGAACTTCGCGGCTGGTATGAGCGGCGGTATCGCATATGTACTTGATATGGACAGCGACCTTTACATGAAGCTCAACAAGCAGATGGTCGAGGTTGAGTCTGTCGTTGATAAATACGATGTTATGGAATTAAAGGACATGATCGTGGAGCATGTTCAGTGTACGAATTCCAAGCGCGGCAAGGAAGTACTCGAGCATTTCGAGGAGTACCTGCCGAAATTTAAGAAGATTATCCCACATGATTACAAGAAGATGATGTCGACGATCGGTCAGATGGAGGTCAAGGGACTTTCCAGCGAGCAGGCGTTGATCGAAGCATTCTATGCAATCAAGAATCATTAAGAGAGAGGAGCGTATGACTTATGGGAAAAAGTACAGGATTTATGGAGTATGAAAGACAGACCAGCAAGGAAGTACCACCTCTTGAGCGCATAAAGAATTTTAACGAGTTTCACGAGCCGCTTTCAATGGAAGAACAGCGCAAACAGGCGGCACGTTGTATGGACTGTGGTGTGCCGTTTTGCCAGTATGGCAAGATGATTGCCGGTATGGCGTCCGGTTGTCCGCTGAATAACCTCGTGCCGGAGTGGAATGATAATGTGTATACAGGAAATATGGAGATGGCGTATAAGCGTCTCTCCAAGACGAATAACTTCCCGGAATTTACAAGCCGTGTCTGCCCGGCACTCTGCGAGGCAGCATGTACCTGTAATATCAACGGAGATCCAGTCTGCACGAAGGAAAATGAGCGGAGCATTATCGAAAATGCTTACGAGAAGGGCTATGTGAACTGTGAGCCGCCAAAAGTACGGAGTGGAAAGCGTGTTGCCATCGTTGGTTCGGGTCCATCCGGTCTTGCAGCCGCCGATCAGTTGAACCGCAGAGGACATCAGGTAACGGTATTTGAGCGTAGTGACCGTCTCGGTGGACTTCTGATGTATGGTATTCCGAACATGAAGCTGGAGAAGCAGATTATCGACCGTAAGATCGATTGCCTGAAGAAGACGGGCATCGAGTTCGTGACCGGAACAGAAATTGCAAATGGAAAGAACAACCAGAATCCGGCAGTTGCCAAGGGTGATGAGATGGCAGGTTATCTGACCGATGCCAAGGTGAAGAACATAAAGGCGGAGAAGCTGTTGGAGGAATACGATGCCGTTGTCCTTGCGTGTGGTGCATCGAATCCGCGTGATATCAAGGTAACCGGGCGTGATGCAAAGGGAATCTATTTCGCAGTTGACTTCTTAAAGACAACAACGAGAAGTCTGCTCAATTCAAATTTTGCAGATGGAAAATATGTCAGTGCCAAGGGTAAAAAGGTGCTTGTCATCGGTGGTGGTGATACTGGAAATGACTGTGTCGGAACATCCATCCGCCAGGGTGCGGTTGCTGTGACACAGCTGGAGATGATGCCGAAGCTTCCAGAGACACGTGCAGCAAATAACCCATGGCCAGAGTGGCCGAGAGTCCTGAAGACGGATTACGGTCAGCAGGAGGCAATCGCGAAGTTTGGACACGATCCACGTATCTATGAGACAACCGTAAAAGAGATCGTGAAGAACAAGGATGGTCAGGTCTGTGCAGCAAAATGTGTGAAGCTTGCATGGGAGAAGGATCCAGAGACTGGACGTATGAACATGAAGGAAATCCCAGACAGCGAGTACACGATCGAGTGTGATCTGATTTTGATTGCAGCCGGATTCCTCGGTACACAGAAATATGTGGCAGATGCGTTCGGTGTGAAGCTGAATGCACGTACAAATGTGGAGACAGCTCCGGGCGAGCACAAGACGAATGTGGACAAGGTGTACACATGTGGCGATATGCACCGTGGACAGTCGCTGGTTGTATGGGCGATCCGCGAGGGACGTGACGCAGCGAAGGAAGTTGACACATTCCTCAACGGCTACTCAAATGATTTCTAGAGGCATGTTTGCCAACCTATGAAAATTTAATAAGAATTGCACACAGTAATATAAAGCCATCTACAGACGCGCTTTCGCTCACTTCCGCACATAACAGACACTAAGCTCTGGAGAAACAATTTTTAAAATTGTCCCTCCAATCGCTAAGTGCTGATGTGCTCCAATGGTCTGTTGATGGCTTATATTATGTGTGCAATTTATATTATCGTATCGAAGGTTGGCAAACATGCATGCACACATTCTCATTTATGATTGTGCGGACGTGCCAATTCTATTCAGAATGAGTGCCACAACCTTGAAGTATGGAGAAGATATAGAATTATTAGTGCGGTTTATGCGCATCTGTCCCCTTAAGGTCTGGGTATGAGAAAACCCGTATAAAAATTGGCAAGTGATAATCGTGCAGGAAGCGATATGTTTGTAACCTAGAATTACTTAGTGTTCTTTTGATACATAAGCAATACCTGAACACGACGTTCAGGTAAGCCGCCACTGAGCCACGGATGGCGAATTGGCGGCGGTTGCGTATTAAGCATATATCTTAATTAAGAACACTTAGTAATTCTTGGTTGAAATACATTGCTTCTGCATGATATCACTTGCCAATCTATTATACGGGTTTTACTTCCCATAAACCTTCGTCAGATGCGAAACATCCAAATAGTCCGCGATGCCGTCCGCGTAGTCCGTTGGAACTTCCCCGGCGACGAGCGGTTTCAGATACGCAATCATTTCTGCGGTCACGTCGTGGTGGTCAGGCGTGATCCAGGAGACAGGCACTTCCTTTGCCTGATTTGCAACTTCACTGACCGGAGTATTGGAAAGCTCGTAGGTGTATGGAGCATTCGACAGACGATGCAGACTTACCATCTGTGCGCTTTCTCCATTCTTGGCAAGGACAACTGCATGTTTGCCAGAGAGGAAAGATTCTGTTAAGTCTGTCATGCTTGCCATATGTCCGGCACAACGCTGTAAGACGTTAACCTCGACGGAACGAACCTTGATACCAAGCTTTTCCTTTACGAGGTATTCCAGTGTCTTTCCGGCACCGCTCAACTGCGCATGACCGAACTTGTCAGCGGCAGCATCGGTAGCAGAGATGTAGTTGCCGTCCTTGTCGCGGATACCTTCAGAGACAGCGACGATGACATTCTTGTATTTCTTTACCATTTCCTTTAAGTCTGTGATGAACTGCTCCTTGTCGAAGGCAACCTCCGGCAGATAGATCAGGTGTGGAGCAAGGCTGAATTCATTTCTTGCAAGTACGGAGGCGGCAGTCAGCCAGCCGGCATCCCGTCCCATGATCTCGATGATATTGACACTTTCCAAATCGTAAATATAGGTGTCATAGGCAATCTCACGGATGGAACTTGCAATGTATTTGGCAGCAGAGCCAAAGCCTGGTGTATGGTCTGTCATGATCAGATCGTTGTCGATCGTCTTTGGCACACCGATGATGCGGATATCATTGCCGATGGAAGCCGCGTAAGCAGAGAGCTTGGCAACCGTATCCATGGAATCGTTTCCGCCGATATAGAAGAATGCACCGATGTTCATTTCCTCAAAGATGGAGAAGATTTCTTCGTACATAGAAACGTCGTCCTTCATATCTGGCAGCTTGAACCGGCAGGAACCGAGGTACATGGCTGGTGTGCGTGCAAGCTTCTGGATGAATGCGTCATCCTTGTCTGACAAATCCAGAAAATGTTTCTTCAGCACGCCCTGAATTCCGTGAATCGCACCATAAATTTTATCATATATTCTGGCAGCGGCAACAACGCCGGCAAGAGATGCATTGATAGCGGCTGTTGGTCCGCCAGACTGTGCAACGATACAGTTTTTATTCATGATAACTCCTTATTCTACTTTAAATATAATCATTTGGTATCAGACGTAAAGAATGATTTCGATTATAGTTGATTTACGCCATACAAAATTATATTAGCATATTCATACAGGGATAGCAAACCTAAAATCCGCGAATCTATGCATCGTCGAAAAGTGATAAAAAATTCTAAAAAAAACGAGAAATCCAAAAAATTTTATATAATATTCAAAAATTTTCAATTTCAATCAAATCTGATCTTATGTATTATAATGACATAAACAAAAGAAGAGAACTTCAAAAAAAGAAGTTACCCCCCTCTCCCCCCTTTTTATGTGACAAAGCTGCGTGATCCATTCTCTCCCCTCTTTTTGGATTTCGCAGCTTTGTGTATAGTTAGACATAATTCGGGATGGGGTGGAAAGCATTTGCCCAATGTGGTATATATATGGTAGAATATGAGATGTTGGAGAATTCCAGCGGATATACGGATAAATATAAAATATGTAAAAGCATTACATATAAAGAAGGAATTAAGAAAGGTGGTACGCAGGCTATGAAGATTTTAGTAACAGGTGGCGCCGGATATATCGGAAGCCATACATGTGTGGAGTTGCTTGAGGCAGGCTATGATGTTGTGATCGTCGATAACCTTTACAATGCAAGCGAGAAGGCAGTTGACCGGATCGGACAGATCACAGGCAAGACGCCGACATTTTATGAGGCAGATATCCGGGATTATGAGAAAATGACAGAGATATTTGCTAAGGAACAGCCAGATACCGTGATTCATTTCGCAGGACTGAAGGCAGTTGGTGAGTCTGTGCGGAAACCACTGGAATATTATGAGAATAACATCGCAGGTACATTGAATCTGTGCAAGGTTATGCGTGAGAATGGCTGTAAGAATATTATCTTCTCATCTTCTGCAACTGTGTACGGCAATCCAGCCTTTATCCCTATCACAGAGGAATGTCCAAAGGGCGTTTGTACAAACCCTTATGGCTGGACAAAGCATATGTTAGAGCAGATCCTGACAGATATCCAGTTTGCAGATCCAGAATGGAATGTGATCCTGCTTCGTTACTTCAACCCAATTGGTGCACATAAGAGTGGTCTGATCGGAGAAGATCCAAAGGGTATCCCGAACAACCTGCTTCCATATGTAGCACAGGTAGCAATCGGCAAGCTTCCTTGCGTGGGTGTGTTTGGCAATGATTACGATACACCGGATGGTACAGGTGTCCGTGATTATATCCATGTTGTTGATCTTG
>ERZ779861.2749-NODE-2749-length-16002-cov-4.292093_pt1 | contig 16002 bp, 17 predicted proteins | sample MGYA00511558_ERZ779861 | MGnify/ENA primary metagenome ERZ779861 (study PRJEB29588, sample SAMEA2163432) | human gut metagenome | biome: human gut; feature: human-associated habitat; material: faeces | place: Denmark | collected 2008/2010 ... | reverse complement strand
ACCGTTCGCTTCCTTATACTGTTGAGAAGGATGAAGAGGGCATCTATGTGGTTGAGGGGCCGAGAATCGAGAAGATGCTTGGTTACACAAACCTTGATTCTGAGAAGGGCTTCCAGTTCTTCCAGAAATTCTTAAAGGACAGCGGTATTCTGGCTGAGCTGGAAGAGGCTGGCATCGAAGAGGGCGATACAGTTCGTATGTATGGTCTTGAATTTGATTACTATAAATAATTGACATTTACAATATTTCAAACTCAGAAATCCACACTGGATCTGAGTTTGAATTTTAACAGGAGATAGATTTTATGACAAGCAAACAGAGAGCTTATTTAAAAGGTCTCGCGATGACCATGGATCCGATCTTCCAGATCGGCAAATCCAGCCTGACGCCAGAACTGACCGCTGCTGTGGCAGAGGCGCTGGAGGCCCGCGAGTTAATTAAACTGAATATTCTGAAGAACTGCGTCGATGACGGCAATGAGCTGGCAGCCGTTCTGGCTGAGCGTACCCACGCACAGGTAGTACAGGTAATCGGCAAGAAAATTGTTCTTTATAAAGAGGCAAAGGACGAGAAAAAACGTAAGATCGTTCTGCCAAAATAAAGGGGCTGCATTCTGCGAATGAATCTCTGACAGAAAGGATACGGATGACGATGAAAAAGATCGGTATTATGGGGGGAACATTTGACCCGATCCATAATGGACATATCATGTTGGGAAGACAGGCGTATGAAGAATATGATCTTGACTGCATCTGGTATATGCCCTCCAGGATCCCGCCGCATAAAAAGGATCATACGATCACAGCGGCAAAGGACCGTTTGGCAATGACTGTAGCTGCGATCGCGCCGTATCCTTATTTTAAGCTGTCTGATTTTGAACTTCGCAGAACCGGCGGAAATACCTACACAGCAGACACGCTTCGCTTATTGAAAGAAGAATATCCGGATGTTGAATTTTTCTTTATCGCGGGCGCAGACTCAATTATGGACATTGAAAAATGGTATCATCCCGAATATGTTCTTCCAGCCGTCACATTTTTGGCGGCAGCAAGAGAGCATGAGGAGGCGGATCGTTCGCTGGATGAGCAGATTTCCTATTTAAACCAGAAATATCAGGCGCATATTCTGCGTCTTCACTGCCGTGAAATGGATGTCGCTTCGGCGGAGATCCGCGCGGCTTTCCGGGCAGGACACGCAGCAGACGTTCGTTCCCTGGTGCCGAAGGAAGTCTGTCAATATATCGAACAGCACGGCTTGTATCAGGAGGTAAATGTGTAATGGACGAAAGAATTACAGAGATACGGAAGCATTTGAAAAAGAAATTGAACCCGATGCGCTATGAACATACGCTGGGTGTTTCATACACATGCATGGCTCTGGCAATGCGTTACAGTGCCAATCTGGATCAGGCGGAGATGGCTGGACTTCTCCACGACTGTGCAAAGCGCTATGATGATGCGACTATCATCTGCAAATGCCAGGAGCACGGCATTGAACTGACTGAAGGCGAACTGCGGGCTCCGGCTGTGATTCATGCAAAATTAGGCGCATGGATGGCAGAACACAAGTATGGTATTACCGATCCAGAGGTCTTATCTGCAATCGCCTGCCATACGACCGGAAAACCGGCGATGTCCCTGTTAGACAAGATCCTGTACGTAGCCGATTACATCGAACCGCGCCGTGATAAGGCGCCAAATCTGCCGAAGCTCCGCCGTCTTGCATTTGAAGATCTGGACGAAGCGCTGTATCAGATTCTGGACAGCACCCGCAATTATTTAAAGGAAACGGGCACGGCAGAGGATGATACAACCGAACAGACCTGGGAATACTATCATGAACGTCATGTTCATCAATAGACACATTAAGATGTGAACATGATGTTGTGAACGGCATCCGACGTTACTGGGCACGTATGCGTGAACAGTAACAACTATCCGACAGGTTATAAAAAGGGCAGGCAGAAGAGCTGCTTGCTTTTGAAACAGGATTTAAATAAAATAATGAGGAGGATAATCCCCGTGGAAGCAAAAGAGCTGACCAAACTTGCCGTAAAGGCGCTGGAAGATAAAAAAGGCGAAGATATTCGCGTCATTGATATTCATGGAGTATCTGTACTGGCTGATTACTTTGTCATCGCAGACGGAAGCAACGCCAGCCAGGTAAAGGCAATGGCAGATAATGTAGAGGAAGAACTCGGCAAAGCCGGTCATGAGTGCCGTCAGATCGAGGGCTATCAGACTGCCGGATGGATCCTGATGGATTACGGCGATCTGATCGTACACATTTTCTCCCGCGATGACAGACTGTTTTATGATCTGGAGCGCATCTGGAGAGATGGAAAAGTAGTTGAGAATGTGGAGGAGTTGTAATAGATTTTGTTTTTGTCTTTGAATGCCGGACATGAACCGGAATCATAATTTCATTGGCGATTTGCCGTGATTGAAACCGCAGATATAATGGAACCATATATATAGAAACAGGGATGACGGATTTAGATTGATCCGTACATCCCTGTTTTCAGTTATTTTGCATCGTCCGGAAAACCGAAGATGAGTGAAAAATCTACCCGGTCGGAATCAGTCTGTTTATTGATGCTGATATGATCGGCAGCCGAGATGACCATACGCATTCGTTTTTCACTTGGCGTAATATCAATGCCGCACTGACTGCTGAATGTTGCCGTGATGTCATGCCACGGGTCTTGCTGGATTTTCAGTCTGGATCCGGCGATCTCCGCGAAGTCTTTCAGAATCGGCAGGAAAGCGGCATCAAACCAGTTTTTGAAATTCTGCACTTTTCTGTCAGCCTGTTCTTCACGTACATCACGGATTGCCGCAAGGGCTGCTGCGGCTTCCTCCGAAGAGAGATCTTCCACGATTGCAGCCAGTTCATTTTCATCATGAGTTCCGGTAAAATCAAATTCCTGTACCGTGGAGTCAGTTGTGTTTGATATTTCGTTTTGTCCCATAAGCGTACTTCTTGCAAAAGAATGATTTATAGTTCTTTAGACCAATATATCATACTCTATAGAACGGGAAAACCATTTTCGATTGACAAAGATTGACAAAATTCGACAAAGAAGATACCTTTATATCAGAAGCTGATGAGAAAAATACGAGCGGGATAAAGAAATATCACTGGATCCCGCAGAGAAAAAAGCGTTTAGTCATGGTTGGAATTTTTCCTGCAAAAAGAATTGTCTGACAGGAAATCGTACTAATATAAGAAGATATTTATACCAGACAAGCACGGATGGCTTTTGTGAGTCTCTTCTGTTCATCGGAAGGAAGACTGCGAATGGCTTCCGACAATTCATTCATCTGTCCTTCCGCAGATTTGGTTACAACATCCGAGAGGAGAGAGTCAGCGGAAACATCCAGGGCATTTGCGATCGCGACGAATTTATCAAGCCGCATGGTTTTTAAGCCACGTTCAATGACGCTGATATGTGTCGTGCTGAGATCGACGATGGCTGCCAGATTTTCCTGTGTCAGATTTTTTGCTTCCCGAGCTTCTTTGATACGCAGTCCAACCGCTTTCAGATCCATTTGCAAACCCTCCTTTGGAACGATAGTTAGTTCTAAAAGTATTATATTGATTGAACTGAATAACATACAGAATCTAAGGAACAACGTATAGTTCTTTAGAACCAAATAGTGTTTATAAAATGTATTTAATGGTATGCCGTCATGTGTTTGGCACCATGAAAGGAGAGCGTAAAAATGATTTCATTGGGAGAACGATATCTTTTTCATGTGCATACGTTCCGCTGCGGCCATGCAGAGATGATATCCAACGAAGAATATATCAAAAAAGCGATTGGTCTTGGAGCAACTGATATCTGGTTCACAGATCATGCTCCATTTCCAGGCAATCCGTTTGGCGGTCGGATGAAATATGAGAAGCTGCCGGAATACATATCCACTCTTAAAAATCTGAAAGAGCAGTATCAGAGGCAGATTAAAATTCATATCGGACTGGAGATTGAGTATTTTTCTGGATATGATCGGAGAGGATATTATCAAGAACTTTCCAACAATCCGGATTTGGAAATTCTTTTGCTCGGTCAGCATATGGCAGAAGACCCGGATGACAGAGAGCATTATACGTTCGAATGGCCAAAAGAACGATTGCTGGAGGATGAATACACGGCTCTTGGTGATGCGATGATTACAGGAATGAAAACGGGTTATTTCAAAACAGTCGCTCATCCGGACCGGATTTTCAGAAGACGGAAAATCTGGACTCTGGAAATAGAGGCGGTTGCTGTGAAGGTTATCGATGCGGCCGTGCAGTACGGATTGCCTCTGGAAAAGAATTGCTCCTCCATGCGGCACAAACATCATTATTGGAAAGAGTTTTGGAAAATAGCCGAAGAGAAAGGTGCGGAAATTGTTATCGGATTGGATGCTCACAAGTTGAAACGCCTGGAACTGCCAGGCTGCCAATGAAAAGTCAATCGGGAGTTTACGGGCTTTTGCGGATTCCCAAAAGATATTTCAAACGAAGTAATAGATGTGAAGAGTCTGTTTTATTGGACAGCATTTGTGTTATGATAAAGGTACAAAGAAAAACAAATCAGCAATCTTTAAGGAGGGTGTCGGCATCAAGTGGAAGGATTTTAACGGTGACGGAAAAATTGATGCAACTGAAAGATTCTTATGGGATGAATTAATGTGTACCAGCAAAGAGGAACACGAGGCTCTTTTTGGAGATGCCGGTGATTTTAACGAGGATGATGAGGAAGAGGATGAATGCTCAGATCAGCTGACATTCATCCTTCTTTGAAAATGAGAACCAAATTCCGTAGTTATGAAAAATTGTTCTCTGTCGAGAGATACTGTACAGGGACTTCTTTTGTCAGCCACACTCCGTTTGCTGATAAATAAAACAGGTAGCCATCAGCAGACATGGATTTGGCATCAATCCGATAGATAACCGGTTTCCCGTGCCGGCTTCCGACGGTTCTTGCGGTGTCAATGTCTTTGGAAAGGTGGACGTACAGTCTGGACTTAGGGATCAGCCCGATTTGGTTAATGGATTCCACATATTTTTCTCCAGTACCGTGCCACAGGATGTTCGGCGGGATTTTTTGTTCCAATTCCACATCGACATGAATGGAGTGCCCCTGGTTTGCCCGTATCAGGGTTTTGTTCTCATTAAAGGAGTATCGCTGCTTGGAGTCCGTCCGAACAATCTTCTCCAGCATCTCCATATCAAATTTTCGCGTTTTTGCAATCCCGGCAATCAGTTCATCCACACGAGCCCAGCCGTGTTCATTCAGCTGGATCCCAATGGATTCCGGATGGTGACGCAGGATACGGGAAATGAATTTGCTTGTTCCTGTATTATCTTGTGGCTTCATATTTGTATTTCCTTTCCGTAAAATTTTATGAGAGAAGAACGGTATCATCAAACAGCATTACAAGTTCCTTCATGCGTTCGTTGAACTGATTGACGATCCGTTCAGCCAGAGAATAAAAACCGATTCCTTCGGAAAGTAACGTCGCACATCCCATGACATTGTGTTCTGCCAGAAATGCCGCCATGGAACTTACGACAAGATCGGCATCGTCGGTGTTTTTCAACCATGTGTACAGATCTCTTGGAAAATCCGGATCGTCAAAATAAAGGTCATATCCCCATTCTCCGTTGTTCATACTCATTTTCAATATAATCCCCTCCAGTATTAGTGATAATTCTATCATAACGGAAGATACGTGTTTTGCCAATAATTCCAATTTATCTTCCATAATTCTACCAGAAAAGAGCAAACAATATTTTCAAAATGCAAAATTTCGTTGTCACCTTCAAAACTAATTGTCGTTTATGCAAACGCATTGTATAATGGACTTGATTAACATAACGCACAAAACTGCAAAATATGGCAGATGATCACAAATTATGCGGAGAGGGTGGAAACGTGGCAATCAGTTACAACAAGTTATGGAAGCTGCTTATTGATAAAAACATGAAAAAGATGGACTTGCGTAATGCCGCCGGAATATCTACGAATGCCCTGGCGAAGCTGGGTGAAAACAAAAACGTAAGCACAGGCATCCTGGAAAAAATATGCCTCGCCCTGAACTGTCAGGTAGAAGATATTATGGAAATTACAGATTCGGAAGACAGCGTAAAGAGAGAAGAAAAATGATTAAATATATTTGTAAGAAATGTAACCTGAATACAGAAACATCTACCTGTCCTGTTTGTGGAGAACGGGCAGAAGTGGAGAATGCAACTGTTTTCTGGTGTGATGACTGCAACATCCCTTTATATGATGAAATTTGTCCTATCTGTGGGAAGCAGGCCCGCCGGATCGGTTCGGATTTAAGACCGGTATTTCCAGAAGAACGACTGCTGTTAGAAATCATGCTGGGAGAACCTTTTAAATATAGAAATGTGTCGGTATGGAATGCGTCAGGAAACATTTATTATGCGGATGGCAAGAAAGTTCCATTTTCCGTAAAGCAGACTAAACTTCTGGATGCGAAAAAAGTACGGGAACAGCTGGATGAACTTTCCCCGCAAAATTCATACGACTTTTTCAATGAAAATATCAATAAGTTCCTTGTCGCGAACAGGCATCGCTATGACTACATCACCAATGAAGCAATGGAATATATCCGAACCATGGCGGAAGGAGTCAGCCTGACGGAGATGTTCGTGTCTTTCAGTGGCGGAAAGGACAGTACTGTTGTTTCAGATCTTGTTTTGCGGGCATTAGGGAATCAGCAGGTATTGCATTTGTATGGTGATACAACATTGGAGTTCCCAGAATCTGCGAAATATGTAAAGCGATTTAAAGCAGAGCATCCAAAGACACTTGTGATCACAGCCAAGAATAAGGATAAAAATTTTGATGAACTTTGCGAACAGCTCGGGCCGCCCAGCCGTGTCATGCGATGGTGCTGCACCATTTTTAAGACCGGTGCAATCCAGAGAAAGATTCAGACGCTGTTTAAAAATCAGAAGAGAATCCTTACGTTCTACGGTATCCGAAGGAGTGAGTCAAATTCCAGAAATAAATACGATCGAGAATCAGACAGCCCGAAGATCGCAGTACAAAGGACGGTTTCTCCGATCATTGACTGGTTGGACTTTGATGTATGGCTGTATCTTTTGACAACCAAAACGGATTTCAATGACGCATATCGTCTTGGCTATACCCGGGTAGGCTGCTGGTGTTGTCCGAACAACAGTGCCTGGTCCGGTTTCTTATCGGAAATTTATATGCCGGAACAGTATGAGAAATGGCATACACTGCTGATTGACTTCGCGAAGAAGATTGGAAAGCCGGATCCGGAAGTTTACGTGGATGACGGCTGGTGGAAAGCGCGACAGGGTGGAAATGGCTTGGATTATGCACAGACCTCTGTTTTGACTTTTGAGCCATGTGCTCTGCAGGAAAATACATTGAACTTTGAATTGCAGAGGCCGATTACCGAGGAATTATACGAGCTGTTCAAGCCATTTGGATATATTAACAAATCGCTTGGAAATGAGCGGCTTGGAGAAGTATATGTCGTAGGAAAAGACGGATCCCTTCAGCTGAAATTACAAGGGAAAATCGGTCAGACTACGCTTAAGGTAAGCATCCTCAATAAAACTGCCGGACACAGCAACGGTTTAAAGGCAGTGGAGGATAAAGTCAAAAATCAGATTACGAAATACCAAATGTGTATGGGATGTCTTGGCTGTGAAAGTGCATGCCGATTTGGGGCGATCGAGATCATAACGGATCGTTCCAGACTGGTCTCATACAAAATAAAAGATGATAAATGCGTCCGGTGCGGGCATTGCATCACGCATTATGACGGCGGATGTTACATGCGAAAGGTAATGTGCATCAAACGCTGAAAAAGAGAGGGAAAATGGAATGGTCAAACGGAAGTATAGATTAAAAGGTCATGAATCCTTCATTTTAAGAGATGGATGGCTGACAAAAGGAATACAGGCAGTGAAAAAAGACAGTGGCGTCTTTTCAAAAAACTCCGGCACAGATGTTCTTGGGGTTGGTACTAACATGGCAAAGGCGATCCGGTATTGGATGCGGACAGCTGGCATCACAAAAGATGTTCCTCAGAAAGGAGTACAGCTTACTGAACTTGGACAGGCAATCGCCAAGTATGACCCATATATCGAAGATGTGTTTACGCTCTGGATCCTGCATTGTAATATCGCAAGCAATTTTGAGCAGGCTACGACATGGAATCTCTTTTTCAATAAAATGGATCTGACATCGGCATTTGACCGTGAAGAAATGTATGCGATGGAAAACAGACTGATCCTGGAATCCACGGGAGAAGAGTCCGTGTCAGAACGTTCCCTTCGGGATGACTGTACAGCAGTTTTGGCTATGTATTCAGGCAAGGATGATCCGGGAAATGATCCGGAAGATAAGAACATCAGTCCGTTTGAAGAACTTCGCCTGATTACCAGGACCGGTAAAAATAAATTTGTGAAATCAAGACCTATGATGAATAAACTGGATTCCCTGGTTATTCTGTCCTTGATCATTGATGAATTGAATGAAAAAGGCAGTATGCAAATTGATGATACGACAGACGGCGATGACATGCCGGGCAAGCTCCTGAATTTGAACCGCGTCATGGTGAACGATTTTCTGGACGATTTACAGGCAAAGAAATACATCATTGTAAACCGTACAGCCGGTCTTGACATTATTTATCCGGATCAGTGCAAGGAGCTGGATCGGGTGAAAATTCTGGAAAAGCATTATGAAAGGGGCATTACCTCATGAGACTTGTTAATTTAGTAAGGATTGATCACCGATTTGAAAAATCGGTAAATCTGCTTCTTGATTTGAATGATGAAAGTAAGCTGAAATTATATATTCCAACCCGTTCTTCCATTAAATTACTGACTGAGTATCTGGAAGAAGTGGATACCTTTTCCGGTAAACGTGCAAATATCCTGATCGGCCCTTACGGAAAAGGAAAGAGCCATTTGCTTCTAGTGCTCCTGGCAATCTTGTCCGGCAATCATACGGAAGAACTGGAATTCCTGCTGAATCGGATCAGCACGATGGATAATGATGCGAAGGCGGAAATAGAAAAAGTCTATCATAAAAAGAAACTGCTTCCGGTTATCGTAAATACAAGCAGTGGGAATCTTTCCCAGGCATTCGTGAAAAGCTTGAACCAGGCATTAAAACGGGAAGGGTTCACGGATGTTGTGCCGGATAATTACTTCTCCAAGGCATTATCTACGATTTCACAGTGGGAGAAACACTACCCGGATACATACAATGCTTTCAAAAAAGTTTTCCATAATCAGACGCAAAGTCTCGTAAACGGGCTTGAAACATACGATTACGAAGCATTGGCAAAATTCAAAGACGTATATCCGGCACTGACATCGGGAAGTGAGTTCAATCCGGATATAGAAGAGGATGCACTTACCGTTTACCGCTCCGTGAACAAACGCTTATGTGCAACGCATGGATATGACGGTATTTATGTGGTATTTGATGAATTCAGTAAATACATTGAAGGGCATACTGCAGAAGGCTTTTCTGCGGATATGAAAACACTCCAGGATTTGTGCGAACTTTGTAATTCCTCCAAAGAAGAACAGCTGCATTTGACCTGTGTTGCTCATAAGGCAATCCGCTCTTATGGAGATGCTTTATCCAAAGAAGTGAAAAATGCATTCCTGGGAGTCGAGGGGCGACTGATTGAGAAGAAATTTGTTGTTTCCTCTCAGAATAACTATGAGTTGATTGCGGATGCAATCCAGAAAACACCGGAATTTGCTGATTGGAGCAAATCCGACAAAGCTTATCAGGAGATGCTGGAGCATTCTTATCAGATTAGGGAATTCCGTTCCTTATTTGATAAAGATGGTTACGATTCCATTGTTGGAAATGGAGCATTCCCGTTGACACCATTGTCGGCATGCCTTTTGCTTCAGCTGAGCGAGAAAATCGCACAGAATGAACGTACCCTGTTTACGTTCCTGACGAGCAAAGATCTCTACAGTCTGGCATCCTATGTTGAGCAGTGCCCTGACACGGCATTTGCAGGAGCACCACTGATTTATGATTACTTCTCCCAGCTTTTAGCGAATGAAAAAGACTTCGCTGTGCATGGAGAATGGATCAACGCAGAACATGCCATTGATAAAGCAGAAGATGCAGATGCGAAAAAAATCCTGAAAACTATGGCTGTGATCCGTATGGTCAATTTGTCCGATGATATTCCGGTAAATGATGAATATCTGTACCTGGCAACCGGTTTAGGAAGAGAAGCGATTGAAAATGCCATTGATGCCTTAATAAAGCAAAAACTGATTGCCTTTAATAAAGAAGCAAAGACTTACAGTTTCCATGACAGCGTCAGTGCCAATCTGCAGGAACTTGTTTCGGATAATATCAAAAAGCAGTTTACAAAGATCAATGTGCCGGATGTGTTGAACCGGGTAAATAAAAATAAGTACATTTTGCCGAAGAAATATAATCAGGATCACTGTATGACCCGTTATTTCCAGGTGCATATCATAAATTCCGATTCCTTTATGGCATTATCTTCCATGGATTATCTGCCAAAAGAAAATCACCCGGACGGATATTTATTCCTTGTTTTGAATCAGCATAAGGAAAAACCGGAGAATATCAGAAAACACCTGGAAGAATTGAATGACCGTTCCATTATGGCAGCGATCATTGAACAGATGCCGCACGTAAAATTGAAAGCTCAGAATCTTCTGGCCGTTCAAAAATTATTACTTGATAAAACATTTTTGCAGGAGAATGAGGCAGCTGGCATCGAGCTGGAAAACTGGAAGAAAAACTTGTTAAATGATTTAAACCAGGCGATTGTAAATGCCATGGATCATATTTCTACGCTCTATACAAGAGACGGGATCGAAACGATAAAGGAAAAGCCTTTAAACCGTGTAATCAGCGATGTTGCAGAACGTGTTTATAACAGGACGCCGCTGATCAACCATGAATCAATCAACCGCCACAGTGTTACTGCACAGTATTCCAAAGCAAGGAACATTATCCTGGATGATATTTTCCATTCAAGGATGTTTGAACAGTACAGCTCTGGTACAAGTGCGGAAGCAACTATTTACCGTTCCTGCATAGAGTCCACAAAAAATGACAGCAACCTGGCATCAGCCAGAAACGAAATTGTTGAGTTCATCCACGATAGCAAAGGGCAAAAAGTTGCATTTGCGACCCTGGTCAATAAGCTGACAAGTGCTCCTTACGGAATGAGACGCGGTGTACTTCCGATTTATATTGCGGAACAGCTGATGCAGTTAGAAGACATGCCGGTTATTTATCATGACAAAATCGAGATTGCGTTAAGTCCGAAACTGATTGTGGATGCGGTTGCAGCACCGGATAATCATTATCTGTATGTAGAAGCGGAAACAGTTGAAAAGCTAGAATATATCGAGGGATTGGAAAAACTGTTTTCAGATTACGGTGATTACTGCAAAGAAATTGAGAATATGAACCGCCTTGCAAGATTGAAATGCTTTATTCAGGCATGGTATCGTTCGCTGCCACAGACGGCAACTACGTTCCAGGTAGGAGATTATCCAAGGCAGGATATGAGAAAGCTGAAACTGTTCCGTAAAGCATTGATCGGGGAACCGAACCCAAGAGAGTTGATTTTTGAGCAGATTCCGCGGATATTCGAAACAGATTCTTTATCAGATACATTAAAAGAAGTACAAAAAGCAAAGAAAGACATTGATGCACATACGGAGAGATTAAAAAAAGATGTGGCCGCCGTGATCAAGAAGTCACTTGGCTTACAGCATAATGATAATCTTCAGCAGGGCTTAAAAGTATGGTATGAAAATATTCCAGAAAAAGCAAAGAATAGTATTTTGCCAGCAACATCACAAAGCCTTTTAAATTGTATCCGTGACGTTATAAGCGGGAAATCCATGGATCTGATTGAGAAGCTTGCCAAAACAGCGACCAATTTCTTTATTGAGGACTGGAATGATAAAACGAAAGACGAATTTGAATCCACCTTAAAAACATTGGTAGCGGATCTCAAGAAAAAAGAAGAGGTAGCGGATACATCGCAAAGCAAAAAAATCACGCTTCCGGGAGAAAGCGGAGTAAAGGAATATTTTTATGATTTTGACCTGAATGAATTATCGCCTTCCGGAGTTTTCTTCCAGAGTGCACTGGATGATATGATGGATGAATACGGGGCTCTCGATAACAGCGAAAAGATTGGTATCCTGATGAATCTCGTAAAAAAACTGATGGGGTGAGAGGTATGATTTATCTTGATAATGCCGCAACTTCCTTTCCGCGGCCGGAAACGGTCTATCAGGAAATGGATCGTGTAAACAGAACACTTTCCGTGAACGCCGGACGTGGCGGCTATAAAGCCGCCCGCGAGGCATCCGGAATTATTTTTGATACGAAAAAGATGCTTGCGGAACTTATGCATTGCACGGGAAAGGCGGATGTTGTACTGACACCATCGGTAACTCAGGCATTCAATCAGGTTTTGAATGGTCTTGATATCACGTCAGATAGCGTGGTGTATATAACTCCGTATGAACATAATGCAGTTGCCCGCACCATGGAAGCTATTAGACAAAGGACGGGATGCACGGTGTTGGTTCTTCCGTTGGGAATGCACTTTGAGATTGATTTCAAGAAAACGGAATATCTTTTCCATGAAAAGACTCCGGACATCGTGATTTCAACGGTAATCAGCAATGTTACCGGCTATGAACTTCCTGTAAAAGAACTTTTTGGGCTGGCAAAACAGTATCATGCCATTACAATTGCGGATGCAGCACAAGCGGCCGGCCTGATTGACTTAAACTTTGATGACATGAATGCGGATATTATCGGCTTTGCAGGCCACAAAACCTTGTGCGGACCCTTTGGTGTAGGTGGATTTATTCTGTCAAAAGATGTATCATTAAAGTGTATCCTGACAGGTGGAACTGGAAGCGATTCCCTAAATTTATCCATGCCGGAATCCGCACCTGGCAGATATGAAGCTGGCAGTGAAAATATTGTTGCCATTGCCGGGCTTCATGCGGCACTGGAATGGCTAAAAGATAACCAGCACCTGGAACATATAAAGGAACTGACGGATTATCTGGTGAGTCAGCTTTCTAAGAATCCGATGGTAACTGTATTTGGCATGAAGGAACAGCTCGGAATCGTGTCCTTTGTTGTAGAAGGCTATGATTCCGGCGATGTTGGACGCATTTTGGATGATGAATTTGATATTGCAGTACGTACGGGCTATCACTGTGCTCCTTATATTCATGAATATCTGCATGATATAACATATGCAGGTACTGTTAGGGTAGGAATTGGTCCGTTTAATACGAAAGAAGATATTGATGCTCTAATTGAGGCTGTTGAATCTCTGTAATAAGAGGAAAGGATGGGCCTTCTATGAGTTTTAAAGATTTATCTATAAAAAATGAATATCGGTCTTTTAATGACAATATTGTCAAGGATTTCTATATCCCTGTGTTAGGAGAAGCTATATTGTATCAGCGAGCAGTTGGATTTTTTTCTTCCTCCGCACTGGTTATGTTAGCAAACGGTATTGAAGGACTGATTAAAAACGGTGGCAGGATTGAAATTGTTGCTTCACCTCGTCTTTCAAAAGAGGATGTGGATGAAATAAGCCGTGGATATGAGTTAAGAAAAGTAATTGAACAGGCATTGCTTCGGGAACTGGATGCACTTCCAGTGGAATGTGAGACACTTTCCTATGTTGCTTCGCTTGTGGCGACTGGAAAATTGGACATCAAGATTGCTTTTCTATCCTCACATAAAGAAATCGCAATGTATCATGAAAAAATGGGACTTATGACGGATGGCGATGGGAATGTGATAGCATTTTCTGGATCTATGAATGAAAGTGAAAATGCTTTCTCCATGAATTACGAGGCATTTGATGTATTTTGCTCTTGGACAGAAGATAAAAAGCGTGTACAGAAAAAGCAGTTGGCTTTTCAGGCCATCTGGGAAGACTATGAGCCGGGGATTCAGACAATCGAGTTTCCAGACGTTGTGTGCAGAAAATTATATTCCTATAATCAGGAACTGGCAGGGAGGTATCCAGAAGTTTCAGAACAGGAAAATTTTAACGCACATCCGGAAGGTGCAATGTACCTTCCCGTTCATTTTCATGCCCGTCCATATCAGGAGAATGCTGTAGTCGAATGGAAAAAACATGGGTATCGTGGAATCTTTGATATGGCAACTGGTACAGGAAAAACACTTACTGCTCTTTTGGGACTTTGGCAACTTTTTACTGATAATCAGGAAAGACTGGCCATTATTATTACTTGTCCATACCAGCATCTGGTAGATCAGTGGGTCGAGGATATTGAAACATTTGGAATTCGACCTATTATTGGATATTCTGATTCTCCACAAAAAAAATGGAAGAAGAATCTAGAACAAGCAGTTCGGTCTTTTCGCCTTGGCGTTTTAAATTTTTTCTGCTTTATCACAACGAATGCCTCTTTTGTAACAAAAAAAGTGCAGGAGCAGATGGGGCTTCTTGGAGCGGATACAGTGTATGTGGTAGATGAAGCACATAACATGGGAGCGGGATATTATAGAAAGTATTTGCCGGAAAATATCGGATACCGGCTGGCATTATCAGCAACCCTTGAGCGCTATCAGGATGAAGCAGGAACAGCAGCTCTTTCGTCTTATTTTGGCGAAAAATGCATTACATATTCTTTGAAGGAAGCCATCCGTAGCGGAATGTTGACTCGATATTATTATTATCCAATCCTGACATATTTTGACAGAGATGAACTGGATGATTATCTTGGATTGACAGTGCAAATCTCGCAGGCGATGAAAAAGAAGAACGGAAAAATGGTACTTTCTGAATATGCCAAACAACTGCTCATGAGGCGATCCAAAATTATTGCCGGAGCGAAAGGAAAATTACCAGAGTTAAAAAGACAGATGGAACCACATATCAGCGAAAAACACATTCTCATTTATTGTGGTTCTGCTACAATAAAAGAAAATGAGGATGATGAATTCGGAAGACGTCAGATTGATCTTGTGTCTGAGATGCTGGGAAATGATCTGGGAATGCGTGTTGGCCGTTTTACATCCAGAGAGAACATAAAAGAACGGGCACAGATCCGAGATGCATTTTCCAAGGGTGATCTGTTGCAAGCTTTAGTCGCCATTAAATGTTTAGATGAAGGTGTGAATATTCCAAATATTCAAACAGTATTTATTCTAGCAAGCAGTACAAACCCCAAGGAATATATCCAACGTCGCGGCAGGGTTCTCAGAAAAGCTTTAGGAAAAGATTATGCCGTAATCTATGATTTTGTAACACTCCCGTTTCCAGTCAATGAGATTGGGACGCAGAGCGAATCTGTTATCCACGCTACAAAGGGTCTGATCAAAAGGGAATTGATCCGAATGCTTGATTTTGCAGAACTTGCAGAAAATCCATCCAAGACCTTTGATCTGGTATATGAACTAAAGCATGGATTTAATATTCAAGAGGAAGAATTGAAGAGAGAGGAAGTGAGCAACGATGTTATCTGACGAAATTAAAAAGGTATCAATTGATGACAAAAAACTTTCTCAGATGAAAAAATTGATCATCTCGGCAGAAAGAAAAAATATAAAAACTGGGGAATTTAATTCTCAGGATATGGTGAAGGCAATTCGGAAAATTATTGAAGCAAATGCGTAGGGGAGGTGAAAGTAATGCTGATTAAACAGATTACTCTTCAGAATTTTAGGCAGTTTAAAGGAAAACAAGAACTTGTATTCGCGACAAATCCTGATCAGAATGTGACGGTGCTTCTTGGTGATAATACATTCGGCAAAACAACCATTCTGCAGGCATTCAACTGGTGCTTATTTGATGAAGTGGATTTTCCAAAGGATAGCAATCCGGATTTTTTGTTAAATTAAGATTTGTATAACTAAAATCTCAACTTTCCTTATTTTATGCGACTTGGCGGTATGCC
>ERZ779861.2735-NODE-2735-length-16070-cov-14.153231_pt1 | contig 16070 bp, 12 predicted proteins | sample MGYA00511558_ERZ779861 | MGnify/ENA primary metagenome ERZ779861 (study PRJEB29588, sample SAMEA2163432) | human gut metagenome | biome: human gut; feature: human-associated habitat; material: faeces | place: Denmark | collected 2008/2010 ... | reverse complement strand
TCCCGGCTGCCGCCGGGAGGGCGCTGGTTATTAAAAAAACCCATTTCACACTGCGGATAAAACGCGAAAACCGCCACTCTGCCAAGTGACGGTTTTCTTTTTGATAAAACTTTAAGCTTGTCGGGCTAAACCGCTCTGCGGCATTACCCTTGCCTTTATTGTACCCATTTTCATTACTTTGTCAAGCCAGCCTGCTGGATTACAAATAAAATTACAGATGAAATGATGGAGGTGGATACCGGACATGCCTTCCAGTTTTTGACATGACGACTAAAAATCGTCAAAAAAGGGCTTGCCTTATAGATGAAAATGAGGTACAATGTACCCGTGTATGGAAAGCACATCCGGCTGAATTTTATTATGGCACGGCGAAAGGCGGCGGGGGAGCGTCCTCGCGGCGCGGTTGTCGTACCGAGATTTAACGAGAGAGGGAGTGCAAATGAGGAGAGTTATCACATTATTGCTCACTGTTGCCATGGCCCTGTCGCTGGTGGTCGTGGCGAACGCAACAAGCACGGAAAAGCAGTCTGTGTACTTGAAGACCAAGAAAGTGGAAAGCGGCGATACCGTCACTTATACTTTTACCCTTGATGCGTCCAAGTGCGACGGCGTCGCCGCAATGGAGTTCATCGTGGAGACGACGGGCCTGACGTATGATAAGGAGAAAGAATACTACCCTGAGGGCGCAGAGCTTAAAAGAGTGTTTCAGCCTGAGAACTTTAATGGCGGAGGAAACAAGCCGCTTGGCTTTTATCCGGATACAAACAAGTTCCTGGCATTCGGCGGCAGTGCGGCTGAGGGGCGTATCCTGAAGGGCGAGGTTAAAGTGGTTGCCCTGACGTATAATATCGATGCCAGCAATTACGACCTGAAGGTCACGAGCTTTAAGGCTTGCTACAGCGGTGATCAGGCGGCATTGGAAACCACCCGGTATAACTGCGTGATCGGCGACGACGTGTTGTGGGGCGATATTAACGGCGATAAAGTTGTGAATTTTACAGATTTGCAAAGACTGTTTCAGCATTTGAATGGGTCTGCGAAACTTCCGGATTCTAAATTATCTATAGCTGATACTAACGGTGATAATGTTGTAAATTTCACAGACTTGCAGAGGTTATTCCAGCATTTGAATGGTAGTAATCCGCATAAGTAATGTATTTTATAGCAATAGGAGGAAAAGCAAATGAAAAAAAGATTGGTAGCGCTGGTGCTTTGCATTGTTATGATGTTTAGCCTAGTGTCTGTGCAGGCTTTTGCCGACACAGGTTCGGACGGCTCCGTCAGCGTTACAACAACAGCTAAAAAAGTTGAGGTAGGAAAGACTTTTGATGTTACGATTAAGGTTACGCCTAATGGTGTTGCCGCTGGCGCTGTAAACTTTACGGTTGCGCTTAGTGCCGGTTTGGAGTATGTTTCTCATCAGATTTTGGTCAGCACGAGTGATTACATGATGAGTAACTATGATGTGGCAACTGGTGTATTTGGTTGCGCTGTTACCACGAATGGAAAGAGTGTTGCTTTCAATGTCTTGAAATTGACATTAAAGGCCAAGGACACGAATGTTGGCGAAAATTCTATCTCTTTGACGAATGTAACAATTAGTAATGTGGCTGGCGATGCTAATCTGAATTATGCGACCACAGTTGCTCCTGTTACTGTTACCACGAGTGTTCCTGTTGTTGCTGTCACTTCCGTTACCGTCTCTTCCAAGACCCTGAATCTGGAAGTGGGCCAGACCCGCACGCTGACCGCGACTGTCACGCCTGGCAACGCCACCGACAAGACCGTGACTTGGACGTCCAGCAACGATAAGGTTGCCACTGTCGTGGACGGCACTGTTGCTGCTGTGGGCGAGGGTACTGCTACGATCACCGCTACCGCCGCTAACGGCAAGAAAGACACCTGCAAGGTGACTGTGAAGGTGCCTGCCTGCAATCATAGTGAGGATAAGCTGACCCATGTTGACGGCAAAGCGGCGACCTGTACCGAGGACGGTGTGAAGGAGCATTACCTGTGCAAATGCGGCACCAAGCTGGATCTGGATAAGAAGACCGTTTTGGCTACTACTGTGATCCCCGCTATCGGCCACAAGGTTGTCAAGGTTGATAAGGTTGATCCTACCTGCAGTGCCCCTGGTATGAAGGCACACTATGAGTGCTCTGTTTGCGGCAAGTGGTTCAGCGACAAGAAAGGTACCAAGGAGATCGCAGATGCTGAAAAGGCTTCCTATGTGATCGCTGCGGATCCCGATATGCACGTATATGACATTGTTAAGGACTCTTACAAGGAATATGATGAGGGTTACTATGTAGAGCAGTTCCGGTGCACTAAGTGTGGTGATTCCTACTGGCTGGCATCTGTTGACCTCAGAGATGTAGATGTGAAGTTGGTTCAGGATGGCAAGGGTGACCTTAAGAATGCTAAGGTTGAGGTTACTTCTACTTCCGTGAAAACGAAAGAAGTGATGAGCTTCTATTATAATGATACGGCTAATGCTGGCGATACTTTGAGTCTCCCTGTATTCTTCAATTATAGCGAGAGCGCAACTGAGGCTGAGGCGATTGCTGCACTGAAGAAGGATATTGCTGAGAATTCTACCTTCACCGTTAAGGCTGCTGCAACGAAGTCTGGCTGGAAGTTCACTACCGATAAGACGTATACCGTTACTGTTGAGTTAGATGATGCCGGCAAGATTGTGACAAAGTGGGTTGGCAGCGACAATACTGAGGTTAGCGCTGAGAATACTCCGACTTTCACCATCACCGGTAAGAAGACCACTGGCGGCGGCGGTAACGGCGGCAGCGGCAACGGCGGCAGCACGACCACCGACACCACCAAGACCGATGGCAAGAAGGTGGAGTCCGGCAAGACCTTCGACGCTGGTATCGCCATGTACGTTGGCCTGTCCGTCCTGTCTGTGACCGGCGGCGCGCTGGTGATCGGCAAGAAGAAGGAGCGCTTCTAAGCTTCAGCTTCCCGTTGACACACTGATTTGAATCAAAAAAAGGACACCCCACCGGGGTGTTCTTTTTTTGCCCAGACTGACGAAAAGGTCTGTCATTGCGAGCCAGTGCTCACACTGGCGCGGCAATCCGTTTTCCTGCTGTATGACCGGCCATCAGCAGGAAATATCTTCCAACGTTTACACACCGCTAAAACGGTGAAAACTACGGTATGGCGGGGGTTGACAAGCCCCCGGCGGGTCAGTATAATATGATATTTAGATAGATCGCCTGCATAGAAAGGAAGCAATATGAGAAACATTACCTGCAGCATCGCCGACACCCGCAAGCGCGTGTTTGCGGAAGTGGCCAAAATGGCATATGACGAGGATTACTCCCGCATGGAGAAGCTGCCCTATGAGATCATGCCCGGCGAAAAGGCCACCGTGCGCGAATCCATCTTTCTGGAGCGCGCCATCGTGGGCGAGCGCATCCGCCTCGCCATGGGTCTGCCGCTGCGGTCGGTGTCCGAGCACAATCTGCTCAGCGACGGTGTGGAGGAAAGCGCCATCGCCGAGAAATATTACGATCCTCCCCTCATCAACATCATCAAGTACGCCTGCAACGCCTGTCCCCCCACCCACTACGAGGTGTCCAACATGTGTCAGGGCTGCCTTGCCCACCACTGCTACCACGCCTGCCCCAAGAACGCTATTTCCTTCGTCAAGGGCAAGGCCGTCATCGATCAGGAGAAGTGCATCAAGTGCGGCCGCTGCAAGCAGAGCTGCTCCTATCAGGCCATCATCAAGTTCGAGCGTCCCTGTACCGAGGCCTGCGGCATGAACGCCATCACCAGTGACGAGCTGGGCCGCGCCCAGATCGATCAGGATAAGTGCGTCAGCTGCGGCATGTGTCTGGTGAACTGCCCCTTCGGCGCCATCGTGGACAAGGGCCAGCTCTTCCAGCTGATCCACGCCATCAATCAGGGGCAGAAGGTGGTGGCCATCATCGCGCCGGCTTTCTGGGGCCAGTTCGGCGACAAGGTAACGGCGGGCCAGATCAAGGAAGCCATGAAGCAGCTGGGCTTCGCCGCGCTGGAGGAGGTCGCCATCGGTGCCGACCTGTGCGCCATCGAGGAAGCGGAGGAATTCATGGAGAACGTGCCGGAGAAGCAGCCCTTTATGGCTACCTCCTGCTGCCCCGCCTGGGCCATGATGGCGAAAAAGGAGTTCCCCGGTATGGCGCCCTATATCTCCATGACCATGACGCCCATGGTGCTGACCGCCCGCCTGATGAAGCGGAAAGACCCCAACTGCCGCGTGGCGTTCATCGGCCCTTGCGCCGCCAAAAAGCTGGAGGCCAGCCGCCGCAGCGTCCGCAGCGAGGTGGACTTCGTGCTGACCTTCGAGGAGCTGCGGGGCATGTTCGAGGCCAAGAATATCGATTTCGACCAGATTCCCGACGTCCCCTCCCACTTTGAAGCCAGCGCCCCCGGCGTGGGCTTTGCCGCCAGCGGCGGCGTGGCCAAGGCGGTGGAGGACGTGATCCACCGTGAGCGCCCGAATATGGAGGTCAAAACCGTGTATGCCGAGGGCCTGCGGGAGTGCCGCCAGATGCTGCGGGTGGCCCGCACCGGCAAGTACGACGGCTATCTGCTGGAGGGCATGGCCTGTCCCGGCGGCTGCATCGCAGGCGCCGGCACCGTTCGGCCGCCGGAGAAATCCAAGGCGTGGCTGGAGAAGTACAAGGCCGCCGCACCGCTGAGCAATCCGCTGGAAACAGCATATATCAAGGATCTGTCCCTGCTGCATGAGGACAGCGAGGAATGGGAACGGGTCAGCCATCACTAATCAATAAAAAAACCTGTCTTAGGCCAAGCGGCCTAAGACAGGTTTTTTCTTTATGACGGGAGCTTACTGGATGCCCTTTACGGTATAGCCCGCGTCGGTGACGGCGGCGCGGATGGCCTCGTCGGTCACATCGCCCTCTACCACGGCGGTGCCGGAGGTCAGGTCAACGGTGGCCTTCACGCCGGGCAGGGCGGTCAGGGCCTTCTCCACATGGGCCACGCAGTGGGCGCACATCATGCCCTCGATGGTAACGGTCTTTTTCATAGTCGGTTCCTCCTCATTGTCAGCAATATGTTCTGCCGCCGGGACGGCGGCGCTGGGGACGGGTTTGGTTTTCGGCTTCCACAGCCGCAGACGCAGGGCGTTGGACACCACGCACACGCTGCTGAGGGACATGCAGGCGGCGGCAATCATAGGATTCAGCAGCAAGCCCAGCGCCGGGTACAGTACGCCTGCCGCCACGGGAATGCCCACGCTGTTATAGAAGAAGGCCCAGAACAGGTTCTGCCGGATGTTCCGCAGCACGGCGCGGCTCAGCTCCGCGGCCGAGGCCACGTCGGCAAGGCTGCTTTTCATCAGCACGATATCCGCCGATTCGATGGCGATATCGGTGCCTGCGCCGATGGCAAGACCCACATCCGCCTGCACCAGCGCCGGGGCGTCGTTGATGCCGTCGCCCACCATGGCCACCAACTGGCCGTCCTTTTGCAGCTTCTCCACACAGGCGGCCTTGTCCTGGGGCAGCACCTGCGCGATCACCTGATCCACGCCCACCTGACGGGCGATGGCGTTGGCGGTCTGGGTGTTGTCGCCGGTCAGCAGCACCACCCGGCAGCCGGAGCGCTTCAGAGCGGCAATGGCAGCGGCGCTGTCAGGCTTCACGGTGTCGGCCACCGCCAGCATGCCCAGCGCCCGGCCCTGCTGGGCGAAGTACAGTACCGTCTTGCCGTCGTTGGCCCAGGTCTCCGCCTGAGCGGAAAACGCGTCGATGGGGACGCCGTTCTGCCGCATATAATCGGCGTTTCCGGCAAAGACAGTCTCGCCGTGGAGCGCCGCGTGAACACCGCCGCCGGGAACGGCGGCGAAGTCCGCCACGTCGCACAGGGGGATGCTCCGCTCCTGCGCCGCCTCGGTGACGGCGCGGCTGAGGGGATGCTCGCTGGGCTGCTCCACGCTGGCCGCCACGCACAGCAGCTCCTCCTCCGTAACGCCTTCCGCCGCCAGACAGTCGGTGAGACGGGGCTTGCCCTGGGTGACGGTGCCGGTCTTATCCAGCACCACGGTGTCGACCCGGCCCATCAGCTCCAGCGACTGGGCGGATTTGATAAGGATGCCGTTCTCTGCCGCCTTGCCGGTGCCCACCATGATAGCCACGGGAGTGGCAAGACCCAGCGCACAGGGGCAGGAGATCACCAGCACGGCGATACCAACCGACAGGCAGAACTGCACGCTCTGGCCGCCTACGAAGGCCCACAGCAGCGCCGCGATCAGGGCAATGGACATGACCACCGGCACGAACACGCCGCTGATCTTGTCCGCCAGACGGGAGATGGGCGCTTTACTGGAGGAAGCCTCCTCCATCAGCTTCACGATCTGGGACAGGGTGGTGTCCGCGCCTACGCGGGTGGCCTCCAGCTCCAGATAGCCGCTCTGGTTCACGGTGGCGGAGGTGACGGCGTCGCCTGCGGACTTCTCTACCGGCAGGCTCTCGCCGGTGATGGCGGACTCGTCCACCGAGCCGCTGCCGGACACCACCACGCCGTCCACGGGGATCTTGCCGCCCTGACGCACCACCACGATATCGCCCTTCTGGATATCCTCCGCCGGGACGGTGACCTCCACGCCGTTGCGCTTGACAACGGCGCTGTCAGGAGCCAGCGCCAGCAGGGCGGAAATGGCGTCGGTGGTCTTGCCCTTGCTGCGTTCCTCCAGATATTTTCCCACTGTCACCAGCGCGCAGATCATGCCCGCCGACTCGAAGTACAGCTCCGGCATGCCGGATACCTGTCCCGCCGCAAGGCGCACCATTTCAATCAGGCTGTACACCAGTCCGGCGCTGGCACCCAGCGCCACCAGCGTGTCCATGTTGGGGCTGCGGCGGAACAGCTGGGAGAAGCCCACGGTGAAATAGCTGCGGTTCAGGATCAGAATGGGGACGCAGAACACCAGCTGGGAGATGGCATGGGTCAGGTGGCTGGCCGTCAGGAACGAGGGCAGAGGAAGTCCCATCATATGGCCCATGCTGATATAGAACAGGGGCACCAGACACACGATGGACCACACCAGACGGCGGCGCATTTTCGCCAGCGCCGCGTCCTGCTCCTTATGCACGTCCTGCTTCACGTCGGACGCCCGCTTCGCGCCGTAGCCGCCGCTCTCCACCGCGGAGATGATCTGCTCCGGCGTCACCTGCTGCGGGTCGTAGTCCACCATCATGGTGCCCAGCATCAGGTTCACCACCGCGCTGTTGACGCCGGGCAGAGAACCCGCTGCCTTTTCCACATGGGCCGAGCAGGCCGCGCAGGTCATGCCTGTTACCACAAATTTTTCTTTCATTACGCCGCCTCCTTATTTCATCAGCTTTTGCAGCGTGGTCACCAACTCGTCGATGACCGCGTCGTCCCCCTGACGGATGCCGTCCGCCACGCAGGTGCGGATGTGGGTGGCCAGCAGCTCCTTGCTGAAGCTGTTCAGCGCCGCGCTGACGGCGGACACCTGAATGAGAATATCGGGGCAATAGGCGTCCTTTTGCAGCATGTCCTTCAATCCCCGTACCTGTCCCTCGATCCGGTTCAGGCGGTGGGTCAGGCGCTTCTGCTCCTCGTCAGAGCGGTGCTTCGTCTTTTGGCAATGGCAGCAATCCATACAGCATACCTCCTGGGGGTATATTTTGATGATGGCATTATATACCCCCACAGGGTATTTGTCAACGTTTTTCTTTCGGCTTACACAAAAGTGCCATAATAAGGGCAAACACCACCGCCGCGGCGATGCCGCCGGCGGTGGCGGTCAGCCCGCCGGTGAGAACGCCCAGCAGCCCCTTTTCCTCCACCGCCTTTGCCACGCCCCTGGCCAGCGAGTAGCCGAACCCCGTCAGGGGCACGGTAGCGCCAGCCCCGGCCCAGTCCACCAGCGGCTGATATACGCCCGCTGCCTGTAAAATCACGCCCGCCACCACGTAGCCCGACAGGATACGGGCTGGGGTCAGCTTCGTCAAGTCGATGAGCACCTGTCCCACGGCGCATAGCAGTCCGCCGCAGAGAAAACACCACAGATAGTCCATAGTACCTCCTTATCGCTCTGCCGACAGCACCACCGCGTGGCACACCGCCGGCATGGTTTCCTTCTGAAACACGGTGGTGGGGCTTTGCAGCGCCCCGGTAGGGGCGAAGATCATCCGCTTCCACCGGCGGCTCTTCAGTCCCGGCAGCAGGTAGGCGCACAGCACCGAGGCGCTGCACCCCGCGCCGGAGCCGCCGGCGTGCATGTCCTGCTTCTCCCGGTCGAACAGCAGCAGGCCGCAGTCGGTGTAGCGGCTGTCCATGTTGAAGCCGTCCCGCGCCATCAAGTCCTTTACCACGCTGTGGCCGATGGCGCCCAGATCGCCGGTGACGATCAGGTCATAGTCCTGGGGCGTGGTGTGGGTGTCCCGGAACAGAGCCTCCAGCGTGTCGATGGCCGCCGGGGCCATGGCCCCGCCCATGTTGCACTCGTCGTTGACGCCCATGTCCACCACCCGGCCCATGGTGGCGTGGGTGAGATACGGCCCGTCGCCGCTGCGGCCCAGAATGCAGCAGCCGGAAGCGGTAGCCGTCCACTGGGCGGTGGGGCACCGCTGGGAGCCGTAGGGGAGTGGCATGCGGTACTGCCGCTCGGCGGTGCAGTAATGAGAGGAGGTCACGGCCGCTGCCACGTGGGCCGCGCCGCCCTGTAACAGCATGGCTGCCAGCGCCAGCCCCTCGCCCATGGTGGCGCAGGCGGCGTACAGTCCGGCCACGCTGAAGGGCTGGTTCCGCAGGGCAAAATTGCTGGCGGCGCATTGGTTCAGCAGGTCGCCCGCCAGCACCAGATCCACGTCCTCCGGCCCCATGCCGCCCCGCTCCAGCGCATAGCCCAGCGCCCGCTGCTGGAAAATGGATTCCGCCTTTTCCCAGCTGGCCTGTCCGCAGAAGGAATCCTTCTCGATCTCGTCAAAATAGCTGCCCAGCGGGCCCTGTCCCTCCAGCTTGCCGCCGATGCTGCCCCATGACAGTACGCTGATGCCGCCGGAAAAGGCCACCGTCCGCCCGGTTCGATGCATTTCCATTTGCTTCACCTCACAGTTTTCCGGTAGTATGTGGAGACGTGGGGAGAATATGTATCCGGCGGCAGTCCGCACTGCGTTTTCTTGCGCATACCCTTGCGCAGGGGAAAAATCTATCGTATAATAAAGTCAATCAAAAACGGAGGATGGCTATATGTACGAAAACGGCAAGATCTATATGGGTCTGGCGGACGGACAGCGGGTGGAGCTGGCCCTGAACATGTGCAACCGTCACGGCCTGATCGCCGGCGCCAGCGGCACCGGCAAGACCATTACCATGAAGGTGATGGCCGAGTCCTTTTCCGATGCGGGCGTGCCCGTGTTCCTGTGCGACGTAAAGGGCGATGTGGCGGGTATCTGCGCGCCCGGCGTCAGCAACGAGGGCATGGAAAAGCGCATCGACAAATTCGGTGTCCGCGATACCTTTACCTATAAAGCATACCCCACCACCTTCTGGGACATCTATCAGGAGGGCGGACACGCCGTCCGCGCCACCGTCAGCGACATGGGCCCGGAGCTTTTGAGCCGCATTCTGGGGCTGACTCCGGCGCAGGAGGGGATCCTGCATATCGTGTTCCGCATTGCTGACGACAAGGGTCTGCTGCTGATCGACCTGAAGGATCTGCGGGCCATGCTGACCTACGTGAACGAGCACCGCTCGGAGTACATGATGACCTACGGCAACATCACCTCCCAGTCCGTGGCGGCGATCCTCCGGGCGCTGCTGCCGCTGGAGCAGCAGGGCGGCGACCTGTTCTTCGGCGAACCGGCGCTGGACATCCGGGACTGGATGCGCACCGACGCCGACGGACATGGCATGATCAACGTGCTGGACTGCGTCAAGCTGGTACAGAACCCCACCCTGTACGCCGGTTTCCTACTGTGGATGCTGTCGGAGCTGTTCGAGAATCTGCCGGAGGCCGGTGATCTGGACAAGCCCAAGCTGGTGTTCTTCTTCGATGAGGCTCATATGCTGTTCCGGGACGCGCCTGCCGTGCTGCTGCAGAAGATCGAGCAGACGGTGAAGCTGATCCGCTCTCGCGGCGTGGGTGTGTTCTTCGTCACCCAGAATCCCAGCGATATTCCCAACGCCGTGCTGGCCCAGCTCTCCAATCGGGTGCAGCATGCTCTGCGGGCCTATACCCCCGCCGAGCTGAAGGCCGTCCGGGTGGCGGCGCAGGCCTTCCGGGCCAACCCGGCCTTTCAGGCGGAGGACGCCATCATGGAACTGGGCGTGGGCGAGGCGCTGACCTCCTTCCTGGACGAGGGCGGCGTACCCGCCATGGTGCAGCGCACCAAGATCATCTGTCCCCAGAGCCTGATGGCAGCACCGGAGCCCATGGCCCGCGCCAAGGTGCTGATGCGGGACGGCATGGAGAAATATGACGACTACGTGGACAATCTGTCTGCCTATGAGGTGCTGACGGAGGAGGCCGAAAAGGCGGAGACCGCCAAGCAGGAGGAGGCCGACCGCAAGGCCCGTGAGAAGGCGGAGGACGAGGCGGAAAAAAAGCGTCTGAAAGAGGAAGAAGCCGACAAGAAGCGGCAGCAGAAGCTGGAGGACGAGGAGCGCAAGCGCCAGCAGAAGCTGGACGATGAAGCACGCCGCCGCCAGCAAAAGCTGGAGGATGAGGAGCGCCGCAAGGCCGAGCGCCAGCAGGAAAAGGCGGAAGCCGAGGCCAAGCGTAAGGCGGAGCGCCGTGCAGCCAAGATTGAAACGCAGCTGATCTCCGCCGGAGGGCAGATCCTCAAGCGGGGTCTGCTGGGCGTGTTGAAAAAGAGATAACAAAGGGCCGCCTGACATAAGAAAACATACGGCAAAGGGTCGGCCTGTGGCCGACCCTTTGTCAACTTTTGCTTGCATCTGTTGGGGAAGTCTGGTAAAATAGACGGGTATAGCGAAGTTGGTATCGCGCCTGGTTTGGGAGAATACGACCAGCCGGATAAAAAACTCAATAACCGGGTGTAGCGCAGTTGGTAGCGCGCCTGCTTTGGGAGTGCCGTGGCGGTATCCGGGACATGGCAAGGCGAAACCCCGCAAAGCCTTGTGACACCTGCGTTTGCTGGATTTTCTTCGATTGTCGAAAGCGGTATAAAAACGGCTTTGACCACATGAATGACCACAGACAGAAAAATCTTTGATTTTTGCCCTCGCCGTGGTATAATGGCGGAAATTGAATATCCGGGTGTAGTTCAGCTGATAGAACGCGTGGTTTGGGACCACGAGGCCGCGAGTTTGAGCCTCGCCACTCGGACCAAAAACCTCCAGCACAATGAAGTGCTGGAGGTTTTTTTGCACTACTTCCCAACTCCGAAATCTGTTATCATTTCAGACGGTATTACCTTTTCGAATTTTGATTTTAACCGTGACCCTTTTTGGCGCTCCAATAAGATGTTGTACCCTTGGTCAATTGTTTCATCCGGAAAGAAGTTTTCTTGGCTAAGTAATGTTCCAGAGCCGAGCATTTCTTTTGCCAAGTCAATATTGGCGCGGATCACGCAAGAGATCTGGGAATCAAAATCATAACTGACGTCTTTTCCTCTAACGACCCATCCGTGCTGTGAACATGGGCGTAAAAAAGTAGACGGAAGTGCTTTTCTTAGATCAATCGTATAAGTCTTTTCGCCCATGTATACTCCACGGAAATTTGAAACATTCGTATCGGCTACGTACAAAAACAGAAAAAGATGATCGTTCTTTTCCATATGATCTATATTGTCGTTGTAGTTGGAAATACGTGTACACGCCCTTCTCCAAGCTTCGTGATCAGTTTCAAATTTTTTCGTTTTGTTTCTTCGAACCAATTCGCCAAAGGAGATTGGTGCATGCCTTGCATGTTCTCTTAACTCTTCTAATTTTATGTTACTCAGTTCTGTTAATTCAAATGTCGGCTCGGGCGGGAAGACTTTTTTTCTCATCCGGTCACTCATAATTATATGTGCCCCGCCTTCTCCACAACCTGAGTTATTCCGGAGGAGATAACAGCTTTTTATTTTGTCCCATTTGTATAACCCAAACCAGAGGGCGGTCCAGTGGTTATCCACAAAGTCTACACAATATGTAGTTGCTCCATAATGCTGAAGAACAGCCTCAATAACCAACTTTTGAAACAAATTCCATCCTGATACATCAGCATTCTTTAAGCCAAGGTATTTCGAAAGAGGAGCCTCGGCAAGTATTGCATCCATGGCAGTCTCAAGACGGACTCTATTATCTTCTTCGGTGAATAAATCATGTTTTATACTGGGAACAACTTTTTCATACAAACTACACTGTCCACGATACAGAACTGTTCCATTTCCTGCGTTAATGTGCTTAACATATCCAACCAGCTGATTGAGCGAGTGCATAGTTGGAACATCATAAATTGGGATTGAAGAATGTCCCCATGTTCCGATAAAAATTGCTTTCTGAAAATCAGTTGCTTTTGGATATTCAATCATACTATCACCCTGTGCTCCAAATTCTGCTGTGCGCTGCCGTTACCTTCTCAACCACGAGTTTCAATCATAAAGTTCCAATCTTATGTTAATTCTATCATATTCCTCGCCTTTTTCAATTCTTTGTTTATTGCGGCGCAGGATTTGAGGGTGTTCATAAATTCGATGTCTTATTGTAATTTTCACCAAATTGTATTATAATTGATTAAATGATATATTGCGCTTTTATGGCAAATGAAGGAGGGGCTCATTGTGTACAAATTCAAAACAAGTGAACAAAACAACGACAAAGCAACTGAATTTGAAACAAAGTCGCTGCTTTATTTGTTAACCAAAATCAAGGGGCATAGCAGCGTTAATTTATTTATCATCGATTGTTTTAATGATGTTACTGCCGTCTCTGATAATTACTCTAATAGTTGGGATATTCAGTCAAAAAATGTTGCATCACTAACCCCCCGTACAGTTGGTAAAGCGTTGTACACGTTGTTTGCAAATTATGTAAGCGATATTCCCTTCGGCCATTTCATTCTATACTTGCCACAACTCAAGGAACCGTATGTCGAGGATGTCTCTGTAGAACTTTTTACGATTAACAATTTCAAGGGCACAAAATCTGCAGACGTTCGCACTGGTTTAAAAAGTGAAATTGAACGTCGTAATGACCCAGATATTAATACGCCAAGTTCCGTTTCCCGATTGGACCAATTCTTATCTGAAGTAATCTTTGTGGTTGATAAATATGGAAAAAGTGATTATATTAAATCAATTATTGAATTCAAGAATCTTTCTCGCTTGGATGATGACTTTCTGGTGCGGATTTTTGATGAAATTAGAGCATTTCAAGCAGCGAAAAAAATTAAAAGTGTACATGGACAAGAGGTCTCTTCTATTCAAGAAGCAGAAAAATTTGATAAAAACATCTATCGGAAGGATATTGAATTACTCGTTATTAATAGAGTGATAGGCAATGATTTATTTGCATCGAGAGGTATCCCTCTATATTTCATGCAAGAAGTTCAGAGAATGGATACAGATGACATTGCTGACTTAATCCAAGAATGCCAAGCAAAAATCAGCAGAACAATTTTTAATAAAAACAATAAACGCTCGTTTTGGCTCTTATTGGAAGAAATTATGATGATACTTGGGAAGAATGATGCGGAAGAAATCCATAGTGTCCTAAACCAAATACCTACCCAGGTTAAAAACAAGATGTTCACGCTGGACGATAGTGCTTTGCTTTATTTAATTGCGCTGGTAAAGGAGGGGCTAAGAAATGAGAATTCTTAAAACAGGTTGCGGAAATACAGAAGAAGCATTCATTGAGAATCGACTTACCGATGGTGTCAATATAATTTTCAGTAACGATAATAATAAAGGAAAAACCATTATATTTCAGGGCATGATGTATGCTTTAGGAAATGATCCGATTTTTCCAAGCGGCTTTGATTATAGATCATACTATTTCTACACAAGTATTGAACATTGTGGAAACATATTCGAATTTTTGAGAAAAAACAATACTATAGTCGTAAAGCACGGAGATGCTGTAACAGTATGTAGTGATACTTCAGAGCTTAAATATTTTGTAGCAAACAATGTCTTTTCACTGCCGTATATCGTTAAAGATGATTTTCAAAAAGTCGTTGATCTTTCGCTCTTTTACCAGCTGTTTTTTGTTGGTCAAGATAAACGAAATCCTTCAAATATAGTAAATAGTGGTTATTATAATAAGCAGGACTTTGCAAACATGTTATATGCTCTTTCGGGATGTTTGACATTGACGGAATCTATTGAGAAGTTAAAATCATTAAGAACAGAGCTTAGAAAGTGTAAAGCCAACATCGAGATATTAAGCAAACGCTTGTCGTTTTATCGAGAACATCCAGAAATCGCGAATGTGGTTTCAAAATCTGCAGATCGAGAAAATCTGGAAAAGGAACGTCAAGAATACCAAGCTCTTAATGACGCTATTTCCATTTTATCAAAAAAGCGCGCAAGGCTAATTAATCGAAAAATCAAATTAGAGAATTTAATCTCGGAATTAAACTCGTTGAATACCCAACTAAAAACAGGTGAGATTCATTGTCAAGATTGTGGCAGTAGTAACATTAGCTATGTTTGTGGAGATTTAAGCTTTGAATTAACTAACGATTTAGTTAGGAAAAATGTCATGCATTCAATCGCAGAGTCTATTGCTTTGTATGCTACAGAAATTGCAGAGCTACAACAATTGATCGCACAAAAACAAGAAGAACTAAACCGAAAGATTCAGAAAACACCTATTCCAATTTCAAATATGTTGGTATATACCGAAACAATTCGGACATATAGCGAGGATGAGAAACGGTTATCTGACCTGCATGACAAGCGTGATGCTCTTGAAGCTGAGATTGAAATAGAGCAAAAACTCCAAGATTCAAATTTTGAAACACAGCGTAGGGTAAAAGAAAGCATCCTTGCCAGCATGAATGCTTTCTACAAACTTATTGATCCTGATGGTACTCAGATCTTTAGAGATTTCTTTTCAACAAAATCTATGACTTTTTCCGGTAGCGAGGAACAGGAATATTACTTTAGCAGAACATTGGCAATTTTCTGGCATCTAAAACATGAGTTCCCAATTATTATGGATTGCTTCAGAAAAGGTGAGCTTTCCACCAAAAAGGAAGCAATCATGATTTCTGAGTATCAGAAAACCGGTGTGCAAGTCATATTGTCTTCTACCTTGAAAGATGAAGAATATTCATCAGGAACTAAATATTATAATTCGAGCGGCATCAACGCAATAAATTATGAACCCAATCCCAACAGTCACATTCTGCAAAAGAAATATTGTGATCAGTTTATGGGACTCATTGCAGCCTTTGGAATCATATTATAAATATTAGTATCACCGGTAAGGTTACTGAGTAATCGGTACCCTTGCCGGTGATTCTTTTTACTTGCTCTTTTTCCCCGTTTTCTTCCGTCCTTTCTTCTTGCCCTTCTCCGCCTCCTGCGGCAGAAGTATCCCCTCCGCTTTCAGCCGCTGTGCTTCCGCAATCTCTGCCTTCATCTCCACGATCAGCTCTTTCAGTTTTTCCTCGCACTCCTCACGGGTATGGGCGTAGACATTGCGGGCGTGCTTTTTGCCGTCGGGCCATTTGGGGGAGTAGCGTCCTTCAAACAGGTGGTCGTTAATCTCGCTGACGCAGCCGGTGCCGGACCTGCGCTTGCGGCCCACATAGGGCTTGAAGTCGGTCATTCTCGGCTTCTCCGCCGTGGCTGGGGCAGTTTCCTGCCCCAGCTCCGAAAGTCCCTCCTGCGGCGCTGCTTTGCCGATGCCGCGGTCAATGTTAGCGGCGGCTGTGCGCTGCATGTCATCGGTGATATGGGTATAGATGTCCAGCGTGGTGGCCGCCGACACATGGCCCAGCATGGCGGAGAGCGTTTTCACATCCATTCCGTTCTCCAGCGCCAGCGTTGCGAAGGTGTGCCCTTACGGTATAATTACGACAAACCGGAAAAGCCCCGTATATCAAGGGTTTT
>ERZ779861.2730-NODE-2730-length-16095-cov-7.180175_pt1 | contig 16095 bp, 14 predicted proteins | sample MGYA00511558_ERZ779861 | MGnify/ENA primary metagenome ERZ779861 (study PRJEB29588, sample SAMEA2163432) | human gut metagenome | biome: human gut; feature: human-associated habitat; material: faeces | place: Denmark | collected 2008/2010 ... | reverse complement strand
CGGCTCGCAGTCGGCAAAATTAAGCTACGACAATTCCCCGTTCATCTTCCAGATCGGCGGCCTCACCGTGAATGTGTTCCTGATCATCGGCCTCGTACTGCTGGCCATCTCCATCGTCCTCCTTTACAAGACGCGCTTTGGTCTGAGATTGCAGGCGTGCGGCGAACATCCGCAGGCGGCGGGCTCGGTCGGCATCAACGTCTACAAGATGCGCTGGGCGGGCGTTCTGATCTCCGGCTTCCTCGCCGGCATCGGCGGCTTTGCTTACATTGTCCCCGCGGTTCAGACGTGGAACTTTGAGGTCGGCGTCGCAGGCATGGGCTTCCTTGCCCTCGCGGTCATGATCTTCGGTCAGTGGAAGCCCGGAAAGATTGCCCTGGCTGCCATCTTCTTCGCGGTCTTCAAGTCGCTGGCAAACATCTATGACTCCATCGGCTGGCTCAGCGCGCTGCACCTGACGAAGGAGCTTTACAACATGATGCCGTTCGCGGCGTCCATGATCATCCTCGCCTTCACCTCCAAGCGCTCCAGAGCGCCGAAGGCAGAGGGTATTCCCTATGACAAGGGACAACGATAAGCATCAAGCATGGAAACCGGCAAAGCCGGTTTCCATGCTTGAAAGAATTTGCAGCCTGCTGCAGCGCAAAGTTTTGGCAGCTTCGCTGCCAAAATTCACGTTTGCAGGCTGAGAAGAATTTTTCGCCACGCACAGGTCGCGTCGAAAAATGGTTTTAATTTTATTTTGCGCCAAAGGCGCGAAACTCTGCGAGGCAAATCGTAGAAATATGAAGGAGTAATTCCCATGAGAATGGTTGATTTGATTGAAAAAAAGCGCGATGGAGGCGTGTTGTCCGACGAGGAAATCCGCTTCATCATTGACGGCTTTACAAAAGGCGAAATTCCCGACTACCAGATGTCCGCGTGGGCGATGGCGGTATTCTACAAGGGCATGACCGACCATGAAACGGCAGTCCTGACCGACGCGATGATGCGCTCGGGCGACACGATCGATCTGTCGCGCTTCGGCACAAAGTCGGTAGACAAGCACTCCACCGGCGGCGTGGGCGATAAGACGACGCTGATTCTGGCGCCGATTGTCTCGAGCCTCGGCGGCAAGATGGCAAAAATGTCCGGGCGCGGGCTCGGTCACACGGGCGGCACGGTCGATAAGCTCGAATCCATCCCCGGCTACAAAACGACGCTCACGGCAGAGCAGTTCCTGCAGCAGGTCGAAGACGTCGGCGTTGCGGTCATCGGGCAGTCCGGCAACCTGACGCCGGCAGACAAGAAGCTCTATGCGCTGCGCGATGTGACGGCGACAGTCGATTCTCTGCCGCTCATCACGTCGTCTATCATGTCCAAAAAGCTCGCGGCAGGCTCGCATTCCATCGTTCTCGATGTGAAGGTCGGCTCGGGCGCTTTTATGAAGACGCTGGACGACGCGCGGAAGCTTGCCGAGAATATGGTCGCCATCGGCAAGGCGTGCGGACGCAATGTGCGCGCGGTGCTTTCCAACATGGACGTGCCGCTCGGCATGGCAATCGGCAACGCGCTCGAGGTGCAGGAGGCGGCGGAGATTCTGCAGGGCCGCGGCTGCGAGGACCTGCGCGGCGTGTGTATGACGCTGGCTGCCAACATGGTCGAGCTCTGCAACGGCTGGGACGAAGATTTTGCAAAGCAGCAGGTGCATGAGGCGGTCGCCTCCGGAAAGGCGTTCGAGCAGATGAAGCGCTGGATTGCCGCGCAGGGCGGAGACGCATCGGTTCTCGAAGACTTTTCAAAGCTGCCGCAGGCGTCGACCGTGCACGAAATTCTCGCCCCGCAGGATGGCTGGATTTCCCGCATGGACACGCAGAAGGTTGGAGAAGCGTCGAGCATCCTGGGCGCCGGGCGCATGACGAAGGAGGATACCATCGATTTTGCCGCCGGTATCGTGCTTTCCAAAAAGACCGGCGACTTTGCCAAAAAGGGCGACGTGCTGGCAAGGCTCTACACCAACAAGCCCGAGGCAATCGTGGAAAGCGAGGCAATGTTCCTGCGCGCGCTTTGCTGGAGCGAGGAGCAGCCCGCGCCGGAGACGCTGATTTTTGATATCATTCGATAAAGAGAAAGGAAAGAAGCTATGTCTGATGTGATCGTAATCGGCGTTGCCGGAGGCACCGGCAGCGGAAAAACCACGCTGGTCAAGGCGCTCGTCAATCGCTTCGGCGACAATATCACCGTCCTGAGCCACGACAACTACTATAAGCGCCACGACGAGCTGAGCTATGAGGAGCGCACGAAGCTCAACTACGACCATCCCGACGCCTTTGACACGGATATGATGATCGAGCATCTGCAGCAGCTCAAAAGTGGAAAGGCAATCGAATGCCCGACCTACGACTACACGATTCACAACCGCGCGGAGGAAACGATCACCATCGAGCCGCGCAAGGTCATCGTCGTCGAGGGCATCCTGATTTTCGCAAGCAAGGTTCTTAGCGATCAGATGGACATCAAGATCTTTGTCGACGCAGATGCGGACGTGCGCCTTTGCCGGCGTATCCGCCGCGACGTCAAAAAACGCGGCAGAACGATCGATTCCGTCATTGACCAGTATCTGACGACGGTCAAGCCCATGCATGAGCAGTTCGTCGAGCCGAGCAAGAAAAATGCAAACCTGATCGTTCCCGAGGGCGGCAAGAATCTCATCGCGCTGGAAATGATCATCAACCGCATCCAGAAGCACATCGACATGGCATAAGACTTTTCCCGCGGGGCGCAAAGCGCCCCGCTTTTTTCTGCAGACTGCGCGGAAAAACGGGGCGTTATTTCCGGCTGCGGCAAATTGACAGGGCTTTTTTCCTGTGCTATGATGATGTTACTTAATATGGGGAAGTGTTGTTATGTCCATTCGCTTTGCAGCTGCCTCTGACTGCGCGGCAATGCTTGCCATCTACGCGCCGTATATTGAGACCACCATCACCTTCGAGCAGGAGGTTCCCTCGCAGCAGGAGTTTGCCGCGCGCGTAGAGACTGTGCAGCAGGAGTATCCCTGGATCGTTTGGGAAGAAGACGGAAAAATCCTCGGCTATGCCTATGCGCACAAATTTGCCGAGCGCATCTCCTACCGCCCGTCGGCAGAGCTTTCGGTGTATCTGGACCGCGCGGCGCGCGGGCGCGGCATCGGGAAAAAGCTCTACCGGGCGCTTTTTGCCATAGGTCAGCTGCAGAACGTCAAATCGGTCTACGGCATTGTGACCTCTCCGAACGAGAGAAGCGAAGCGATGCATCTGGCGATGGGCTTTACGCGGGTATCGACGCTCAAAAACGTCGGCTACAAGGACGGCTGGCGCGATGTATCGTGGTTCTGCAAGCAGATCGGGGCATACGCCGAGCCGTTTACGCCCTTCCGCCCGATCGGACAGCTTGACCCGGCGCAGCTGGAAGCCGTGCTGCGCGAAAGCGAAAAATAATGTGTGGAAAGGACTCTGTCTTATGGACCTCCGCCTGATTGCCTTCGATCTGGACGGAACGCTGCTGCGCTCCGACAAGTCCATCTCCCCGCGCACGATGCATGCGCTTCACGCCGCGCAGGAACGCGGTGTGCTGCTCGTCCCGGCGACGGGGCGGCTGTACCGGTCGCTTCCTGAAGCGCTTCTCGACGAGCAGCTTTCGCGCTATTTCATTCTGGTCAACGGCGCGCAGGTCTATGACGCGCAGGAAGACAAAACGCTCCTGACCGAGGAGCTGCCGCCCGAGCTGGCACTTCCGATGCTGCAGTTTCTGAAAACGAGAAACGTCGTGCGCGGCGTCTACATTGACGGTCTCGGTCATATGAGCCGGGAGGACTACGCGGCAATTCACAACGTCGCCAGAACGTTTGCCACCGAGACGCTCCTGCGCCGCAGCTACTGCCCGACAGATGACCTGGAGCAATTCACCGCAAGCGCGCATTCGGTGCAGAAGATCATCGCGTTTTTCCACGACCCGTCGGAAAAACAGCCGGTGCTGCGCGAAATTGCGGCAGATTTCCCGGGCTATGCGGTGTCCTCATCGCTCGGCAACAACATTGAAATCAACGCCAAATACGCCACCAAAGGAAACGCGCTGCGCTTTCTGTGCCGGCAGCTCGGCATCTATCCGGCGCAGTGCATGGCGTTCGGCGACGGCACAAACGACTATTCGATGCTCCGCGCGGCAGGGCTCGGCGTGGCAATGGGAAACGCCTCGGAAGAGGTGCAGTCCTGCGCCGACGAGGTCACGCAGACGAACGACGAAGACGGTGTGGCGCAGATGATCGAGCGCGTGCTGGGGCTGTAACGATGGCAGCGATCATTCCGATTCTGGATTTTGAGAATCCTGCGCTCGACGTGTATGCGCGCCTGAGTGAAAACCAGTTGGTCTGCCGGGAAAACCCGGAGGAAGGGCTTTTCATCGCCGAGAGCCCGCTGGTCATTGAACGGGCGCTGGACGCAGGCTTCGTGCCGGTGTCGTTTCTGGTGGAAACAAGGCTTCTTGCGCAGGCGCAGGCGCTGTTATCCAGATGTCCGGTGGAGCTTCCCGTCTATACGGCGGAGCTGCCGGTTCTGGAAAAGCTGACAGGGTATGCGCTCACACGCGGCATGCTCTGTGCGATGCGCCGCCCGGCGCCGAAGGATGCGGCAGCGCTTCTTCGCCGCACCTCATGCGTCGCCGTATTGGAGGACGTGGTCAATCCCACGAACCTCGGCGCGATTTTCCGCTCGGCAGCTGCGCTGGGCGTGGAGGCAGTGCTGCTGACGCCCAATTGCACAGACCCTCTTTACCGGCGCGCCATTCGCGTGAGCATGGGAAACGTCTTTCTGGTGCCGTGGGCGTATCTGCCGGACGATCACTGGCAGGCGCTTTTGAAGGAAGGCGGCTTTCAGACGGTCGCCATGGCGCTGCGGGAGGACGCAAGGGTTCTCTGGGACCCGGTGCTGACCCGGATTTCGAAGCTTGCCGTCGTCATGGGCTCGGAGGGTCCGGGGCTAAAGCCGGAAACCATCGCCGCGTGCGATTACACGGTGACGGTGCCGATGACAAACGGCGTGGACTCTTTGAACGTTGCGGCGGCAAGCGCCGTCGCCTTTTACCAGCTGGCGCTGCTGCGGCAGAAAAACAGATAACGCAAGTTGCGGCTTCCGAACGGGAGCCGCTTTTTTATGCTTTTTCGGAAAAAGGGCTTGACAAATACCCTATGGGGGTATATAGTGAAGATACCCCAAGGGGGTATTTAGAAGGAGGTTGCAGGATGGAAGAACGAAACTGTCCGATGTGTTCGCAGCGCAAAAAGGAGCGCTCGCCGGCGGAATACAAGAAGCTCATCAACCGGCTCAGCCGCATCGAGGGTCAGATCCGCGGCATCCGCAGCATGGTGGAAAACGGGGCATACTGTCCCGATATTCTGGTGCAGTCGGCAGCGGCAAACGCGGCACTCAACGCCTTTAACAAGGAGCTGCTGGCAAGTCATCTGCGCTCGTGCGTGGCAAACGATATCCGTGAGGGGCACGACGAGGTGATCGACGAGCTGGTCGTGACGCTGCAAAAGCTGATGAAATAGGCAAAAGCCGGGCATGCTACCGGCAGGCAAGACAGGTCAAAGAGGTGGAACGCATGAAGCAATACAATGTGACTGGCATGAGCTGCGCGGCATGCTCGGCGCGGGTGGAAAAGGCGGTCAGCAAGGTACCGGGCGTGACAAGCTGCTCGGTGAGTCTGCTGACGAATTCCATGGGCGTGGACGGAACGGCAAGCGCGCAGGAGATCATCCGCGCCGTCGAGCAGGCGGGCTACGGCGCAAGCGAAAAGGGCGCCGGAAATCAGGTGCAGGCTTCTATGCAGGAGGCGGAAAAGCAGCTGGAGGATCACGAGACGCCGAAACTCAAGAGAAGGCTGTTCTGGTCTCTGGGCTTCTTGCTGGTCCTGATGTATCTTTCCATGGGGCACATGATGTGGGGCTGGCGGCTTCCCTCGTTTTTTGACGGGAACCATGTGGCAATGGGGCTGGCGCAGCTTTTGCTGACGGTGATCGTCATGGTTATCAACCAGCGCTTCTTCATCAGCGGCTTCAAGGCGCTGTGGAACCGCGCGCCCAATATGGACACGCTCGTTGCGCTGGGCTCGAGCGCCGCATTTTTGTACAGCACTTACGCGCTGTTTGCCATGACCGGCGCGCAGGTCCGGGGCGATATGGACGCGGTCATGGATTACATGATGGACTTCTATTTTGAGTCCGCGGCAATGATTCTGACGCTCATCACCGTCGGCAAGATGCTGGAGGCCCGGTCCAAGGGCAAGACGACGGACGCGCTCAAAAGCCTCATGAAGCTCGCGCCCAAAACGGCGACGGTTGTAAGAGGCGGCAAGGAAGAGACCGTCCCCATCGAGCAGGTGCAGTCCGGAGACACCTTCGTCGTCCGCCCCGGCGAGAGCATTCCGGTCGATGGCGTGGTGCTCGATGGCACGAGCGCGGTCAACGAGGCGGCGCTCACCGGCGAGAGCATCCCGGCGGACAAAGCCCCCGGCGATACGGTCTCTGCCGCAACGGTCAACCAGTCGGGCTTTCTGACCTGCCGCGCCACGCGCGTCGGGCAGGACACGACGCTCTCGCAGATCATTCAGATGGTCTCCGACGCGGCGGCGACCAAAGCGCCGATTGCCAAAATTGCCGACAAGGTCTCCGGCATTTTTGTCCCTGCGGTCATTTCGATTGCAATTGTCACAACGATTGTCTGGCTGCTGATCGGCAAGCCCTTCGGCTACAGCCTCGCGCGCGGCATCTCGGTGCTGGTCATCAGCTGCCCGTGCGCGTTGGGTTTGGCGACGCCGGTTGCAATCATGGTCGGCAGCGGTCTCGGCGCGAAGAACGGCATTCTCTTCAAGACGGCAGCAAGTCTGGAGGAAACCGGCAGAATCCAGATTGTCGCGCTCGACAAAACCGGCACCATCACCTCCGGCGAGCCGGCAGTCACGGATCTTCTCCCGGCGGCAGGCATATCGGAGGACGAGCTTCTGTCCTGCGCCGTTTCTCTGGAGCAGAAAAGCGAGCATCCGCTGGCAAAGGCAATTCTAAAGTGCGCGCTCGAGCGTAAGCTTTCGCCGCTTGACGTGACGGAATTTCAGGCGCTGCCCGGAAACGGCTTGAAAGCAGTTTTTGAAGGAAAGCCGCTTTGCGGCGGCAACGATACCTTCATCGGCGCGCAGGCGCAGATCCCCGCGCAGATCAGGCAGCAGGCGCAGACCTGCAGCGATGCGGGCAAGACGCCGCTCTATTTCAGTCTGGACGGAAAGCTGCTCGGCGTGATTGCCGTGGCGGACGTGATCAAAGAAGACAGCCCGCAGGCGGTGCGCGAGCTGCAGAACATGGGCATCCGCGTCGTCATGCTCACGGGCGATAATGAGCGGACGGCAAAGGCAATCGGCAGGCAGGCAGGCGTCGACGAGGTCATCGCGGGCGTCCTGCCGGAGGGCAAGGAGCTGGAGATTCGCAAGCTCAAGGCACAGGGCAAGACGGCAATGGTCGGCGACGGCATCAACGACGCGCCCGCTCTGACGCGAGCCGACATCGGCGTTGCCATCGGCGCCGGCACCGACGTTGCCATCGACGCGGCGGACGTGGTCCTGATGAAAAGCCGCCTGCTCGACGTTCCGGCGGCAATCCGCCTGAGCCGCGCAACGCTCCGGAACATCCACGAAAATCTGTTCTGGGCGTTTTTCTACAACACCATCGGCATCCCGCTCGCGGCAGGCGTGTTCATCCCGCTGGGGCTGACGCTCAGCCCGATGTTCGGCGCGGCGGCAATGAGTCTGTCGAGCTTCTGCGTGGTGTCGAACGCCCTGCGGCTCAATCTCTTCAAGCTGCGCGACGCGCGGCATGATCATAAGAGACACAACAATCAGAACCCTGTTGCAAGAACGAAGGAGGAACCAAAAACCATGAAGAAAACGATGCATATTACCGGCATGATGTGCGGGCACTGCGAGGCAAGAGTCAAGAAGGCGCTCGAAGCGGTCGACGGCGTGGACGAAGCGCTCGTCAGCCACGAGGCAGGCACTGCGGTTGTGACGCTCTCGAAGGACGTCGCGGACGAGACCCTCAAGCAGGCGGTCGAGGCGCAGGATTATCCTGTGACCAGCATCGAATAAGCACAGATGAATCGCACAAAGCCGCGCCCCGGAGTCCGGGGCGCGGCTTTTGTCAAATCGGGCGGCTTTTTCATAGAATACCCCAGCGAAGGATTTCGCTGGAAACCAGATTATGAGGTGAAGCTGATGCTTGCAATTGCAAAGTTCGGCGGCTCGTCTCTTTCCTGCGCGGCAGCGTGGCGGCAGGTACGGGAGATTGTGACCGGCGATATCGCCCGGCGCGTGATTGTCGTCTCCGCCGCGGGAAAGCGCCACGCCGATGACCATAAAATTACCGATTTACTCTATCTTTGCCACGCGCACCTGCGCTACGGCGTGCCGTGCTGGGAGCTTTGGCGAAAAATTGCCGGGCGCTACCTCGCCATTCGCGACGAATGCGCGATCAATTTCCCCATTGAAGACGAGCTGGACGCCATCTATGAAAACCTCTCGCCGCAGACGAGCGCAGATTTTCTCGCCTCGCGCGGAGAGAATCTTTCTGCAAAGCTGATGGCAGCATATCTCGGCTTTTCGTTCGTCGATGCGGCAAGCTGGCTGCAATTTGACTACGCCGGAAACGTGCTGACCGACAGCTCCTATGCGGCGCTCTCGTCTCTTGCCGACGGGCGGAAGATCGTCACGCCGGGGTTTTACGGCGCGCTGCCCGACGGGCGCATCCATACCTTCTCGCGCGGCGGCTCCGATATTACGGGCAGTCTTGCCGCCGCGGCGCTGCACGCGGACGTGTATGAAAACTGGACGGATGTGCCGGGCATTCTGACCGCCGATCCGCGCATCGTCAAAAATCCAGCGCCAATTGCCTCGCTCAGCTACCCGGAGCTGCAGCTTTTGTCGGGCGCCGGAACGCAGGTGCTGCATGAGAGCGCAGTTGCGCCTGTTCGCGCCGCACAGATTCCGCTGCAAATCCTCTCAACCTTCGCGCCGGAGCTTCCCGGCACACGCATTGGCTTTGAAGCCGGTGTCGGTCTGGAGAAAACGGGCGTGGTCGGCTTTGCGGGACGGCGGGCAGTATCGATGCTGCGCGTTTTGTTCCGGGAGGCGGCGCGCGCGGACGCAGACACCCTTGTGCGCGCATGTCTTGCGCAGCGCGGTGTGGAAGTGTTCCACAACTCGCAGGGCGTGGAGGGGCTGTGCCTGTTGCTGATTGCAAAGCCGGGGCAGGACGCGCTGCATGCGGCGTGCGACGAGGTGCGCAGGCTCCTTCCCGGCGCGCAGGTGAAGCTGCGGGAGAATCTGGCTGCGCTGCTGGCGCTCTGCCGGACGACGCGGGAGGTTCCGAAGCTGGCTGCTGCAATGGAATCTGCCGGCGTTCCGGTCCACCATCTGGTCCAGACGTCGCCCGGGGCGCTGTTCTGCGTCAACGACAGCCAGTACGAAACCGCACTGCGCGCGGCATACGCGCTCGCATTCGGCTGAGCGCTTGCTTTTCGGTTCGGCTGTGATACAATAGAAAAAAAGAAACAGGAGGCGCCTTCATGGAAAAACGACCGCTTTTACTCTGCACGGACCCCGGCATCGACGATTTTATCGCACTGAGCATGGTCCTTGCGCGCCCGGAATTCGACGTACTCGGCATGATTGCGCTGAGCGGAAACGTGGGACTTGACGTGACGGTCAACAACGCGCTGCTCGCGTGCGAATTAAACGGCAGATCGGATATTCCCGTTCTTGCCGGAAGCGCAAAGCCGTTGGCGCGCCCGGCGCGCTCTGCCAGCAACATCCACGGCAAAAGTGGTCTGGGGAAATCCACCGAGCTTTACGCGAAGGGCGCGCCCCTTGCCTCAAGCGGCGCGGATTTCATTTTGCAAATGGCGGAAAAATACGCGGGAAGACTTGAAATTCTCTCGCTGGGACCGCTGACGGATGTTGCGCTGGCGCTTCAAAAATCGCCGGAGGCTGCAAACAAAATCGCGCGCGTTGTCGTTATGGGCGGCGGCATCCACGCGGGCAATGCGACAAAATATGCCGAGTTCAACATCGTCGCGGACCCCGAGGCGGCGCAGGTCGTTTTCTCCAGCGGCGTGAAGACCGTCATGATCGGGCTCGACGCGACGAACTGCTGCCTGCAGCCGCGCGCGGACATTGAACTTCTGCGCGCAGACACGGCGCTCGGGCAGCTTGTTCCCGCGATGCTGACAGACTATGCGGATGTCTACAAGCAGGTTCATAATCTGGACGGCATGATCATTCACGACGCCATCAGCGCGGTCTATCTCTGGAAGCCAGAGCTGTTCTCGTGCCTTCCCTGCCGGATCGAGGTCTGTCTGATTGATGGCGAGCATCTGGGGCAGACCGTCCCGGAAGCGGGTGATACCTGCCTTGCCGCGACAAGCTGCGACGCGCAGGCGGTACGTGAGGAAATTCTTTCCGTGATGAAGCAGGTTATCGCCGCACATTGAGACACTGAGACGCAAAGCGCCCCGGACGAAAGTCCAGGGCGCTTGATGATTATGGGGGAGCTTGGATGTTCAGAATATAAAGTACAGGTTCACGCAGGCGAGAACAGCTGCAATCACCAAAAATACGGTGTTGATGATCTTGCTCGCCTTGGACTCGGCGTGTTTTATGCAAAAGACGAGATACGCGACCCATACAAGGTAGGTCATCACCGTCAGCCAGCCGACGCGAATAAGCAGAGAAAGGAAGAACAGCATATTGACAAGTCCCATGCCCCGCTCCGAAAAGAACACTTCCTTCAGCTTTTTCATCCCGCACCTCCGCGATTTTCTTTTTCCCAGTATATCACAGCCTGCATCAACGTGCAAGACCGCCCGCAGATTGTTCTGCGGGCGGTCTTCTGCTTTGTTACTTTACCAGCTCTGCCTCGGCATCCTTGCCGAGTCTTCTGAGCATCGTCTTTTTGACGGCTCTGAAAATGTTCTGGTAGCCCGTGCAGCGGCACAGGTGGCCGGAGAGGAGCTTGCGCAGCTCATCGTCCGTGTACTCCACGCCCGCGTTCAAAATCTCCGTCGCGGTCAGAATGAAGCCCGGCGTGCAGAAGCCGCACTGAATTGCCGTCTCGTCGATGAAGGCTTTCTGGATATCCGAGAGCGTCCCGTCGGGGTTCATGAGCCCTTCGAGGGTAATGATGTTCTTGCCCTCTGCCCAGACGGCAAGATACAGGCACGAGTTGATCGCCTCGCCGTCAATGAGAACCGTGCATGCGCCGCACTCGCCGACCTCGCAGCCCTTTTTGACGGAAGTCAGGTGGTAGCTGTTGCGGAGCATATCGGTCAGACTCGCGCGGACGTCTACCATCTGTTCGCGTTTTTTGCCGTTGATTGTGCATGTTACAAGCTTATACTGCGCCATTACACGTCACCTCCGCAGCGTTTGACCGATTCGACCAGGCAGCGCTTCGCCATTTCGACCGCAATGTGCTGCCGGAAGGCTTTGCTGGCGCGCCAGGAATCTCTGGGATGGATGTCCTCCAGAACGGTTCTGGAAAACGCTTCGATGTTTTCCAACGTGACTTCTTTTCCGTTGATTGCCGCTTCCGCGCTCGGCACGCGCATTGGAACAGGACCGGCGACGCCGTAGGCGATGCGCACACGCTCGAACGTCTTTTTATCCTCGGACAGGCGGCAGTTGACCGAGCAGCCGGTCGTCGCGATGTCCATCGCGTTTCGCATGGCGTATTTGATGTAGAAGCCTGCCGTGCGGTCGTAGGATTCCTTCGGAATGATAATCGCCGTCTGAATTTCGCCGTCTGCGACGTTGATATCGACAGTGCCGGCTTTGATGTAGAAGTCCTTGATCGGAAGATACCGCTTGCCGTTCTTGCCGGTCAGCTCGATGATCGCTTCCCAGGCGTGCAGTGTGGACGCGGAGTCGGCAGACGTGACGCCGTTGCAGGTGTTGCCGCCGATGGTGCCCGCGTTGCGGATCTGAGGACCGCCGACCATGTCGACAGCCTCGCCGAGGACATTGATATATTTCTGAATGATCGGGTTGTGCGTGATGTGGGAGAAGGTCGTGAGGCTTCCGATGCGGATTGCCTCGTTTTCATCCAGACAGATGCCGCGGATTTCATCGAGCGCCTGAATGGAAATCAGCTCCTTGCCCGCGCGCTTGCCCTCTCGCATCTGCACGAGAACGTCCGTGCCGCCGGCGATGATCTGGGCTTCCGGATGCTCAAGCCGCAGCTCGATGGCGTTTTCGACACTGGTCGCTTCATAGAGCGCTTTCATATCATACATGGCTTACTTTCCCTCCTTCTCCCAGTCGTCGTGAATAAGTCCTGCTTTGGTAAACTCTGCAAACAGCACATGCGGCGTGATGGGCGTCTTGTCAATCGCGACGCCGGTCGCCTGCAGAATCGCGTTGCGGATGGCAGGTGCGCCGGAGCAGGCGGGCGGTTCGCCGAGCGCCTTCGTGCCGAACGGCGAGGTCGGCTCGGGGTTTTCCACAAACAGAGCCTCCAGGTTCGGGTGGTCCATGAACGTCGAGATCTTATAGTCGAGCAGGTTGTTATTTAAGGGTCTTCCAGTCTTCTCGTCGAACAGCAGCTGCTCGGAAAGTCCGTAGCCGATTGCCATCGACATGCCGCCGTGGACCTGCGCCTCTGCCAAAGCCGGGTTGATGAGCTTGCCGCAGTCGTGGACATTCACGAGATTCAGGAGTTTGACCTTGCACATCGGAATATCGACCTCGACCTCGGCAAAGCTGCAGCCGAAGGAATAGGCGTTGTTGCGGATCGTATAGGTCGACTCGGCGGTAATATGCTCGGAATCGGCGGCGTTATACTGCGCGGTCATTGCCAGCTCCTTGAGGCTCATGAGAACCTTGCCGTCCATCACGCGAACGATGTTGCTGTTCTGAATGTCCATATTCTCGACCATCTGGCGTGTGAGCTTCGAGGCGTAGGCAAGAATCTTCTTTTTGAGCAGCTCGCCCGTCTGCCGGATGGAGAAGCCTGCGACATAGGTCTGCCGGGACGCATACGCGCCGAGACCCGTGGGCGTGATGTCCGTATCCTGGCAGGAGACAACATGCACGTCGCGGTAGCTGGCAAGACCCACAACCTCCGCCGTCATCTGGGAGTACGCGGTGTCTGCGCCCTGCCCGATTTCGGTTTCGCCGCACTGCATGGTGACCGTACCGTCGAGGTTCAGCTGCATGCGGTTCGACGACGTTTCCAGAGAAATCGGGTAAACCGCGGTGTTATACCAGAATGCTGCCATGCCGATGCCGCGGCGGACAGGTCCGGTCTGGTTCTGATATTCTTTGAGCTTCCTGTCGTAGTCAATTGCCGCACGCCCCTTTTCCATGCACTCGCGGAACGAGTCATAGTAGTTGACGTTGTGCGAGAAGCCGTCTTCAAAGCCCTTGGGCATGATGAATTTGTTGCGGTACTCGATCGGATTCATACCCACGGCGCGCGCGCACTCTTCGATGTTCGCATCGTCTGCAAACGACGCCTGCGGCATGCCGTAGCCGCGCATCGCACCTGCGACGGGGCGGTTGGTGTAGACCGTGTAGGCATCGCCTTCAAAGTTTTCGCACGGATAGATCTGCGGGAACGAGCCCATCGCCTTGGCGACGATCGAGTGACCATGCGAGGCGTAGGCGCCCTGGTTGGAGAAGCACTCAATCTTGCGCGCGGCAATTGAGCCGTCCTTGTGCAGCCACGTGATGATGTGGAACCGGATGGCGTGGCGCACGCGGTTGGAGATGAAGGTCTCTTCGCGCGAGCAGTCGATGCGGACACACTGACCGTTGACCTGCGTGGAGCACCAGGCGCAAAGCGGCTCGTACAGCGCGTCCTGCTTGTTGCCGAAGCCGCCGCCGATATACGGCTTGATGATCTGAATGTCCGCCCAGGGTCTGCCCAGCGCCTGACCGACAATGCGGCGGATGATGTGCGGAATCTGTGTTGAGGAAACGACCGTGATGCGCCCGTTTTCACTATAGGCGAAGCAGCCGTGGTTTTCGATATGGCAGTGCTGGACCATCGGGGTTTCGTACCAGCCCTCGACTTTAATCAGCCCCGGCTCTTTGATCGCCTCATCGTAGTTGCCCTTTGCCATGGACGTGTGCTTGAGGATGTTGCCGGGGCATTCCTCGTGAATCTGCGGCGCGTCCGGCTCCATCGCCTTCTGCACATCCAGCACGAACGGCAGCACGTCATACTCGACCTTGAGCGCGCGCACGCCCTGCATTGCGGCGACCTCGTTTTCCGCAATGACGACGGCGACTTCGTCTCCGTAGTAGCGCACATGCCGGTTTAACAGGTGCCGGTCCGCAGTATCCTGATGCCCGGGGTCCATGGACCACGGGTGACCTGCCGTCGGGAAGGCAATGTCCGGCACGTCGAAGCACGTCAGAACCTTCACGACGCCCTCGATTGCCTCTGCCGCCGAGGTGTCGATGGACTTGACGTAGCCATGGGCAATTTCGGAATGCTTGATTCGCGCATAGAGCGCGCCGGACGGCATCCGGTCTTCGTAATACTTGGTTCTGCCGGTCGCCTTGTCAAAGGCGTCGACACGAACCTCGCTTTTGCCTACGATGCTCATACTCTGACCTCCAGTTTCTATTGCATAGGAAAACGCCGGATTTCCCCGTCTTTTCCCCCTGTATTCTGAAATAATTTTAGCACACCCGAAAAAAAATCGGAAGCAAAAGCATTATCCTATTTTTCGTATAACGCTTTTTTCGAAATGATCGAAATTTTCAGCAATTTCTTGCATCATTGCTCAAAAATGGGTATACTGAATTGTAGAAAATCACGGAGGGTTGGACCATGGCAGACGCAGCTGTGCCCCGTCTGGGGTGCTTGATCATGGCGGCTGGAAACGCCAGCCGCTTTGGCGCAAACAAACTCTTTGCAGCATATCGCGGGAAAACGTTTCTGGAGCTGGCGCTTCTTGCCGTGCCGCCGCAGCTTTTTGCGCGCGTGATGGTGGTCAGCCAGTATGAACCGGCGCTCGGGCTGGCGCGGCAATACGGCTTCGAAGCAATCCAGAACTGCGAACCGGAGCTGGGCGTGAGCCGAACCATTCAGCTTGGCACGCAGGCAATGCTCGACTGCGACGCGATTTTATACATGGTCGCCGACCAGCCGCTTTTGCAGCCGAACTCGGTCTGCGCGGTGGCCGAGCGTTGGATGCGCGAGCCGGATACGATCTGCGGCGCGGCGCACAACGGCGTGCGCGGCAATCCGTGCATCTTCCCGAAGGCGTTTTTCCCGGAGCTGCTTGCACTCACCGGCGACACCGGCGGCATGAAGATCGTCTGCGTCTGGTTGAAATTCCGCCCGAGGAGCTCTATGACTGCGACACAAAGCGCGCGCTGGACGAGCTCAAAACGCAGACCGGCGAGCCCTGAATTTTTCATAAAAACCAGCGAGGCAGAACGCATAGCGTTCTGCCTCGTTTTGCTCCGTTCTTTTTTGGCGCGGCGATTACAGGTGCAGCACGCGGTCGCGGATCTCCTGGGTTCTGCCCTGGTTCCAGTACTGGGTGCCGATGTAGCCGCAGGTCCGGCGCGCGACGTTCATCTTCGACTGGTCGGTGTTGCCGCACTGCGGGCAGGTCCAGACCAGCTTGCCGTCGGGGTCTTCCTTGATTTCGATTTCGCCATCGAAACCGCAGACCTGGCAATAGTCCGACTTGGTATTCAGCTCGGCGTACATGATGTGATCATAGATGAACTTCATGACCTCAAGCACGGCGTCGATGTTGTTCTGCATGTTCGGCACCTCGACGTAGCTGATCGCGCCGCCGGGCGAAAGCGCCTGGAACTGCGACTCAAACGCGAGCTTGTCGAAGGCGTTGATATGCTCGGTCACATGGATGTGATAGGAGTTTGTGATGTAGTTCTTGTCCGTGATGCCCTCGACGATGCCGAAGCGCTTCTGCAGGCACTTGGCAAACTTGTACGTCGTCGATTCCAGCGGCGTTCCGTAGAGCGAGAAGTCGATGTCGGTCGCTTCCTTCCAGCGCT
>ERZ779861.2723-NODE-2723-length-16129-cov-6.427834_pt1 | contig 16129 bp, 9 predicted proteins | sample MGYA00511558_ERZ779861 | MGnify/ENA primary metagenome ERZ779861 (study PRJEB29588, sample SAMEA2163432) | human gut metagenome | biome: human gut; feature: human-associated habitat; material: faeces | place: Denmark | collected 2008/2010 ... | reverse complement strand
AATACCAAACGTGAAAAGCTGTTCACCGAGTTCCCGCCGGTCCCGACCGAAAAGTGGGAAGAGGTGATTACAGCCGACCTGAAAGGAGCCGATTACGAGCGCAAGCTGGTGTGGCGTACGGGAGAAGGATTCAACGTCCGCCCCTACTACCGCGCCGAAAACCTCGAAGGCATCCGTTTTCTGGGCTCGCAGGCAGGCGAGTTCCCGTACGTCAGAGGTACGCGCAGCCACAATCGCTGGCGCGTGCATCAGACCGTCGAGGTAAAATGTCCCAGGGAGGCCAACGCCGAGGCGCTGAAACTCCTCAACTCGGGCGTCGATTCATTGGGCTTCTCGATCGCGAAGGAAGGCTTCACGGCCGAAGAACTCGATCAGCTGCTCGCCGGAATCTCGATCCCGGCCATCGAAATGGTCTTCTGCGGCGCGCAGACGGGCAGCATCGCCGAACTGGTGATCGCCAAGCTCGAAAAGGAAGGCACTGCCTCCGAGGCGCACGTGGCCTTCTCGATCGACCCGCTGGTCAAGGGACTGTCGCAGAAAGGCGACTTCTGCTCGCCCAACGGCGAAAAGTGCTTCGCGAAGATCGCCTCGCTGATCGAAAAGACCCGCGAGTACAAGCACATCCGTATCGTGACCGTCTCGGCCGGCATCTTCTCGAACGCCGGATCGACCATCGTCGAGGAGCTGGCGTTCGCCCTCTCGGCCGGTAACGATTACATCGCGCGCCTGACCGACGCCGGCGTGGACGCCGAGCTGGCGGCCCGCAAGCTGCGCTTCTCGTTCTCGGTCACCTCGAACTACTTCCTCGAAATCGCCAAGTTCCGCGCGGCGCGCATGCTGTGGGCCAACATCGTCAAGGGTTACAACCCCTCGAAGAACTGCGCCTGCAAAATGCACATCCACGCCCGCACGGCAGACTGGAACCAGACCGTTTACGATCCCTATGTCAATATGCTCCGCGGCACGACGGAGGCCATGTCGGCCACCATCGCCGGCGTACATTCGCTGGAGGTGACGCCGTTCGACGCCGCGTTCGAAAGCCCCACGGAGTTCTCGAAGCGCATCGCCCGCAACGTCGAACTGCTCCTGAAGCACGAATCGCACTTCGACCAGGTGGTAGACCCCGCAGGCGGCTCGTACTACGTGGAGAACCTCACGCAGTCGATCGCCGCCGAGGCCTGGAAGCTCTTCCTCGAAATCGAGGAGAAGGGCGGCTACGCCGAGGCCTACAAGGCCGGCTTCATCAAGGAGCGCGTGGAGGCTTCGGCCGCCGCCAAGGACAAGGCCATCGCAACGCGCCGCCAGACGCTGCTCGGCGCCAACCAGTTCCCCAACTTCACGGAGGTGGCCCCGAAGGAGATCACCGCCGAAGCCGTCACCCGTCCCGCTGCCGAAGGCAACGTCCTCACGCCCTACCGCGGCGCCATGGCCTTCGAGGCGATGCGCCTGCACGTGGACCGCTCGGGCAAACAGCCCAAGGCGTTCATGCTCACCTGCGGCAACCTGGCGATGGCCCGCGCCCGCGCCCAGTTCTCGTGCAACTTCTTCGCCTGCGCCGGAATCCGCGTGCAGGACAACACCTTCTTCAAGTCGATCGAGGAGGGCGTGAAGGCCGCACTCGAATCGAAAGCCGAGATCGTGGTGGTCTGCGCTTCGGACGACGATTACGCAGAGGCCGCACCGAAGGTGAAGGAGCTGCTCGCCGGCAAAGCCATTCTCGTAGTCGCAGGCGCTCCCGCATGCGCACCCGAACTGGAGGCCCAGGGCATCACGAACTTCATCTCGGTGAAGTCGAACGTCCTGGAGACTCTGAAGTTTTATCTTAAAGAAATGGGCATCTGATCATGAGAGCTAAATTTTCAGAACTGACATACGAAGCAGGCGGGCAGAAGAGCTGCTGCGCCTCGAAAGGCTGCGGACAGGTGGAGCCGTGGCTGACGGCCGAGCGCATCCCCGTCAAGGGCGCCTATACGGCCGAAGACCTCGAAGGCATGGAGCACCTGAACTACGCGGCAGGTATCGCCCCCTTCCTGCGCGGTCCCTACTCGACGATGTACGTGATGCGTCCGTGGACCATCCGCCAGTATGCGGGTTTCTCGACCGCCGAGGAGTCCAACGCATTCTACCGCCGCAACCTCGCCGCAGGCCAGAAGGGTCTGTCGGTGGCGTTCGACTTGGCGACGCACCGCGGTTACGACGCCGATCACCCGCGCGTGGTGGGCGACGTGGGCAAGGCCGGCGTGTCGATCTGCTCGGTCGAGGACATGAAGGTGCTTTTCAACGGCATTCCGCTCGACAAGATGTCGGTGTCTATGACCATGAACGGCGCCGTGCTGCCCGTGCTGGCCTTCTACATCGTAGCCGGACTGGAGCAGGGCTGCACACTCGACCAGCTGGCCGGTACGATCCAGAACGACATCCTCAAGGAGTTCATGGTGCGTAACACCTATATTTATCCCCCCGAGTTCTCGATGCGCATCATTGCCGACATCTTCGAGTACACCTCGAAGAACATGCCCAAGTTCAACTCGATCTCGATTTCGGGTTATCACATGCAGGAGGCGGGCGCAACGGCCGACATCGAGCTGGCCTACACGCTGGCCGACGGTCTGGAGTACCTGCGCGCAGGTATCAACGCCGGCATGTCGGTGGACGCCTTCGCACCGCGCCTGTCGTTCTTCTGGGCCATCGGCATGAACCACTTCATGGAGATCGCCAAGATGCGCGCCGCGCGTATGCTGTGGGCCAAGATCGTGAAGCAGTTCGATCCCAAGAACCCCAAATCGTTGGCCCTGCGCACCCACTCGCAGACTTCGGGCTGGTCGCTCACCGAGCAGGACCCGTTCAACAACGTGGCCCGTACGGCCATCGAAGCCATGGGCGCCGCACTGGGACACACCCAGTCGCTGCACACCAACGCCCTCGACGAGGCGATCGCCCTGCCGACCGACTTCTCGGCGCGTATTGCGCGTAACACGCAGATTTACATTCAGGAGGAGACCAACGTCTGCCGCGAGGTTGACCCGTGGGCAGGTTCGTACTACGTCGAATCGCTGACGCAGGAGATCGCCGACAAGGCTTGGGAGCGTATTCAGGAGGTCGAGAAGCTGGGCGGCATGGCCAAGGCTATCGAGACCGGCATTCCGAAGATGCGTATCGAGGAGGCAGCGGCCCGCAAGCAGGCCCGCATCGACTCCGGCACCGAGAAGATCATCGGCGTGAACGAATACCGTCTGGAAAAAGAGGCTCCGATCGACATCCTCGCAGTGGACAACACCGCCGTACGCGAGAGCCAGATCAAGCGTCTGAAGGAGTTGCGCGCCAACCGCGACGAAGCCGCCGTGAAGAAGGCGCTGGCCGCGATCACCGAGTGCGTGAAGACCAAGCAGGGCAACCTGCTGGAGCTGGCCGTCGAGGCCGCCAAGGTCCGCGCTTCGCTGGGCGAGATCTCCGATGCCTGCGAAGTCGTCGTAGGCCGCTACAAAGCAGTTATCCGTTCCATCTCAGGTGTATACTCTTCAGAAGTGAAAAACGACAAATCCTTCGAGCGCGCCAAGGAGCTGTGCGCCGAATTCGCCAAGAAAGAGGGCCGTCAGCCGCGCGTGATGATCGCCAAGCTCGGCCAGGACGGACACGACCGCGGCGCCAAGGTGGTCGCTACGGGTTATGCCGACATCGGCTTCGACGTCGACATGGGCCCGCTGTTCCAGACGCCGGCCGAGGCCGCGAAGCAGGCCGTCGAGAACGACGTGCACGTGGTGGGCGTTTCGTCGCTCGCGGCGGGTCACCTGACGCTCGTGCCGCAGATCATCGCCGAGTTGAAGAAGCTGGGCCGCGAGGACATCATCGTCATCGTCGGCGGCGTGATCCCCGCGCAGGACTACGATGAACTCTACCGCGACGGCGCCGCCGCCATCTTCGGCCCCGGTACGCCGATCGCCACGGCAGCCATCAAGATCCTCGAAATCCTGCTCGCCGAGTAAATTCCCGGCTCCGACAAGAGAAACGCCGCGGTCGCAAGACCGGGGCGTTTTTTGTTCCGGAGCACTTCGGGAGGGACTTTTTTCACCCGCCAAAGACCGGAACGGGAGTTTTTGCATTATCTTTACGACTGAAATACACAAATTCATTCATTCCAACGTTCCATTCGCATGAAGAAAACCCTCATTCTGTTGCTTGCCTGCTGTGCCTGCATCCGGTCGCAGGCGCAGACTCCGGAGGCAGCCGCCGCACCGGAACCCTCCGTAACCCGGACCGACAGCACCCTGACATTCCCCGAACCTGAATTCATCGGCCAGGCATTGGCTATCCGGCCCGACAACAGAACCGAGCAGCTCGTTCAGGAGAGCCTGGCTCCCCGCCACCGTTCGTCCACCGGGCAGAAACTGTTCGGCATCGGAAAGAACCACATCGACGAAATGACGCTGAAAGGCGCGCAGTCCCCCGTCCGGCTCCGGAAGAGCGACGGCATCGCCTTTATCATCCGCGTTCCGGACAACCTGATCGACCCGATGTCGGTGATCAGCGTCTTCCGGTTCAAGGTCAAGAAGAAGATGCGGATCGCCGAATACGCGTCGGTCGGAACCTTCGGCGACCAGCAGCGCAACACGCTGGAACGGCAGCCCTTCACCTCGCGCCGGTTCGGAAGCAGCTCCTACCTCATCATCCTGAAAGGCGTCGAGACCGGAGAATACGGCATCACGGTCGATGCGCTGGGCAGTCTCAACGTTTCGACATTCGGGGTGGACGAATAAACCCGCGTTCCATGACAAACAATCCCCGCAACCTCGGTTGCGGGGATTGTTCTTTCGGCAGCCGGCAATGGGATCACAGGCAGGCCTCCAGAATCCGGCGGGCCATGGCGCCGTCGACGTTCTGCGCCTCGCCGAACCGATCGCCCGCAGCCGTGAAGCGGCGTTCGATCTCGGCGATGGTCTCTTCGCCGATACCCTCCTCCGAAAGGCGTGTCGAGAGGCCCAGCGAACGGAAGAACGCCTCGTTGGCCGCAATCGTGCGGTCGATGCGCTCCTCCTCCGAACCGCCGGCAATGCCCCAGATACGCTCGCCGTATTGCAGCAGTTTGCCGCGTTTCTGCCCGCGCAGCACGCGCAGCTTACCGTTGATGACAATGGCCAGCGTCGCACCGTGCGTCAAGCCGTGCAGCGCCGTCAGCTCGTGGCCGATCATGTGCGTCGCCCAGTCCTGCGTCACGCCCATACGGATCATGTCGTTCAGGGCCAGCGTCGCCGAAAGCATGTATTCCGACATCGTGTCGTAATCGCGCTCGTCCGCCAGCGCTTTGGGAGCGATTTCGACCACCGTATGCAGGATGCCTTCGGCCCAGCGGTCCATCAGCCGCGACTGATGGGGCGTAGTCATATACTGCTCCAGCACATGCACGAAAGTATCCGCAAGTCCGCAGGCTACCTGACGCTTCGGCAGCGAATAGAGCGTCTCGGGATCGAGGATCGAGAAGACCGGATAATCGCCGTAGAAAGCATATTTTTCCTTGGTCTCGTAGCGCGAAATGACCGCCCCGGAGTTCATCTCGGAACCCGTGGCCGACATGGTGAGGACCGTAGCCAGCGGCACGGTCTTGCCGGCCTGCCCCTTGAGCACGATGTCCCATGCATCGCCGTCGTAGAGAAGGCCCGCAGCGATGAGTTTCGTACCGTCGATGACCGACCCGCCGCCGACAGCCAGCAGGAAGTCCACCTTCCGCTCTTTGCCCAGCGCAATGGCTTCGCGCAGGGTCTCGACCGACGGATTCGCCTCGATGCCCCAGAACTCGACCAGGTCGCGGCCTTCGAGTGCGGCGACGACCTGATCGTAGACGCCGTTACGCTTGACGCTTCCGCCGCCGAAGGTCAGCATGATGCGTTTTCCGGCGGGAATGAGCTTCGGCAGACGGGCGATCTGGCCCTTGCCGAAAACCAGTTTGGTCGGATTGTGATAGATGAAGTTGTTCATGGCGAATATTTATTTATCCTATTACGAAGAGAATGAATGACCGGACGGCTCCGAAACCGGATTGCACCTGGTTTGACAGGGCCTCCGGCTGCTAAAAGAGCCGTTACGCCTCTAAAGATACGAAAAAAGCCGGACTGCGCAGAGAATTCTCCGCTAATTTTCAATCTTTGCGGTGAAAGCTGCCGGTTTGTGCTTAAACGAAGCAGAGCGCGGATGGGTGTACCGAAGTACGTCCCATTCGCGCCCTGCAGGAGCAAGTGCAAAGATGCACCGTAAAATCAATCGTTTAGAAGTACTTGCCGCGCAGGTCCTGAATCTTGGCCATCTGCTGGATAGCCGGGATGGCGAACTGCTGGGCCATGCCCTCGGCCATGGCCTGGGCGCGAACTTTCTCGCCTTCGGCGGTCTGCTTGTCGTCGGTCTTGACATCCCCGACCTCGAAGACATAGACGCCCGAAAGTCCCTTCACGGGAGCCGACAGGGCACCCTTCTCGGCCGATGCGATGGCGCCCACCAGACGAGGCTCCATGCCCACGCCGTTCACGTAGAACGAACCGAAAGTCACATCGGAGAAGTCCTCCACCTCCGAGCCGAGACTTGCAGCCTGCTCGGCGAGGGTCGAACCCGAAAGGCTCTTGACGATATAATCGTATTTTTTGTCGCGAAGAAGCTGCGAACGGATCTGGGCCGAAACCTTATTCAGCGGTGCGTACTCATTGTCGTCGATCTCGGTCAGCGTGGCAATCACGTAGTCCTTGCCCACGTTGAAGATCGCCGAAAGGTCGCCCTCCTTCGCTCCGTAGGCCCAGCGGGCCACCTCGCGCGAATCCTCAAGGCCGCGGATCGTACGGTCGCCCTGGGCAATCGCAGCCACGCGGGGCGTCACGGCAGCCGTCGAAGCGGCATCTGCGAATGCGGCGGCCGAACCCTTGGCGTTGACCATGAACGAACCGGCCTGGTTGTGCACGTCGCGGCGCGTGGCGGCCGAAGCCTCCACGGGATAGGTGATCGTAGCCACCTGCACGTGTTTCGAAGGTTTGTCGGCACGGTATACCTGCATCAGCTGGATGGCGTCGCCCGAAGCGATCTTCACGATGTCGCCCTGTCTGGCATTGGCCAAAGCGGCGGCGAACTCGCCCGTGAAGGCCGAGAAAGGCAGCACTCCCACTTCACCGCCGTTGGCGGCCGTAGCGTCGTAAACCGAATAACGGGCAGCGGTCTGCGCGAAATCGCCCCCCTTCTTCAGCACCGTCAGCAGGCTGTCGGCAAGCGCCTCCTGCGCATAGGGCAGCACGATATGACGTACGCCCACCGAGTCGGGAACCATCTTCGAATCGAGCGCGCGGGACATCGTCCACTCGTTGTTCTTCAGCACGGGACCGTACATCTCGCCCGCCATCAGCGCCTTGGCCTCCTCGTCGGAGAGCTGTGCGGCGGAAACGTAGCTGTCGGCGATCTTGCCGTTGCGGTTGGCGCGGACGAAGGTCTTCACCTCCTCGGCGGCGGCGAACTCCCGGCCCACCTCCGTCACGCTCTTCTCAAGCGCCAGCAGGTCGTCGTCCGTGGGGGAGACCTCGAATACGACATACGAAATCGTACGCGACGGGGTCTGCTTGAACTGGTTCTTATGGCTGTTGTAGTAAGCCTTCACATCACCCGACGACACCTTGACGAGCGAATCGGGAACGGCCGAGAACTTCTTGCCGGCCCACTTGCCCGAGAAAGACTTGTTGGCGGCCTCGACACCGCGGGCGACCTCCAGCGAATTGACGTAAACGCCGCCCTTCACCAGTCCGAAGTACTTCTGCACCTCGCGCTCCAGACGGGCCTGCTCGTTGAGCTGCGCCCAGGCATTGGCCGCCTCGGGGTTGGTCTCGGCCTGCGCGAGGAACTGGCTGATGGCAGCCACGCTGTACTCGCCCGTGCGGGGATCGGCGAAAGCATTGTAGAAAGCCTGCGAAGGATGCTGTCCGCTGACCATCGCCAGACGCTCCGGCTCGGTGACGCGAAGTCCCATCCGGTCGAAACCGGGCGTCAGCACGTGCTTGGCGATCAGCGCCTGCCAGGCGGCATTGGCCAGCATGGCCGACTGCTGCTCGTCGCTCTCCTGCATGTTGTTCTGCGACTTGATCGTCTCGTACTGGTCGTAGTACTCCGAATAGTTGATCTTCTCGCCGTCGATCACACCGACGCGCGGGTCGTTGCCCGAGAAGCCCATTTCAGTCTTCAGAGAGAGGATGAATGCCAAGAGGGCCAGTGCGATGATGATCGAAAGCACGATGCCGAACTTGGTTCGTAAAGTGTTTAAACTTGCCATATAAATTGTTAATTATTCGTATTGTTTCGAATTATCAGCCAAAGGTAGTAAAATTAATTGTAAAAAGAACAGAATAAAAGTAAAAATATACGCACGCTTCGCCCCCGTAATCCCCGCCGGGGCGGGAATTTACCGGAAAGGCGGCGGAATCCGGCCCACGCTACAATTTCTTCACCCGCGCCAGTTCGATGCGCGAACGCGTCGTACGGAGAATCCGCAATTGCAGGCCGCCGATGAAAACCGTCTCCCCGGCGGTGGGAATACCCTCGTAATTGAAGATGATGAAACCGGCCAGCGTGTCGTATTCCTTGCTCTCCTCGATGCCGAGGTTGTATTTTTCATTCAGGTATTTCACCTCCAGGCGGCACGAGAGAACATACTCGTCGGGGCCGACCTGCTTTTCGGTGAGGTCCGGAATGTCGTGCTCGTCCTCGATCTCGCCGAAAATCTGCTCCAGCACGTCTTCGAGCGAAATGACGCCCGCCGTGCCGCCGAATTCGTCGATCACGACGGCGATGTTCGAACGGTGCTTGATAAAATTCTCCAGCATCAGCTGCAAAGGCATGGTCTCGGGCACGAAATTGACCTCCATCATCACGTCGGCGATCTGCCGGGGCCGCGTGAAAAGGCTTTTCGAATTGACGTAGCCCACGATGTTGTCGATCGACTTGCGCCAGACGAAGATACGCGAATATTTCGAGTCGACGAAACGCGCCGTGAGCTGTTCGATCGAGGTGTCGTCGATGTCCACGGCCTCGACGTCCACACGCGGAACCATGCAGTCCCTGACGCGCAGGTCGGCGAAATCCAGCGCGTTCTGGAAGAGTTTCAGCTCGTTGTCCGGTTCCGAATGCTGCTCCGGGCTGTTCGAGTCGAGCAGCGCCGCAAGGTCCTCGCGGTCGAAACTCGGAGTGATGTTCCGCTCCTCGACGCGGCGGCCCAGAAGGTGCAGAATGCCGTGGGAAAGCAGCGTCGTGAAACGCGCCACCGGATAGAGGACGATGTAGAAAAAATAGATCACCGGCGCCAGCGCGCGGTAATAGAAATTGGGATTGTTCCTGAAAATCGACTTAGGGAGAAACTCGGCGAAGAAGATGATGATGACCGTCGAAACGGCGGTGTCCACGGCGACCGAGCCGCTCCGGGCGAGCTGCTCCCACCCCAGCGAGGCATAGATGCTGCGCAGAAGCAGCGACATCGCCAGCGAATAGACGACCAGTGCGATGTTGTTGCCCACGAGGATCGTGGTGATATACTGCCCCGGATGGCGGGCGAAAACCTCGGCAATCTGGTCGAACATGCGGTTCTGCTTGCGGTCGATCTCCAGCTTGAGACGGTTCTTGCTCGTAAAGGCAATCTCCATCCCCGAGAAAAAAGCCGACAGCAACAGCATTACGACAATCAGGACGACGGTGGTGAGCATCGCTTTCAGTTTTTGAGTTTGGGTTCGACGGAAACCTGCTCCTCCCGGGAGCCGTCCAGCATTTTCAGCGGCCGGCGCTCAACTTCCGCCTCGGGTCTTCCGACCTGCCTTTCAGCCGGTCCGGCGGGAATCTCCCGGGCCGGAGCGGCCCTCCCGGATTCGGGCGTCCGGACGGCGGACCGGCTGTCGGAGGGCCGGCTGTCGGAGGGTTTCGGAACCGGGCGCACGGACGTGGAATCCGTGGCCGCGGAGTCGGCGCTCTGCTTCATCTCGACCTCCATACGGCCCTTCATGCGGCGAAAACGCCAGTCCTTGAACTCCTCGTCCGATTCGAAACCTTCGCCGATGAAGACATCGCGGCCGTTGTTCTGCACGATCTTCGAATCGACGTTCGAATAGATTTTCTTGGTCCGCGCATTCCAGAACAACTGCTGGGTGTAGAGGGTTTTGCCGTCGGATTTCTCAACGACGACGTTGCCCTTGGCCTCCCACAGTTCGCGGTTCTCGTAATAGATGGCGTAGTTGGCCGTCAGCACGGCGTCCACCGTGGTCAGCGAATCGTTCTGGTAGGTAGTGATCTTCACGCCCTTGCGGAATTCGCGGTAAGGTTCGCGGGCCAGCGAATAACCTTCGAGCAGCGGCGTGACGAAATGGTACGACCGGCGGCCGTTCTGCGACATCACGACCGAAAGGTCCTCGCTGTATTCGGTCATCATCGTCTCCTCGGAAGCCGACGCGCGGCCCGCATCCTTGTCCGCACACGAGAATAGCAAGATAGCACTCCCCGTCACGGAGAGTGCTACCCTGATCGTTCTTGTCATGCGTTTTCCCATCGAAGCCTGTCGGGAGCGTGTTTTTTAGCGGGCACGGACGGTGGTGGTGATACCGGCGGCCGTTCCGCAGGTCACCGTATAGCGCGCACCCTCCTGCAACTCGTTGAAGAAGCACTCCTCCGAGCTGGGGAAAACCGAACGGAACTTGCCGAGGGAACTCTTGGCGTGCTCCATGTACTCCGAATCGGCCGGGAGCAGCTCGACCGCCTTGGCCATCGTATCGTAAGCGGCCCAATAGGTCGCCAGACCGGCGAAACCGCCGCACGAACCTGCCGACGAAGCATAGCACTGCGCCAGGATGAAGTACGGAACGCCGTCCTCGGGATCCAGGTCGCGGGCCTGGCGCGCAGCGGCGGCAGCGCCCGGAATGTCGTTGGACACGAGGCCCACCAGCGCGATGCGCACGAGCAGTTTCTGACGCTCGGCGGGGTCTTTCTCGACATCCAGTGCCTCGTTCAGGTAGGTCTTCGCCTTTGCATAGTCCTTCTTGTTCTGGAAAGCCTGGGCCAGGAACATGGCCGTCTCCGACGAAGGCTTCACCTGATAGTATTTCTCGGCGATCGAGAAGTAGAAATCACCGTCGCACTTGGCGCGCGACATCAGAGCCACGGCCTGCGAAAGCAGCGCCTCGTCGTCGGGAGCGGCGGCCAGCTTGCCCTTGAAGAGTCTTTCGAGATTCTCGCAGCTTGCGGCGCCGCTCAATCCGAACGCAGCGTCGAACTGGCTCTTGTACTCGGCGGCAGCGGGGTTCTTCTCGAAGAATGGCGTCAGACGGTCGTACTCGGCGATGATCTCGTCGGGCATCACCTCGTCGGTATTCCTGTAATCGTCGCAGAGGTTCGAGAAATAGGCCACGACGGTCTCGGGATCGGTGTTGTCGCCGCCGGCCTCGATGGCTGCGCGGAACGCTTCGCGGATACCCTTGCGGTCGGCGGGTTTGTACATCAGATACTCACGGGCCTTGCGGTCGAGGATATAGGGCGTGCCGTACTTGGGATGGTCGCCGAAATACTCGTTGCGCAGGTCGTAAACGATCATCAGCGAGTCGGTGTAGGTGTTTTTCTCGGCGATGCTCTTGGCGCGCGCGATCTTGTTCTTATAAAGCGTGATGCCGCGCACGAAGGTATTCTGCGAAGCCTTCGGACATTTGTCGAGCAGCTCCTTGAGGTAATGCGCGGCAGCGTTGTAATCCTTGTTGTCGAGCGACTCCTTGAGGAAGTTGCTGTTCAGAATGTTCTGCTCCCGCTCCTGAGGAGTGTCACCCCAGACCGCGTACTTCGGATCACTGAAATCTTGCTGTGCCATCGCTGCGACTGCAAAAAGCGCACACGCAGCAGAAAGCAGGAATTTAACGTTTTTCATCGGTCAGATTAATTTTTGTGTTTCTATCTTTTATTTTTGCTTGCCTGTCACATTAATCGAACTTGGAGCGCATGAACCAATATTCGCCGTTCTCCATCTGTCCCGCGAAGAGCGTGAAGCCGATCGCAAACTTGAAATACTGCTGCCGGACCAGCCCCAGGCGGTCGGCGATGTTGTAACCGCGGCGACCGTACTCGACGCCGATGTCGATGGCCGAGAAGGCGCCGCGCCTCACCGGGATGCCGATGCCCGCCGTCACGGCGTACTGCGCAAGCTTGTCCCCGTTGAACGTCTGGTTGTAGGCCCCGTAGCGGAAACCCGCACGGTAGGACCAGCGTTTCAGGAAATGACGCGCATCGTAACGGTTCGGGGTGTATTCCACACCCATCTTGATCGTGCTCGTATTGGTGTAGGCCACCTTGTATTCCGTCTTGTTCTCCCCGCTGCCGCTGGTTCCCGTCATCTCGTAGCCCGAGTTGCGGCCGCCCCAGTTCTGGAACACATAATCCACGCCGACGGCCCACCTGCCGGTCTGGTAATAGGCCCCCACGGCCAGCTGCCGGGGCAGCACCAGCTTCAGGTGCGTCGTATCGCCCTTGACGACCGTGTTGTACAGGTCGCCGATATAGAGTTTTTTCGTCACCTCCGGGTTCAGGTCACCGCCGAAGTCGTACGTCGCGCCGAAGGTCAGGATGCGCTTCGCGTTCAGAATCGCGTTCCACTGCACGCCGACCTGCCCCTTGATGCTCGAAATGCTGTAATTGTCCTGCCCCACCGTCGAGGTGAAGGTTCCCTCGCCCGTAATGGCGGTCGGGGTCATCACGAACGTACGGTCGATGTCGCCCCAGTAATACTGTGCGGCGATACCCACCGAAAAATTCTTGAACGGCTCCCAGCCCAGGCCGACCTTGACCTCCGTCACGTCGCCCTCGCCCTGGTAGTTGTACTGAATATTGCCGACGTTGGCGTAAATGGGGTCTTCGGGATCGTATTCGTGGTAATACTTGGTCCTGTAACCCACCGAACTGTAAGGCGTGAGGCTGAAACCGAGTCCCAGCCGCTTCGCCACCGGCATCTGGAAAGCGATGTCGTGAAAGTTGAACGTGTTGTAGGCCGTCCGTTTCCCGACGCCTCCGACCGTCTGGGCGTTGTAGTAGTTCTGCCCCTCCAACCCGAAGTTGAAAAGGAAAGTCTTCTGCGGAGCCGCGCTGTAAGCCGCGGGGTTGAGCAGGTTGACCGTACTCACCGAACGCATGGCCACACCCGCACCGCCCATCGAGCGCATCTGCAGCGTACCGGGGGTATTCTGTTCGCCGATGCCGTACATCGTATAGGGCGAGAATGCGTTAATACTGCTTGTCTGGGCCGAAACGGCAAAAGGAAACATCGCTGCAGCCGCGACAACCAGCTTAATCAAGGTGTTCTTCACTTGCATTGTACTCTAAAATTCGATCCAATCCGCAAAAGACCAGATTACAATTTGCAAATATCGTGTTTTTAATTCTTTTCGCAAAGTATTTCGCGTCCCCGCCGGTAAAAATTACGCATAAATCGTCGATTTTTTTCTCCATCCGGGCCATATAGCCCTCAATTTCGAAGGTCAGCGAGTTCATCACCCCCAGGCGGATGGCCTCTTCGGTGGTTAGCCCCTGCAACTCCCCGCTTTCGGTCGGACCGCACAGCGGCAGGCAGGCCGTGTAGTCGTGGAGCGCCCGAAAACGGGTTTTCATCCCCGGCGAAATGCACCCGCCGCGGAACGTGTTGTCGGCCGTCACCAGGTCGATCGTGACGGCCGTGCCGAAATCGACGATCAGCACGTTGCGCCCCGGGTAAAGCACCGTGGCGCCCACGGCGGCGGCCAGCCGGTCGCGGCCCGTCTCGGGCGTATGGTAGGCGTTGGCAACCGGCACGGGGGTCTGCGAGGTGAATTCCAGCAGGTAATCCGCATAGGGTCTGACCGTTTCGATCACGTCGTCCGCTTCGCCGCGCGTCGAGGCGACGACGGCCTTCGCGGCCCTGCGGCCCTCCAGCAACTCGCCGAGCATCGACGGATGCAGCCGCTCCACGCAGCGCTGGGCGACGATCCGTCCGCCGTCAAAAACGGCCAACTTGACAAGGGTGTTGCCTATGTCTACGATCAGATTCAAAGCTGCTGCAGCGTTTTGTATGCGTCTTCCACGTCTTTGACATTCCTAACGGTCATCGCCAACCGATTATTGTGCTGTTTGAGCACAAATCGGTCGGGCCGCTGCGTAACCCGCTGCAACAGGGTCATAAAGGCCTCGCTCTTGTAGAAAGGCGAGTTCTCCTCGCCCACGAAATGCACGATCATCAGCCCGTTCTTGACCTTCACGCGCTCCATGCCCAGACGAATGGCCTCCCAGCGCAGGCGCACGACGTTCAACAGCTCCTTCGCGGCGCGCGGCAGGGGACCGAAGCGGTCCGCAAGACGGCTCTCGAAGGCCTGCAAAGCCTCCTCGTCCTTCGTCGAGTCGAGTTCGCGGTAGAGTTTCAGGCGTTCGGCCTGCTGCGAAACGTAGGCGTCGGGCAGCGCGGCCTCGACCTCGATGTCGATGTGCGCGTCGTCGATGAAACGCATCTGCTCCACGACCTCCTGCTCCCCGTCGCTCAGGCCCGGGACATGAAGCCCCTCGGCACGCAGTTCGGCCACCGCCTCGTTCATAATCTTCTGGTAGGTCTCGAAACCGATGTCGGCGATGAACCCGCTCTGCTCGGCGCCCAGCAGGTTGCCCGCGCCGCGAATGTCGAGGTCCTGCATGGCGATGTTGAACCCCGAACCCAGGTCGGAAAACTCCTCGATGGCCCGCAGACGCCGCCGCGCGTCGGACGACAGCAGCTCGTCGGGCGGCGAAAGCAGGTAGCAGTAGCCCTTCTGGTTCGAACGCCCCACGCGGCCGCGCAGCTGGTGCAGGTCGCTCAAACCGAAGTTCTGGGCGTTGTCGACGATGATCGTATTGGCGTTGGGAATGTCGATGCCGTTCTCGACGATGGTCGTCGACACCAGCACGTCGAATTCCCCGTAGATGAAGTCCATGATGAGTTTCTCCAGCTGCTCGGCCGGCATCTTGCCGTGCCCGACGGCCACGCGGGCCTTCGGGCAGAGGCGCGTGATCAGCCCTTGGAGGGCCGGCAGGTCCTCGACGCGGTTGTGGACGAAATAGACCTGGCCGCCGCGGGCGAGTTCCGCCTCGACGGCGTCGCGGATGATCTCCTCCGAGAATACGTGCGACTCGGTGAGAATCGGCTGGCGGTTGGGCGGCGGGGTCGAAATGACGGACAAGTCCCGCGAACCCATCAGCGAGAATTGCAGCGTGCGCGGAATCGGCGTGGCGGTGAGCGTCAGCGTATCGACCGAAACGCTCATCTCGGTGAGCTTTTCCTTGGCGGCGACGCCGAATTTCTGCTCCTCGTCGATGATCAGCAACCCCAGGTCGCGGAACACGATCTGCTTGCCCAGCATCTTGTGCGTGCCGATCAGGATGTCGATCTTCCCCGAGGCGAGATCCTCACGGATCTGGCTGACCTCCTTCGTGGATTTGGTGCGGTTGATGTACTCCACCCTCACCGGGAAATCGCGCAGACGCTCGGTGAACGAGCGGTAGTGCTGCAAGGCGAGGATCGTCGTCGGAACCAGCACGGCGACCTGCTTGCCGTCGACGGCGGCCTTGAACGCCGCGCGGATCGCCACCTCGGTCTTTCCGAAGCCCACGTCGCCGCACACCAGCCGGTCCATTGGCTGGTCCGACTCCATGTCCTTCTTGATGGCCGCCGTGGCCGACTGCTGGTCGGGGGTGTCCTCCCAGCGGAACGACGCCTCCAGCTCGTGCTGCAAATAGCTGTCGTGCGAGAAGGCGTAGCCCTTCGAGGCCTTGCGTTTGGCGTAGAGGGCGATCAGTTCGCGCGAAATGTCCTTGACGGCCTTCTTGGTGGCGTTCTTCAGCTTCTGCCAGGCGCCGTTGCCCAGTTTGTAGACCTTCGGCGGCTCGCCGTCGCCCGACTTGTAGCGCGAAATGCGGTGGAGCGAGTGCACGTTGACGAACAGCACGTCGCCGTCCTTGTAGACCAGCTTGATCGCCTCCTGCATGCGTCCGTCGCCCGCGGCGATCTTCACCAGCCCGTCGAAACGGCCCACGCCGTGGTCGATATGCACCACGTAGTCGCCCGGGCGCAGCTGGTTCAGCTCGGCGACGGTCATCTGCTCGT
>ERZ779861.2708-NODE-2708-length-16231-cov-4.604228_pt1 | contig 16231 bp, 15 predicted proteins | sample MGYA00511558_ERZ779861 | MGnify/ENA primary metagenome ERZ779861 (study PRJEB29588, sample SAMEA2163432) | human gut metagenome | biome: human gut; feature: human-associated habitat; material: faeces | place: Denmark | collected 2008/2010 ... | reverse complement strand
TTCCCCTCTCGAATTTTTGTCTAAAAAGTGTTGCACTTGACTTGACAATCTACCCAAGCACCTGATTGATGATATAGCCTATAGTCAGCGCTTTTGCACTGCCGTAGCCTATCTTCCACAGCAGCAGCTCGGTAATGGCACCGGAGAGAATGAAAAGTATGATGTACGGCAGGTATCCGCCCAGAATGGCACGGACGATACTGTAAATGAGGATAGCACCCGGCTTTTTCACCTTTGTGCCGATGATGAAGTAGACAATGCCTTCAAGCAGGGCAAAAAATACCGGCATAAGAATTATGGTTATCGGCGTTGCGTATAAAAGTGAGCTTGCAAAGAACAGCACCACATTTATAAGCGCCAGCAGGACAACGGTAATGATGTCCTTGATTTTAAGCTTGTTACGGTTTACGGTTTCCATAGTTATAAACTCCTTTGATTTTATATGTATTTTTATTTGAAAGCCACTCAGGGCAGCTGTCACAAAATAAGACCGGCCACAACAGATGCTGTCAGCACAACGAAGAACAAAATATCCCACGCCGAGAACCGAAGTGACAGAAAATTACTTTTGCGCCGTTTAAGGTCGATGCCCCGTGTTTCTGCGGAAGCTGACAGCGTTTCGGCGATGCGTATTACCCGCAGTGCCATAGGTACTGTCAGGATTTCAATATAGGATGGCAGCGCCCGTAGCTTCTGCCACAGCGTCACAAACGCTCCTCGTGTCCGGATTGACTGCCGCAGCAGCTTCATATCTCCCGAAAGCACCGGGAAAAAGCGGAAGATAACCGCCACAATCATAATAAACCGCTCAGGCAGGTGCATATTTCGCAGTGCGGCAAGGGTGCGGCTTGCTTCATTTCGTCCGATAAGTGTCATCATAGAAATTCCTACGGCAATTATTCGTGGGAACAGCACCAGCATAAACGAGAACAGTGTGTCAGGCAGAAGAACGTTTGCCGCCCACAGCAGTCCAAAGCTCGCACTGCCGATAAGCGCCGCTGTGAGCCTGCCGTCAGCGGCAGTCAGAAGCATCAGCGCCGCATAAGCGGCATATACAAGGTGATTGTCCGATGTGGATATAACGATAGTCAAGACTAACCAGTAAAGCAGCTTTGTCGCAGGATGAAACCGCTCATTGTACTGCTTAGGCGGTGAAACCTTTGTCGGATGGAAGCGCTCTATATATCGCCGCACCGCCTGCAGATCCTGCTGTGACCGAATGAAAAAATCCGTTTCGGCTTGACCGCCGCTCAGCCCGATACAGCGGTCGCAGGCATCTGCTATCAGCTCAAGATCGTGTGTAATGATAAGAACGGTCTTTTCTTTTCCCATCACACGAATCAACTTCGCACACCGTTTCAGGCTCTCGGCATCCTGCCCGGCGGTTGGTTCATCCAGTATGATAATCGGTTTATCGGAAAGATATGCCATCATCAGCGTAAGTCGCTGCATCTGCCCGCCTGAGAGGGAAAACGGGTGGCGGTCACGGCATTCCCACATATCCATACTTTTAAGAAGCGTTTCTGTTTTCTTTTCAAATTCATCCGTTATCTTATGTCCGTATTGAAGCTCGTGCAGGACGGAATTTGTGAAGAATTGAAACTCCGCCTCCTGCATTATGAAAAGCACCTGTTTTTGCAGCTGCTTCGGCTTCTGAGCCTTGCCGAACAGGGAAATCTCGCCGCCTGTGGAGCGGTAAAGTCCTGCGATCAGCTTGCCGAGAGTGGTCTTGCCGCAACCGTTAGCGCCCACCAGACCGACGATTTCATGCTCACAAACGGAAAAATTTACGTCTGAAAGTATTGCTCTGTTTTTCCTTCCGTATTTATACCAAAGGTTTGAAACGGAGAGCGCCTGCGGCATATTTTCGGGTTGCGGCGGTCTTTCCGACACGGTGATTTTTTCAAGGTCAAGTGTACGCAGGCAAAGCGTGTGCAATTGCCCGAGCGAAAGTGCTTTTGTCTTCCCGGCAGTGTATTTATGCTTTATCTCGCCGTTTGCCATAATCCAATATTCGTCGGCAATATCTGCAAGATAATATAAGCGGTGTTCGCTGAGAAGCAGAGTCTTTCCCTGCTTTTTAAGCTTAAGCAGAATATTTCTCAACTGCTGTGTCGCCGCAAAGTCAAGGTTTGCCGTAGGCTCGTCAAGAAGAAAAATATCCGTGTCCATCGCCCACGCAGAGAGTATGGAGATCAATTGCCGCTCACCGCTTGACAATTCATAGACGTTGCGGTTTTTCAGATGCTCAAGGTGAAATGTCCGAAAGGCTTCATCGACCCTATTCCGTATCTTTTCCTGAGGCAAGCCGTGGTTTTCAAGTCCGAATGCGACCTCGTTGGAGCTGTTTACAGTGAAAAACTGACTGCGTGGATCCTGAAAGACCGATGCCGCAAGCTCTCCGATTTCACCGATACTAAGGTCTGCTGTGTCATGCCCGTCTAGGCGACAGAAGCCTGTCAACTCTCCCTCGTAAAACTGCGGTATCAGACCGTTTATACATCGCAGTAGTGTGGACTTGCCACAGCCGCTTCCGCCGCAAAGCACCACACATCGCCCCGCAGGAATATTTCCGCTGACTTTTCGGAGCGTAGGTGTACTTTCTTGCGAATATTGAAATTCGAATTCAAAATCTATCATAGGTATCTCTTTTCCGCAGGTTAGGATAGTCTAACCATATGCTGTAAGAAACGGGCGGCATCACCGCCCCTGAATTAAAAGCTGCTATTTCAAAGTAAGGCACAGCTGTCGCCAACCGGCATTGGTGAAATCCAAAATCGAGCGCAAGCAGGCGAACATCCTGTCTTCATCCGGGCGCTTATCCAGCAGCTGACGGAAATTCCAGAACTGCGACCCCATAATAAGACGGATAGCGTCGGCGTTTGGCTTTTTCCCGTAAACACGGAAAAAGAAATCGACCGTTTGCTGTGTTTTCTGTTCCATAAGATCGTTCAGCATTGTTTCGACAGAGCTTCCGTCACTGCGGCTGAAGAATAAGGTACAGTCGTCATAGTGCGAAGCAAGCAACTCAAAGTATATTTTTTCCTCAGAGTTTATGGCACTGAGAATATCTTCCGTCTTTGCACTGAACATTGCCTTTTCGTATTCCTTTGCGACAGGTGCGAACATAACCTTCATCGCTTCAAAAAAATCCTGCAGCAGAGCAACAAACAGTGCGTCTTTATTTTTGTATCTTGTGTAGATTGCTCCGGTGGTGACTCCGGCTTTTTCGGAAATCTTGTGGAGCGAGGCTTTACAAAAGCCGTAAGCAAGAAACTCTGAATATGCCGCCCTGATGATTTTGTCATCAAGCGAATGATCATTATTTGCCAAAATTCCACCTCCGCGAAATCAATAACGCCGTTATCAATAACGGAGTTATTATAGCACGGCAGGCGGTAAATGTCAAGAGGTATGTAAGCTGTTTTCGTGGCTTTTTTGCGCCTTGATATACGGTGGAGAATGTGGAACGCAGAAAAATATACTTGTCCGACAGATTTACTTTGGCTGTAATCTTTTGCTTGGGGGCAGGGAGGAAAACTTAACTCGGTTACGTGAAAAGTTTACAATAAGATTTGGCTTATTGATGGGATTTACAGCGATATGCCAATTTGATAGGAATTCTGCGTGGAATTTGACGGTGGAAAATATATTTGTTGTGTGATAATATGAAAAATAATAAACGGAATGTGCAAATTTTATATCGGTTATATCAAAATACACGTTTCGTATGCAGTAAAGCCGCAAGGCTGTCAATATTCAAACGGAGGAAATCAGATGCAAGCGAGAGATTTAAAAAGTATTATCGAAAGTGAAAATCATGAACTGAAAACTCAGTTCTGCAATGTTCCGTTTACAATTACTCCTGACAGGAACATTTATAACATTATCAGAAACAAGTACAAGGAACTGGCTCTTGAAGCGCAGACGAAATTTGCAGAGATAAACGAGCAGTTTGAGGACCTTGACGATCTTATAAACAATGCTCCGAGCGCTTTTGTATACTGCATTGAAAAGGCTCTGCTCGAGCTGATACAGGATATAATCAGCGTGGATATTTATACAATAGACAAAGATGCTGTTGTGAATATGGCTTTTGACGGTGTGTATTTTGACGAATTCACAGAAGCGTTCAAGGTCATTGACAAAAAGTATGAAAAGATACTTACCGATCTTAACGATGCCGAATATGCAAGAGAACTGAGAAAAGAGAGCAGGCCTCGCTGGCAGTCGGCTACATTCGGCGGAAATGCCATAAACGCCTGGTCAAATCAGCTTGATGCAACGGCAATGAATATCACCGAGGGTATAGCGTACAGCCTTGTTAATGCTGTCGGAAATATGATGAGCCGCAGCTATGCACGTTCACAGATAAAGGAACTTTTTAACACAATGAGCCTTCGTCAGGATATGGTGAACAGTGTTTATGATTCCTGCTTCAATCTGCATTTATTACTGCTTGATATAGTAGAGAAGAACACCGCAATAAAGTTTGCCGGTACTGTGAGTGCGGCTGATACGCAGAAAGCACAGGCTATGTTCAACAATATGATGTCTATAAGTCTTCCCCCCGAAAAGAGAGATGCTTTTATCGTGCAGATATTCGAGCTTGATCCTTACGAGGACAGTTTCTATTCAAAGCTGATTGATACAATTGGCGATGAGGATGACTCCATAGGAAAATTCTCCGAATTTTTCGGCGTGAATATATTCGACATCAAGAACGATATTCTTGCTCGCTTTGTAAACGATAATATCGGTGAAACCGAAGAAGATGCCGTGAAGTGCAAGGGACTTATGGAGGAGTATGCCGCAAAGATAGGGCTCAGTACCGTGCAGATTGTACAGGCAAGGAATATAGTGGAAGAACGTCTTAAATATTTCAATGACCTTTATTGCACCGTAGACGGCGTTCTTATGGACTCAAGAGCGGAAGCGGATCTTGCGAGAGAAGAGCTTCCGCAGATTACGGCGATATTTGAAACGGTTACAAAGCCGACCGACAAGTCTGACCTTGATTATGAAAACGACCTTATCGAAAAGAGAAAGCAGATAGATTCGTTCAAAACAAAAGTTAAGGATAAATATCTTGAAAGTATAGACGCATTGCTTTCCGATTTCGACAGGCTTTTCAGGAAAGAGGGAAAATTCGACCATAGCCTGACGAGAGAAGAAGCGGGGGCAATAAGAGCCTTTGAATATGTAAAGGGTATGAGAATAACATCTTTTGAAGAGCGTGACAACGCTGTTAAGATGCTGACCGAGCGTTTGTCGCATCTCGGTATAACCGAGGCACAGGCGGAAAACGCTTACGCTTATCTGGACGAGGTCGAAAAGAACCTTTGCGTAATTGACGGAATACAGTTTGCAAACAGGGAAGAGGCATCAAAGGCTACCGCAGAGCTTAACGAGATAACGGCAATAGTAAATGCCGTGCCGAAGCCTGACAAGAACAGCGTTCTTCCTTATGAGAAAATGCTTGATGAAACAAAGGCGAAGCTGGAATCTTATGAAACAGACGTAAAAAACAAGTATATCGGAATTATCGAGCAATACAAGGCGAAGTTCGACACAACATTCCGTACGGTAGGATTTACGGTGTATGAAACAAGAAAAGAAGCGGCGGCACAAAGAGCGCTGAATTTTGCAAAGAGCGTGATTCCCAAGGGTTACACCGAGCAGGATCTGATTGATGCAAGGCAGAAGGTCGATGAATTTCTGTTAACGGTCGGAATAACCTTTGAGGAAGCAGAGCAGGTTAGTGAGCTATTCAGACAATGCTATCTCAATGTCAATACCGTTGACGGAATTGCTTTCAACAGCAAGGAAGAAGCAGAAGCGGCAAGAGCCGAGCTTGCGGAGATTACCGCTATAATGAGCGATGTACCGAAACCGAATCCCGATCTTCTTCTCGATTATGAGCAGAAGCTGTTCGATGTAAAGGCAAAGCTTGAAAGTTACAAGACGCCGGTAAAGGATAAGTATATTGCGATTATTGACGATTATATAGCAAAGTTTGATACGACCTTCAAGACGACAGGAGCGTTTTCAAAGGCTGAAACACGTCAGCAGGCGGCGCAGATAAGAGCATTGAAGCTGGTAAAATCCATAGCCCCGACCGGTTGCACCTATGATGACATTGACAAGGCGATAAAGGCGCTTGATGACACGTTGCCGAAGCTTGGTATAGACAAGGCACTCGCAACCGATGCGACAGATTACATACAGGCACAGGAGGACAAGCTGAATACGGTTGACGGAGTGGTTCTGCCTGACAGGGAGAATGCCGCCCTCGCCAAAAAGGAGCTTGAGGAGATACAGAATATAATGTTCAAGGTCGCACCTCCGCAAAATGAGCCTTTACTGAGCTATGAAAGAAACTTGCTTGAAATCGAGGATAAGCTGTCACAGCTCAGAACTCCCGTAAAGGATAAGTATATAGGTATTATCAAAAAGCATCTGGTGGATTTTGACGAAAAGTTCAGAAAGGTATCACTTATCAAAACCGCCGCAACAAGAGAAGAAGCGGCAAAGGAAAGGGCTCTTAAATTCGTGAAGAGCAAGACTTACAACACAGTAACCGATGTCAATAATGCAAGGAACGAGCTTGCAGAGCTTCTTCCCGAACTCGGCATAACATCAGAGCAGGCGACCGAAGCAAATGAATATCTCACAAATACCGAAAACAAGCTGAACGGAACTGCACCGCAATCAAAGCTGAAAGGCGTTTTCGGTATGTTCAAAAAGTAATATCGGTATAAAAGTAAACCGACATATAAAATTATCCCGCACCTCAGAGTGCGGGATAATTTTTATGCGTTTTCAGTTGTTTCTTGAGCATTTTTCCGCATCGATGGCAAGAACAAGCATCAATACATACAATGCGTCCTGTGGGTCTTGCACGTCAAGCACATAGGTGTCTGTCCAGTTCCATATTTCTTTGGATACACAAGCTATGTAACGACCGGTACAGTCACGGATGTTATAATCCCACTCAAGCCAATCGCCGTCTATATTCCAGCCGTTATAATCAATGTTGAATCTGGGTCTTATGAATGTAAACTCTTTGCTGATGCAGCCGACATAACGAGAGTCGACATACATCTCAAACTTCGGAAGCCAGGTAAACACCTTTTCCTTAATGTATCCGACCTCTTTTCCGCAGGAGTTATAAATACGGAGCAGGTGTCCCCATGCAAGCTCACCTTTTACAACGAACGCAGTATTTCCGGCTTCGTCATAAATGTCATAGCTGTCAAACCACGAGAATAATCTTTGCTTGAATAAAAGTTTCATTTATTACTTTCTCCTTGATGCGTGAAAATACATATTATCTGCCATTAAATCGTTAGCCGGAATAATTCCGGTTTTCAAGTTCAGTATAGCATATCGGGATTTAAAAGTCAAAGGTGATTATATTATAATTACGGCGGTGTCAGGGCAGTGCTGTCAGTGACAGCAAAATGTGGGATAATTTTTATGCGTTTTGTACTACCGTACATAAAAAATTCCACACCCATATATATGAGCGTGGAAAAAATGGTGGAGCGGGTGTCATCAAGGATGAACAACCCTCCGTTTCGGTATTTTCGCCCTCAAAAGCTTCCTCAATATCATCAAGCGGGATATTGTCAATGCTCAACGGCTTCTTGCTGGCGTTGATGATGAGGGTAAAGTGATCGTCATACAGGTAGATGGACTGAACAACGATGTTGATGATGGCTCGGCGCTTATTCACATCGTCGGCGGGCATTTCGCACACATAATCAAGAAAGGCTAAAATCTGCGCTTCGGATAGGCAGATTTTCTTGTTGTTCTCAATAGCAAGCTGAGTTTCCAATTCCTCTTTTTCTGCTTGTCGTTTATGCAGACGCTCAGTCAGCATATCAACCGATTGTCCTTGTTCAACACCTTTCCAAAGGTTTTCAATGGCAGCATCGACTTCCTTAATGGCTTTCTTGATTTCACGCACCGATATATTGTCGGGACTCTTGTTACATTCCTCTGCAACACGCTTTGCAATATATCGGATTTTATCATCAGTAAGCATTTTGAGGCATTCGCTGACAACACGGTCTTCGATATATTGCTTGCCGATAATCTTCTTATCGCATTTCTTTTTGCGTGCCTTTTTGCACATATAATAGTGATACTGCCTGCCGGTCTTGCTGGTGCCGCCGTAGCCCACCATCATTTCCTTGCAGTGTCCGCAGAACAGCTTTGTGGTCAGCAGGTATTCGCCCTCGCCGTGAGTTCGAGCCGGCGCATTTTTGTTCTTGTTCATCATCGATTGCACCCGGTAAAATAGGTCATCATCCAGAATGCGAGGCATCCCGCCGGGTGTTTCCTTTCCTTTGTAAAGATAGACGCCGATATAACGCTTGTTGCTGAGCAGGTGACTGAGACTGTTGAGACTGAATTCCTTGCCGAGGGAGGTCTTGACCCTGCGCCGTTTCAGATCCCGGATGATCTCCGCTTTCGTCTCGCCGCTGGCGTAGCGCTCATAAATCTCACGGACAACGGCGGCTTCCTCCTCATCCACATAGAACCGCCGCTCGGCATCGACCTTGAAGCCCAGGCCGGGGTTGCTGCCGTTAGACAGGCACTTTTCGGCATTGATGGCCATGCCTCGATGGATCTTCTGAGAAAGCTCCACGGAGTAGTATTCCGCCATACTTTCCAGAACGCCCTCCACCAAGATGCCGGAAGCGTCGTTCGCAATATTCTCTTTGGCAGACAGCACCCGGACACCGTTCTTTTTCAGCTTTGCCTTATTGATGGCACTGTCGTACCGATTCCGGGCAAAGCGGTCCAGCTGATACACCAAAACGCCCTCAAAGGTGTGCTTGTCGCTGTCGGAGATCATCCGCTGAAATTCGGCACGGTTGTCCGTGGTGCCACTGATGGCCCGGTCGATATATTCTCCGACAACAGTATAATGATTCGACTCCGCATATTCATAGCACACCTTGAGCTGTCCCTCAATGGACTGCTCCGTCTGGCTGTGGCTGGAAAAGCGGGCGTATATTACAACATTCATCTGTGAGCCTCCAATTCTTTCTATACATAATTATAATTCTCCTTTATTTGCTGTCGAATGTGCGAAAACTCAGACGCCCGATGCAGTTGCATCAGGTGTCCGTTCATCATATTCAGGGTGTTTGGTAAGCCATTTTTCAAAGTAAGCTTTGCCCTCGTCACTATCATAGAACTTCCTAATCTCTGGCGCTAATGCCTTTGCAAAAGAAGTGAGCAGTTCTTCGGGTAACTCTACCTTGGTATAATCAATCCTTGTATATTTCTTCATAGGCTCACCTCATCGTTCTCGGTCACGCTGTCGAATCAGATAGCGGCGGTAATGCTCGCAAGCTTTCATAACAAAGTCTTCTGCCTGCTTTGTATTGGCGTTAGGGACATATTTGCGAATGCGCTCCATCGGCACCTTGAACATTTCACGCTGATTTGCTTTTTCCTCGCTCATAACGGTGGCAATAACTTCGGGTGTCAAGCCTTCCTCCCCACTCATCTTCTTAAAACGGCAAGCCTGAGAGAGCGACGGAGTGCAATTATTCAGCTCCATCTGTTCCAAAAGGTCGTACTGTTCTTGTTCGTTAAGATACGAAAGCTCAACGGCGGGAGTAAAAGCGATACGCCCGTCATCCACATATTGCAGGATTTCGGGAATAAGGTTGGTAAGACGGATATAGCGTTTAATAGTATCTTTGCTTGTACCCGCATCCTCTGCAATTTGTTCGGTTGCTAACTTCGGTGCAACTTGCACCGAAGTTAAATCTGTACGATATCCTTTGTGTGCCAATGCCTCCGCTTTCATCTTGTAAGCAAAGGCTTTTTCAGAGGGCAGAATGTGCTCTCGATGCAGGTTGCTGTCCACAAGCACGATTGCCGCCGCATCACGGTCAAGGGAAACAACTAAGGCAGGGACTTCTGTGATCCCTGCCTTTCTGCTTGCCATAACCCGTCTGTGACCGGATATGATCTCATATTCATCTGCGGTGTTTTCAAGTGGTCGGACTATAATGGGAGATACAACGCCGTGCATCTTAATACTTTCTGCAAGGGCATCCATTTCTTCGTTGTCCTGTACCTTGTATGGGTGGTTTTCAAAGGGGTGTAATTTCTCGATAGAGATATTTTTCTTAGTATTTTTCATCGTTCATAACCTCGTTCTTTCTTAATAATTAAACCGTTGTGTTTCAGTTCGATATTGCGCTCGGCATCAAGCAGTTCGTGAATTTTGGGAATATGCTCCTCAATGCGCAGGGCGACTTTTAATTTCTTTCGCAAGGGAGTAATTCTTGCGGTGATCTTCTTTGCCTGCTCCTTCAGGGCGGCATCTTCTTCGGGCGTTTTCACTCGGCGCAGTTTTAGCCGCAGGGCATACCGTTCTTGTTTCAAAGCAGAGATACAGGCGGATAAGTTCTCTTGAAATGACAAAAGCTCCTTCGGCGACTCAATATGGTTGTCGCAAAGGAGCTTGTATTCCTTGATATATTTATCTAACTTTTGTACCTCTGCCCGCATCATCGGTGAGAGAGGGCGGTTGTCCGCTTCTTGGATATTGCTGCCCGTGCAGAGTTTTAAGATTTCAATAAACAGTTCAAATAATAACTGTACTGTATCTTTCCGCCGTGCCTGCCGTAGTTGGTATTCAAAGTTAAGCAGCGGCGCACGTTTCCATTTGGGTGTTATAAGCACATACAGTTCGGGCAGGCGTTGGTTGGCAACGAGCTTTTGCCGCATTGCCTCCCGTGAGTATTTTTCACCAAGACCTGAAATGCGCACCGCCCGTTTCCATCCGTCTGCTATAACGGAGGGGTGTTCATAGCGGAAATCACGCTCAAATCTGTACCCTAGGCATTTAAGGTGATATTCAAATTCCTTAAAGGTACAGCATTTGGAAAGTGCTTCGTCCACGTCACGCCGTAACATATCCCGATGAGTGAGCTTGCCGGAGTTGCGTATCCAATACGCTTTTTTATTGCCGTAAAAATGCGTAAAGGGTATTACGGACTTTCCGTGTTCCTTGCAGACCGCATCGGAGATCTGCCGAAGCTCCGCGTGGTCACAGATATGATTTTCAAATTTTCTGCCCGTCTTAAAAGAAACGGAATTTATCACGAAATGATTGCGAATGTTATCCGTGTTAAGATGGGTGGTAACAACTACTTCGTAATTTGCCCCCCACATCCGCTTTGCCGTTTCCACACCGATACGGTGCGCTTCGGCGGGAGCGACTTCATCTGCTACAAAACTCTGATACCCGTGATAAGCAACGTTGCCGCCGAGCTTCCCATACCGCCGCTTTGTTGCCATCATACATTGGTAGGCTCTTTGCTTCGGGCAGTTGATACCCGACACATACATTGTTTGGTCGGTCTTTTGGTCGTTCTCCACGTAACGGAGTGCCGCCCACAAGTCCTCGTCCAAGAACTTCTTATTTGTGGTTTTATCGGGGTTCTCCGCATAGTCGATTACTTCCTTTAATCGGGACTTGACGGGCCAGAAGCCTGTGCTTGCCATTGTGCCACCTCCCGTATGATTTCTTTCTTACTCTGCTTTGGCGCATCTGTGATTTCGGCATAAATATCGTCAAAGAGTTTCAGTGCCGCCGCTTTGGTTTCGGGAGATAACTCACGGTTGAGCAGTTCGCTTATTTTCTCGTTAAAAACATAAAATGCATCGGGAACAACTGCTTTCACAGTGTATCCCAATGCCCGTTTACGGAGATATTCAGCGACAGGGATGCCGCAGCTCTCGGCGAGTTCGGTGATCTTCTTTTTCTCCTGCGGAGATACCGAAGATATAACCGACACGGCTTTTCTTTTGGATTTCTATTCATATACATACCTTCTTTCTGTAATTGGGGTATTAGGGGTGTCCCCTAAATATGAACAGTAGGCGGAAACGCTTAATGTTTATTTGGAACTTGCCGTACAAGCTCCCTGCTTGTTACGGTGTAAGACACACGCCAATTGGCGTATGCCTTCCATTCTCCGTGACTAGAACCGTGAGGGAGCGACCTCATACCGTTCTTATCACTGCAAATCCTTCAAAAGTTCCATTTATCTGCGTAGTTGGCACCACATTTTATGTGAGTGCCATCAGTATTGCAAAATGGTGGCACCGTTGGTATTAGTGGGGGCATTTCCTTTGGATATTGCCATCACAGTCCCGTCAAAAGCAGGAATAAGTGTCACCTTAAAAGCTGTCAAGAAAAGCGAGTACCGTTTCTTCGGTTTCAGCGTTGTTTTCTTTTTCAGCGGGTGTTTGTGCAGGGGGTGTCTGCACAAATTGTAATAATCCGCCAAGAGGATTACTTTTTCCAACTTCCTCTCGGATAGTTGAAATAACCCGTTCAAGGAAAGCATCTTCGGTTGCCGTCCTTTCAGATAATTCCATAAATCCGCATATAACAGAAATGACCGCCTTGCTGTACGATTTCTCTGCGCCTTGCAGATAGTCATACGCCCTGCGGTCATTTTCCTTATCTAAATTGAAGCGGATTTTTACATTCCTAACACTCATACCACACCACCGTTCCTGTTAAGGGAAACGAGTGCCATATACTCATATCCCTTTGCGGTGGCACAAATATCCTCGTTGATGATAACTCGGCTTGCATCGTAATCGGCAAAGTTACGGATAAGGCAACCACCGCCGCCGACCACATATAGTTTCATCAGTTTGGGATCGTATTCGTGTTCACGCAGACGGTGGAAGATACCGGCGGTGTATTCTTTTGCGGTTTTGATAACCGTTTCAAGATACTGCCCGTCAATATCTGCTGTGCCTTTCTTGAGAATTTCTGTGATTATCGCATCATCGATGATTGTATGATAGTGCTTCATCATCTGCTCACGGATAAGCAGAGCGCATTGATGGGTGCCGTACTTCTCGGTAAACATACGCTGGGCATCAGGTTTCTTGTTTACAATCCGAAGCAGGTTCATTGTACCGTTGCCAATATCGCAGAGCATATTGACACCCTTAAAATCACCAAGGTTTTCGGCAACAGCAGCGAACCCCTGCGGATAGATTTCTGCACCGACAATTTTAATGCGGTAATCGGTGTTATGGAAAGAAAATTTAACATCGCTGTGTTGAAGCAGATATTTCTTAAACTCAGCCTTTTGCTCACGTACCCAAGTTAAGGGTAGTCCTGCGGCGATAAATACAGAAGCCTCGGTGAGGCGTTCTCTCCGTAACTCCCGTGCGATAGCGGCAAGGGTGAGTACATAATAGTCCTCGTCAGTAAACTTGTCTGCCGTAAATTCCTTATGACCGACGCCGATGGAATAGTATTTGCCGTTCCATTGGAGCAGGTCGCTGACAAAGGTGGGTTCGGTATCGCTTTTCATTACTCCGGTGGGAAAGCAGCAGTTCGCCGTTTTCATATTCCCGTAGCCGTGGTCGATACCGATAACGTACATTTCATTAAATTTTCTCATAATTTCATTTCTCCTTTTCTTACTTCAATTTGTTGTGCTTTTTGATTTGTTCGTACAGCTCTTTATCGGCGAGTAATACTGCTTTTTTGAAGTAGTTGCAGTAAATCCCGTAGATAGAGATAAGCTGCACGCAGCGGTGTGCTTCGCCGTCGTCAAGCAGAATGCAGTTGCCGTCCTTATCACAGTTGGCGCACAGCGAATTAACAAGACGGTGAACCTTTTCCGCCTGCTTGGTTGTAATCTTCATCATAGACCTTTCCTCCTTTCGTTTTCGGGCAACAAAAAAGCCGCCGGTTTCCCGACGGCAATGCCCGTGTATTTTGTGAGGTTTTCGCTCCCTCACTTATATTAATGCACTAAAATTTCGGTTGCTGAAATAATGAGATAACAGATATAAAATCAAAAGCGTAACAAGTATAAACCCTTGTAAATACTGCGTTTTTATGATATAATGATAAAAAAGATAAAATTTGATAACAAAAATCTTTACAAAAACTTTTGAAAAATATTTTTTCGTCCTGTCAGACTAAAGGAAGTTTTATGGGACACTTCTTTTGATAGAATTAGTACGGGGGTACAGCGGAATATGGATAAAATCAGCTTTTTCAGCGCCGATTATCGTGACGGCAGAGTGCATATCGGCGGCAAGAGCTATCCTGCGGGGACTTTTGCGGCGCACCTGCTGAATCAGTATTACGAAAATGACACCGCCGCCCGTATTGGCGTTTTCACAACGGATAATTGGCAGCTTGAAAAGATGTTGCGGCTTGGGTATTTGAAAGTCAGCGACTATGCGAACGCCGGAGAAAGAATGGTAAATATCTTTACTGCACTTCCGTGGCTGAAGCCATTTGATATGCTCGGCACAGATGATGAACATAACAGAATAGCAACGTTGTTTTCTGAAGAAAACGGACATATCATAAGCGAATATTTTTCCCGTCGTGCAAAGATCGGTCAAATGGATGTGGGGCAAATAGTGTTTCCCAACTTACCGAAAGAATATGAAAAAGACTTCTTTGACCGTACTGAAGCTCTGCTTGGCGAAGTCAATGCTACACTCAGTTTCTACGATACTTTGAGTGCCGACATTCGCAATTCTTTTGAAAAGCTTAGAGTTTTCGTGAGCCGTGTAAATGAAGCTGACCGATTTGACGAGGAACATTTGCTCCCCATAGCATTAGAAGTACTCGGCTCTGTGCCGTTTCCCGTGACAACGGAATATGTACCGATCAAGAAAGCCAGCCGCAGTAAAACGGCTACTCTTGCACGCAGGCTTTATTTCGACAGCTATTACAGCTTTGTGATGACCGACTTCTTTGAAGGCTTACATTACGGTCATTATCCAAGGAGGTGCGATATCTGCAAAAAATATTTCCTTATGACCTCTGCGGCAAGGCAAAAGTATTGTACAGGCTATGCGCCGTTTAAGCTCAAGGGCAAAGCCATTACCTGCCGGAAATACGCCGCAAGAATCAACCGTAAAGAATTAGCGGCGGGCAATCCTGTTATCCGCATCTATAAAAACCGCTGCTCTGTGCTCCGAATGGAAAGAAAACGAGGTACTGTCACAGAAGAATTTGCCTCCACAGCGCTTGATCTTGCAAAAGAGCGTATGCAGCGTGCAAAAGAGGATGCCGAATATGCCAACAGTCAGTATGAGTCGGATATGAGCCGTGAAAAGCTCTACGCCGAAGTCGATAAGCAGTTAAAATAACGGTAAGTATCACAGAACGGAGGTGAGTGCCGTGACAGAAAATTATATAGATAAAGCAGATTTAAATATGTATCAATTGAAGCCGGCACCGCCGAAATGGGATTTGCAGGAATATATTGTAACCTATCTGAAAGAGAAAGATAACCGCTATCTTGCTTGGTTTCTGCACTATTATGAAAAAACGCTTAACAACAATGTGCAGGAATATATGCGAAAGCTCTTTATGCCGGAGCATTTTGCGGATATGAAACAGGCATATATTGCCGGACTGCTCAAAGCATTAAAAAACTACGATATTAAGCAAGGCGTGCCGTTTACCTCGTTCAAGGAACGGTATGTGGAACGGGAGATACTGGACTATGTGCGCTCTATGCGTACAGGCTTCACAGCACAAAGCATCGCAGAATATGCCAAGCTCCGTAAAGCAATGGCGATATGGTACAAATACGAGCGTGATTATTCAGATAAAACACTGATAAAGGTTGCAGGCGAGCTTGAGGAAACCGTTGAAAACACTAAAGAAATATTACTCGGCGGTCTGCTCAATGAAAACCGGGTGGATTTGTATCGGCAATACACAGACGATGACGGTGAAGAATGCACAGAGGAGGCACATTCCGACGGTACCTCTGACACTTATACGCTGTTTATGAAAAATGAGCTGTATACTCGACTGTGGGAAGCATACGAAAAACTGGAGTATACCGAACGGAAAATGTTATCTCAAAGACTCGGTTTTTGCTTTGAATGCCATAGTCTGTTTTATATGGATCATAACGATTTGGACGAATACGGCGAGCCGAAAAAGAAGCCAATCAAGAAGATGATGTATACGGATATTGCTACCGACCACGAATACAGCTCAGCAAATACGGCTCATAACAAGTGTGAAAAGGCGCTGGAGAAATTAAGAAAAGCAATAAAAGATTTAATATAAATTAGCAAAAAGCGGCGGCAGGAAGATTCTATTCTTTCTGTCGCCGCTTTCCATTTTGGTAGGTATGTTCCGCTAATTTAGGCTTTATTTTTTCTTAACAGTAATCAA
>ERZ779861.2693-NODE-2693-length-16300-cov-3.013666_pt1 | contig 16300 bp, 12 predicted proteins | sample MGYA00511558_ERZ779861 | MGnify/ENA primary metagenome ERZ779861 (study PRJEB29588, sample SAMEA2163432) | human gut metagenome | biome: human gut; feature: human-associated habitat; material: faeces | place: Denmark | collected 2008/2010 ... | reverse complement strand
CGGAGCAGCCACAATCATATTCGTATTCTCAGCAATCTCCGTACATAAACGTGTCGGAATGATGGTATCGGTCACTAACGGAAGATGACAGCCATGCTGCTCAATGGCACCAACCGGGAGCATCACACCCATACCGTTTTCAATCGCCTCCTGCACTTCAGGCCACGTCATTTCCCACATTTTTTTTGTTCTCATAAAAATTCTCCTCCTGCATTTTTCTCTTGCGGATCAGGCAAGAACGAAACAAGCTTGCTTTGTAATTAAAAAATAGCATGAGATTTTTTCAAAAAAACAGAAAAGAAACGGATTTTTTTTCAAAAAAATAGAAAAGGGAATTTCGCCTTGCCTGACCGATTCGGTCAGCAGTACGAAAATCCCCACATGTTTCAGGTCGTTACTTTAATCTGCGCAGTAGCGAATCTTGCAGAATCCAGTTCGCATAGACTGCCAGTTTCGCCTCCGCATAAAACTGTGTGGAGGAATGCAGTCCGAGAATTTCATAGATCTTGTTCAAACGGTAGCGCACGGTGCTTTCGTGAATAAAAAGCTCATTGCTGATGCTGGTGTAATCGCCGTCTTTTTTTACATAAAGCTCCATCAAGTGAAGCAAATCAAGTTTCGCATTAAGGTCTGATTCTTGCAACGGTACATAAAAGACATCTCGCCACTCCCTCAGACAGTCAGATCCATTCAGCTGCAGCAGAAGTCGGTATTCCCGCAGATCAGCGTAGTGGCAGCTGTTTTTTTTAAGAAAATCCGCAAAGCTGAATGCGTGCAGGCTTTCCTGCAGGGTACGTTTCAGCGCATCGCTTTCATGGATGCTGCCGATCCCCAGACGATAAGAAGTCGAAGAGGAGCGGAGCTTGTGCACAAACGCGCTACGTTTCTCGTTTAGATGCTGTTCATTTTTTCCGTTTATAAAATACAGCATGCCGTCAAACAGTGGGAGCAGGAAATCTTCTGAGGCAATTCGAAAAGAGTTGAGCGGGATGTTTTCTTTTGTCCGTACAAAAACACTTTGTGAAAATGGTTCTAGCACGCCTGTCAGTTCTGTGATTTGACGATGATAGTCCGACTCCGCAGCATCCCTACAAAGAAGATTTTCCAAATTGGCAGTTCGGATTTGCGTGATTCCATCTTGAATGATTAGATCAATGATATGGTAAGTCAGTTCCGTGAGGCCAACATCGTTGTTGATGGCGACGATCGGGATGTGATAAGCGTTTGCTTTTTTCAAAAACTCGGAATCCAAGGCAGAAACATCTTTTTGATATGTGATTAGGCCACTGCTTTTAGTTTCGCGCATGAATTCCAGTTCTGCATGCAACTTTTCCTTGGCGTCATGAAACGCATAGAGCATTGAAAAATAGACATCATGTGGCTGGGCCACTCGGTAGCAGTAGTCAGGATGATCGACAAACGGCTTTTCAATCGTTGCGATCCGGCATACGGCCTTATCCAGTCCGTCCGCACCGGCAAGCACGACCGCACTCTGTAATTCTTCCACTTGAAGCAGTTCTCGCATTGTGATCGACATCCGCGTTCCTCCTTATCTCTTGCACTCTTTTTTTGATGCTTGTAATGATATTGTGGTTTTATAGTATTTAAAATATTGTATCGGAAAAATGATTGTATTTCAAGAAGTTTTCGTGCAGACGCTTGTATTCTAGGCTGGTTGCATTTTTGTCGGTTTCTGTCTCTCCCATTCATGGAGATAGTGGTAAGTCAAGCATGCGGTGACGTTTTTTTATGAAAAAAGGAAAAAAGGTATTTACAACAACCACTACAAAGGCTAGATTGTATTTACAACAATTGTTTAGAAAAAAGCTTGTAGTGACTACAAATGGAATCTTTGAGACAGGAATGCGCGGCCTTATTACGGGGAAATGCATTTTTTTACGGATTTTCGGTATCATGCACCCTCTCGACATCGTCAGAAAAAAATGATAGAATAAAGAAAGTTTAGAAAATGCTAAGATGAGTACACAGAGGCAGATCAGTTATAACTATCCGATCTGAGGAAGGAGAAGCGGAGAATGAACAAAAATCGGACGCTTTTGTCTAAAATCCTGTTGATTTTAGGCATGAGCGCAGTTGTATTCACCTGTTTTGCGGTTTTCACAGAAATGAAATATGATATCAATTTTATTGAATACATCCGTTACTCCATGCCGTATTCAGAAGAAGAATATGCTTATATGCGAGATAAGGGGACTATTATTTATTCTCCGGACAGCAATGCGCCGCCGCTTTCTTACATTGATAAGGAAACCGGAAAACATGAAGGGCTGATTATTGACTATATGTCATCAATTTCCATTGAAAGTGCCATGTCGGTAGTATGTCAACCGATGCCGTGGGGCGAAATCTTTGACCAACTGCGGCAAAAAAAAGTTGATACCAGTGACTTATATCGGACAAAGGAGAGGGAAAAAGATTTCCTGTTTACGCAGCCGATTTATAGTATGATCGGAACCATCGTTGTCACAGATGAAGATATACAAGAAAAGGAGGAGCTTTCAGGGAAAAGAATTGCTGTAATCAAGGATGATTTCGCACAGGAATTACTGGAAAAAGAGAATCAACAAAGTAGAAGGCCTAAGTATAAGCTGCTCATTGTCAAGAATATCGAGGAAGGTCTTAAGAAGCTGACAAATGGAGAAGTCGAAGGTGTAGCAGGCGATGAACCGGTGATTGACTACTTGCTCAATAAACGAGATGATAAAGGAAGCTTTCATACCTTGAGGGAACCACTGTTTCAGCGGGATGTTACTTTTGCCGTAAACAAAGAAGAAACAACTCTGCTTAAAATTTTAAATAAAACGATTTTACGTTTAAAGAAGAAAGATGTACTCGTGAAAGCACAGGAAAAATGGTTCGGCATATCTTCGCCGGTTATTAAGAAGGGTACGACTTATGATATCGCGCTGTATCTTTCCCTCGCGATTGCGGCTGCCATGCTTTTGATCGGCATTTGGAACATGACGATGCGACAAAAAATCCGTGAAAAAACTTTGCAGTTGGCGGTTAATGAAGAAAACCTGCACGCAATCATTGATTCCCTCTATGCGAAGTTGATTGTGATTGACGGAAAAGGGAGAATTGTGGAATGTAATCGTGCGCTTTTGGAAGAACTGAATGCTGAAGAAGAAGCATTGATAGGCACAGAAATCGAAGAATATCCGCTCCTGCACAGCCTTTTTCACCAGGAAGATGGGGAGACGGCACAGGAAAGCCACGAAAAACAACAGGTTATTTATCAAAATCGCTATTTTGATGTAACGAAGCACAGATTACAACCCTCTTTAGAAAATACGCTGATGGTATTTGAAGATGTTACGGATAAAGTCATTTATGAGCAGCAAATGCGACAGGAAGTGAAAATGGATGCCATCAATCATCTTTCCGTAGGTTTTGCACATGAGGTTCGTAATCCTTTGGGCATCATCCGTAACTATCTGTTTATTTTGCGCGGAGAAGTGAGGAGCTCTGTTGGATTGAACGCTGTGGAGGCGGCCGAAAAAGCGGTAAACCGAATTAACAGCTTGATTACCAACCTTCTGCATTTTGCCAGAATCGAAAAGGATTGTCGTGCAGAAATCGACTTGAGAAAGCTGATGAACGAAATCCTCGCTTTGGAAGAAAAACGTCTGCGGGAGCATCAGATTCTTGTAGAACTTACCGGGGAAGAAAACGTATTACTGCAATCCAATACAGAATCGCTCAAGGTGATTTTTCTGAATCTGATAGAAAATTCCATTGACGCAATTGCCGCGAAAAAAAATTCACAGGGAAAAATACAGATTACCATCGACAGAGATGGGCGAAATGTGAAGGTGTTTCTTCGGGATAACGGCGGCGGAATTCCAAAAGCAGTACAAGAGCAGGTTTTTAATGCATTCTTTACAACGAAGGAAAAAGGCACCGGTTTAGGATTATACCTTGTGCAGAACGAGGTAAAGAAGATTGGCGGTGATGTGCAGTTGCAGAGCCGAAGCGGAGAAGGAACCACCTTTACTATCCGATTACCTGAGAAATAGAGGAGAGAGAAATGAATCGAAAAGAATTTAACATTCTCATTGTAGACGATGAGCAGGAATTTAGACAGACACTTTCGATGATTGTAGAAGGGGTCGGATATAAAACAATGACTGCCGCAAATAGCGAAGAAGCTCTGCGCATCATCGACGGAGAAGATGAAGTGAATCTGATGTTGACAGATTTGCGCATGCCGGGCATGAGTGGGATAGAACTGATTCGTGAAGCTCGCATCCGCAATCCTAAACTTGAAATCATTGTCATCACTGCTTATGGAACAATTGAAAGCGCGGTCGAAGCGATTAAGGTCGGCGCAGGAAGTTATTTTGTCAAGAGCGAAGACCCAATGAATCTATTGGCAGACATCCATAGAGTTTATGAAATTTATAGATTGACGCGAGAAAATGAACTTCTAAAAAAGCAGGACAGTCCGACAAGTGAGTTCTTTTTAGAAACAAAGAATTCCAAATATGCAGAGATCCTCGAGATTTGCCGTAAAGCAGCAGATTCAAACATTAACGTGTTGATTCTTGGAGAGTCCGGCGTTGGAAAGGAGATTATCGCTAAATACATTCACCAGAACAGTTCGCGCGTACAAAAACGTTTTGTGCCGGTCAACTGCCAGCGATTTTCGGACGGAACAATCGAATCCGAACTGTTTGGACATGAAAAAGGCGCATTTACCGGCGCATCCGGCAGGCGCATCGGCAGATTTGAAGAAGCGAACGAAGGCACTTTATTTTTGGACGAAATCGGAGACCTTCCACTCGCTACACAAGGGAAGCTGCTGCGAACCCTCGAAAACAGAACTGTGGAGCGTGTTGGAAGTAATAAGCCGATTGCATTGGATATTCGTTTGATTTCCGCCACGAATAAGAATTTAGATGAATTGGTAAACGAAAACGTATTTCGAGAGGACTTGTTTTATCGTATTAACACACTGACTATTACGGTTCCGCCTTTACGAGAACGCAAGGAAGATTTACCGGAAATGATTGATTTTTTTGTTCAGAAGATCCAAACAGAACAAAAAAAGCAGATTCATGCAATTGAAGCGGAAACCATGCAGGAATTACTGCGCTATGATTATCCAGGCAACGTTCGGGAATTAAAGAATATTTTAGAGCGATTTATTGTGCTCAGTGATAACCACGTGATTCAAGGCTCTTTTCATAAAAAAATAAGCAACCATAAAGATATATACGAAACGACAGCTTTAGGACTGAGGGAGGCGCGTGCACATTTTGAATGTGACTATATCACGCGTGCATTGGAATCACATGGTTGGAATGTTACGCGTACGGCACAGGACTTAGGCATTACTGATCGCCAGCTTTGGAATAAGATTCACGAATATGAGATTAAAATTGAAAGATAAGCAAAGAAAATGCTAAAAAACTGCGAAAAAAATTTCGGGTCATGAAATTTTTTTCGTGGTTTTCTTTTTTTGCTTTTGTACGGAAACTGATAAAACAGCGAATCTGCTCGAAATTCTGCGTTGGCATATTTTTTGCTATTAAAGTGTATACAGAAATGGTTCATTTAATTTATTTTATTTTCAAGGAGGAGATCGCTATGGTTGAAATGATTTATAGCATCAACGGAAAAATCAATGATATCGTATGGGGCCCATACATGGTTTTCCTGCTGGTAGGCGTGGGCATTTTTATGACAATTCGTCTGAATTTTATTTAGTTCGGAAAATTCAAGTACATTTGGAAAAATACGATTGGGAAGGCATTCGAAAAATCGGAAGGAGACGGTTCGATTTCATCCGCGAAAGCAGGATTGACCTCAATTGCAGCTGTTGTCGGAACCGGTAATATCGCAGGAGTCGCGACTGCTGTTGCAATCGGCGGTCCCGGCGCTGTATTCTGGATGTGGGTATCTGCACTTTTTGGCATGGCAACAAAATTTTCTGAAATCACACTTGGTATCCATTTCAGAAAGAAAGAAGCGGATGGTACTTATGCAGGTGGTGCCATGTACTATATCGAGCAAGGTTTGCATTCAAAATTCCTGGCAGGTTTCTTTGCTGTTATGATTATTATTACCTACTTTGTAGTCGGTGCAATTGTTGATACCAATTCCATCTGCCTTTCCATAAAGGCACAATTTGGTATTCCGCCACTGGCAACCGGAATTGTATTTTCTATCTTGACTGCGGTGGTCATTCTCGGCGGAATCACCAGAATCGGTGATGTATGCCAGTTCCTTACACCGATTATGTCGATTATTTATGTTGTGGCAGGGCTTGCGGTCATTGTACTGAACATCAAGACTGTACCTGGCGCTTTTGTGGAAATATTTAAGTGTGCATTCACGCCTGCCGGCGCAACCGGTGGTTTTGCAGGCACCACTTTTATGCTGATGATGACAAAAGGTATGGCAAGAGGTTTGTTTTCTAACGAGGCTGGTTTAGGCAGTTCTCCAATTATCCACGCAAACGCGAAAGTAAATCATCCGGTCGAGCAAGGCATTTGGGGTGCAACCGAAGTTTTCGTTGATACATTGGTAATTGCAACCATTACGGGGCTTGCAATTGTTATCTCAGGTGAATGGACCTCCGGGTTGGATGGATCACCATTGACTATGAAAGCTTTTGAAACTGCGCTTCCGGGGAACTTGGGCAGTTATGTGGTCATGCTCAGTGCGGTATTGTTCGGCTATTCCTGCTTGATTACCGCAAACTATTACTGCGAAAAAGCAGGAGAGTATCTTTTCGGGAAAAAATGCATTCTTCCGATTCGTATCCTGTGGTGTGTTTTTATCATCATCGGCTCCATTGGCGGTCTGCGTTTTGTATGGGATCTTGCAGATACCTGCAACGGTTTGATGGCAATCCCGAACTTGATCGCGCTGTTGGCGCTCAGTCCGATTGTTGTTAAGCTGACCAGGGAATACTTCGGACAAATTAAAGCAAAAGAAAAGCTGGATGACTAGCAGATCTTTGCTTGGCACAGTAAACAAAACCCCACGATATGGCAGATCGTGGGGTTTTCTGATGACTTGCCTTTAAGAGTCAGGCTACTCTTTTGGCTGGTTGCTCCTATGTCGGTTTCCGTTCAGCCATTTGCAGAGATAATGGAGTCAGATCTGCCAAAACGACAGACGCAGGGATGCAGCGTTTTTTGCGTGCTTACGACTTATCCCTATTTACCAAAAACGTAAAAAAATTATTTTTGGAAACCGAGAAGCCAATCTGCAATATCAACGATTCGAATACCTTCATATTGATATTCGTCGTGTCGAGTACGGGCAATTACCATTTTGGGATAAGCATCCCTGATCTGTAATAGAGGGGAGACCTCTCGTTCAAAAGTCTTTTCATCGCTGATATTATCGGAAACTTGGATATAAATCTTCTCATTGCGCTTGATGGCAACAAAATCAATTTCTTTTTTGTAAAAGACTCCAACGTAGACCTCGTAACCTCGTCGCAACAGTTCAATGGCAACAATATTCTCCAAAATTCTGCCATAGTCCATATTTTTTGTGCCGAGTTTCGCATAGCGAAAAGTATGGTCGCTCAAATAATACTTATCATTGCTGGATAGGTATTTCTTTCCTTTAATGTCGTATCTGCGTATTTTATAGAAAGCAAAGGCATTGCACAGGTACTGCAGATAAGAGCTGATGGTCACATGGTTGACCTTTTCCTGTGCGCTGCTAAATGCATTCTTAATACTCCTTGCAGATGTCAAATTGGAGATATTATCCATCAGAAAATCGACTAATCGGTCCATCAACTGCATATTGCGGATTTTGTATTTCCTGCGAATGTCTCTAACAATTAAAGTATCGAAAACATCGGCAATATAGTCATACCTGGCTTCCTGATCTTTATATAGGTAAGAACCAGCCATGCCACCTTCCATCATGTATCTGTCAATCGCAGCATATTTGTCGTTGTGTCCGAAATACTGCATATATTCGCTGAAAGAGAACGGAAATACTTTGATTTCAAATGTTCTTCCGGTAAACAGCGTAGCAAGATCGGAACTCAGCAGGAACGCATTGGAGCCGGTAATGTAAATATCAAACTTCTCCGTGGCGTGCAGACCGTTAATGGCTTTTTCAAAATCCACGCACATCTGTACCTCGTCAATAAGGACGAAATTCTGCTTACCCTTGATATATTGAGTTTTTACATAATCGTACAATGGCCTGTATGCAAGCAAATGGTCATATTCCGGCAGATTAAAATTGATATGGACAATGTTACAGTCCGAAACTTCTGCTTCTACATAATCTTTGAACGCCTCAAGCAGCTTAGATTTGCCGCTGCGACGCACACCGGTAATGACCTTAATATCCGGTGTCCCGATTACGTTGATCAACTTATCTAAATATTGCTTACGCTCAATCAGTTTCATCTTATTTCACCTCACCACTATATTATACCCATTCGGATTACCAAAATCAATATTTTTTTAAAAATGGTAAATAGAAATTGTGATTCGAAATGTGCTGTGAAAATTCCCTCTCTATAAGAAAAAAATGCCCCGGCTCTGCCAAAAGGACAGACGCAAGGATGCGGCGTTTTTTGAACACAGATATCAGCTCCGCGGATCAAAAGCGTAACGAGGCGAAGTGAAAAAGATGACTATGACTTTTTTCGTACACAAAATGTCATAGCATTCTGTTGAAAAATGTTGTAAGATGAAGATAGATAAAAAAGGTTTTACAGAATATGACCAAAATGTTTTGAGACTTTGTGTGGATAACCACATCGACCGTAAAGAAGGGAAACATCTTACACAGGAAAAGTATACGTGAAAACAATGAAACGAGATGAAAGACCGATGGATTTTTTAAGAACTGAAAAGATTCCGCATGAACAAGGAAAAAAGCAAATCGACAAATATTTGCATTTTTAGAAGCGAAAAAAATAGTATAATAGAAAAAAGCGAAAAGGAAGAGCAGGAAGGAGAATATGAGATGAAGGAATGTGTATCGGCACTTTTTGTGGTAGCGCTTTATATTGTTATCCTCGTCGGGTGTGATTTTGGAATCTTGGCAGCAATTTTGACGATCGTTGCATTCTACGGATTATTTGAATTATTGACCAGAGAATCGCCGGACCAGAAAGACGAAAAATCTGAAGAAAATCCAAACTTCAAAATTTCCGGATCCGGCAGCAAAGATACGATGTCTCCCCTGGATCAATCCTGGGATATGCATATCAGCAGCGGCATCTTCGGCTCCGATGATTTTAGTGGATTCAGCGGATTTGGCAAAGGCAAAGACGGAGGGGAACAGAACCACACCGAAAGGAAAAAAATCTTTGAAAATGGTGGTACAAATAGACATCTTTCGACAAATGTGATAAAATTAAAAATGAAGCGTGACCCTTAGAGATAGACCCATGACAATCTACCGAGGGAGTGTGTATCCATGAAGAACACAAATACAAAAATAAAGAAATAAAAAAGAAACCAGAGCCAACCGGACACACAAGCAAGGCATATACATATAAATATGCGGTCAGAATCGAAGGCGCTGGTTTTTGTGCAAAGGAGAAGAAATGCTGTTAAAAATTAATCCGTATGAAATTATTCATCAAATATTTGTTTCAAATTTTGGATTAGAAAAATATGCCTATATAATAAAGCATGTAAATCAGGTCAACGTTGCAGAAAATAGAGAATTTCAAAAGAGGTTCAATGGATTTTATCGTGTTCGAGGAGACGAAGCATGGCAGGAACAATTCTATGGATTTTTTGAGACTGCAAAAGTACAAAACCCCTCTTTTGATGAAATTATAGAAGAGCTGTATCATAGGACTGGGAGAATTGAAGCATCGTTTTCCAGCAAGATGCTCGCAAATATTGATGACAGCAAGCCAATATGGGATAGTTTTGTACTTAACGCGTTAGGTTTCAAAAATCCGCTTCCTTCAATGCCAAAGTTAGAGCAGATGAAAAGAAAAATTGAAATTTACCATAAGATTGACAGATGGTATGTGGACTACTTAAAAACAGAGAATGCACAGGAGTGTATTGCCAAATTTAATGAAATATTGCCGGAATATACATGGATTTCTGATGTGAAGAAGATAGATTGTTTTTTGTGGAATATGAGATAAAGAGGACGACACTGTAGGACTTGCTAAGAATAATTGTCAGGTGGTGAAGAAGATGATATATCAAGAAGGCGAAAACGTATTATTAAACAGTGACGGCTTTATCGAAAAGAATGATTTGAATACATGTATAGCATTATCAGAGGAAGCGTTATATGACTATATGATGGAAGTGAATCATTACATATACAAATTATATGAGCAGGTAAAAGTTTCAAGTAATGACTATATAGGATGTTTTTTTATAAGCTGCAATAATCGAATTCATAAAAATTTTCAGTCATCACTAATTTTAATGTCAAGAGGCTTGGAAGAACCAGCAAGAATATTGATTAGAACAATGCTGGAAACAGTTGTTATTGCACAAGCTATTTTTGATGATCCTAAAAACTATGCTAAGTGGGAAAGCAACCAAAAAGATGAATTAAACAAACTTAATAATACAATTAATAAAAAGAAGGGTCCTGTACAGCCTAAAAGAAAAGTGCATGCTGAAAAATTGCATCCAAACCAAACGAAAACTTATATTTCAGAATGGGCAAGGTTAGCGGATATGGAAAAGGAATATAATACCGCGTATCGATTTCTTTCCGGTAATGTACATTTTTCATATCGTTCATACGAGCAAGATTTTTGCTGTGAAAATGGGAAAATTGTTGCAATAAATGTTGGTCCGCAGATGGAAAATCAGCGAGTTATAATCACTACAATGCTGGATATTATGTTGAGAATGATTCGAATCTTTAGGACATATTTTCAAATTGAAGACACAGAATTTGAAAATATATATTTACAGTTGGAAATGTTTCAAGGAAAGGTTTTAACTGAAAAGAACTTGAATATAAAATCGACAAGCACCAGCAAATATTAGGGAGGAAACTACATGATATATAACAAAATAATAAAACACGAGGTACACTACAATGGCTAATAAACTGGAACTTACATGGTATGGAAAGGACGAGCCTATTCGTATTGAGCCTCGTCTATTGATTGAGAATGCGGAGCTTTCCAACATTGCCGCCGATCCGAACACGCAGAACATGCTTATTCACGGCGATAATCTGTTGGCATTGAGAGCTTTAGAGAACCGGTTTGCGGGTCAGGTGAAATGTATATACATAGATCCACCTTATAATACTGGATCTGCATTTGAACATTATGATGATAATTTAGAACACAGTCAGTGGCTTAATTTGATGCGTCCGAGACTACAAATAATCCATTCTTTGTTGTCTGAAGAGGGAACGCTTTGGATTAGTATTGATGATGATGAAGGACATTATTTAAAAGTGCTCTGTGACGAAATTTTTGGTCGAAATAATTTTGTAAGCACGGTAATTTGGGAAAAGAAGTTCTCCCCACAGAATGACGCAAAATGGCTTTCTGACAGCCACGATTTCATTCTATTATATGCAAAAAATAAGAAATCTTGGAGACCTAATTTGTTGCCAAGAACTGCCGATATGGACAACCGTTATAAAAATCCTGATAATGACCCTCGAGGACCTTGGACTTCAAGTGATTTTACCGCACGAACTTATAGTGCTAACACAGACTATCCTATTATCACGCCAAGTGGGCGGGTTGTTACTCCTACCAAAAGCCGAAGTTGGATTTCATCGCGCGAAGAATTTGAGCGTCTTGTGGCGGACAACAGAATTTGGTTTGGCGTTAAAGGTAATAATGTGCCACGCAAAAAAACTTTTCTTTGTGAAGTGCAAGGAGGCATAGTCCCGATGACGACATGGCGTTTTGAAGAGGTTGGCTCTACGCAAGATGCAAAAAAGGAAGTAAAAGCATTAAATCCAAACGATCCTTTCGTGACACCAAAGCCCGAAAAATTAATCGAGCGAGTGCTTACCCTTGCGACAAAGCAGGGAGATATTGTACTAGATTCATTTCTTGGTTCCGGTACATCTGCTGCCGTTGCACACAAAATGAATAGACACTACATTGGAATTGAAATGGGCAATCATGCATACACCCATTGCAAAGTGCGTCTTGATAAGGTCATTGCTGGAGAAGACCAGGGTGGAATTACAAAATCTGCAAAGTGGGAAAAAGGCGGCGGTTATCGGTTTTTTGAACTGGCACCTACGCTTATAAATCGTGACCCGTTTGATGAATATGTTATTAATGATGAATACGACGCAGACATGCTTGCTGCGGCGGTGGCTCTGCATGAAGGTTTCCGCTATCAGCCGGACAGCAGCTTGTTTTGGAAACAGTCCGTAGGCAGTGAGAATAGCTACCTTTTCGTAACTACACGACACCTTAACAGTACATATCTGGATTCCATCAAGAACACTATGGAGGATGGCGAATACCTTATTATTGCTTGCCGCTCCTTTGATAGCGGTCTGGATAAGGCATGCAGCAATATTACCATTAAGAAAATTCCGCAGATGCTCCTTAGCCGCTGTGAATTCGGTAAGGCTGACTACAACTTGAATATCGTGCACCCGCCGGTATATGACGATGAATGGGATGAGGAGGATTGCGATGAATAATTATTTTCCTCAATACACCACGGATTATATCAGCGGTGTTATGTCCTTACGCAAACCACAGGAGAAATCTCTCAAAATTCTGGAGGGCATCGTAAACAGCGTTACACTCAGCAAGAATATGGATTTGAAAGCTGCTCTCGATGCTGTACACGCTATGTATCCGATCTGCTCCGATTTTGAGCGTGATTTCATGTCGCTGACTTTTGCCCTTGCCACCGGCGTCGGCAAGACCAGACTGATGGGTGCGTTTATTGCCTATTTGTATACTCAGCATGGCATCAAGAACTTTTTTGTCGTTGCGCCAAACACTACCATCTACGATAAGCTGAAAAGGGACTTGAGCGATAATAACAGTGCTAAGTATGTGTTCAAGGGTCTTGGCTGTTTCAGCACACCCCCGCAGATTATTACGGATGATGATTACCGTGATAAGACCATCTCCCTGTTTGAATCCGATATTCGCATCTTTGTATATAATATCGATAAATTCAATAAGGAAGGTGCTAATATGAAAAAAGTGAACGAGGTCATCGGGGATTCGTTCTACCAGTACCTTTCTAATCTGCCGGATCTGGTGCTGATTATGGATGAATCGCACCATTATCGTGCAGAGAAAGGCGCACAGGCGCTTAACGAACTGAATCCACTGCTCGGTCTGGAACTGACTGCCACACCGCTTGTGACCAAAGGTACAAAGCAAGTGCCGTTTAAGAATGTGGTTTTTGAGTATCCGCTGTCCAAGTCTATTGAGGATGGCTATACCCGTACACCGTTTGCGGTTACCCGCTCTGACATTGATTTTTACAATTTTGGTGACGATCAACTTGATAAAATGATGCTTCTTGACGGCATCACCTGCCATGAAAGTACAAAACGTAAACTTGAGGTCTATGCGGCTAATCACAGTAAGCCTATCGTAAAGCCATTTATGCTCGTTGTGTGCAAGGACACCGATCATGCTACGAGGGTGGAGAGTTTTATCAAATCTGATGAATTTCGTAATGGTGCATACCGCGATAAAACTATCATCGTTCATTCTAAGCAGAAAGGCTCTGAGACTGAGGCTAACACTCGTCTGCTCCTTGATGTCGAAAACCCAGAGAATCCGGTGGAAATCGTCATTCATGTCAATATGCTGAAAGAAGGATGGGATGTTAATAATCTCTATACCATCGTACCGCTCCGCACCGCTGCATCCAAAATTCTGCGTGAGCAGATGGTTGGCAGAGGACTGCGGTTACCTTATGGTGAGCGTACCGGGGATAAAGATGTGGATGCGGTCATGTTGACTGCCCACGATAAATTCAACGATATTTTGGCTGAAGCGCAGAAAGGTGATTCTATCTTCAAAGCTGGGAATGTCATCAAAGTTGAAGAAATCGTGCCGGAGCAGACCACTTACACACAGTTGACCATTGATCCTCCTACAGATACTACCCTCGATAAAGCCTATAAGTATACGCAGTTGCCGAAAACAGACACCACGGACGCTCTGCTGAAAAAGGCGGCTGAAATCATCAGCACCGAGGTCTCACACCATATCCAGCATACACCGAGTCACACTGTTACCCCAGTGCAGGCACAGCAGATTGTGGAGACGGTCAAGCAGAAAGTTTCTGAAGATAGGGACTTGGGCGATGTGTTCAAGGAAAATGAAAATCCTCTGTCTGCGTGGATGCTCTACCAAACGGAAGAAACGCATCGTGCCGCTGCCAGCAAGTTTATTCCAATCCCTCGTATCAAAGTCACTGATGCAGGCGTCGAGGAATATGTGTTCTTGGATTTTGATCTTGATATAGATGAATTCACCCATGTGCCTATCGAGAACGAACTACTCGTGCAGAACTTGGAGGATATTCAGGATAGACAGCGCGTCAAAGGGGAGAACATTGACTTTGAGGGATATAATCCGAAAAAAATCATTCTGGAGCAACTTCGGCAAAAGCCGGAAATTGACTATGAGAAATGCTCTGCGTTGCTGTTCAAGTTAATTGCACAAGTCTGCGACCACTATGCAGATTGCTATGGCACTAATGGCATGCAGAATATCGTCATGATGTACAAGCGTGATATTGGCAACAAAATCTACAAGCAGATGCTGCAGCACTTCTACTGCGAGAACGGATTCCTACAGGAAGAAGTGATTGGTACTAGAGACTACAATTTGGAACAGCACTACAACTATGCAGAATGTGTCGACCTTTTTTCTGTTTATACGGAAAAGATTCAGTCTGTACTTTTCGAGGGCATCAAAAAAGGCGTATTTGACAGAGCAAAGTTTGACAGTCAACCGGAGCTGCTTCTTGCACGGGCATTGGAATATGATACCGATGTGCAGAATTGGCTTCGTCCGGCGCCGCAGGAATTTAATATTACTTACAATCACGGACACAGCTATGAGCCGGACTTTGTTGTAGAGACCAAGGGTAAGATATATCTCGTTGAAGTCAAAGGCGAAGATAAAATTAACGATCCTGATGTCATAGCTAAGAAAAAGCGTGCAATTCAGTATTGTGAAGTTGCTACTCGCTGGGGCAAGGCAAACGGATACAAAGAATGGATATATCTTTTTATTCCGTCCAAGCAGATTATGTCAAACTCTTCGTTTGTGCAGCTGGCAGAAAGGTTTCAAGAAATATAAAGAGAGGTAATATTTTGAGCACACAAAAAAGAAAAATAAGTTATTGGGCTATTGACTTCTTGTCAGGGGACAAACATTCCTTTGATCCAGAGATTTTTAAACGCTTTATGACATATATAAATACTTTAGATCAGCAGTCTCGCCTTCAGAGAGAAGAAAAGCAACACAAGGCAATAGCCTTAGAAAATGTACATGAAAAAAAGAAACAAAGCCTTCACTTATATGAAGTTACATTTAAATCCTGTAAGTATAATCATTCTCCCGACTATATGTCGAGTGTAGATGGAACAGAGAGGCCGACACAGAAACTCCTTTATGAAGGTGATAAGGAACTCACACATATATGTTTTCGTATTGACAATAACGAGGTGTATACAATTTTTGAAGAAAGACGAAATGGAGTATCTATGAGAGCTATGATGACATACCTCAATAGGTATTTAAAAAAATTTATTGAGAATGAAAGTATGAAAAATGACTTTTATCTTTCGTCAAGTATAATTCCACCAGATGATTTCATTACAGCACTTGGTAAAACAAGGAGAATTTCTGAAACGGAACTTTTTGTAGAAAGAAAAATTTTAGGAACAGAATATCTTAACCTTATGGATGATGACATAAACTCGCGGAATGATTTAACTATTATTGTGAAAGCAAAGCCACGTAAATCATTAGCAAGGAGGATAATTGAAGAATCCTTTACAAAGCTTACAACGGGAGGAACAGAAGTAAGTCGCATTCGCGTGAGAGCTAAAGATGAGAATAGCATGAATGTTGTTATAGATTCACTAAATGGGAAAAAAGTGGATGAGATAAATGTGGAACTGCAGGAAAATGGTATTGTTGACTCAAATTCTCTGTTTTCTAAAATGGAGGATATTATAGGAGAATAAGTATGAAGAAACGAAGTGTAGGCCTAAGCGATATTATTTATGCAGAGTGGCTTCGACCTATCAGGGATTATTATCTTGCAATTCGAAAGAATGAAGCTATGTTTGAAATTGTAATCCCCGTTGTAATTTC
>ERZ779861.2688-NODE-2688-length-16333-cov-13.057255_pt1 | contig 16333 bp, 20 predicted proteins | sample MGYA00511558_ERZ779861 | MGnify/ENA primary metagenome ERZ779861 (study PRJEB29588, sample SAMEA2163432) | human gut metagenome | biome: human gut; feature: human-associated habitat; material: faeces | place: Denmark | collected 2008/2010 ... | reverse complement strand
CGGATAGACCCCCCTTATTGAGAATGGTTCCCATTAAGCCGCGACACGCCGTGCAAGTTTGACGTGTTGCGTGTCGTGTGCTAGCGAAAAATTGAACGGGTAAAAACGTGCCGTGTCGGCGTGTCGTGTTTTGTTGTGTGCTATATTTGAGATATCAACAAAAACATTAGAGAATAGGAAAAAATAAAATGTAGTTGTGTTTATTGATGTATTAAGCGCAATGGGTGCAATAAAAGCGTGTATACCGCATTGTTTAAGTGAGTGTGATGAAGCCCGGTAGGTTGATGGCCTACCGGGTTTTTGGTGTTTCGGTGTGTCGTGTTTTGCGGGTGTTAGTATTGATGTTGTCAGAAAAAACAACACTGGTTTGATTGGAGTGTTTATTATGGAGTGGAAATATTTTACTGTTGTTGATACGTACACGGGTTTAGACCGTCGTTTTCGGTGGCGTGAGGCGGTTTGTGATTACTGTGGGGTTGATTATCAATTTCAATTGTATGATGGAATGTGTGGCCGCTGGACTTCGATGAGGGACTTTGTTGACTTGGACGATGGTTTTGAGTATTATCGTAATTTTGATTTTAAGGAATATTATAGGACTTATGTTGAAAGGTGGGTGTGATTAAAATGTTTAGGTGTAGTTTTATGAATTATTATTGTGTTCGTCGTTTGCTTGAGATGGGTTATAGTTATTATAATTTTGTGGAATGTTATGTTGATTTTGATGGAATAGTGCACATGTTTCCAATTGGTTGCAAGTGGGATAATATGGTGTCTTTTGGTGATAATGTAAGTATGGTGTTTCTCGGTTATAGTAGGAGACATTGCTTTAATGCGGTTGAATTTGTGGAATGATACGGGGGTGTAGTATGGTGTTGTTTGGCCTATTAGCTCAGTGGTTAGAGCGACATCCTTATAAGATGTGCGGGCCGGGTTCAATTCCCGGATAGGCCACGGTTATTGAGAATCGTTATCGTTATTGTTAGCGTGATATACTAGGTCATGACATGCCGTTTGGCATGTTGTGGCCTTTTTTTTTTCGTTTGAGGTGTATGCATATGGATATGAGTTCTATCGCTACCCTTGTGGGTAGTGTTGGTTTCCCGATTGTCGCGTGTTGCGCTATGGCGTGGTTTATTGCCACGACGTTCCGTGATTTTAATAATTTGATGACGAAGAACAATGTTTTGACTGAAGAACTTATTACCTTGCTTAAGGATGATAAAGGGGGTGATAATGTTGATGAAACGAATATGGCATAGTATATTAGCGTGCGTATGCGTGTTGTCGTTGGTTTTTGTGCCGTCTGCATACGCGGATATGCGTGGTTTTGACGTGAGCAATTGGCAGTGTGATATCGATACGTATGCGCTCGACGCTGATTTTGTTGTGGCCGGCGCGACTTGGGGTGTTGGCGGTTTTAATAATGTCTGTCTGGTCAATGGCGTTAATCAGGCCGCTAATTATCAGCTCGGTCGTGCAGTGGACAGCGGTAAAAGTATCGGCGTGTATCATTATGCAATGGGTAATGACGCGGTTGCTGAAGCTGATTTTTTTGTGGACAATGTCGCCGGATATGTCGGGCGTGCCGTGCTTGCATTAGACTGGGAGGCCGACGATAACCCGCAGTTCGGTAACGGCACGTGGGTCGAGACTTGGGTGCGGCGCGTGTATGACCGAACGAAAGTGTGGCCTATCGTTTATACGGGGGCGTATTCATTGGGTCAGCTCACGCCGTATGTACGTGAGCATTGCGGTGTTTGGGTAGCACAATATGCGTCTAACGCGCCGACTGGTTATCAGACGGTGCCGTGGCTGTATGGCGCGTATGGCGAGGCCATGCGACAATATACATCTAACGGTTACGTGTCGGGTTATGGCCCTCTTGATTTGAATTATTTCAGGGGGGAACGTTGGCAATGGGACGCCTATGCGCGTGGCGAGCGTGATAACGGTGTTTCGGCACCGGCACCGGAACCGGCACCGGAACCGGTGCCGGACGCTGGTTGCGCGTCCACGTGTGTGACGGTCGGGCCGGGTGACACGTTGGCCGGTATTGCCGCGCGTACTGGTTTGTGGCCGTGGTCTGATTGGTCGGGGTATGCGTCCGGTAATCCCAATGTGATATATCCCGGTGAAACCGTTTGCTATGGCGGTGGCACTGTTGCGCAGTCAAGCACGAATACGGTACGCACGTATACGGTGCAACCGGGTGATAGTTTGTGGTCTGTTTTCGGCGTTGATTGGTCACGTGTCGCGTCGGTTAACGGTCTATCTAACCCGAGTTTGATTTATCCGGGTCAGATTTTGCGTTATTGATAATCATTGTTAATACTCGGCGTGTCGCGTTTTGCACACGCCGATTTTTATGCTATAAATATATGTGTTAGCAAAAATGTTAACAGAAAAACAGATGAAAAGGATAATAATATGCGTAAGATTCGTAAAGTAATCGCTGATAGCGATATCAGCTACTATGACCGAAACGGCGAGATGCAAACGTTCCACACCATCGGAAACATTCGCACCGTTGAAAAAGCAGTTAAAGCGCTTATGGACGTGGGTATTGTCAACGTTCTGATTGATGATATCACCGTGCACAAGACAACGTATGCTATGGACGTTGACACGTTCATCACGAATGCCGAACGCATCGTAACCGATACCGATACTGATACCGATACTGATACCGATAACGACAACGATAACGAATCTGAATTCTGATTTTGGAAGGAAACATCATGCCTAAGGACAACGAACAGATGAATGAAACCGCTCAGACCAATGTTGACAATTATCGTCACATTTGTACGATAGACAACAGCACTTTTGAGGGCAAACGTGCCATCGTCAACGCGCGTAACAGTGCGTTGTCGCTGAACGGTATCGGTGATACGCCGATAGCGGTCATTGGCGCGTACACCGTGCCGGGCGTGCGTTCTCAGAATGGGCAGGAATGCGTAAACGTCTATCTTTTTGCAAAGGACGGCAAAACGTATTTCAGTCAGTCGCGGGGCATTTATCGTAGCGTGTTGGATATTTATGACATGTTCCCTGATTTTAACGCGCCGGACGGTATTCTTGTGAGCGTGAAAGAGACTCCGCTTGGTGGTGGCAAGTCGACTAAATCGCTTGAAATCAAGTAGTTTGAAATGAGAAAAAAGCGCCATAAAATAATATGGCGCTTTTTTTTATGAGGTGGTGAAATCATGTCTAGAGCGCATAAACAGGCAGACGTTTTAACCGCGAAACGCAAGCGCGTAACCCGCGCGATAAACAGTCTGAAAAAAAGCATCACGGACACCATGCCCGAGAGCGAGGCGAACGCGCGACGGGATTATATCCGGCGGCTTGAATCGCAGTTGAAAAAAACATATGTCGGGCGCGTGAAGAATCGCGCCATGCGTGAGGGATTGTATCAGCGCGCTAATGAAGTCGCGGATACGCTTGTGCGACAGGTGGCCGAGGTACGCGGCGGCAAGGGCCGTGCAATGGAACGTAGACGGTCGTTTAACATTTTTCGTACAGAGATGAGATTGGCGTCCAAGGGACAGCCGAGCGCGTTGGGTGAGCTTGGCCGGGAAAAAGTCAAGATTTTTTGGCGATACACACAAAACATATGGCAAAAACCTAATATACCGCCTGATAAACGATTGGAGGCCGTTATGAAGGCATATGACGCGGGCTCGCTGAGTGAGCTTTTTAACACCATTATGACGCGAAACGAAAAAGTGTTGCAATACGCCAAAAACATGAAAGCGCACACGGGCGATTTGGAAGATTATACGGATACCGACGGCGGTAGTCCGATATGGTTGGTAGCGGTTTCCCCTGACGTGGTACGATGAAAGCATGTAAGGATTACAGGTTAGCGGCGATATTTGACACCGAAACTACGAATATCGGTGAGGGTGCCGAAACGCGCGCGTATCCGATATTGTATATTTTCAATGATATGCGGGCTACCCCGTTGGAATCGTATACGCCCGATACGGACGATGTACGTTTTTACCGGCGCACGTCCGAAGCGCTGGCATACATTGATGATTTGATTACGTATGGGCGTGCTCATGGTTATGTGCCGATAATCGCGGCATATAATCTCATGTTTGATATGCAAACGCTTATGCTGGAATTGGCGCAATCGTATACGATTGAGGTCAATGCGCAGACCGCCACCAGCGTATACACGCTCGATTTGTGCGTTGATGGTAATGTGGTGTGCCGTTTTTGGGATACGTTTTACCTTGAAATGGGCGGATTGCGTGCAATGGGTGAGACGTGCGGTCTGCCTAAGGCGGTGGGCGATTGGGATTACTCGCTGGCGCGTACGTCTGAAACGCCGTTGACTGCGGAGGAATTGTTTTACGCGCGGCGTGATGTACAGGTGATACCGCAGTATCTGCAATGGCTATTGCGCGCAAACCATTGGCTTACGCCTGACATGTTGGGGTGCCGCGTGCTGACAAAAACGTCATTGGTGCGGCAGATGGCGCGCCGTGAGATTGGCGGGCGGCGCATCACGTTGCAGGGCGGAAAGAAAATCACGCTACAACGCGCGTTTGAAACGACGTGCAATCAAGAGTTTCCGAAAAACTATGAGTCCTATGCGTTGCGTAAAGCATGTTTTCGTGGCGGTTTGACTTTTACGAGCGCTAAAACCGCTAGCGTTGTCGTTGATAACGTGGCGTCTCTTGACGTTACGTCAATGCATCACGCGTTCATTAACGGGCGGCGTTTGCCGGTTAAATTCGCGGTTGCCCCGCCGGAAATTTTGCAAATCGCGTGCAAGCGTGTCGTTGACACGCCGCTTGAAGCTGTATTGCATAATTATAGTGACCCGTTTCGTACGGGGTTACATGTTGCGATAGGTTTTACAAACCTTAGATTACGGGAAAACACATGTTTTGCCGATTGGGGTATTGCAATCTGCCCACGTTCCAAGTTCGTGAAAACGTTGCAAGCGGACACCGATTACAGCAACAACGAACGCGCGAAAACACAGGAAAACAGTATCAGGGCGCACGGCTACGTTGATAGTGCCGTTAATCCGACGTTTGCTTTTGGAAAATTGTATCGGGCGGACGAATGTATCTTACACGTTAATGAGATTGAGTTGTGGAACGTGTCGCAGGTGTACGAGTTTGACGAAATGCATGTGTTGTACGGTGAAGCCACCACTAAAACGATTGTACCGCCCGATTACGTGACCCTACAATCTAACATGTTGTTCGCGCGTAAAACCGACGTTAAAAACCTGATTAAACACTACACCGAGGGTGTGCCGTATGCGGGTGATATACCCGAGTCGATACCCGAGGGAATCGCACGTGACGCTAGGGCGGGCACGTTGAGCATGAAATTTCTGCAATCCTATTACGGTAGCACCGTTAAGGGACAATTCAACGGAATCTATGGCACTCAGGCGCAAGACGTCATGAAGGCCGATTACCGCGTGACTGAAACCGGTGAACTGGAGATAGATAAGGCTGCGGTCTGTACGCCCGAGAATTTTGTGAAAAAGCGTCCGAAGACGCCGCGCGTGCTGTACACGTATGGTATGAGAATTGTAGCCGGTTCGCGTATGCATCTGGTAATAGCCATGATGCTGATACATCGGCGTTTCAGAAATCGCGTCACCGTCACGGGCGGCGATACCGACAGTCTGAAAATCAGTTGCGCCAATGACGTGACCGATACGGAACTGTTGGATGCGCTCGAACCATTGCACACAGCGATAGAAAACGCAATCAATCTTACTATGAGACGTGTCCGAAACACCGCGTCCGACATGGCGTCAACGCTTGACCATATCGGCAAGTTTGAAGTTGAGGATTGTGGCGGCACCACTCGTTACGCCGAACACGTGGAACTGTGGAACAAGGCGCGTGTCAGTCTGGATATGTCCGGACGCGTGCATGTCACTTGCGCGGGCTTGCCACGGCCCGAGGGCGTGTACACCATTGAAGACTGTATCGAGGATATTATGCGTATGGGTCACGGTTTCGCGGAAACGGTACGTTTGGCGCTTGGTTATGATGTGTTGGTTGATTATGAGATTTGCCATACGTTGCAACGCAACCGTCCGCATGTGTGGGATAGGTACGTCGGCGCCGTCACCGATTATCGGGGTGCGACATGCCGTGTTGACGTGCCCGAGGCGATTGCGTTGTATCCGTCCGGCAGATGGCTGGGCGAATCGGATAAACAGGCCAACGGCGAGAATCTGACATACTTACGAACCATATATAATAGAAATGTGGAAACGACACCGCGCGAGCTTATTGTGCGGGACGGCAGACCTATGATTGTGAGTATTGATGGCGAAATATTATTATGACCGGCTTAAGACGTTGATATTGCCGCGTAACGCAGATGTGACCATGATTATCGGCGCGCGTGGTTTAGGCAAAACATACGGTGTACGAAAATACATGATAGAAGACTATTTGAAAAACGGCTATTGTTTCGTGGAAGTGACACGTTTCCGTGAGGAAAACAACGATGTCGCGGCGAACTATTTCAGTCGTATCGTACAAGATAATATTTTCCCTGATTATGATTTTCGGACTACCAATAAAATAGCGGAAATTCGCAAAAAGAAAACCGGTAAAAAAGAAAATCAGTGGAAAACACTCGGGTATTTTATACCTTTGTCGTTACAACAGCAGAAGAAAAAAAGCACTTATGTTAATGTGCGAAACATTTGCATGGATGAAATTATCATAGATAACGATGACAGATATCACACGTACTTGAAAAACGAATTTGAACAATTGGCGAAACTTGTGGATACCGTCACACGAGAGCGCGCAGATGATACGGGATTACGCAAACCGAGAGTGTTTCTGCTGGGTAACGCTTGCGACGCTTTTAATCCCTACTTTCGGCATTATGACGTTCCGTTGGAACCTGAATACGGTTTGCAATGGCTGGGCGGGAAAACATGCTTGTTCGACTATGTGCGAGACGATGAATACGCCGAACAAAAAACAAGGAACACGGTAGCGGGGCGTATGCTGAAAAACAACGATGCCGTCACTTCTAAAAACAAATTCGCGCGGCATAATACTGATTTTATCGAAAAACCACACGGACATGCAAAACTTACGTATGTTTTTCGATGGTTGCAAAACGAATACGGCGTGTGTGTTGATTTGCGTTGCGGCTATGTTTTCGTGTCCTCAAAATATGATAGCGGCGCGCATGTACCGTATTTTGCAATAACCCGGGCGGACAACAAACTTAACTATCTTACCGCGAACATGGCTAAAGATTTGATACGGAATCTTACATCATATTATGCGCTGGGGTATCTGCGCTATGATACGGTGGAAACGCAACACGCCGTAAGTGAAATGTTAAGGAATTTTGGTGTAAAATAACATACGGCATACAAGAGATACCGCAGTGAGACCGCTAAAACATTGTCATTGACTTCCACGGTTGACTCCGCCAATGATATGGCCGTAAGGGATAAGCGCGCCGGTTGTTGCTGTGAGTCATGTCGCAAGTATGCTATTCTTAAGTCGTATCGGCCCGTATTACGCCGATACGACTTTTTTCATATATGAAAGGAAAAACAAATGGATGACGAAACCACCGAGGAGAGGGACACCGCCGAACGTGATGACCTCACCTCCGACGAAGCGCACCGTGAAGGCGAGTTCGATGATTTGCGCGACATGCTGTCACGGTTACTTGATAAGGTTGACGCAATGAATGAACGAATCGACGGTATCTACGACAATTTCACAGATTCTGTGGCGCAGATGGTCGAAAACGGTGCGACCGTCAAGGAAAACGACGATGACGTGGCTGAAGCAATCGCACAGGCGGCGGCTGAAGACTTGGAAAACCTCGATTACGCACTGTAACGGATAGGAGTAAAATATTATGGCTGTAGATAACGCGACGATTTTGGATAAAGTCCGTACCAAGGGCACCGACGATTATCAGCAACGCATACCGAGCGCGACGCAAACCGGCGTGGCGAACACCATGCGTTATCTGTTCGACCCCATGAACCGTCAATATTTGAATGACTGTGTTTGGAACATGGTGAACCGTATCGGACTCACCGTGATGGCCCAGAACGCGCCGTTTGAGAACCCGCTGGCGATTTTCAAAAAAGAAAACCTCTACTGGGGTTCGACCGTGCAGGAAATCGCCGTAAAATGGATTAAGGCGCACGGGTACAAGGATGACGCCGAAGAGCTTCTGAAGATGCACCGCCCCGAGGCCGCCGTGTGGTTCTACGAGAATAACCGTCGTGACCAGTACCCCATCTCATGGACTGAAGATGAGTTGCGGCAGGCGTTCGTTGATGATTTCGGGCTGAATCGTTTCATTGCGCAGATTATGGAGACCCCGCGTAATTGCGATAATTACGATGAGATGAACATCATGCTTGCGCTGATTCGTCATTACGAACAGAATCTTGGTTTTTACAAGGTGCATCTTGACGCGGCGCCGAGCGACGAAACGACCGCCAAGACGTTGCTCAAGGCGTTGCGTTCGACCGCCGGGCGCATGCAGTTCCCAAGCACCCAGTACAATGCGTTGAACGTGACCGATATTCCGGCGTACGCTAATCCCCAGCAAATGGTGTTGTTGATTGAGCCGGAATATCTTGCGTCGATTGACGTTGACGCTTTGTCCGCCGTGTTCCAGCTGGACAAAGCTGAAGTGCCGTATCGTATCGTGCAGGTTCCGAGTCTCGGCATCCCCGGCGCGGTCGCGTTGCTTGTTTCGACTGACTGGTATCAGGTACGTGACACCATGTATGGCACTACCCAATTCTATAACCCGCAGACACTTGGCAACACTCTGTATCTTAACCATTGGGGAATCTACGGCGTGTCGCCTTTCACCCCGTGCGCGCTGTTCACGACCGACGCGGGCACCCGCATCACGGTCGTGACGCAGACCGTGACCGACTTCACGCTGACCCCGACCACGGGTAACGTGTCGGCGGGCGATGTGGTACAGCTCACGCCGAAGCTCACCGCCACCGTCGAACCCACCGGCACCGCTATTGAGGTTGCGCCGAACTCCGCAACCTACGAGGTGTCCGCCGGGCACGCCAAGCAGGCCGGGGCGTTTGCGCTTGATGTCAACACGTTCGTTGATGACCAAGCCCGCTTGCATGTCCAGCGCGGCGGTCTCACGGCGGGCGACGTTATCACCGTGACCGGCACCGCGACTTACGTCAACCCGAACGGGGAGACCACTGAGCATAAGGCCGAGTGCACTTTCACCGTCAAGTAGTCTTCATGTTAAAATGGGTGGTGTTTCACGTGAAACACCACCCATTTTCGTATAAAGAAAGATATGATATGGACTTTCCGCATCTGCAAAATGCTACGACGTTTCCCGATACGGATACGCGCGTGTATGAACAGTACCGTAATGTTTTCGATTACAATGTTTGGACGCCAAACACAGTAATAAAGTTGTGCCGTGTTAATTGGTACAACGATTACCACGATGTCGTGAAATTCCAAGATGATACCGCAAGAGATGCATGGTTCGATACGCTTGACGGTTTCGCCGTCCAGCTCATGACTAACATGTATATCGCGCGCGCCGATACGGACGGCATAAAATTGCCCGTACCGTATATGACGGCGCAACGGTATAATTACGTTGTCGTTGATTTTTCGCATGATATTGTCAATACGCCGTATCAGAAAACCGACGTGCAGACACGCTATCACTTTTTCATCACCTCGGTACGTGCAGAAGCGCCGAACACGACAACATGCACGCTTGTGCGTGATGTATGGACGGACTATATCAACAGCACCACAATTAACGGTTTGTTGCTGTCGCGCGGTCACGCGCCGTTGACGGAAACGACACCGCAAAAACTGTTGAGTAACCCACGGGCCAACTGTCGTGATTTTACGTTGCCCGACGTTGATTATGGCAACGCGGCGACGAACATTAGAAAAAGCACGCCGATTAACTTGCAAAACGGGGCAAGATACATATGTTTGGCCGCAACTTTTTCCCCGCAACAATTGCAATCAATGAGCAATGTTCGCGGTACAGCCGTTACGGATACCAGCCCGTCATATACCAATGCCGATGAAACAGTCAATGGTTTTGTATGGGGTGCCGGAAACATAAACACATCAAACGTAACCGGCGCGGGTACGTCATATAATTCCATTGATAACCTCACCGCAAGCAACGTGTACATGTACGCTCTGGAATCATCCAAAGTATCGGGTGATTATTTTGATACGATGTTTGCGTATTATCCGCACATCATGTCACAAATCGTATCTGTTTTCGTTACCACGGCAAGCATGATGCACTTCGGAACCAGCACTACGGTTAATGATGTGGCATGGCATACGGTCAGCGGTGCGCGCGCAAAACTAGCGGACATTAATCTGACAATAAATGACTTCGGCTATTCACCTGAGTACGCCAAAATAACACGACTGTACCTTGCGCCCTACGCGCACTTGGAAATATCCGACAATATCGGCAATAAAACCCGGGTGGAAATAGCTGATTGCGGCCATCTCTCGGCGCAAGCCGTCACGTCATTAAGCTACCCGATATTACGACAACTCGCATGGCTTGACGGCGTAGGGGGTGACGGCGGCACGCCCGTAACCATCAACGCCATCAACGGTGCTAGCATTACCGCCGATGTGCCGAACGCGGACGTGCTCAAAACGCTGATATCCCACGATATCCCGACGTATGCGTTGCAACGCCGCGCAATTGACGCGCAACGCGCCACCACTTACAATGTCGCCGTGAGTCAGGCACGGCAAAACGCCATGCTGACGTATGAAAACGGCGCGCGCTCGGCTAATGTCAGTCAGGCAAACACGTATCGTAGCAGTGCGGCGGCGGTGTCGAACACCGCACGCGCGAATCAACGCGACATAGCAATAAAAAACGAGTCCAATACTGTGCGGTTGGATAATCTCACATACTCGAACACACGCCAAACCGCTGACTTGAGCACTAGCACGGTCAAAATCAACCGTGATGTAAGTGATGATAATACCCTACAGAATAAAGCTTTTGTGGAGGGCACCCAAACTCAGGCAATAACAAGCGTGGCAAGCGCGATAGGCACAATGGCGGGGGCCGCGCTGGTAATCGGCACCGGCGGCGCGGCCTCGCCAGTGGTGGCCGGCGCAATGGCAATCGGCGGCGCGGCGCTTCAGGGCTACAACACCGGTATTGCAATCACTAACAGTCAGGAACTCAACGCGACATCCAATTATGTTGCAAATGATAAAGCGAAAGCCGCAATACAAGCCAACACCGAGCAAACACAACATGCCATAACACAGGCCACCGCCGTGACCAGTCGCGCGAACACGCAGACCGACCGCGTTACCGAGTACAACACAAGCGCGGCTACCGACATGACCGCCACAAGCACGGGCACGGCCAATACGAACGCGGGCGCGTCACGTGGTGTGACGGTCGGCAACGCCAAACAAATCATGACGAACGCGCGCGACAACACGAACGCGTCATGGCGCGACATGCTCAACCATCCCGCGCAACCGGTCGGCGCGTATGGCGGTGACAATTTCAGACAGGCTACGAGCCTTGACACCATGACGGTAAAAATCGTGACCGAGGACAACGGCGCGATAGCGGCGGCGGGCGACTACATGCTACGCTACGGGATAGCAAGCAACAAACTCTACAATAAACCGACGCTGACAACGTGCAAGCATTACACGTATTGGCAGACCGCCGACATATGGACGATATGCCCATTGGCGCAAAACGACCAATTGCAGACAATAAGGGATATTTTCAATACCGGTGTTACAATATGGAACAGGCCCGAGGAAGTCGGCGGCGACTTCGTACACGACAATCTATAAGGTGGGAAAATTGGGACGCAAACGAACGCATAAAAGGCCGTTGACCCGCGCGCAACTGGGCGAACAGGGCGCGCCGGTATGGCAACAGTCCGAGACGCTCAACTCGCAAGCGTATTCGATGGCGTATTCTCAAATGTTGAATATCGCGTTATCACGGTTCAAGTGGTTGAATCTGCCGAAAACGTGTGACGCATGGTTTCTTGAATACAATCTATTGTATTTTGGTTACGCGACAATCGCGTTTCCGCATAGTAAGCCGGGCGTGTTTTTCAGCACGCAAGCGGTGACAACATCAAATTTCAACGTGTATTATAAACCGAAGAAATGGGATAGCTACGGCATCAACGGTTGGCGTTTCCCGGTCAACAACTCAAATGGTGTTTTCATCTACGCCAACCGTTCCCGTACGCCGCTCATCCCAACCATCGAGTTTTTCGCGCATGAGATTGAAGATTTGTACATGACGCGGCGACAGAATCGTTTCAACCAGAAAACACCGTTTATCCTTGAAGTTCCAGCCGGACAGCAAACGGCGGGCATCAACGTCATTAAGCAAATCAGCGGCGGTGAAATGGCAATCATGGCGACACCCGGTTTCACCGAGTCCATGAAGGCCAACGTGCTGAAAACCAACGTGGAATATATCGGCATGGAATTACAGAACGACATACAAAACACGTGGAACGCGTTCTACCAAGCGCTGGGTATCAAAAACCTACCCTTGAAAATGGAACGGCAGACCGCCGATGAAATACAGGATTACGGCGAACCGACCGATTTACGCGCGCTCAGCGAACTGGAGGAACGCCGCGCCGCTTGCGATATACTCAACACCCGGTTTGAAAAATACCTCAAGGAACCGATACAAGTCGTGTGGAACGAAGACAACATCTCACGCAATTATGATTATTTGAACAACCTTGAAAGATTGGCCGGTGATGATAATGCAGAATGACATAGACAGCTACCAGCCGTGCGAATCACACGATGAATTTCATGGCGTGATGACGTACACGTTTGGCGAACTACTCGACGTGCCGGGCGGCGTTGACTGGGATAATACTGCATGGTCATGGCGGGACGTTGCCTATGATGACACGCAATACACGCGTTGTTGCCGCAAAATCGAAAACCGTTTCTACGACCGGGAACTAGGCGTCATGCCACCGTCAAGATGGCGACGGCACTTTATGCGACTCATACGGGAAATAATGCCGACATTGCGCCCGCTTTATGCGCTTATAGACAATAATCCCGATATAATTCTCAGCGATAGTGACACATGGCATAAAATGCGCACCGTGTTTTCCGATTTTCCCGCGACACAGCTCACCGAAAACCAAGACTACGCAAGCAACGCGACTGACAATCAATACGAGACAATCGCTAACGGCAATTTCATGGATAAAGTCAATCGCATAAGAAACGGTGAATATGTCGATATTGACGTGTTGTTACTTGACCATCTAGAATCATGTTTTAGTCCGTTATGGACTATCAACATAAACAATTACTAGTGAGGTGCTTTCATGGACGCCAATACATTAGCCCGAGTCGAAAAGGAATATTCCAAACTTAGCGAAAACATCAACAAACTAGGTGATTATCTATTGAAACAAATGGACAAAAAGAAAACACTGCCAACTGATAATCACTATGAATTGTTGATAAAACAATACGCCATCATGCTACAATACGCCTACGTTTTGGCGCAAAGAATCAACCTCGCAAGGAAGGAAAAATAATGTTTCCATATCTACCGTTTTACTCGGTATGGCCCTACACACCCGCCATACCCGCGTTCTACTGGAACGCCAAAAGCCAAGAGGAAATAATAAAGCATATTGCGTGTGAAATCGACCACATAACGGCATATCTTGATGAAATCGTAGCCGACATAAACAAAACATTGAACGACTACGATACAAGAATAAAAAACATTGAAGCACACCTAAACGAGTATGCAATCGCCATAGCGCAAATACAAGAACAAATCGAACACATAGGAGACACACAACTGATATGGAACGTCACAAAAGGCGAGTACACTGACAGTAAAACAGCACTACGAGACCTATACCGCGAACTAGCGGTATACGGCGCGCGTGTCACTCAAATAGCTGATATCAACACCGGCAAACTATCCGAGCACCGTACCGACGAAACACCGGCAATCGGCAATCTTACTATATTCAATGACACCGCCCCACGTGTCACTAATCCAACCACCGGCGATAAATACCCGCCACTTTCATAAAAGAGGAGTGTCATGATTAACACCACGAATTACGCACTGGAAAAATATGAGGCGGGAAACTCCGCAAATCTACTTGACCAATACAATTCGTCAATGGATAAAATCGATGAAGCCATAAAAAGCGTCAGCGATAAAGCGGACTTAGCGCTAAACAACAAAGTGCTACCGGACGGCCTAGCCGCATTCATAAACGCACTAGGTCTAACCGGGTCTAACGCGCAAACACTCGGAACCACTCTCAACCACATATTAAACCGCACCGGCACGGAAACTTTCACCGTTACCGACCTCAGCAAACTCAAAAAAACAGCAGAGGGCTACCCAATTCTACCGACCAAGTAAGGGCATACCATCATGGCAACAGAAACACCGTTCTATCATCTGCCACTATACGAAACAGGAGACCTAGCCGACCTACGCGACGGATACAACGCCGCAATGCGTACCCTAGACCGCGTAATACATCAATTAAAGGTGCAAGAGGAAATAAATCACCCGACGAACCTCAGGAAGGACAACTAACATGACCGACTACACAACAAACTTCAATCTCGAAAAATATCAAACCGGCGACGCGGCAAACCTCAATGACCAATACAATGCGTCAATGGATATTATTGATGATAATCTCTATAAAATCAACACTAACGCAAACACTGCTGGCGGTAAGGCCACGCAAGCGTTAGAAACCGCACAAAACAATAACAAAAATCTCACAGCATTAGGCGTAACCAGCACCGAAACCGCGACACAACTCAAAACCAAAATAGACAACACAGCGGAAACAGCACAAAACAACAAATCAAATCTAAACGCGCTAGGCGTAAACAACGTTACAGATGCAACCAACCTCAAAAATAAAATAAACAAAAACACTCAAGACATTAGCAAAAACACTCAAGACATTAGCAAAAACACTCAAGACATTAGCAAAAACACTCAAGACATTAGCGTAATCAACACCACCATAAGCAACTACCAATATAATAACGGATATATGGTAACGTTCGGTGACTCTTACGCAGACTCAACCACAGCGCAAAACACATGGCCGTATTGGTTACACCAATACATCCCAACACTGACACTCAAAAACTACGCAGTCAGCGGTGCCGGTTTCAATGTGGATACGCGAACATTTATAAATCAAATAAACAACGCAAACACAGACAGCACACTAGACAAAAGCAAAGTCAAACTAGCCGTATTAGCCGGTGGGCGAAACGACATACTGAACTACAATAACGCTAAGACAAAAATACAGGAATGCGTAAACCTAATGATAACAATATTCCCAAACGCACAAATACTAATCGTGCCAATGCTCTACGATGATGGATATGTACCCGCTGAATCCCGAGAAAAACTAGCCGGACTCACACGCGGCGCGGAACTGATAACAAATCACACACCGAACGCTGAAACACTCAAATTCGCCTACATATGGCTAAAAGGTGAAACGGATTCTGTCGGCTCGGATAGCATACACCCAAATCAGCTAGGCGCACAGACAATTGCAAAATATATCTATAACGGTGCATATCGCAATTACACACCACGTCAAGAGGTATACAAAACCAACTTCGGCAGTGCAACAGGCTTCATAACACTTCAAAACGGCATAGTCACATACGACCTCATGGGCAATGTGGAGAACATAGGTGCCGGCAAAGGTGCTGACTTGCCCGGCTGGGCGAGCACGTGGCACAACGTTTGGGCATGGGGCGTAAGCGCTGGAAACACAACCACACCACGCTTATACCAATTCTTAGGCACAAACGTATCCATGATGAACTCCACCGGACAAACAGGAAACACGAGCGTACACGCCACGTGGACAGCATAAAATAATATGAAAACATAAAAAACCCCGCATTATATGCGGGGTTTTTTCATTTAAACAATTATGTCAGTCACCATACATAATCATAAATTGAGACAACATAACAACCAACACCATTTTTAACACCGCAACACACAAAATCAAAATCACCATAAGCATAATCAAGAACCCTAGTAAGAGCTGATTTAAACGTGACCACGCCATTATCAATCTCCATACAAGTAGTAACAATTTTCTCAAAACCGTCAATATCAACCGAATATACATGATTCGGTACAATCTCAGTTACATAGGCCTTAACTTTAAACATTTTAATTACTCCTTTTTTTTTTGTGTTGTTTTTTTTTTTTTGTTGAT
>ERZ779861.2687-NODE-2687-length-16334-cov-2.852141_pt1 | contig 16334 bp, 9 predicted proteins | sample MGYA00511558_ERZ779861 | MGnify/ENA primary metagenome ERZ779861 (study PRJEB29588, sample SAMEA2163432) | human gut metagenome | biome: human gut; feature: human-associated habitat; material: faeces | place: Denmark | collected 2008/2010 ... | reverse complement strand
CAGCCGTTACGGGGGCAGCGAACAAAATCTGATTCGACAAATCTGCAAGAATTTTCATTATCTGTTCGAGTTCGCGCAGGAGGAGGCGGATCGTTCCAAAAAAAAGCTGAGGCAGATTGTGGAATACTGCAGCGAGCCGGAGAGTGGGCGTATCGCGATTCATACCATCTGTCAATATGACCCGCGAACGGAAAGATGGAATTGGAACGCGCATTTTGGGGAGGATAAGAAGGAAATAGGACTGTTATATCCAAAGGAGGTAGAAGAGATGCAGATCAAACTCAAGGAACTCGCGGCACGCAATCCGCTGATGGGAAAATCGACCGTTTATCCGCGCTATTTTGAAGGCAATCGCACGGAGCACGCGCCGGAGAAAGGGCAGGTGCAGTCATGACAGAGGGCTGTCTGCTTTTGCTTCTTGCCGCGGGAATTTTGACCTTGTTCTGGGAGGAGGCGATTGAAATCGCATGCGCGCTGCGTGCGGCTCTCACGGCATGGTATGAGAGTCTGCAGCGCATGGAGGTGATCGAGGAGGAGAGCGGTCTTACGGGAAAAGGCAAGGAAGATCTTCTCTCTCATCATCTTAAGACACTGCTCCAGCTGACGTTGGGAATCGGCAGTGAAAGAGGATTGAAGGCTTTTTTAGTGCTTTGCGGGGTCTGCGGCGGACTTGTGATTTTGCTGCTGGGTCATCGGATCTCATTAAATCTGACCTTGGAAGCGATGCTGCTGGTAATGCTGCTGCCTTATGCCGGACTGCGGCTGATCCTGCAGCGAAAGCGAGCCGCGGCCTCCAGAGAGGGTGAAATTTTATTGACGGAACTGTTGGAAAACTATAAAATCTGCTATTTGAATATGCGGCGAGCCATCGAGGTGTCGGCGCGAACGATGAAGGAAGCACCGCACGCAAAGCGGCTGCTTTTTTCTTTATCCAAAGGTTTGAATCGCGGCAGCACCGATGTCGAAACCGCAAGATTGTTGGAGGAATTTCGTCTTTCCCTGCAAACCTCATGGGGCAATATCCTGGCGGCTAATCTATGGTTTGCTTTGACGACGGGAACGGAAATTACCGCCGCGCTGCAGGATCTGGCTGATACGATGCTGCAGGCGCGAAAGATCGATGAATACGCCGGACGTGAAAACCACGAAGCGGCAATGATCCTGCGCTATCTGGCGCCGCTGTGCTACGCGCTGACGGTCATCGGCGCCATCTTCTACTTTCGCTTGACACCGCGGCAGTTTTTTTACTATCAATTTCAGACCCAAACCGGATTGAGCTGGTTTGTAATTTCTCTCATGTTGTATGTCGGCGGACTTTTGGTATACGGATTTATCAGCCGCGGCAGGCTGGATCTGTAAAGGAGGAATCATAATGAAAGGAAAAGCAGGACTGCGGCGCGCGAGACAGGATTTACAGCGATTGGGGATGCTTCTGCGCAGCCGTTTGCGAGGAAGCCCGGAGGGCGAGCTTTATGACAGTTGTATCATTTTGAAAAATCTGGCAATCGTGAAACAACAAAAATCTCTGTCCGCGGATGCGATTTATGAGATGTTGCTGCGGCACGCGGTCAGATTGAGACCGGCGTACGCAGGCATGCTTTCGCTGTACCGCGGAGGGCAGGATCAGGAGGCCTTCGAGTTTTTCGCGGAGGCGGTAGGAACGAAGGCAGGCAAAACTTTTGCCTCAATTTTGTCGAAGCTTGATGAAATCAATCCCGCGGAGCTGACAACCCAGATGCGGGTGTTTCAAAATATGATGATCGAAAAGCGCGTGACCGCGGCGATGAAACGCGTGCAGAGGAACAGCTTGCTCATCACCCTGTGGTCAAGCGCGGCGATCTTTGCCATGCTGATTAATTTTACGGTCGTCGTTGTTTTCCTGCAGACGCTGGATACGCTGCAGACACTGTTCTAAGCGCGGCAAAAATCGTGAATGTGCTTTTGTTCGGGGGTGATATACGGGACATGCGTAACGAAATTATTTTGATGTACATTTTGCTGACATTGCATCTCAAACATTGGGATCACAAGAAAGGTAGGGAAAGTCTATGAAAAACTTAATCATTATTATCGGCACGATCTTGCTCGGTGCCTTCATTGTCAATTCACTGGTGCTGGGAGATGATCATTCACTCAAGAGCACTGCCAGCGATATCATGGAGGAAGGCACGACTGCCATCATGGACGCTGTCAATTTTGGGGGCGGACAGAGCGGATCCGGCGGAATGTGAGGTGAAGGACGATGAAACAATTGTTGGTACTGATCGGCTGTATCCTTTTGGGCGCGCTGATCTTTGAGATGATGGCAGGCGACAGTCCGGACAGCCTCAAGTCGGTTTCCGGCCGCGCGATGCTCAAGACCATGGAGGCTTACGGATGAAAGATATGATGACGACAATCGCGTCCGTCTTGGTTTTGATGATGTTTTTGCTGCAATTTACCGCCAATCAGACGAGCTATACGCGCGTGATGGGGGCGGAGTACGCAGTGAGAAGCTTCAGGCAGACTGCCGAAAGCGCGCAGGAAATCAGTGAGGACGCAGTACAGGATTTAAAAACGAAGATCGCTGCCGCTCTGCGCTGCAGCGCGCGAGAGGTCACGACAGAAACGCGCGCGGACGGGGTTTATAAGGTCAGCGCGCCGGTTCGAGGCGTGATCGGACCTGCGGCCGCGCTGGGAATACGGGAAGAAGACAATTTTTTTATGTATCAAGCCGAGGGGAGGATAGGGCTGCGCGATGAAAAATCTGATGATCACACTGGGATTGGTAATCCTGATGAGCCTGCTTCTGCGCTTCCAGACGGAACTGAACGTGAAAATCTGGAAGAACCTCAGCCTTGAGTCGCTCGTGGAGACTGTGGGTTTTCCAAAGCCGGAAGAGCGCGTGCCTATGCGTTAAAGATTCGCCAAGAAAAGTATAATCGCAAAAAAAACTTGACAAACAATCTGTGCATGTGTAAAATATTATGCATGTAAAAGGGAGTAACTGGCATCAAAAGGTGCGGTACTTGCGTCATCCCAACTGCATTTTGACAGTTCGCGAGTATCTGAAATAGTAAGACTTTTACCGTATAATTGATGTTATATGGTAGGAGTCTTTTTTGTATGACGGCTTACCGGGAAAGGATTGGAGATGCAATACTATTTAAAAAGTGTCAAAGAAGTTTTTACCGCGATCGAATCGAACGCGAAGGGCTTGACGGGGGCGGAAGCCCAGCGGAGATTGACGCGGGACGGAAAAAACAAACTCGCGGAAGCAAAGAAGGATTCGCTGCTTAAGCGTTTCCTGTCGCAGATGGCAGACCCGATGATTCTGGTGCTGATCGCGGCGGCGGCGGTGTCCGGCGTAACCTCGTTCTACGCGGGCGAAAACTTTGCGGACGTCATCATTATCTTGGCGGTTGTTGTTATCAACGCGCTGCTCGGCATGTATCAGGAAAGCAAGGCGGAAAAGGCCATTGAGGCGCTGCAGGAGATGGCGGCGGCAACCAGCAGGGTTTTGCGCGACGGTAGAATCGAACAGGTAAAAAGTGAAGAATTGGTCGTCGGGGATGTCGTGCTTTTGGAAGCAGGTGACGCGGTTCCGGCAGACGGACGCATCATCGAATGCGCCAGCATGAAGATTGAAGAGGCGGCTTTGACCGGAGAGAGTGTGCCGGTAACGAAAACCACCGATGTTTTATACGCGGGAGAGGCAAAAGACGTCCCGCTCGGTGACCGCAAGAACATGGTCTATATGGGCAGCACGGTCGTATACGGCAGGGGCGCGGCAGTGATTTGCGCGACCGGTATGGATACCGAAATGGGTAAGATCGCGGACGCGCTGGCACAGGCGCAGGAAGGTAAAACGCCTCTGCAGATCAAGCTGACACAGCTCAGCAAGATTTTGACGGTGCTGGTGCTGGCTATCTGCGTCATCATTTTCGCCGTCAGCCTTTTACGTGCGGGCAGTTTGGATGGAAAGGTACTTTTGGATACCTTCATGATTGCGGTCAGTCTGGCTGTTGCGGCGATTCCGGAAGGTTTGGCTGCGGTTGTGACCATCGTGCTTTCGATCGGCGTGACCAATATGAGCAAGCAGAACGCGATCATCCGTAAACTGACGGCGGTTGAAACGCTCGGCTGCGCGCAGATTATCTGCTCTGACAAGACCGGTACCCTGACGCAGAACAAAATGACGGTTGTCGATGCTTACGGCGATGATCAAGCATTGCTCGCATCCGCGATGGCACTTTGCAGCGACGCGCGGATTGAGGAAGGCAGCGATTCCGCGATCGGGGAACCGACGGAATGCGCGCTGGTCAATTACGCGCATCAGCTTGGTATGGAAAAACAGGCTCTGGAGATGGCGCTGCCGCGGGTCGGCGAGGTGCCGTTTGACAGCGGCCGTAAGATGATGTCAACGCTGCACGAGGATAAAGACGAATTAAAGATCCTTCAATATACAAAGGGAGCGCCGGATGAGGTGCTAAAAAAATGCACGAAGATCTGGAGAGATGGACAGGCTGTGCCGATGACCGACGCGGATCGCGCAAACATCGCGGCAGCCAATAAACAAATGGCGGACCGCGCGCTGCGTGTATTGATGGCGGCGATGCGAATTTACGATGAGATGCCGACAGAGCTGACGCCGGAGGCGGTGGAGCAGGATCTTTGCTTCATCGGTCTGGAGGGCATGATCGACCCGGTAAGGCCGGAGGTCAAAGCCGCGATAGCCAAATGCAATGAGGCAGGCATCCGCCCGATTATGATTACCGGAGATCACATCGATACGGCATCGGCTATCGGCAGGGAGTTAGGAATTTTAGATGATACCCACCATGCCATTACCGGCGCGATGCTCAACGAGATGGATGACGAACAATTTGAAAAAGAAATTGAGCATATCAGCGTTTACGCGCGTGTACAGCCGGAACACAAGGTGCGCATCGTCAACATGTGGAAAAAGAAGGGCTATGTCACAGCCATGACCGGAGACGGCGTTAACGATGCGCCTAGCATCAAATCCGCGGATATCGGTGTCGGTATGGGAATCACCGGAACCGATGTGACCAAGAATGTCGCGGACATGGTATTGGCAGATGACAACTTCGCGACTATCGTTGGAGCGGTTGCCGAGGGCCGCCGTATCTACGACAATATCCGCAAGTCGATCCAGTTCCTGTTGGCATCGAACATGAGTGAGGTGCTGAGTATTTTCGCGGCAACGATGCTGGGCTTCGTCATTCTGCAGCCGGTACATCTTCTGTGGATCAATCTGATTACAGACTGCTTCCCTGCGCTGGCGCTCGGCATGGAACGTCCGGAAGCGGATATCATGCAGAGAAAACCGCGTAAGACCGACGACGGCATTTTCGCCGGAGGCTTAGGTATTGACATGCTCTATCAGGGTGTCATCTTAGCAGGACTCACGCTTACGGCGTACTTTATCGGTCACTATATCGAGGCAGGTGTCTGGGAAATTACGACCAGTCCGGACGGAACGACCATGGCATTCCTGACCTTGTCGATGGCAGAGATTTTCCATAGCTTCAACATGCGCTCGCAGAGAGACAGTCTGCTGCATATGAAATACATGAACCCGGCGCTGATCTGGTCCTCGATCGCCAGCTTCGCGGCGACGACCCTGGTTATCTATGTGCCGTTCCTCGCAGACGCGTTTGAGTTTGAGCATATCAGCTTGACGGAATACGCAATCGCGCTCGGCTTGGCGTTCTTAGTCATTCCGATTGTGGAGATCATCAAGTTCTTCCAACGCAAAGCAACTGCAGCAAACGCGAGATAGCACGCGCAAATGCAGTAAAAAACACATAACAATCAAGTTCCAAAAAAGAAAATCATACCAAATCCCGTGACAGGCGGTCGGATCAAATACCGATTGTCGACGCGGGATTTGCTTTTTGCGCAGATTTTAGTTGAATGATACGTGTTAAATGTGTCTAATAAAAGGGAATACTGGGATGAGAAAAAACTGACAAGTAAGCGTATCGAAAAACAGATGCGCTTTTTCTTTGACCGTTTTCCTTATAAAGGGAAATTATTTTTTTATTATGCATGGAAATATCGCTGTGTGATATTTCCGGAATCAAGACAAAAGCACCTTGCGAAGCAGTGCTCATGAGTGAACACCATGTGCGCGTAGAAATCTCAGATTTCGTTATGCGCACTTTCATCCTAAATTCCGCACTGTTTTTTTTCAGCAGGTCTTTCAAGTGACGGGAACAAATCGAGTATCTTGCGCAGCCACTGCGCAAGTCCGAAAAGGATTGCAATTTCAAGGTGCATCGACTTCCGAAAAGAGTTTGGTTCCAAGAAGCTTTGAGAAGCTGCGCGAAAGAAAAGAGGCTTGTCGGTAAGAAAAAAATAATGTAGAATAGAGATAAGGATTACCTGCTAGGCGGTTTGGTCCCCTTTATTTACATAGAGGGGAGGTGGTACTATGATGACAGTAACTTTTTCTGATATGATTCAGATAGGAATCCTCATCGTAGGTATCATCGCTCTTTGCAAAAAGAGTCAAAAATAAACTACGACCGCCAAACAAGCGTTTGACGGTCTAAACCTTCGGGACTGACCGCCCGACCAAAAGCGGTAATCCTTTTCTTATCTAATATAATACACCATGACAGAAAAAATGTCAAACGATAATCAGTTTTTTCATTTTCACTTGGAGAGATCGTTTTGCGCAGCCACTGCGCAACTCCGAAAAGGATTGCAATTCCAACGCGCATCGACTTCCGAAAAAATCGAAAAAACGCGCATCTATCTAAGAAACAGGGGCTTTTCTAAAAAAATATTTTTTCCGCAAACATTTCTAAGAAAAGCCGCATATAATCTATATAGATAAGCAAAACGGGAAGAACATTTCCCGCAAAAATACAGAACATACGATAAAATCTGAAAGGAAAGGAACAGGAAAAATGAAGAAGAAGAACTTTAGGTTGCTTTTGGCGGCGGTACTGACAACTGTAATGCTTGCCTCGGCGATGCCCGCCATGGCGCAGACGGAAAGCGTAAGTCAGAATGGGGAAGATGAGATCATGCTCATCAGTGCAGATCCGGCGGCTGCATCTGTGAAGTGGACGAGCAGTAAGCTGAAAGCGGCGAAGGTGGACTTTACGAAGGTAACTTCCGCAAGCTATGATAAGCTGCGGCTTTCGTGGGAGCCGCTTTCCGGCGTGGACGGCTATCAGATCTACCGGGCAACGTCGAAGTCCGGAAAGTATGCGAAGATTGCGACGGTGAAAGGCGCATCCAGCGCGACCTACACCAATACCGGACGCACCTGCGGCACAAGGTATTATTACAAACTCCGCGCCTACAAAAAGATCGGCGGAAAGACCGTATACAGTAAGTATAGCGCAATCCTGTCCGCCTATGCAAAGCCTGCCAAGGTGAAAGTCACCGATGCCTACGCGCCGAGTAATTCTACGGAAGCGATTGCCGTCAACTTCACAACGGTGCGCGGCGCGACCGACTATGAAGCGCAGGTGAACAAGATAAAAAACGGCAAGGAAACCGGATTCAGAAGCTACGCATACAATGCCGAAGGAGAGAAGAGAACCTTTGGCACATACAAACAGCGGCTTGCGATGCTGAAAAAAGAGTATCCGTCCGGCTATACGACAATGGAAGTTAAGGAAAACGGAAAATATGTTTCCAAAAAAGTAACCGTTGCGGAACTGGCTGCGACAATGATTGCAAAGAACCAAGTAAAAATCGAACTGGTGCAGGATGACAGCATCTACGAGTTTCGCGTCCGCGCTTACCGCAAAGTAAACGGCAGGAAGGTCTACGGCAGCTGGTCCGAGTCATACACACTGAAAGAAACACTGAATCTCGATGAAATTCACGCGGCGCTGCGCCAGTACGCCATCGACTACGCGGCAAAAAACGAACCGCGCTGGCACTACGATGGCAGCCGCACCGAAACACCACGCGAGGCAAACTACTACTCCGACGGCGAGTGGGCGGGCTTTTCCATCTATTCCAAACAGGAAACCGTCATTGCAGGACTGAAACCTGTCATTGCAAGATACATCGACCAAGTGGTCGAGCAGGGCGGCAGCGAAACAGGATTCCTGTACATCTCGCGCGTCGCGCCGGGAGACTGGCAGGATGCGTTCAATAAGAGCGAAGGACCGGAAACCTACTACAAAGGCTTCATGCTTTGGTAAACATACGATAAATGAGAGGGCAGTGTCGAAAGATGCTGCCTTTTTCATTGCTAAAAAATATCAGACTCACACATACCTGCCGGGTATAGGAACCTTGCGGCAGGTAAAGCAAAAGGATGCGGCACAAAGCCGCATCCTTTTTTCAACCCTTTTACGAAAGCAGTGCGATGCGTCGTGCTGTTTTCTTTGCGATAAAACAATATGAAGGAGAAACAGGAGGAAACATGAAAACAAGAAGAACTCTCAAAGAGAAGCTGCTGGCGGTGCTGCTTGCGCTTGCGATGCTGCTGCCTGCGGTGCCAAACCTCGGCGTGGTGGATACCGCAGAGGCGGCATCTGCCTACACGCTGCACGAAGCAAACGCCGGCAGCGGCGGCGATGCCTACCGCTTCAAATCCGGCAAGTTCATGCAGATCTATGTCGTGCGCTACAACAGTAGTATGCAAAAAGAAGAAGCGCGCCTCGAAAGAAACGGCAGCGCGACCGAAGCGCATGAGGCGATCAAAATGTATACGGCAAACGGCGAGGAAAACTACCTGCTCTACTGCCTCGAACATGGCGTTATCCACAAGGAGAACACCCTGTATAAGCGGAAGTACAAAGATTCCGCAGTCTACTATGCGTACAGAAAGCACGAAGGCGGCGTTGAAAACCCATACCAACTCGAAAACGTATACAAGGTGCTGATGATGGCGCCGGTGAAGGAAAGCAGTATCAGCGAGCTGTACGATATGGGCTTTAAGCAGTACCATGACTATGATCCGGGTAAAACCTACACCATCACCGACTGGTATGTGGCATCGCAGATGCTCGTCTGGGAATGCCAGCAGATGATGCGCGACGAGAAGTTCGCGCGAAAAGCAAACGGCAACCGCTATGAAACCGGACACCGCACCGGGGTATATACAAGCAAGATTCCGGCAGACCACTACTTAAATAACCTTGCAGGCACAAACGCCAAGGATATCTACAACTTCATGGCATCGACCATCAAAAAGCGTGAGAACTTTGATAGAAAGATTGCGGGAGGTCTCGCAAAACCGACCAAAATTCCGCTTACAGAGGAGGAAAGCAAGGCGGCAACCATCACCAAGACCATCACCGCAGGCTCCTATCGAGGCGAATACAAGGTGGTGGATAGTAAGGGAAAAGAATTAAAAGGTGTCAAGATCGAATACAAGGATACCGGGGCTGGTAAAGGTGAATACATCATTACCATCACAGATAAATCCCTGCTTGGTCAAAAATTAGAGATCAAGCATGCGGACGCAGTATCCGAACGTGCAGAAAGCTATCTCAAGCAGTATGGCAGTAAATATAACCGCTACGTCTGGGAACACGCAACCAAAAGCGGACATACCCAGGGCTTCATTTCCGGTCTGAATGACCCGACCTCCGGCTGGCTGATGATTACGCCAGAGGATGGTCCGGTGCCGCAGGAGGAAAACTGCATCCCACCGGAAGTGGAATACTTTCCGACCCTTTCCATGCCGATTGAAAAAGTCGATGCAAATGTCGGCTGGGATGGCAATAACCATACGCCAATGGGCGGCGCAGGACTGGACGCAACATATACCTTAGAGCGTCAGATTGGCGGCGGCGCGTGGGAAACCATTGACGTAAGGACGCTGGATGATTTCGGCACAGCATATACCTTTAGTGACCAGCCGTTTCAGACTGCGGCAGACCTTGAAGCGTATCTGACAAAGGAATATATTCCGGATCACTACGAGACAAGCGGCACTCCGCCAGTTACGACCTTGCACTGTAAGGGAAAAGAAAAATCAAGAAAATGGGATGTGACGGTGAATTACTGCATCACCGAAACCAGACCGGACGGTAGATATATCGACCCGGACCAGTACGCAGGTGTCAGAGAATATACGTTCAGCTATCATGCGGAATCAACCGATGCTTGTAACTTCGGACACGAAAGTGAGCCATGGTCTGACATCGCATATACCTTCACATATAACACAACAAAGGGTGATGGCACCAATCACACCGAGGGTGCAAGCACAGCGCCAAACGAAGATCTCTCCTATGACCAGGAAACCTTCGTCAACGACGAATTTAGAGGCGAGCTTCTGATCATCAAATCCAATGAACAGGAAAATCCGTTCAAGGATTCCGCACTCGGCGCGGATAAAAGTAATATCTCAAGAGCCTCCTACTGGACGATCAAACTGCTTGACGGCTTTGAGGGCGCAGAATATGTGCATCTTACAAGTGAGACTCCGGCGGTGTCACTGGAAGGCACCCATATCTTTACCGCATCGCGCGGGGTCGGCATCGCAAATAACACGCTAAACGGCGGGCTTGGCATGAAAGTCGGCACCAACGGACAGATTCTGCTGCGGGACCTTCCTTACGGCACCTATGAACTCACAGAAGTGAAAGCAGATGACCCAAAATTCGTACTGGAACGAACCATTGTGGTCGTGTCCGAGCATGATAACGGAGCCGCGAAACGAATCCCATACGGCACGCAAGGAAGCGTACCGGCAAACGGCGTGTATGCAGGCTACGGTACAAATGGAACAAATGCCATCGGCGCAAACGCAAACGGAACCGGAGACTTCTTTAATAACCGCTATCAGCTGAATATCCGCGATAAGATCAAAGAAAATGTGATCAAGATCGTGAAAGTAGACTCCGAAACCGGAAAACAGATTCCGCTGAAAGGCACGAAGATTTTCATCCGGTATAAAGGAAATCCGGATCTGACCGATGAAGAAAACGAAAAAGCCTTTGGACCGGGCGGCACTGTCTCCAAGGATATCTTAAATCGCTTTCTTCCAAACGCAGAGTCCATTAACTCTAAGAGTACGAACTATACCTTTGAACTCGATGAAAACGGGGAAACCACCATCCCGTATGAACTCCCTTACGGAAAATATGAAGTCTATGAATGGCTGCTGCCGGATGGATACTTTGTCGGGCAGTACGGGGTAGACGGACAAGGAAAGAACCATAACTTCGGGTATATCGAAGATGGCGTATTAAAATTCGGCGATACCGGAAAGTATGGCGATCACTATACCGGAGACGGACATAAGTATGAAGATGTGGTTGCCATCTATGATGCAGACGGAAATAAAGTCGTCTACAAGGATAAAGACCAGTATAGCTTTGCAGAGCTGGACCAAATGGTCACAAACCGCTATACCTTTACCGTTACCGAGCAGGATATGCACATAGACGGAAACCATTCGCAGCTCATTACCTCAAACGGTCATGCAGAAGACGCAGACCCTGCCTATGATAACAGTAACTTCCCATATAAGAAGTATTACCGTCTCACGGGCGTGTTAAATAACAGTGTCAAAGGAAAAATCGAAATCACCAAAGAGGGAGAGGCACTGGTCGGCTTCCAAAAAGAAGAAAAAGACGGGCATACCATTCTCACTCCGGTATTTGAAAAAGTCGCAAAACTGAAAAACGCAGTCTTTGGCATCTTTGCAGCAGTCGATGAAAACCTAAACGACGGCGGCGAAGGACCGGATATCTATGATGCGAAAACAGACGAAAAAATCACTATTCCAAAGAAGCTTTCCACGCATCTGTCAAATGCCGTCGAGACGGTCAAAGCCTTTGTCGGAAAGCTGCTAAATCCAAAGGAATATCCGAATAAGAAAAACTATGAAACAGGGTCCTTCTCGCATGATTCCGGCGCAGAGCTTTGGTATATGCTCGAGCGTGAAGCCTCCGAGGGCAACGTGAAACGAACCATCTATGTATCCCCGGAGCAAAAGGATACGACCTATACCTACGTCTATGAAACGCAGGATGAAGCATACCGCTATCGCTATGACGCAGAAGTGATTCTAAAAAATCAGGCGGGCGGAAGAAACGTCACAAAGGTGAATGTCATTAAGACCACAAGTCCGCTGACCGGAAGCGTACCGGAAATCCCGATGACCTATATGCACGGCATGGTGGGTACGGAATCTGTGGATGATGCCAAGGGCGAAATCCAAAGCTATGAAAAAGATAAGATCGACGAGTTCGACTGGACCGTTGTATCCGAACTGGATGTGTATAAGAAGCTGTACGTCTTTGAAGCAGACGGTGAAAACGATGTCTTTATTGACGGCGTGGATACCGACCTTGCCAAGTATAGCGCAAAAAGATACCTTGTCAAAGATTATCTCTACTACAAGCTGACGGCAGACGATCTGAAAACCGAAGAACGCGATGTGACAAAAACGGTCATCGACAACCCGGGCATTGACGCAGATGGTGACGGAGCCTATGACGGACTGGGCGATACCCCGCCAACCTATAAAGACGAAACCGTGAAGGTCACAAAGACCAAGTTCGAGTGGGATAACGAAGGCTGGGAGCTTTCCGGCACGCCGGCAGCAGGAGACCGCGCAATCTTAAAACAAACGATAGATGGCGAGATCAGATACAAAACCGCTGTCACCGGATACTATACCAAAGGCGAAAAGGCAGATCTTCTGCTTGGAGGAGAAAGCTATACCCTTATCGAAACGGACGCTGCGGGAAAAGAACTCCCGCCGTATACGATTCCGACCGAAGAAGGCTGGTCGCGGGTTCCTTTTACAGGCGATGCGAAAAACGATCCGCAGTATGTCATCATTTCAAAGCTTGATGCAGAAAGCGGAAGCACCATTTACCGCGTCCTCTTAAACGATCTGGTCAGCTGGCAGGCGTGTACCGCAGATGGGAACTTTGAGCAGATGCGGGTACAGGTCTATGAAGCGACATACAAGCAGGAAAAGGACGATCCGGACGGCGTGACCATAGACTTTGACGGTCTGGTTGTCGATGCGAAAGCAGATCCTGCGACAGGCGTTGCAACGACCGTCATCACCAAGCAGGCTGTGGGCGTTGCGGAAACCGTTGATGTGGGAATCGGCTACGAACAGGAAAACGCACCGGGCGTGATTACGTTCCGCACCGTACCGATCAGCGCACCGGTATATTTTTCGTGGCAGGACGGCACAAAAGCCGATATGTACTATAAAGGCGGGGTTTGCTACGCGACGATCAAGATGCCAGCCTCCGCAGTCGATCATCTGTACGAGGATATCGTACCGACCTTAAACTTCATGCACTACGACTCCGAGGGAAACAAAGTGCCGCTGAAACTCGACTGGTACTCGAGCCTTTCCCCGACCAAACCGCGTGTCGAGTTTACCAGTAGAGACGGACTTGCGGACGGCATTACGGTCGTCGCAAAACGCATCGAGTCCCTAGAGGCAGGGGGAGACGATGTACGCGATCGAGATCGTTACCAATCAAGGCGAAGATACCCCGTTAGAGCTGACCTTTGCGGACGGCTATACCATGGATATCTACTGTGCAGAAACTGCATCCGGCAGCGGCGTTGGCGTACTGGATCTATCGAATGTCTATAAGACGACAAGATACACACAGTCTCATCTGATTGAAACCATCACCACAGATGCAAACGGAAAAGCGACCTCAAAGCTACTTCCGCTTGGAAAATACATCATCAGAGAGCTGGCAGCAGAGGAAAAATACTTAAATGACAGCAAAGAGCAGCTCGTAGAGCTGAAATACAAGAATCAGTTCACGCCGCTGGTGTGGAATCTGAATACCTTTGAGAACCAATACTTTACGGCGCAGCTTGATCTGTCGAAAATCCTCGAAACGGGATTCCAGTCGAGCCAGTACAAACCGCCGCAGCCGGGACAGGTCGTGAAATTCGGACTGTATGCGGCAGAAGAGATTAAGGCAGCGCATAGCGGCATCCTGCAGGTTTTCACAAAGAAAATCAAAAAGGATACGCTGCTTGACGTTTTCACCATCACCTACGAGGAAAATGGCAGCATTCTGGTAAATACCAAGCTGCCAGAGGGACGTTACTACCTCAAGGAAATGAAAACCACAGAGGACCATATCCTAAGCGATCTGAAATATCACTTCGCGGTCAAGGAAGAAGCGGGGGACTATTCGGATGATACTGCCTTTGACTATGTAAACCATGACGGTATCTATGGACGCTTTATCCTCGAAGAAAAGCATCATGTCAAAACCATCATCATGGTAGAGGCAAGACTTCCGATGCCCGCGATCAGTATTGACGGACTTTCCTATCCGCTGGATGCTGACTTTACCTCTATCGATGAGAAGATCAAAATCACCGCAAATACCGACTATACCGAAATCACCGTAGATACGAAAAAAGGCGAAACGACCAATATCACCCTGCCAAACGGCAAGGTGCTTACGGTAAAACCGTCTGAAAGCGGAAACGGCTTTGACTATACGGCAGATGGTGTGACAAAGACCTTTACCCCAAGAGGCACCTATACCGGATACCATGCAGCCTATGAGGAGCTTTGGACTCCGGTCGCAGGAGAAGACCTCAATACCTATACACCGGAATTTACCTTAACAGGCGCGGGAAGTGACAAGACAAATGTCGTGCTGAACGCAAAAATCACGCATGAACCGTCTGTGACCATTACCACTAGGGAAGAACTCATTGACCCTGCGAAGCCGGAGCTGGGCTTTACGACTGTCGATGTCAAGACCGGAAACCTTACGCCAAAGGGCAATCAGATCTTTCAGCACAGCGCCGTCATTTCTGTGACAAACGGCATGGCTAACGTGATCCAATCAAGCTTTACGCGCACAAGCGGCAAAAAGAGCGTAACCGAAACGCTTGACCCATCGGGTCTGATCACCCTAAACACCAAGGACAAGCTGACGCTTTCCCTCATCGGTACCGATGCACTCGTCACTGTTTCAATGGATAAGTACGGCGTGGTCAGCGCGAAAATCGAAAACGTGCTGCCGGGACTCTTCCTCGAAGATGCGCACCCGCAGATTACCTCGACAGGCGCTTTCCGTGCCGCAGAGACGTTCCGCTTCGCAAAGAATGTCACCCTCGGAAGACAGGACACGTCTGCGGATAAGCTGATGATCAAGTTCAACTCCGATAACAAGGATGGCTTTGCGATTGAGAATGAGCATAAGCCGGAGGTGGAATTTGTAAAGGTGGATAAGGATGATACAAACAAAAAGCTTTCCGGTGCAGTCTTTGAAATCTGGTCTGCAAAAGAGTCCGGAGAGTGGACGGTAGAGCCGGACAGTAGGCTCGGCACCTATACGACCGATGCAAACGGACATTTCATCGCAAATCTGGATTACGGCATCTACTTCTGGCGCGAAGTGCAGGCTCCGGCAGGCTATGCGCCGGAAGACTACGACTATCACAGCTTCCGCATCATCAAGGGCATCCCGAAATATCAGTTTGTGATTGAAAACGTGAAAACGCCGGATACTCCGGGTGGCGGCGGCTCAAGCTATCAGATTGAACTCAAGAAGGTGGATAAGGAAACAAGAGAATCCCTTGCCGGAGCAGAGTTTGAGCTTTGGTCTGCAAAACTTGCAGACGACGGTATCACGCTCGTGCCGGATGCAAAGCTGGTGACGAAGAACCTCGTCACAGGACAGTACGGCATCGCAAGAGTCACCGTCTCCCATAAAGGAAAATTCTTCTACCGCGAGGTCAAAGCCCCGACAGGCTACGAAGCGGATGCTAACTTTCATCTGATTGACACAAGCACCACCGTAGACCTCATTACGCAGGCAGAAGTGGAGAATGAGAAACTTCCGGAAGAAAAGGAAGAACCAAAGAAGCCGTATCGTCCAACCAAACCGGACCAACCTCCACAGCCTGATAAACCGAAGAAACCGAAGGAGGTACCGAAGACCGGAGATTCTTTGCCGCTGCGCAGGATGCTTGTATTGCTTTTGGCATCCGGACTTGGACTGCTTGTCGCGACAAGAAAGTCAAACAACAAGGAAGAGAAAAAATCTCAGCCGCGTTGGTGATTCTGCGATGGCACAAGAAAAAAATAGAAATTAGCTGTTTACTTTTCTTTCTTCGTGTGATACAATTAACAAAGTTTCACTACTTAGCAGAGAAAAGAGGACAACAAGAGATGGGAATCGTAGTAGGGATCGATATCGGCGGCAGTACGACAAAAATTGCAGGCTTTCAGGGAAAAGACATGCTGATACCGGTTCAGATTTCGGCGAACAACGCCATCGCCTCCCTGTTTGGCGCGTTCGGTAAATTTTTGTATGATAATAAACTGGCGCTGGAGGATATCCAGCAGGTCAATTTGACCGGTGTCGGCTGCAGCGCGGTCG
>ERZ779861.2675-NODE-2675-length-16441-cov-6.945990_pt1 | contig 16441 bp, 16 predicted proteins | sample MGYA00511558_ERZ779861 | MGnify/ENA primary metagenome ERZ779861 (study PRJEB29588, sample SAMEA2163432) | human gut metagenome | biome: human gut; feature: human-associated habitat; material: faeces | place: Denmark | collected 2008/2010 ... | reverse complement strand
TATGTAGTTTGTTCCGGTGCCTCCGTCTATTGTGTTGTTATTTCCGTTTATTTCGAAGTAGTCATCTCCGCCTTGGCCAAGGATTGTGTTGTTTGAGCCGTTTATTATGAACGTGTCGTTGCCCTCACCCGAAGTTATTGGCATATTGTCTACGTTTACATAATATGTATTATCACCATAATAATCTCTCATAATTACATCAGAGCTTGGGCAGTTTATATGATATGTATCATTACCTCTCTCTAAGCTAATATTAGAACTGCTAACCGAAGCATTAATGAAGAGTTCATCATCGCCGTCGCCACCGTAAATAGTAGCCCAATTAGCTGTGCCTTCAATATAGATTTTGTCATTTCCATCACCGGCTGACACCCAGTTGGAAGTGCCATTAACAATTATTGTGTCGTCTCCGCCGAGTCCATAGACGTCGTTGCCAATTTGCATAACGCTTATTTTATCGTTTTTGCGTCCGCCATGGAAAATCACATCATTTGTTCTCAATATGATGTCGTGTTCAACATCTTCTTCGGCATAAACATTAAACCTATGACCACCAAAAGTTATTTGCTCTGTCAAAGGGTTATAGTAATATTGAAAAGTATTTCCTTCTGTTGCAGTATTCGTAACTTTATACTTTTTGCCGTTAATGGTTATTTCTTTTGTCTCGCCTGCAGCAAAAGAAACATCTTTTGCTTCTGACACATCATCTCCAAACCCGGAAATCATTACAGAATCAAACTTACCATTAAGAGTGTTGGTGCCAGAGCCACCTATTAACGTTATATCAGATGCCGTATCTGAAGTTTGATTGTTAACAGTATCGTCACCATCACCGCAATCAATAATAGAATCAAGAGCAGCAGAATTTAAAAGATTGAACACATCGTTTCCGCTTCCGCCGTGAAGGTTATATGCAGTGCCTTTAACATCAATCGTATCATCACCATCCCCGCCTGTGACATAAGAATCCGCCTGCAATGAACTGGTTACAACAATATGATCATTGCCCCCTTCTCCGTTTACGTATAATGCGCTACGATTTAAGATAATTTCATCATCCCCATCCCCACCATAGACAGAACAGTATGATTGATTTACAACTATTTTATCAGCAAGGTTGCCGCCGTGGAATGTCATTTGACCACCTTGCAAAACAACGTTGTGGGCTTTATCTTCTTCTCCTCTGATTGTAAAATGACTGCCGGCAAATGTAATTGAGCCATCATCGTTCAAATAATATACAAATGCGCTGTCATATTTAGTCTGAACCGTATATTTTATACCGTTAATTAAAATTTCTTTTGTTTCATTGGCAGCAAAATCGACAGAAAAAACATTCCCCCCGACAATATCAGCGGCAATGACGTTTTGGGGCACTTGCCCTATTACAGTATTAGTGCCCTCACCACCTACAATTGTAAAATTTGACGATGCACTAACATTAGTCAAATCGAAAGTATCGTCCCCTTCATCTCCGTAAAAATATACATTTGCAGAGTTTATCACACCATTCAATATAAATTTATCATTACCGGCTCCACCTTTGATTGCCTGTGTTGCCTTTGAAATAACAAAGATATCATCACCATCCTCACCATAAACTGAATTATAATAGTTTGATCCTTCGTAATAATCATCACCGGCACCAAGACGGATGTTTGAGCCTAGAGACTTGTCATAAACGTTATCATTCCCGCCGTTTGTTGAAAGAGTGGTAGCCCTGCCTGCTTCTGTTAATCTTATTGTGTCATTTCTATCGCCTGTTGTTACGGTATTTCCATAGCCGTTTATAATAAGATTATATTCAACGTCGGAAATTCCTTTTATATCAAATGCACCTGCGTTAATTGTAATTTCGCCGGTTGTTTTGTTTTTTATATAACTAAATGACTGGGAGATTGCATTTTTATTCTTTACCAAAAACTCTACGCCATCAATAATAACTGTTTGAGAAGCGTTACCCTGAACTTCTATAGAGCCTTCTATTGTATCATCAGTGGCGGCAAGAGTATTTTGGAGGTTTGAATTTGTTGTTGCAAAAGATTCATTTTTAATGCGAAATCCTGCTCGCTGAATATTTTTTAACGGTTCAGCCCCCCCCCCCCCGAGAAGGCAGAAATACCCGCACTGTCTGTGTTTGAGGCATAATTAAAAAACTTGCGGCCGTTAAAATTTGTTGAAGTTAATATTTGTTCCAGTTGCTTGACCAATTCATCTGATTCTTTTTGCATTGCATTTCTTGCATCTGTATCATATATTCCATTGGCAGCCTGAACAGATAAATCTCGAAGCCTGTTTAATATTGTTGTCATATTTTCAAACGCGCCAAGGCCTGTATTTAAAAAGGATATTCCGTCTTGAGTATTTTTATATGCCTGTTTAAGCCCGCTTATTTGAGCCCTCATGCTTGTTGCTATATACAACCCGGCTGCATCATCTTTGGCGCTGTTTACTTTGTAGCCTGTACTCATTCGTTCCAATGCTTGGGACACTGCATTTTGGGCAGTGGTCAGATTTTTTTGCATTAATATATTTAGTGTATCGGTGTTAATGCTTAACAATAAGCTTCACCGCCTTTTTTCTGTTTCTTTTGCATTTATCCCTTTTTGTGCCGCTTCGCGAATTTTTATGGCACTCTTCCATTAACAGATTAAACTATTATCTAAATGAAAAATACTATTCTTAAGTCTTAGAATTTTTATACTTTTTAATAAAATTAATAAAAAACTATAAAAAGAGACCTTCCATATATAAAGGAAGGTCTCTTTGAATTTTAAATGTAAGACTAGCCTCTGATACCGAGTTCTTTGATGAGGTCTCTGTATTTTTGGAGGTCTTGCTTTTTAACGTAAGCAAGAAGTCTTTTTCTCTGGCCAACCATCATCAAAAGTCCGCGTCTGCCCTGGAAATCTTTTTTGTTGTTTTTCAAGTGTTCTGTTAATTCAGCGATTTTTTGAGTTAACAAAGCGATTTGTACTTCGGCAGAGCCTGAGTCTTTAGCGTCTTTACCGAATTTTTTGATGATTACTTCTTTTTCTTCTTTTGCTAAGTTTATTGCCATTTTGTTTTCCTTTTTCTATTTTAATCAGTTTAAGTTGGTGGCGTAAACTAAATAAAATAAATTTATCGTACAATCAGCATAGCATTTAAAACTCGTGCGTCAACCATGAGCGTGGTTATAAATTAAAAAAGATTAATGTTTTTTACAAAAAATTTGTACAATGTTATCATGTTGAAAAAGATTAAATAAAGATAGGGGAATTATGGAAAATAACAAACCGGTAGTAAAGCTTATTTCAAAACCGGAAAATATGCTTAAAACAATTTACACAGCATGCAGAACCTGCTACAGCGCAGACTCTCCCGTAAATATTTACGATAATGCAGCTGATGAAGAAAAAATGCTCAAACTTATAGAACGTGTTATCTCATCAGGCCACTACTCCACAATTGAGCATATTCAGGTTTCTTTTGCTATTTCTAACGTATCAAGAGCATGCACACACCAGTTTGTTAGACACAGACATGTATCTTTTTCACAAAAATCACAAAGATATGTAAAAGAAAAAGGACAGTTTGATTATATAACTCCGCCCACAGTAGGGAAAAATCCGGAGCTCCTTAAAAAATATGAAGAGTTCATGGGCAAAGTTTCAGAGTTTTACCTTGAAATGACAGAAGCCGGCATTCCGGCCGAAGACGCAAGATTTGTTCTGCCAAATGCAGCAGCCAGCTCTATGGTGGCATCGCTCAATCTCAGGGAGTTGATTCACATTGCAAATATCCGCCTTTGCACACGTGCTCAATATGAAATTAGAGTAATGGTAAAAATGATGTGCGAAGAGCTACTCAAAGAAGAGCCATGGCTTGCACCTTACCTTGTTCCAAAATGTGAACGTCTCGGCTACTGCGACGAAGACAAATGCTGCGGTAGAAAAATAAGAAAAGAAGAATTTTTGGCAAAAGTATAGCTAATTCAATCTAGTGTTTAAGCATTACCATCAAAACAGAGATATCGGCAGGTTTTACACCACCGATTCTGGAGGCCTGCGCTAATGTTGCCGGGCGAACCTTTGCAAGTTTTTCTTTTGTTTCCGTTGATATGTGATTTATCTCATCATAATTTATATCAGCGGGTATTTTTATTTTTTCAAGACGGTCAAGTGTCTCTATCTGCTGGTTTTGACGTTTAATATAGCCGTCATATTTTATTTTGATTTCAGCTTCTTCATAAATTTCAGGACAAAGATTCAACTCACGTGTTTGAGCATCGATTTCTTTTAAGACTTTATAATCTATATTAGGCCGTTTAACCAGCTCTGCAAGCTTCATGCCTTTATCCATGTGTTCTTCATATTTGGCAAGAATGCTGTTTACCTCATCAGTCGGTGAAACTTTTTGCGATTTCATGCGCTCTATTTCTTTTTGGATTTGCTCCTGTTTATTCAGGAATCTTTGATAACGCTCTTCACTTATCAGGCCCATTTTGTAACCGATTGGTGTAAGTCTTTCATCAGCGTTATCCTGACGCAGAAGCAGCCTGTATTCCGAGCGTGAGGTAAGCATTCTGTATGGCTCTTGAATATCTTTTGTCACAAGGTCATCAATCAATGTGCCGATATAGGAGTTGCTTCTTGAAAGCTCGAGCATTTCTTTATTATTTAAGTAATTATAGGCGTTTATACCTGCAACAAGCCCCTGTGCAGCAGCTTCTTCATAACCGCTTGTACCGTTAATCTGGCCTGCGCAGAAAAGCCCTTTGATTTTTTTTGTCATCAAAGAATGCGAAAGCTGTAACGCTGGAACAGCGTCATATTCTACTGCATAAGCAGGTTTGATGATATGAACATTTTCAAGCCCGGGAAGGGATTTGAGCATTTCTACCTGAACATGAGCCGGCAGACTGGTTGAAAAGCCCTGTACATAGATTTCGTAAGTATCTTTGCCTTCCGGCTCAATAAAAATATGGTGTGATGGGTTATGAGCAAATCTCACCACCTTATCCTCAATAGAAGGACAGTACCTCGGGCCTATTCCGTGGATGAGTCCGGCATACAATGGAGATTTATCAAGGTTATTTTTTATTATCTCATGCGTTTTTTCAGTTGTTCTTGTGAGATAGCACGGGTATTGTTTTCTTACAGGACGATTTGGTTCAAATGAGAAAAATCTTAGCTCATCATCTCCAGGCTGTATCGTCATTTTTGAATAATCAATTGTACGCGAATCCACTCTTGCAGGGGTGCCTGTTTTAAGACGCTTCAATTCAAGTCCGTTTTTAAGAAGAGAAGCAGAGAGTCCTGTTGCAGCGCGTTCGCCCATTCTACCGGCATTGACATATTGAAGACCTACGTAGCATTTACCCTCCAATGATGTACCGGTTGTCAAAATAACAGCCGGAGCCAAATACTCCAGGCCAAATTCGTCTTTAACGCCTTTTACTGTATCGTTTTCAACAATAAGCTCTGTTGCCATTGCCTGTTTTAGGGAAATATTTTGATTACTTTCAATCAAATGTCTCATGAAAGTCATGTATTCTTTTTTGTCCGACTGCGCTCTTAGCGCACGTACTGCCGGACCTCTGGAGGAATTTAGTGTTTTCATCTGGATATATGTGGCATCTGTTACTATACCCATTACCCCGCCTAATGCGTCAATTTCTCTTACAAGGCATGACTTTGCAGGCCCACCAACAGCAGGATTGCATGGCATCAGCGCAATATTATCCAGATTTAGTGTCATCAAAAGGGTCTTAAGCCCCAGTTTTGCGGCGCTTATGGCGGCTTCACATCCGGCATGGCCGGAACCAACTATAATTAAGTCAAATTTAAACATATGTAAATTATAAACCAAAAAATTTAAAACATGTTTAACAACCTATGGTTGTGGGCATATAGTAATTAACCTTGTTAATGTATTGCATTTTTATAATGAATGATATATAGTTAATAGGTATAATACAAATTAGTGTTAAATGAAATAAGGCTTTTTAAATAAGAAAGAAAGAGGATCTTATGAACAAAAAATCAGGTTTTACTTTAGCGGAAGTTTTAGTTACATTGATGATTATCGGTGTAATCGCAGCTATGACAATTCCTTCATTGATGCAATCTACCGCTCAACAAGAATTTAGAGCTGCTTACAAAAAAGCAACTTCTATGATCAACCAGGCAGTTACTTTGAACTACGCGTTAGACGGTAGAGATGCTACTGACTATAACGGTACAGCATTCTTTGACCTGTTAACACAAAGATTAAACGTTATGTCTTCTGACCAAACTAACACTGAACTTTATACTGCTGACGGTATGTGGTTCAAAACTTATGCTGAACAAAGAGGCGCTATGGGTCAACCTACTGCAAATTGTAATGCTAACGACCAGGCAACAGAAGACAACATTTGTTCAGTTGTTGAAGTTGACGTTAACGGTATGAAAGGTCCTAACAGATACACTACTTCTACAACAAGAATCTTTGACCTTTTCACAATCGCTATTTACCCTCAAAAAGCATTACCTGCTAACGAAACAATGGGTATGATTTTGTACCAAAAATAGTTTGATTGAAACTTAAACTAAAAAAGAACCTCACAAATGTGAGGTTCTTTTTTTTATTAATAAAAAAACTAAACAAGATTAGCAACTTCGTCCAAATCGATTTTGAGACACTTTAGCTCGTCACATGTTGTTTGACGTTTGTCCCAAAGGCACGGACGGCAGTCGCAGTTGTTTTTTATTGCAACAAATTTTTCGTTATCAGGGATAAGTTTTTTTTCATCTGTCGGGCCGAAAAGAGCAAGGGTTCTTGTACCAACGCCAACACCAATGTGCATAGGAGCCGAGTCTGAACAGATAAGCGTTTCAGAGCGTTTTGTAAGACGCGCAAGGTCCATTATATTCTTTGTTGTGCCGTAAAGATTTTCAAAGTTAGGCGTATCACCGATTATTTCGACAATTTTTTCAATACATTCTTTGTCATCTGGGCCGCCTATTAAATAAACTTTTTTACCTTTTGCAAGGACTTTTTTTACAAGCTCTGCCCAGATTTCCGGAGACCAGGTTTTTACCATATTTTTCACAACGCTCATCTTGCTCACACCGGGGTGAATAAGCACAGAGCCGGGCTCTTTTTCAATATCGCCGGCATCAATTTCCGGATACAGCGTTTTTTTGTCCGTAACTGGAGTAACAAGTTCATGGTACATAAAAGACGCATACTGATTTTTGTTGAGCTCAACTGCGCGTGTCAAAAGCAAGTTGCTCAAAAAACCGCTCTTGTAACCATAGCGCTGTTTTATACCTGTTGAAAACAACAAAAGCGGGATGAGCTGATTTGCACCTGATGAAAACACCATATCAAATTTGCCCTCACGCGCCTTCATGGCGAATTTTAACAGCTCCCAATATTTATGTTTAGCGCCTTTACCTTTTATATCAACGCACATAACGTCATTAATAAGGTTAGACAAATCTTTTACAGACTTGCTTCTTGGCTCCAGGGCAAGGGTTATTTCAGCGTCGGGAAATTCCTTTTTTAAGCTGGAAATAGCAGGCAAAAACAGGATTTCATCCCCAATGCCGCCAAAGTTAACCATTAATATTTTTTTCGGCTTTTTCATTTTTTCATACCAAATTCACAAAATTAAGCCGATAGGCCTAAAACGGTTTTGTCTGGCTCAATTTATTTCTTAACTCTCTGAATCTTGCAATGTCTTCCTGTGCTTTTGATGACTCTTTAAACACAACCTGAGAAGACGGATGAACCATCAAAACGTAATCCATATGAATTTCTAAGAAGTTGTATCTTCTTGGAGGCTGGTTTGAGTTTCTCGGGTATATTTCAACATTGGTAACAGCGAGGAATCTTCTTTCCTTATCATTTAAAAGGTCAGTCAATTCCCGGTTTGTGTTGGTATATTTAGAAACGTGCACAGTCCCTTTTATATCGTGGTCTACTGTTAAAATACATACTTCTATAGGAATTGTATCGTTATGTTTTGCCATTTGTTCACCTAAAATTGTGTATACCGAAATTATATTATAATTTTCAACTTACTGCAACGACTTATTAAAGACCGATATTCTCATTAAGTTTGAGTGTTTCGATGATAGCAAGCAGTTTTGTAAAATCGTTGATAAACTCTTTGTAGTTGTTTATATCAGTTGCTGATTTGAAAAACGGAATTTCGAACCAGTTTTTTCTGTCATCAACAAGAATATAAATCTTGTTGTCGATAAAAATTGCTTTTATTCCGCCATTGAAAGACTTTTCCATCTTTTTAAATCTTTCCATAAACGCTGTTGTCAGGATATATCTTGCTTCGACCTGGTCATTTGAGTAGACACTGAACATATCTCTAAACTCGGGGTCTTCAAGCATTACATCCTGACACTTAGGGGCAGATTCAGCAGCTTCCTGGGCAGCTTCAAACTCCTGTGTTTTTTGGATAAGTTTTTGTTTGTCAAAACCTGATTTCAAAAACTTTTTACCTGCATCAAACAAGTCACCAAGATCAACATCGCCTTCTATCAGTAATCTATTGCCTCTATCGAGTCTTCTTTTGTCCAGGCTGGTTGTTGAAATAGCGGTCATACCTTTAAAACTTTTGTTCATAACAGCACTAAAACATACACCCTTAAAAGTTATGTGTTTGCTTTTGTTGCCCTTGCTGTCTCTTGTTGTGTAATAGGTATGAAACTCTGCCAGCTCGAGATTAATATCCTCATAACGGCCTGTAATTTTATCGTCAAAGGAAACATTTTCGTAGCGCAAAAGACGAGACATTATGTTGTGGTCAATAGAAATATCCGACCTTTTGTCCTGAAATATTTCGTTCAGCAGACCGCCAATACCTGTTTTGTTTTTAATACATCCATAAAGTGCTGTATAAATATTTATAGACGGTACATAATTAAATTCGCCCCAGAAAGAGAGCAGTTTTGGCAGAATCTTTTTCTTTGCACTGATTGCATAAAGGCTTCTTACAAAAAACAACGGCACAAGAACCAGAATAACTACCGGCGGCAAGAATATAGTGAAAAATACGCCAAAATCAATGTGTTTGGGGTTTAAACAAGCTATAGCCATCAAAAGTGCACAACCTGTGACAATAATGCCCCATACTTTAAAAAATGTAATGATTTTATTCCTTTTGCCCTCAACAGAAGAAGCCTCGGGCACAATAACTTTGTTAAAGTATTCTAAAAACTGCTGTGCTTTATTTGGATTTTTTTCTACTGCTTGTTGCGCCACATTTTTATACCTCATTTTGAATTTTGTACAAGTCAAACGTATTTTGCATCAAAGAGCAAATTGTCATTGGCCCCACGCCGCCCGGCACGGGAGTGATGTACGAAGCTACTGTTTCGACATTGAAGAAATCAACATCTCCTGCCAGCTTTCCGTCTTCTTTTCTGTTCATGCCAACATCAATAACAACAGCGCCTTCTTTTACCATATCGCGCGTAATCAGGTTTAGCCTGCCTGCTGCGCATATCAAAATATCAGCTGTTTTGGTAATCTTTGCAAGGTCTTTTGTCTTGCTGTGGCAAAAAGTAACAGTGGCGTTACTGTTCAAAAGCATTTGCCCGAGCGGCCGGCCCACAATATTTGAACGTCCGATAACAACTGCGTTTTTGCCTTCAATTTCAATATCATAATACTCAAGCAGCCTGATAATACCTTTTGGCGTGCAAGGATAAACATAGGGTTTTAATCCCGTGGCAATTTTACCCATATTGTATGGATGAAAACAATCAACATCTTTAATCGGGCTGATTTTTTCAATAACTTTTTGCGTATTTATATGCGCAGGCAAAGGCAGCTGCACAAGTATTGCATTGACCTCTTTATTGTTATTGAGCTCATCAATCTTGTCCAAAAGCTCCTGTTCTGTAACCGAGGCGTTCATTTCTATAACCTGTGATGTAATACCCAGCTCCTGTGCTTTTTTCTTTTTTAAATTAACATATATTTTGCTGGCCGGATCATCACCTACTATAATCACGGCAAGAGAGGGTTTTTTGTTTAAAAACAAAATCTCGTCAGACAAATTCTCCAGTATTTTTTGTGCAACAACTTTTCCTTCTATCAACTTTGCCATAATTATTACCTAATTTCTAACCTGAGGCAGATTCAATCTGAAATAAAGTGCCTTAATAGCATCTTCCACTATTTTTGAGTTTTTATCAATAGAGTGTTCTGCAAGGGATTTGTCTTTTGGAATCACGCCAAGAACCTCAAGCGAATATTTGCTCAAATAATCCTGTATTTTATTATACTGCTCATTGTCAACATTGTTCAACACAAGAGCCATTTGGCCGCCTGCAGCATATTTTGCCGAAAACTCCTCAATACGCTGGGCAAGAAAGATGGACTCTTCTGTCGGGTTTGCAACAATCAACGTAACATCCATGGGGATATCCACAAGCTGATGGAGATACTTAAGGTCAAACTCGCAATCAAACACAACTATGTCATAGCCGTTTATAAGCTTTGCCACAGCGTCGGCAATCAAACCTGTGACAGGGCAGCGGCAGTCTTTTGATGGGACAAGCCATGAAACAACAAGATCAACATTTTCCTCCACTTCAACAAGAATATCCTCAAGCGCCCATTCAATATACTCCTGTTTTGTCATTCGAGACGGAATCCCTGTTTTATACTCGTGTTTTCCGCTTCTGATACCGTAGATTGTGTTTCTTACATCCATGCCGTAGCTGTGAGCAAGCTCCGTTGACAGGTCGTTGTCAAACAGAAGTATTGATTTGTCAGGGTAAGTCTCTTTTAAAACTTTAACAAAATTCTTTGTTATGGTTGTTTTTCCGCTTCCGCTTTTTCCTGTAATTGCAATTGCTAATGTCATTAATTTACCCCGTATTTTTGTTTTAAACTGTCTGAAAGCTCATTTACAAGCACCATTGCCTTTTTGGCCAGCTCCATAGGTAAACCGCCCGCACCGCACGATGGTGTAAAAAAGCTCTGTTTTATGACAGTATCTGTGTCTATTTTTCCTTTTGATTTTTGTACAAGGTCATCTACAGCGCTTTCAAATTTTTGTTCAAGTTCTTCTAAATTTGTTTTTTCAAGCGCGTCTTTATCAAGAGTCGGCACAATACCCCAGGCAATATATCCGCCGGATTTTAAGAATTTTTCCATGTCTTTTGCATAAGCGCCAAGACTCTTTGAATACGAGAAAGCATCAAAGTTTATGATATCAATACCCGCCTCAATGAGCACTGACCAGTCAGACTTGCCGCAGCAGTGTACTGCACACAAGCCGTCAAAGTCTTTGATTATATCAGATATTTCTTTTAATGCTTCAACAACCTCTTCTTTTTTTACAGTGATGAAAGCAGAAGTACCGTACTGCGACATAACAGGCTCGTCCATAAACATAACGGGTTTTGCATCAGGGTTGGCTTTTTTTATCTGTTGTATCTGCCAAACAGCTTTTAGTGTAAGGCCTTTAATCAAAACTTCTCTGTATGTCTCATCATAAAAGGCACACACCCCGTCTTCGCCGCAAAGGCTTGTTCCCCATGTAAAGGGGCCGATTATGTGGCATTTTGCATAGCTGTAATTTCCCTGTTTGAATTTCTCCAAATACAAAGGAATCGCACTTGTATACGGTGCTGTTATTGCGTATTTATCAAGGTTTGTAAAATCCTTTTCGTTTACAATGGCCTCATAGTCCATAAAAAATTCTTCAAGCTCTTCAAAAAATTTGTCAGACTGGGCATCGTAGCAGTATTTGCAGTTTTTTTCATCGTAAATTATTCCCGGTATGCCCTGAATATACTGAACAGTCATATCCTCATGCCTGTCAACATTAGCCAGCTGCGGCCAGAATGGTATTTCTTTAAAAGTATCAAAAATAAGTCCGATTGCTTCTTTAGCATCTTTATGAGGAAGACTTCCCACAGCAGTTGCCTTTAAAGTCAAATTGCTCAAAATTCACCCCGCGTAATATATATTCCAATCTTTTAAGATTTTACTAAAAATATTGGCATAGGGCAACGGAGAAAAAAGGAGCAGCTCATAAGCCGGGTTCTGTTTAAATAATCATCTGTCTCGACTCACGGTTGCCCGTAAGCTCAAGCGGTTTGTCAAAAGACGGCGGGTCACCTTAACCTTTTAGTCAACCTTGCACCCAACCGGGGTTTACCTGGCCAAGACCTCTCAGCCTTGCCGGTGAGCTCTTACCTCACCGTTGCACCATCGCCTGTGCTTGCTCTCGCCAGCCATCGGCAGTCTGCATTTCTGTGGCACTGTCCTCACGGTCGCCCGCACCTGACGTTATCAGGCGGTCTGCCCTGGGGTGCCCGGACTTTCCTCACAAAACAAATTGCGCGATTATCCGGCTGCTCCTTTTTCTACTTTAACATATGGCAATTTACAAAACAATTTATTTAAATTTTCATACATACTAACTAATTTAAACTATGTATACGCTAAACCTAGAGTAATACTAATAAATTATCTTTTTAAATTTTTGCAAACGCACGCGGCACATAATATTCCGGCATTTTATAGACCAGATGGTCTAAATCTTTCAGAATAGGCGTAATTGCAATTATTTCGACCTTCTAGTCGATGAGAGACTCATTCATTTAGGGGTAATATACAGAGTGTAAATAATATAATTACACGAAAAATACAATTTATTACAGAATTTAAAACTTAAAAAAGAAAAATCTTGGGGGGAGTAGATGAGAAGAGGTCTAGAATTTAAGAAGAAAGCCAGAATCATACTTGTTGATGACAATTATGATCACCTTTCTGGTATCAAAGAGTTAATTGAAATTGAAAGCGATTTTGATGTAGTGGCAACAGCTACAAGTGCAAGTGTTGCAATCAGCCTAATTAAGAAGTATCGTCCGGAAATCGTTTTAATGGATATTAACATGCCTGAAAAAGACGGTTTAACCGCTATTGCGGAAATTGAAAAACTGGATTTGGGAGTGCGTATTATCGCTTTGACAGGCTACGATGATCCTGATTTGATTTTCAGAGCAATGAAAATCGGTGCAAAAGGCTATATCTTAAAAACAATGGCCTCTGCTCAGCTTATCTATGCTATAGACGAAGTTGCAGCAGGAAAGATTTATCTTCCCGCAACTTTGTCCTCAAGATTTTTCGAATACTTCCAAAAATCCTTCAAAGAAGAGACGCAGGTCGTTGCAGACGAAGAAAACCTTCTCAATTATCTGACTCAAAGAGAAGAAGAAGTATTAGACCTTCTTACACAGGGAATAACCTACAAAGGTGTTGCACAAAAACTGTTTATCTCTGAAACAACCGTAAAAACTCACGTAAACAATATCTTCCAAAAATTACAGGTCAATGACAGAACACAGGCTGTTTTGTATGCATTGAACAACGGATTTTTGAACAGAAGAAAAGTTAAAATAGCTATATAACAATAACACTTTTTATAATGGTAAGAATTAAATGGGCGGAGCAAATTTCAGACAAAAAAATCTTTTAAAAGATTTAATTTATCTGGGTCAAACAAGACCCGTTAACAAACAAACTGTCAAAGGTTTGTTCCGCTTTGCGCTGGAACCGCTTCTGGAAGCACAAACCCAGAAAGCTGTTGTGCTCACCAGACTTTTTGACTCAACAGAGCTGGAAGGCGTCTTAAAAAGGCTGGACTTCACAAACGCAGAGGTTTACTCTTTTGATAACACAACCAAAGGCGAAAACCTTCAAAGAGACGATATCTGGGGCGAGACAGAATTTCTTGTGCTGCTCTCACCAAGATATTCCGTTTGCCTTTTGTGGGACTATTCCACAGAATCAGTAAAAGACACCTCATGCCTGTATTATCTGCTCAACTCAAGAGATGTGAATAATGTAATAAGAATTATCTCTGAAAACTCAAAAATCGATTTGATGAGATACACACAAGAATACACTCCGGAGCGCAGAAGCAACGAACTTTTGAACAAATCCGTACACAAGTTTATCAACTTTGCAGACTCTTTTGTGGAAGAAGCATCTCTCACGCAGGCAGAAGCAGGACTGCTCGGACAAAGCGATGATATTGCAAAAAAATACGAATATATTTCTACAAAGGCCAAAATAATATCACACGATATTAAAAACCACCTTTCGATCATTGATTTGTATTCAAAAATCATGGAAAAAAGACTCGAAAATGTAGCAAACAAAGAGCTGCAAGATTCCATGTCCAATGCTGTGTTGAGCATACAAAAGTCGAAACAAGCCATTGGAGAACTCTTAACAGAGTTGAGAACCATTCAGGGTGCAAAACTTGAGACACACAATTTCTCAAAAATTCTCCAGAATGCAATTGAGCTTGTACAGGCAAAAGCAATGGCAACATCCACAAAATTTGAAGTTTCGAACAAATTTAACGGAAATGTATTGTGCGATGAAAACAAACTGCTAAACATAATGATTAACCTGTTTTACAACGCTCTTGATTCAATTGAATCAGCAAAAACTCAAGGCGTTATAAAAATCAATACTGAAGAAACAGCAGATAACATGCTAAAAATCTACATCACAGACAATGGCTGCGGTATAGAACAAGATGCGTGTGAAAAAATATTTGAAGAAGGTTACACTTCAAAAACAACCGGAAGCGGATTGGGGCTTCATATTTCAAAAGAAGCAATGAAAGAACAATACGGAGACCTTAATCTTGTAAATTCCGAAAAAGGCAGCACAACTTTTGTAATCTCGCTGCCAAAGCTATAGAAAGGAGGCAAAAATGGACTTGTTTAATATACGAGCAATAGAAGTTACCAAACTAGCCATGGACGGGCTGCAAAAAAGACAAACCGCCATTGCCTCTAACACAGCCAATGCAATGACTCCTGATTATCAGAGAAAACAGGTGGCCTTTGAAGACCAGCTGAGAGAAATCATTGCAAAAGATGATGTAAGAAGAGACCTTAGAATGCAAAACAGCCTTGCTTATCAAAAAGACCCTTACAAAGCAGGCTATACAACAAATCCTAACACGACTAACATAGCTCAAAGGCTTCCGCAGGAACAGTTTATGTATATCCAACAGACACGTACGGATACAGACAACTACGCACCGGAAGTAATTAAAGACACAAGATGGATTGACTACGGCAACGGCAACAATGTAAACGTTGAAGAAGAAATGATGACAATGGCCAAAACAGGCTCACAGTACAATGTTCTGGCAACAGTAGAAGGCAGATTTATGTCAAACCTTCTTGATGTGGTAAGAGGCGGAGGTTCATAATAAATGAGTTTTAGCGCATTTGATATTTCAGGCAGCGGCATGTATGCCCAGAAAACAATGATGGACAACATCGCCTCAAATATCGCAAACGTAAATACAACAAGAAACCCTGACGGTACACCCGGGGTTTACATAAAAAAAAGTGTAAGCTTTAAAGCAATCTACGCTGACAGGCTGGGCTCAAATGCACCGGCGTTTCCCGACGGACACCACGAGGCTTACTACAGCCCGACAAACGGTACTATTGCTTTAAAAGGCGGCATTTCTTACGATGACAAAAATATTTCACAGGGCGTTGAAGTTGCCGAAATCACACCGTCAAACGACCCTTACAAAACAATCTATGACCCTTCAAATCCCGAAGCGGACGCAGACGGTTTTGTTACATTACCGAATATCAACGTTGTTGAAGAAATGGTTAACATGGTTTCGGCCTCAAGAGCATACGAAGCCAACGTAACAACGGCAGAGACAACAAAAGGTATGATTTCTGCTGCATTACGAATTTAAGGGAGTATAAAAATTGCAGTTTAATCAAATAGCAAACAACTCAATACAAAACTATAACAAAATATTTTCACAGCAGATGGATTCGTTTAATATCAGCTCTGATAAAAACGGAATGACTGCTTTTGATAATGTGTTAAACAGCAAAATGCAAGATGCACAAAGCGTTGCGCAGGGTCCGATTATTAACACAGGCATTCAAATGAATGTGGGGCTTGAAAATATGGGGATATCACCCATAGACAAAATAGAGGGAAACTACGAGGCTCAAAATTCAACCCAGAACCCATCCAGAGGAAAAAGCAATTCTGCTGTAGAAAACCTTGCAAATTCATTTGGTCAGGCTTTTTCTAACGGATTGAATGACGTAAACACTTCACAAAACGCTGCTTACGAGGCAGCTGAAACCTTTGCTTCAGGCGGTGACATAAGCGTTCATGAAGTAATGCTTGCATCTCAAAAAGCCAACCTCACAATGCAAATGGCGCTTCAATTAAGAAACAGACTCGTAAACGCTTATAACGAAATCAACAACGTAAGAGTTTAACGTGATTTGTTTGTGATTGTTTTTAGAATATTTATCAGGTAGTTTTTTTGCAGCTGCCGGAAATACTCAAGGTATTTACTTCTACGTTCCGATAGCTGCCTTCGGCACTATAGTCACTACGAAGCAAACACCTTGTGCAT
>ERZ779861.2663-NODE-2663-length-16494-cov-4.699678_pt1 | contig 16494 bp, 12 predicted proteins | sample MGYA00511558_ERZ779861 | MGnify/ENA primary metagenome ERZ779861 (study PRJEB29588, sample SAMEA2163432) | human gut metagenome | biome: human gut; feature: human-associated habitat; material: faeces | place: Denmark | collected 2008/2010 ... | reverse complement strand
TGCCGCGTCTGCCAGTTCCGCCATATCCGCAGGCAAACAAATTTTAACATAAACATGTAAAAATAGCAAGCATTGAGCGCGTTTTTATCAGGCGCGGTTTTCTTTTTTTAGGGTGTTTTCTCCGCCGGGCGGGTTATTACAAAAATATTACAAAAAAGTATGTTTTGTGCATGCTTATTGCTGTTTTTCTGTATTCTTTCCGTCATTCAATCTGTGATAAAATGAAAAAAATATGAATTCCGGGGAGGAACATCGGATGAAACAGTTTACCGTTAAGAAAATGATTGCCGCAATTCTGCTCTGCGCAGCGATTTGCATGGTACTTGGCTTCACACCGCCTGCGGCGCATGCAGCGGCGTATGATGCGTCGAAATGGAAAGACGTCACGGATACCCCGATCGCGGCGGATACGCAGGGAATCATCCTTGACAGCAGAACAGATCCGGCGACGTCGGGAGCTTATTACACGGGGAATCTCGCCAATAAATCCTCATATATGTTGAAGAAAGAGATGACGGTCACGGTCAGATTCTCCTTTACAAATCCCGTCAGTTCAAAGCATCTGATTCCGGTTATCACAAACAAACCGATTACAGCGCACCGCACTGATCTGAACGGTTCTTTGATCGGAACGGGTGCGCCGTTGCTGGGGGCCCGGCTTTATTTTCAGAACGAAGGGCAGATAGCAAGCAACAGGATATTAGTCCGTATCAGCGATTATGCCAACTACCGTACGGCCGATTACTTTGACAATGTAGCATTTACAGATAATCTGGATGTACATACCATCTCATGGAGAATTACGGAAAGTGCCGTTACAATGTCCTTTGAGGGAAAAGCGCTCGGAGCTTCGTATGAGTTGAAAAAGGAAAAAACGGACGGAAAAGAAGTCAACTGGAAACTGAGCGATTTTATCGACGAGGCGGGCAATCCGCAGGTGTATTTCGGTTTTATCAACCAGAATTTTGCCGATGTCCGCATTCACGGAATTGATATCGGCGAAGAACTGCCTTATCGTCAGAGCGTGACGATTGAGCCGTCAGATCTCTCTGCAGAGCACAGGGAAGATTTGCTCTATACATTCCGCGCAACCATGTCGGATAACGGCACGGAACAAACGTTCGCGATCGGGTACGGCGCAGACGAACAGCACCGTATCACCGCAGAATTCCGCTGGCAGGAGGGGTGGAAAGACGCCCGCGTAGCGGAAAATACGTTTGAAGGGCGTTATCGGTTTTCGGTAAAAGGCGGCGGAGAAAGCGAGGGAGAAAGCGCTGTTGCGGTCGGAAGTCTGCCGTTTGCCGCTTTTGGTTCGGAAACAGGTCTGGTATTTCACATCCGCGCGGCAGTGACGGAGACGGGCGCTGTGCTGCGCGCTTTTTACGGTGCAGACTGTGTCTGCAATCCCGAAAAAGCCGTCTTTACCCTTGAAATAACAGACGAATCTGCCAGGAAGACAGACGCCTCTCATCTGAAGACGAGTAAACATAGGGGAAACAATCAAACAGCAAGTTCGTAAATTCTTATGTAAAAAGGCATTGGAAAAATCTAATGCCTTTGCTTATAATAGAAGAATTTAAGGGAAATATAGTTTCTTTACTACAAAATCTTTGGCGATTATACGAAGTAATGGTTGACTGTATTTTTACTTTGTGTTATAATTATTACGTGTTATAGAACATAGAACAGAACAAGGAGGTCTTATATGGCAAAGAAAAACTTTAACAGCCAATGCAATGAAAAAGATGCTTTGGGTAAGTTAATTTCTAAATCGCGTGTCAAAAAAGGATTCTCCTTGCGTAAATTTGCTGAAAATATCGGATTGTCTCCTTCTAATATGACTTATATCGAAAAAGGAATAAATGCTCCGACGGCAGAAGTATATGAGAGAATATTGAAAGAATTAAAACCCGGAGAAAAAGAAAAAAACGAAATGGACAGACTCTTTTGTCTGGTGCGAAAAGTTCCAACCCCGGAGGTCTGTCAAGTTATTTTGAATAATTATGAGTTAGGCGAAAAAATAAAAAGTATAGGCGATACGGTGTTAACTACAGAGCAGTTAAACTTGGTAGAAAAATTATTTAAATCGTTTGGCAATACTTAACATGGTATTGTCATATTATAACTGCTATAATAAGATAAGAGGAATTTCAAATGAAGACGTATTACTTAAAGATTAGAGACAAATTTATAAGCGACATTAAAAACAGAGTTAAAAAACACGAATATCGATTAGCGTCGCCTGAAAGGATGCAAGCTAAAGTTGGCGACACCTTCGTTTTAATATCAAATCAAAATAGAGATAACTTTGTTAGAGCAACTATAAAAGGAATTAAAGTTTATAATTCGTGGAATGAAGCTTTAATAGAAAATTGGGAACAAGATTTTAAAAACATCTTCACTTCATTAGAGGCTACTTTAAAAGAGTGTTATAAATTTTATTCTAAAGATGAAGTTGACCGTTACGGAATTGCCGTATTTGAAATAGAGCCGTTATATATTGACTATTCAAAATCAAGTGTTTTGCTTGATACAAACATTTTTATTAAAAGAGAAAGTAGTAATAATGTTTCGTTTGAAATAAGCAATTTGTTTAAATGGTTCGATAAAAAACAATTAAAGAAATATCTACATAAAAACACTATAGAGGAATTGAAATCTCATAAAGACGAGAAAGTAAAAAATGCAATGCTTGCTAAAGCAAGTTCTTATGATATCTTGCCTTCGTTCACTTCAGAAAAAGATGATTACTTTGAACATATTGTAAATCAATATTCGCAAGATGCAAATAGCAAAATTGATAATGCCTTACTTTTAGAAGTATATAATGATAATGTTGGTATTCTGCTTACCGATGATAACGCAATCTTGAAAAAAGCAAAAGATTTGTTTATCAGAGATAAAGTCGTTACATCTGCTGAACTTTTAGAGTATTTTGAAAGGACGTATCCAAAAAACATTGAATACAAAATGCTTGCGGTTAAATTAAAACGATTCGACGAGGTGAATATAAACAGCACTTTCTTTGATACTCTAAGAGAAGACTATGAAGGAAAGAAATTTGACGATTGGTTTAAGAAAAAAGGCAATGAAAAAGCATACGTTTTTGAAGATAATGACGAAAAATTAAAGGGCTTTTTATATCTTAAAATAGAAGATGAAAACGAAAACTATTCTGATATAGAACCCATATTATCTCCGAAAAGAAGATTAAAAGTTGGAACTTTTAAGATTGAGCGCACAGGTTTCCGTTTGGGAGAACGTTTCTTAAAGATTATTTTTGAGAATGCTGTCAAGTGGAATGTTGATGAGGCGTATGTAACGCTTTTTGAAGATAAAAGACAAGAAGTCTGCGCGTTAAAAGGTATAATGGAACAATGGGGTTTCGTTAAGCACGGATATAAGAAATCAAACGGCGAATCAGTGCTTGTAAAGGATATGAAACAGTATAAAGATGCTGAAACGCCAAAGTTCAATTATCCTATTTTGAAAAAAGATCGAAATCATTACTTTCTTCCGATTAAAGCAGAATATCATACAGATTTATTTCCTGATAATATTTTGAAGAACGAAGATATGCATTTATATGAAGATAAACTTGCTCATAGATATGCAATCGAGAAGATATACTTAACGGGGGCATATAATATTAAGGCTAAAGCAGGAGATGTGGTTTTAATTTATAGAATGAGCGATGGCTGGTATAAAAATTATTCTTCAGTGGTTACTGGTATGGCGATTGTTCAAGAAGTCGTAAAAACTAAAAATGTTGAAGAGTGCATAAATATTTGTAAGGATAAATCTATTTTCAAAGAAAAAGATATCCGAGCTGTATATAGTAAATATCCTACCGTAGTAAAGATTTTAGATTACAAACCATTTACTCATAAGGTTACATTAAACGAATTAAGAGACCACGGTGTTTTAGATAAGTATTCAGGACCGCGCCCGTTTACGTTTATAACCCAAGAACAATTTGAAACTATTTATAAATTAGGAATGGAGGAGTAAAAAATGAAAAAGAAAATATTAATATCCATCAACCCCGAGCATGTACAAAATATTATTAAAGGTATCAAGAAGTACGAATATAGAAAAATTGCGGCAAAACAAGATATTTCTTCTATCGTTATTTACGAAACCACGCCCGTAAAAAGAATTGTTGCCGAAGCAGAAATAATAGACGTTTTAATGTATTCGCCTGAAGAATTGTGGAAACTTACAAAGGAAGAATCTGGCATCAGCAAAGAATTCTTCGATGAGTATTTTGAGGGAAAAGAAATTGCTTACGCTTATAAATTAGGCAAAATTAAAGTTTATGATGAGCCTAAAACTTTATTAGAATACGGCATTAAAGCCGCGCCACAATCCTTCGTTTATATTTAAAAACAGCAATTTAAAGCGGAAAAATCATCAGGAGAAAACTTAAATGAGCGAAAATAAAATACTCGATACGATGTGGGACGATAACCCGATAGACATCACGCAGGAAGCGAATTTTATATGGAGCATTGCCAACAAGTTGCGCGGCTCGTATATGCCCGATAAATACGGCGACGTCGTAATTCCTATGACGATTCTGCGCCGTTTCGAGTGTGCGCTTGAAGCCACAAAGCAGGCGGTGTTAAAAGCCTATCAGTCAAACCCGAATTACCCGTCGAAAGCACTTTGCAAAATCGCGGGGTTTTCGTTCTATAACACGAGCGAGTACGACTTAAAAGAACTCTGCAACGATTCCAAGCATATTGCGGCGAACTTCAAAAACTATATCAGCGGTTTTTCGGCTAACGTAAAGGACATTTTTGCCGAACTTGAAATGGACAAGCATATCGACAAAATGGAAAAGGACGGCTGTCTGTATTCCGTTGTCGAGGCGTTTTCCGTGCTTGACTTGTCGATTAAAACTTACGACAGTATCAAGATGGGATATATTTTTGAAAACCTGATCGGCAGATTTTATCAGAACGTGGACGCCGGACAATTTTAAACGGGCAGAGATATTATCAAGTTGCTCGTAGAAATTTTGATGGCAGAAGGGTGCGACGATATTTTTGAACCGCACAAAGTCATTACTATTCTCGACCAAGCCTGCGGAACGGGCGGTATGCTTTCCACGGCGTATACCTACATAAAACACTATAATCCTACGGCGGAAGTCAAACTGTTCGGGCAGGAATTTATGGGGCAGTCTTACGCGGTAGGGCTTGCCGAAATGCTCATTAAAAATCAGGACTCGGATAATTTCCGTCACGTCGATACGTTCAAAACCGATTGCTTTGCCGATACGAAAATGCGTTTCGTCATCGAAAACCCGCCGTTCGGCACGCCGTGGTCGGGTAAAGACGCAAAGGACGGACAGGAGCAAGCCGTGCGCGACGAATACGCCAAAGGCGAAACGGGCAGATGGGGACACGGACTTCCGAGTGGTGGCGACTCACAAATGATTTTCTTGCAGTCCGCCGTGGATAAAATGGACGACTTCTGCGGCAGAGCGGCGATTATCGAAAACGGCTCGCCGCTGTTTAACGGCGATACCGCTTCGGGCGAAAGTCAGATTCGCCGTTGGCTTTTGGAAAGCGACCTTATTGAAGCGATTATCGCTTTGCCGACAGACTTATTTTACAACACGGGCATTCAGACCTACGTTTGGATTCTCTCGAAAAATAAGCGCAAAGAACGCAAAGGCAAAATACAGCTCATCAACGCCGCCGAGATTTACCATAAACTGCGTAAAGCCGTCGGCAACAAGAAAAACGAAATCACGAGAGAAGATAGAAAGAAAATTACACACCTTTACGCCGACTTCGTGCCGAGTGACCTTTGCAAGATTTACGATAACACGGAGTTTCTTTACAAGGAATACGCCGTTATGCAACCGCTTCAACGCAGTTACGCTATCACGGAAGAGCGTATCGAACAAATGTTGATGAAAGGCGCGCTGTCGGGCGTTTACGATGAAGCGAAGATTGCCGACTACGAAAGTCAGGGTGTTGCGATTGCCGATAAAGATAAGAAAAAATACGAAGAAATGCTTGCAAGAAAGCCGATTTACGAAAGTATTTTGCAAACGCTGAAAGAGCATATCTCGGACAAGGTGTATAAAGAACCGGAAAGTTTCATCAAGTACCTTTCGGGAATTTTGTCGTGCGATAAAAAACTGACAGAGCGTATCGCGGACGGGCTTTCCGAGATGGACAAAACGGCAGAAATTCAGCGCGATAAAAATGGCAATATTATTTACGACAAAGAAACGCGCGACACCGAAATCGTGAAATATACCGAGGATATAGAAACCTATATGGCGCGTGAAGTGCTGCCTTACGTTCCTGACGCAAAATGGTTTTGGGAAGAAAATCTCGGCGCGAAAAAGCCCGTGATTAAAATCGGCGCGGAAATACCGTTTACAAGATATTTCTATAAATACACGCAACCCGAAAAGAGCGAAGTTTTGGAAGAAAAATTCTTAACGCTTGAAAAGAGTGTGAGCGAAAGAATCAAAGCGTTATTCGCTGTGAAAGGAGAAGAATAATGGCTTTGCAAGATAAAATCGGAAGAGAGGAAATTGTAGATAAGATTTGCGGATTAGTGGAATTTTTGGAAAAAGATAAAAATTTCTGTTTGTCGCTTAACGGCGCGTGGGGAAGCGGAAAATCTTTTGTTTTGGGATTGATTGAAGAGAAACTTTCCAAGAAGCAGGAGTATATCATTATTAAATACGACGCTTGGGAAAATACATTTTATTCCGATCCGCTTATCGCTATTCTGTCTTGCGTGATTGATGGGATAGAAGAGAAACTGTATTTGGTGGAAAGAACCGAAGAAAAGGTAAAGAAAGCCGCAAAAACAGGCGTTAATACGTTGGCTAAACTGTCTACGAAGATTGAAAAACTGAAAGCTGTTATTGAGGGGATAAAGACCATTATCAAGGATTTTCATAATCCCATCGACACGGCGGCTTTGGGCGATTTTAAGTCATATCAAAAGCTGTTAAAGACAACAAAGGAGATATTGAGCGAAATAACGCAAGCGGGAGAATATCGGGAAAAGCAAACCAAACTTGTCATTCTTGTTGATGAAATTGACCGTTGCCTGCCTGACGAACAACTCAAAATTTTAGAGCGGCTTCATCATTTGTTTGACGTGAAGAACTGCGCCGTGATTGTAACGATGAATCAGACTTGCGTTGCCGAAACCGTCAAAACCATTTACGGAATCGATGGATATGAATACCTGCGCAAATTCTTTAACTTCACGTTCCGGCTTGATACTTCGGCGAACGAGTATCTGAAAAACTTGTTGGAGGAATACATCAAGAGCTTTGAAAAAATCCAAGTCCCGGCAAGCGACGTGGGGATTCCCGTAAAATTGGCTTATCAATGCTTGCTTTACGGTAGTGAAAAGGCGTTGGATAAGGCGGATAACAGAGAACTTACCCGTTATTTTGAATGTGTAACGAACGTATGCAATGACTTCGGTTGGCAGAAATTGAATCCGTACTATGTGTTCTTTGTGCTGTTGGCTTTATATATCCGCAAAATCATTTCGCCTACTTTCCTGAATGCTGACGAGATTGTAGCAAACCAAAACAGGATTTCCGAAACATACAAAAATCTTTCATCGGACGAAAAGCAATATGTAATGCCGTACTATGATTATTTGGAAGAATTTTTAGGTGTGGACAGAAGCAATCCGCCCGAAGAGTTCACCCGTTTGTATCAATGGAACGGAAGTCAGATTGCCGAATTTTCGTGGACGTTTAACGAAACGGTGTATTTTTCAATGGGGCAACAGTTCCCCTACAACGAAATGCGCAGATTTAACGGTCAACCTATGGTAAAACCGGATGCCTGCAAAGAGTTGTGCAGACTTATTATTTTATACGGTGGGGAGCAAGAAAAATGCGAGAGATGAAAGATAGCGGAATAGAGTGGATAGGTGAAATTCCGTGTAATTGGAAATTGGAAAGATCTCAATGGCACTTAGAAGAAGTTAATATTTCCAACAATCCTATTCAAACAAACAATGTATTGTCTTTGACTAATAAATTGGGCGTTGTTCCTTACGAAGAAAAAGGGAATCAAGGAAATAAATCAAAAGAGAACGTGTACGAATACAAATTGGCATATCCAAACACGATAGTGGCTAACAGTATGAATATTTTGATTGGTTCTGTTGGATTGTGCGACTATTTTGGTTGTGTGAGTCCTGTTTATTATGTTTTTAGAGCAAAAAAATATAATAACATTAAATTCTTAAATTACGTTTTTCAAACGGTCGGATTTCAACGCGAATTAAGGAAATATGCAAACGGCATTCTTGAAATTAGATTAAGGGTTTCGTCAAGTGATATACTTAAAAGGTTTATTCCATTTCCAAGTGAAATAGAGCAACAGAGGATTGCGGAGTTTTTGGATAGGGAGTGCGGGAAGATTGACGGATTGAAAGCGGATATTCAGGCGCAGATTGATACGCTTGAACAGTACAAGCGTTCTATCATAACCGAAGCCGTTACCCACGGTCTGAACCCGTCCGCCCCGATGAAAGACAGCGGTATTCCGTGGGTGGGGCAATTTCCAACTCATTGGACAAAGAAAAAGGGGAAGTATATTCTTCGTTATATGTCTAAACCCGTAAAGCAAGATGACGGTGTTATAACCTGTTTCAGAGATGGAGAGGTTACGCTTCGCAGTAATCGCCGAGAAGATGGTTTTACGATGGCAGACAAAGAAATTGGGTATCAAGGTGTTGACGTCGGAGATTTGGTTGTCCACGGAATGGACGGTTTTGCCGGTGCTATCGGTATTTCGGATTCAAGGGGCAAAGCGTCACCTGTGCTAAATGTCTTAAATACAAAGCAAAATAAAAAATACATAATGTATTATTTGAGAAGTATGGCGTATGGAGAAGTTTTTACGGCTTTATCGACGGGAATCAGAGTACGTTCTTGCGATTTGAGGTGGAACAAACTTGCCGAATTGCTATATCCGTTGCCGCCGATAGATGAGCAGAATAATATTATAAATTATATTGATGAGCAAATTGCTCGAACAAACGATATTATCGCAGATAAAAAATCACAAATCGAAACGCTTGACGGCTACAAAAAATCGCTCATTTACGAATATGTTACGGGCAAAAAGGAGGTCGTATGAACAACATACTTTCCGAAAAAGAATATCAGCGGTTTATCATAGATAAGCTCGTTTCCGAAAACGGCTACATAGAGCGAAAAAACGTGAAGTTCGATCGTAAGTTTGCTATCGACCGCGAAATGCTGTTCAAGTTCCTTGACGATACTCAGCCCGAAGCGATGGCGCAGATCCGCAAGGTGTATAAAGACGTTACCGAAGATACGGTGGTAAACTTTATCAACACCGAAATCACGAAAGCGAAAAGCAGTCTGTTATCCGTATTAAAACACGGCGTGGAAATCGCGGGTTACAAGTTAGACCTTATGTACACCAAGCCCGCAACGACTTTTAATAAAGATCTTCTTGCCAAATACAATAAAAATATTTTTTCCGTAATGGAAGAAGTATGGGCAAGCGATACGGAGAGAATCGACCTTGTGATTTTCTTAAACGGCTTTGCGATTATGTCGTTTGAACTCAAATGCAATTTTGCGGGGCAGAGTTATCAGGACGCGATTTTGCAATACCGCACGCAAAGAAACCCGAAAACGCGGTTGTTCTATTTCAAGGCGGGGTGTATCGTCAACTTTGCAATTGACTTGCAGGAAGTGTATATGACGACGCGCCTTGCAAACGACGGCACGTTCTTTTTGCCATTCAATATGGGTAGCGGCACAGGAATTGACGCGGGCAAGGGCAATCCCGTTTATCCCGACAAATATTCCGTCTATTATATGTGGGAAGATATACTCAAAAAAGATACGGTATTAGACCTTATCTCGGAGTTTATCTTTATCGAGCGCAAGGAAGAAACGGACGAAGTAACGGGCAAAACCACGGTAAAAGAAAAGGTAGTTTTCCCACGCTATCATCAACTTGACGTTATCCGCAAAACGATAGCGGACGTGGAAGTCAACCGCACTTCGCAAAACTATCTGATACAGCACAGCGCGGGTTCGGGCAAGACGAATTCCATTGCGTGGCTTGCGCACAGGCTTTCTTCGCTTCACGACGAAGAAAACAAAATCGTTTTCGATAATATTATCATCTGCACCGACCGCGTGGTGGTGGACAGGCAGTTGCAGGACGCGGTGCGCGGAATCGAACACAAGACGGGGCTTATCAAGGTTATGGACGATAAATGTTCGTCGGCAGACCTTGCTCTCGCGCTTCAAAGCAATATCAAGATTATCGGCACGACGATACAGAAATTCCCGTATATCGTGGACACGGTAAAGAACCTGAAAAACAAGACCTTTGCCGTGATTATCGACGAAGCGCATTCTTCCACCGCCGGCAAGGATATGGCGGCAATCACGATGACGCTCGGCGCGGGCGAAGTCGATTTTGAAGAGGGCGTTATCGATACGCAGGATATGATTGCGGACGAAATCCGTCGCAACGGCAAGCAAAAGAACGTTTCTATGTTTGCCTTTACCGCCACACCGAAAGCGACTACTCTCGACTTGTTTGGCAGATTGAATGCGAAAGGGCAGAAAGAAGCCTTCCACTTGTATTCGATGAAACAGGCGATAGAAGAAGGCTTTATTTTGGACGTGCTTGCCAACTTTACCGAATACAATACGTATTATCGGTTGAATAAAGAAATTTCCGAAGATCCGAAGTATAAGACTGCGGAAGCCAAAAAGCAAATCGCGCGGTTTGTGGAACTGCACGAAACGAATATCGCGCAAAGGGTGGAAGTGATTGTCGAACATTTCCGCACGACGGTTTTGTCTGAACTCGGCGGTATGGCAAAGGCGATGGTGGTTACGGCTTCCCGCGCAAGTGCGGTAAAGTATCGTCAGGCGTTTGAAGATTATGTTACGAAAAAGGGCTACGCGGGCATTCACGCGCTTGTGGCGTTTTCGGGAAAAGTAAAACTGCCCGATGACGAAACGGAATACACGGAAACGCTTTTGAACGGCTTTTCGGAAGATAAACTGCCGAAAAAGTTTGATTCGGACGATTACAACGTTTTGCTTGTGGCGAACAAGTATCAGACGGGCTTCGACCAACCGAAACTTTGCGCAATGTACGTTTTGAAGAAGTTGCGCGGGGTGAATGCGGTGCAGACGTTGTCGCGCCTGAACCGTATCTGTCCGCCGTTTGAGAAAAAGACGTTTGTTCTCGATTTCGTGAATACATACGACGATATTGTCAAGGCGTTTGCGCCGTATTATACCACGACTCTGCTTGCAAATTCGGTTACGCCGACGGCGGTATACGATTTGGAGGCAAAACTCGACGGATATATGATTTTAGATCCTTACGACGTGAATATGGCGGCAGAGATTATCTACAAAAAGATTATCGAAGCAAAGGACAAAAATCAGTTGCGCTTCTATCTGCAACGCGCCGAGAAAAAACTGAAAGAATACGATTTGATGAAACAAATCGAGATTATGGCGGTCGTGAGGCATTTTATCCGTTTTTACGAATTCCTGATACAGGTATCGTGCTTCGAGGACGTGGAACTGCATAAAAAGTATTTGTTTTTGACTTATTTCGTGTCGTTCGTGAATATCTCTCAGCCGGGCGGCGGTTTCGATTTGTCAGGAAAGATAAAGGCGGACAACTTTATTCAGAAGAAAGGCGAAGAGCATAAAACGACAAAGGTTACGCCCGATCCGATCGTAAAACTGCCGACGGCGGACGACTTTAATCTGAACGAAGATAAGGTAAAACGCCTTTCCGAGATTATCGACGAAATCAACAGCAAGACGGGCAAAACCTACGATAACGACGTCGTAATCAAGGCAATGCTTCAAATCAAAGACTTGATGATGAAGTCCGAAAAACTGCGCGAAAGTGCGAAAGCAAACACGGAAAGCGACTTTGCGTTTTCGTATTTCGACGGTATCGACGACGCGCTGATCGAAGGGCTTTCGCAAAATCAGGACTTCTTCTCGTTGCTTCTTTCTAACGATGAAATGAAGAAGGAAGTTCTCGGTATCTTCGTCAGCGAGATTTATAAGAGTTTGAGAGAAGATAAGTGATACGATAGACAGGAAGCCCTGATTTTATCGGTGAAAAAGAATTGCAAATATATATAATAATCGAAAAAGGAAGTTTGAGTAATATCGGACTTCCTTTTTATATGCGGTTGTCGGGAAAATTTCTCGGCAATTTTTTTGTAAAATTTTCGTGAAATACCCCAACAAACGGCTCGTAACTTTCCAATTATAGTGAGGGGGTAAAAAACTTTTGCAAAACACCCCCGCAAAACATCTTACTAATGTCCATATATGATAGAGAGATAATTTGTCTTTCGTGGACTCGTAAGAACAAAAATGGCGAAGAAAATAAAATGAAGGAGGCAGAAAAATGAAGTCGGATACAAGTTGAAAATGTTTTTTCAAGAGTATTTTTCAATGCAGAACGTAGAGAAAAACTTTGAGGAAAAAGCGGAGCAAAACTTAGACTATTGAGCAAAGTGTAGCCCACTATACTTCGCAGGCGAAATAGTGGGCTCTGCGAGGCAGTAAATCCACTAATAAAATAGTCGGCAGAGGAAATTCTACACACTTTGCTCAAAGAGAATAAAAAACAAATTTCAGGAGGAAAATCACCATTTCATATTTAGTATGTCATATGGAAAAATACCATAAACAAGACGTCGCGCCTATCGAAAAGGAAAACGAACGGGACGAGAATTACGAAGCGTCAAATCCACAGATAGACAGCGAGCGGACGAGAAACAATTACCGCTTCACGCCGCATTTCGGAAAAACTTACACGGAGTTCATAAACGGCAGAATTAAAGAGTTAGGTTTATCCCCGCGCAAAGACGCGGTTGTAATGAACTCTTTCGTGTTAGGCTCGGATAAAACTTTTTTCGACGGGTTATCAAGGGTTGAACAGTATAACTTTTTCTCGGACTGTTACCAATTCTTTGCGGAGCGTTACGGCGAAGAAAACGTTATTGCGGCGGTAGTACATAACGACGAAACAACACCGCATATGCACTTAAACCTGATGCCCGTAACAAAAGACGGCAGACTTTGCAGTAAACAACTTTTCGACAAGCCGCAACTGCAACAATTGCAAACGGATTTTTACGAAGCAGTCGGAAAACGTTGGGGCTTACAGCGCGGAAAAGAAGGCAGTCAGGAGAAACATCTTTCCACCGCCGAGTTCAAAGCGAAAAAGATAATCGAACAAGCGGAAGCGGTACGGGAAGAAAATCAGGTGTATGCAGACGCTATAACCGAGGCAAAAAGCGAAAATATTCCACGGAAACGCGGTAAGTTACAGGAACAAGTAATCGCTTTAACGGCAGACAACGCCGACCTTTCAAAGCGGCTTACGAAATCTATGGACGAAGCATTATTATATGCAAAAAAATCGGAAGCGTTGCAAAAGGAAAAGGATAACAATTCTCATTATACAAACGTTGGCAAAGAACTTGCAAGAACAAATCCGACGGAATATCGGCGTATAGTCCACGGAAAGCCGAAAACAATCAATAACTTTTTCGATTCCGTTCTTTCGCTCTTTACGCCCGACGTCGTTCGGCAAGTTCCCCGCTTACAACAAATAGAAGCGGAAATCGAAGAAGAACGCAAAAAGCAAGAAAAACAAGGCAAAAACAATAATCATAAGTAAAATTTAAGGCGGCTTTTACTCTCTGTTCACATAAAAGAGCTTGACTCTGAGCGCAGAAAACAGTAAAATATAATCATCGTATCTATACGATGATTATATTTACGGAGGGTTTAGAAATGAAACCGAGAAGCGAAAGAGATAAAAGATACGAAGAAAAGCATAAAAACGAGAGAAAAGCCAAGAACGTGGTATGGGGAACGAGTATATCGAGAGAAACGGCGGAAGAAGTAGACGCATTTTTGAAAAAACACGGGTATACGAAAGTTAAACTCATAGAAGAAGGATATAAGTCGCTGTTGGAGCAGGCGGGAGAAATAAATACCGACCTTGCCAAGATAATAGACGGCTATGACGATTTCTTTGATTTTGAGTTGCGCAAATTCGAGGAAGAGAAAAACAACAATAAAACGTAAAAAAACTAAAATATCGAACAGGAGGATTTTTGTGTTTATGGAGAGAGAACATAGTATCCATCCGGAGAGAGAACATAGTATCCGCACAATAAAGTTAAGGAGATTTGCAAAATAGAGAAACAAATAAGGTAACGGATAAAAACAAGGTAAGGGCAAGGAAAAACGAAACGCTGTATATCGTAAGCACGGAATCGATGCAAGAGGCGCGAGAATCTGCATACGAGATATTAGAGCGTTTGGTAATGAAAAAATTTACAAGCCTGACGGAAGAACGGCTTGGGGATGGTAAGTTACGAACTTGCTGTTTGGAATCTGACGGAGGTAAACAGATATGTTAGAATTACAAACGGCAAATAAAAATAAAAGAACAAAAAACGGAGGAGGTGACGGAATAACCGCGCTTTATTGCAGGCTCAGCGTAGACGATAACGGTACCGAGGGCGAAAGCAACAGTATCAAAAATCAGAGAGATATTCTCGGGCGGTATGCGAAACAACACGGATATCGGAATATTGAATATTATATCGACGACGGTTACAGTGGAACGAATTTCAATCGTCCGGATTTTCAGAGAATGATGTCCGATGTAGACGAAGGAAAAGTGAAAACGATTATCGTAAAGGATATGTCAAGGCTCGGAAGAGATTATCTGAAAGTCGGCTATCTTACGGAATTTACGTTTGCTGAAAAAGATATTCATTTTATAGCGATAAACGATAACGTGGATAGCGAAAACGGCTCGGATAACGAATTGATACCGTTCAAAAACGTTTTTAACGAATGGCTTGCGAGAGATACGAGCAAAAAGATACGCGCGGTGATAAGGAATAAGGGAGAAGCTGGAAAACCGCTGACGAACACGCCGCCGCTCGGATATATGAAAGATCCGAACGACAAAAACAAGTGGCTGATAGACGAAAGGTGTGCGCCGACAATCCGGGAGATATTCAGACTATGCGTCAACGGCTATAACGCGCTTGCGATAGCGAAAATACTAACCGAAAAGGGTTATGACACCCCGAAGGCGTTTTATCTGAAACAGGGCAGAAATATGTACCGGAACGATACCACCGGTCCGTATTTATGGCACAGAAGCACGGTCTATAAAATCTTGCGTAATCCGAATTATATCGGATATCTCGTAAATTTCAAAACGACGAGAAAATCGTATAAAAACAAACGGTTTGTCTATCGCGATCCGTCCGAATGGAAGGTTATCGAAAATCACCACGAAGCGATTGTCGATAAGGAAACGTTTGATCTGGCGCAGAAGTTGACGCAGGTAAAAAGAGTTGTGAAAAATCACTTTGACGATATCAATATTTTCGCCGGATTGTTATATTGTGCTGATTGCGGATTTCCTATCACTTTAAGACGTGTTGCAAAAAACAGAAACTATGATTTTTACGTTTGCTCAAAATACAACAGACGGACGAAGATTCAGTGTACGGCGCATTCGATTCTGAAGAGGGTACTGAACGAATTGGTTCTGGAAGATATCAAACGGGTGATGAACGAAGTGAAAACGCACGAATCGGAGTTTATCGAAAAGTATCGTAAATGTTCGGCAAAAGAAATGCGGAGCGTGCGGCTCTCGGCGCAAACGAAAATTACCAAAGCGGAAAATCGTATAAAAACGCTTGACGATATCATAGCCAACCTGTACGAAGACAACGTAACGGGTAAAATTTCGGACGAACGCTTTGATTTGTTGGCGAAAAAATACGAGGCGGGACAAACGGCGTTAAAGAGCGAAATTCTTGAGTTGAAAAAGGCTTTAGAACTTGTAAACGACGAAGAGAGCAATATGCGTGAGTTTCTGAAGGTTGTTAATAGCTATACGGAAATCGAGGAACTTACTCCCGAAATACTGAATAATTTCATCGACAGGATTTATATAGGCGAAAAGTATGCCGACGGAAGCGCCCACAAACAGGAAATCAGGATCATTTATAAATTTATCGGTGCGGAAAGCACGCACGGGTATAAAGTGAAAGGAAGTCGTGTAGCCGAAATCTTTTAACGGCTGCATATTCTCCCTGTCGTTTACTCATCCGATCATCAGTGCGTTTACGTCCGAGCTTTCTGTCACGGAGGTTTCTGCCGAAGAAGCGAAAGGGGTGAAATATATCGAAGGAAAGGACGCTTCTTGTACAGAAGCCGGTATCATAGCGCATTATCTCTGCGAAGATTGCCGCAGCGCGTATGAAGATGTCTCCTGTACGAAGGTTCTTTCTTCTGTGGTCATTCCGGCGAAAGGGCACAGAGAAAAGACGACGGCAGGGAAAGAAGCGACGTGTACGGAAGCAGGGCTGACGGAAGGGAAAGAATGCGAGGAATGC
>ERZ779861.2659-NODE-2659-length-16522-cov-2.824680_pt1 | contig 16522 bp, 12 predicted proteins | sample MGYA00511558_ERZ779861 | MGnify/ENA primary metagenome ERZ779861 (study PRJEB29588, sample SAMEA2163432) | human gut metagenome | biome: human gut; feature: human-associated habitat; material: faeces | place: Denmark | collected 2008/2010 ... | reverse complement strand
TTTTCATCGAGCCGGAAGTCGTCGTGGAGGCAAATAACCGCATCCGCGAGCTGGAAGGCGACGAACGCAGGGAGATCATGAAGATCCTGACGGAATTTACAAACTTCATCCGTCCGTTAATCCCCGATATCCTGCAATCCTATGAGTTCTTGGCCGAGATTGACTTCATCCGCGCCAAAGCATTGTTTGCCGAGCAGATAAACGGAATCAAGCCGGTCATCGAGGACAAACAGCAGATCGACTGGATACACGCTGCGCATCCCCTGCTTTTCCTCTCGTTACAGAAACAAAACAAGCAGATTGTCCCGTTGGATATTCTCCTGGAAGAGAAAAAACGCCTGCTGATTATCTCCGGGCCGAACGCAGGTGGTAAATCCGTTTGCCTGAAAACGGTCGGATTGCTGCAATATATGTTGCAATGCGGCCTGTTGATCCCCGTATATGAAAGCTCGAAAACGGGATTGTTCGAAAACCTGTTCATTGACATCGGAGATGAACAAAGTATTGAAAACGACTTGAGTACCTACAGTTCACACTTGACGAACATGAAATTTTTCGTCAAGAACTGTAACAGCAAAACTCTAATCTTGATTGACGAGTTCGGTAGTGGCACGGAGCCCCAGATCGGAGGTGCGATTGCCGAAGCCCTGTTGGACCGTTTCAACCGGAATCACAGCTACGGCGTTATCACGACTCACTACCAGAACTTGAAGCATTTCGCTGAAGACACGGAAGGGATCGTTAACGGTGCCATGCTCTATGACCGCCACCTGATGCAACCGCTCTTTAAGCTGTCGATCGGTAATCCAGGAAGTTCTTTCGCCATCGAGATCGCCCGGAAGATCGGCCTGCCGGAAGATGTCATTGCGGATGCATCTGCTAATGTCGGCTCCGACTATATCAATATGGATAAATATCTACAGGATATCGTTCGTGACAAACGCTATTGGGAAAGCAAGCGACAGAATATCCGCCAACAAGAAAAGAAGCTGGAAGATATTACCGCCCGCTACGAGCAGGATTTGGAAGCCGTAAACAAACAACGGAAAGAGATCATGCGTAACGCCAAGGAAGAGGCACAGCGTATCCTTTCCGAAGCCAACGCAAAGATCGAAAACACGATCCGCGAAATCAAAGAGGCACAGGCGGAAAAGGAACAGACCAAGCTTGCCCGCAAAGCCTTGGAAGAATTCAAGGCTTCTGTGATAGCAGCCGAAGAAGAGGACGACAAGATCGCCCGCAAAATGGCAAAATTACAGGAACGCAAAGAACGTAAAAAGCAGAAACAAAACGCGCCGGCCTCCAAGCAGGTCTTCAACCGTGATGTCATAGAAGCTGGCGACAACGTCCGCCTCAAAGGACAAGTCTCTGCCGGAACCGTTATGGAAGTTCAAGGAAAGCAGGCAGTTGTAGCATTCGGCATGATCAAGAGCACAGTCAAGTTGGAACAACTGGAGAAGGTCAGTAAAGGACAAATCAAGAAAGAGATCCAAAAAAGTACTTTTGTCAGTGTCCAGACAGCGGACGATATGCATGAAAAGAAATTGAACTTCAAGCAGGAGATAGATGTTAGAGGTATGAGAGGGGACGAAGCCTTACAGGCCGTTACTTACTTTGTGGACGATGCCATACAGGTTGGTGCCGCTCGCATCCGTATCCTGCACGGGACAGGGACAGGCATACTTCGGCAGCTGATACGCGATTACCTGCACACTGTTCCGGGCGTCCGCCAGTATCACGACGAACATGTCCAATTCGGAGGTGCGGGTATTACGGTTGTAGAACTCGAATAAGAACAAACAGATATGAGGCGAAGAGAATATGTACATCCACACAAGCGCAAGCATATTTCCAACCGACATCTTGCCGACCGATATTTCTATGCCGGCGAGCATGATACCGTTACCCGGATCAGCCTCACACAGTACAATGCTGACACTCTGCACACACGGGAGATCAAGACAAACGAAACGTCGTTCAAAAAATTTGTCGACGGAAATAGTATCAACTGGTTCCAGGTTAGCGGTCTGACTGATTCGGAGGCGGTCACGCGTATCGTCAATGAATTCGGGATGCATAACCTGGACGCCAAAGACATTCTGACTCCCCAACACGTAGTCAAGATAGAAGAGTATGACAAACACATGCTTATCGTACTCAATTCTTCCTACTACGACACCAATATGGAGATCAACTCCGAACATATCAGCATCCTAATCACGGGAAACGTAGTCATCAGCTTCACGGAAAGCAACAATCCTGTATTCGAAAATGCCTACAAAGCCATCGAATCCAATATGTTGAATATTCGCCGAAAAAACAGCGGACTACTCCTGGCATTCCTTTTAAATACGATCATTGCCAATTTAGTGGAATCGGCCTCCAAAGTGGAGGAAATGCTTGAGGATATAGAAGAGACCCTGCTCGATATCAAAAACGACCAAGGTAATATGGGGCTGCTTATCCAGCAACGTCGGAAAGAATATATGGTTATCCGCAAGAACAGCCAACCGCTGAAAGAGCAATTTGCCAAACTGCTGCGCACCGAAAACGGAATCATAAGCTCCGACATCCTTCCCATCTATAACGACTTATCCGACCAGTTGCAGTTCATCATCCAGACAACCGAAAGCTGCCGGGAAATCATATCTTCCCTGGTCGATCTCTACATATCCAATAACGACCTGCGCATGAATGCGATCATGAAACGCCTGACAATCGTATCCACGATCTTCATCCCACTGACATTCCTGGCTGGTATATGGGGGATGAACTTCAAGATGATGCCAGAATTGGACTGGCAATACGGGTATGGCATAGCCTGGTCACTCATGCTACTGACAGCAATCTCGACCTGGCTATACATGCGGAAAAAGGATTGGTTTTAGAGTCCGTAGTTCCGTTTGAACATATAATAGGTATTTCTGGAAACATTAAAACGTTTACAAATTTCGAAAACAGTGTCTCCGCGTTCAAGCATGCTGATCACCTCTTCTTTATTCGCATCCAGGAAAGACTGTTTTGCAGCCGATCCTTTCGGACGGCCTAACGGGCCTCCCGTGCTCTTCTTATGATTCAATGCCTCTTTGGTACGGATTGACATCAAACTGTGTTCGATCTCCGTCACCAACTTGAACACGTTTCCCATAACTGGCAGATCCAATGCCTGGTCTAGGATATACCGATCTCTTATACTATAGATCTGAACGCCTTTTTCCATGCAGCGTCCCATAATATCCATAACTTCCGACAAAGTTCGTCCCAAGCGAGAAATATCCGAAAAGATCAGACTATCGCCTTTTTGCATACGATCCAGTACCCTAGCAAGATTACGTTCATCTTCCCTCCCTTTGTCGACAGTGACATCCGTAATCCACTTATCGACATTCATATCATGATTCGAAGCATAACGTTCAATCTCATCTTTCTGTTCTTCTAGAAGTTCTTTGTTTGAAGTTCCTACTCTTAAATAAGCTATTACCATATTTCCAGCAACTTAATAATTAAAAAAACGTAGAACCAAAATTTATTTCTCGGTGAAGATACGAAAAGTAATTATAGCACAATAGCTAAACTTTCCATTTTATTTAAAGAAAATGTTAGTATTTTTCTCTTTAACACAATAAATTAAATCGTATGAAAACAGCTATCAGACTAAGAATGAAATAGCTAACAATTTACCCAATAACCGGGGATTTGCGACCTCTTTAAACATTTACCTTTCCCTCGTAGCAAACCCTGAATATAAGTATTTTGAACATGTTTATCGTTTTTTTTGCTTTCCGGTCTACCAAACACTTACTATATTTGCAAAACGAATGAAAAGGTTTCTGATTGTCATATTCGCTTTGCTGTATATCGGATTGTCTTCCGGTATCACGCTGACGATTCACCACTGCATGGGCAAGCTGGTCGAAGTCGGCATATGGCAGGATGAAACCTGCAACACTTGCGGAGCCAAGCATGCCCATAAATCCTGCTGCTCCACCGAAACTCAATTTATAAAGATATCAGACGATCAGAATGTCGACCAGCTACAGGTTATTAAATATGTACCGATGGCAATCGCACTTTTGTTCGATTTACGGGATCTTTATAACTTACCGGAAACAGAACAGGAAGCCAATATCCCTGTTCATTCCAACACCCCACCTGAATGGAGTGGGACAGACCGGCTCATTCATCATTGTACTTTCCTTATTTAGCTGATAGTAGATCTTTTCAGGCCCTTTTTCCCTTTATAGTCTTATAAAAGGGTCCGTCATTCTTTTGTCTTCATCCCAGACAACAAAAAAAGAAAAAAATCTGTTTCCTCTGTGTGTACAGAAGGAAACCGGCGTATTGTATTCAATAGCCGGACGATCTATTATCTATACATATAAATACTTCTTATGCTAAATAAAATAATCCGTTATTTCCTTGAGAACAGGGTGATAACCATATTGATCTTAGTGCTGGTAGTCGTATGGGGCATCTCGACTTCTCCATTTAACTGGCACGGAGGGATCATTCCCCGCAATCCGATTCCGGTAGACGCGATTCCCGACATCGGCGATAATCAACAGATCGTAGCGACCGAATGGATGGGACGTTCGCCCAAAGATATCCAGGATCAGATCACCTATCCGCTGACCACTTCCCTGTTGGGGATTCCCGGAGTCAAATCGATCCGTAGCTCTTCCATGTTCGGCATGTCCTTCATCTATATTATTTTTGATGATAATATCGAATTCTACTGGAGCCGTTCGCGGATTCTCGAAAAGCTCAACTCCCTTCCCCCCGGCACGCTGCCCGAAGGCGTACAACCGGCGTTGGGTCCGGATGCAACCGCTTTAGGACAAATCTACTGGTACACGTTGGAAGGACGCGATCCGGCAACCGGAAAACCGACAGGCGGATGGAATGCGGAAGAGCTGCGTACCATACAGGACTACTATGTCAAATACAGCCTTTCGGCCGCCGAAGGCGTGTCGGAAGTGGCATCAGCCGGAGGTTTCGTGAAAGAGTACCAGGTCGAGCTGAATCCGGATGCCATGCGCGCCTTTAATGTTTCCGTTATGGATATTATGGGGGCGATCAAGAAAAGCAATCTCGATATCGGCGCCGAGACAATGGAGATCAATAAGGTCGAATATCTGATCCGCGGCCTGGGCTATATCAAAGATGTATCCGACCTGGAAAAGGCCGTCGTGACGGTTCGTGACGGTGTACCGGTACGCATCTCCGATGTAGCGTTTGTAAATATCGGTCCGGGTACGCGGCGCGGCGGGCTGGATAAAGAAGGTGTCGAAGCAGTCGGCGGTGTCGTGATCGCCCGGTATGGTTCCAACCCTTTGGAAGTCATTAATAATGTAAAAGACAAAATCAAGGAGATGGCGCCCGGACTTCCCCAGAAAACCTTGCCCGACGGGACTGTCTCCAAAATCACCGTCGTACCTTTTTACGACCGGACAGGCTTGATCAAAGAGACAATCGGCACGCTCGAAACATCTTTATCCCACGAAATACTGATCTGTATCATCGTTATCATCGTGCTGGTCCTCAACCTCCGGGCATCCGTCGTGATAGCCAGCATGCTCCCTATCGCCGTGTTGTCTACCTTCATCATCATGCGCTACACAGGAATAGCCGCCAATATAGTTGCCCTTTCGGGTATCGCCATCGCTATCGGCGTGATGGTGGACGTCGGCGTCGTGTTTGTCGAAAGCATCATCCGGTATATGGAGATGCCGGAGAACAGAGGCGTCCGCAAAGGGAAAGCGATGGTAAACCTTATTTATAAGGCGGTCAGTGAAGTGTCGGGGGCCATTGCCACGGCGATGATCACGACTATCGTCAGTTTCCTGCCCGTTTTTGCAATGGAGGCACAGGAAGGAAAAATGTTCTCTCCCCTCGCCTACACGAAAACCTATGCGCTGGCCTCTGCTTTCGTATTGGGATTGATCTTGCTGCCGACCTTATCCTATATATTGTTTTCGGTACGGATCGACTCAAAGCGGATACGGAAAGTGCTCAACTACATACTGATTGCAGCAGGTGTCCTCTTGTCTGTCCTGTACAGTAATATTCCGGCACTCGGACTTACAGCCGTCGGACTTAACAACCTGCTTGCCCACCGTTGGAAGAAACCCGGAATAAGTAACTATATCAATATCGGTATCGCACTTGTCGTCGCCACCTACTTCTTGGCAGAAGAATGGTTGCCGATGGGCCCCCAGAAAGGCATTATCGTCAATCTTCTTTTCGTAACAGGATGTATCGCCATCATTCTTGCACTGCTCTGGTTACTGGTGATCTACTACGAACGTATCCTTCGCTGGTGTCTGAATAACCGGTGGAAGTTCATGCTGCTACCGATCGCGACTATCCTATGCGGCATCCTGATCTGGAAACGGATCGGGCAAGAGTTCATGCCCAGCCTCAACGAAGGTTCATTCCTGTTGATGCCGACCAGCATGCCCCATACTGGAATCGAGCAAAACCTGAATTATATCGAAGCACTGGACAAACGCCTGGCAGCCATCCCCGAAGTGGAAACGGCAATCGGCAAATGGGGACGGGTAAACTCGGCACTCGATCCGGCTCCCGCCCAGATGTTCGAGAATACGATCAACTATCGTCCCGAATATATCCTGAACGAAGACGGAAAGCGGGAACGTTTCAAAGTGAACCGGAAAGGAAAATATCTTCTGAGAAACGGAGGCACTTACAATCCGGCAGACGGCTTCCGCCTGATTCCGGCAGATAGCCTGATACCGGACCGCAAAGGAGACTATTTCCGGCAATGGCGTCCCGAAATCAAGAACACCGACGATATCTGGCAGCAAATTGTCAACGTCACCCACCTGCCAGGACTCACATCCGCCCCGAAACTGTAACCGATAGAGGCACGCCTTGTCATGCTCTCGACCGGTATGCGCGCTCCAATGGGATTGAAGATATACGGGCCGGATCTGGAAACGATCGAGCAGAGCGGAAAGGCGATCGAACAGGCGCTCAAAGACGTTCCTTCCGTGATCCCTTCGTCCGTATTCTATGGCCGGGCGGTCGGAGCACCTTATCTGGAGATTAAGCTGAACCGGGATAACATGGCCCGGTACGGAGTGAACGTCGAAGATTTACAGGAGATACTAAGTGCAGCCGTCGGCGGCATGATCCTGACGAAGACGGTCGAAGGCCGCGAGCGTTTCCCCGTGCGCCTCCGCTATGCCCGCGAACTGCGTGATAATCCGGAAGCATTGTCCATGCTCCTGGTTCCGACAGCCACCGGCGCCCAGATCCCATTGAAAGAACTCGCCGATATCGAATATGCCCGAGGCGCCCAGATGATCCAGAGTGAGAACACCTTCCTGGTCGGCTACGTGATCTTCGACAAGAAACAGGGAAAAGCCGAAGTGGACGTTGTGAAAGAAGCGACAAAAGTGATCGAAGGAAAGATACAAAACGGAGAGTTGAAACTAACAAAAGGCGTTTCCTACAAGTTTGCCGGAAACTACGAACAACAGGAACGTGCCACTGCCCGGCTGATGATCGTCGTTCCCCTGGCCTTGCTGATCGTCCTCCTGGTTCTGTATTTCCAGTTCAAGACCCTTACGGCCTCGTTGATTCATTTCTCCGGTGTCTTCGTGGCTTTTGCCGGCGGCTTTATCCTGCTCTGGCTGTACGGTCAGGACTGGTTCATGAACTTTTCGCTGGCGGGAGTCAATATGCGGGACCTGTTCCAGATGCATACCATTAACCTGAGCGTAGCCGTATGGGTCGGCTTCATCGCCCTTTTCGGAGTGGCGACAGACGACGGTGTGCTGATGGGAACTTACATCCATCACGTCTTCCTGGAAAAGGACCCGCAGACCAGGCACGCCATACGTGAAGCCGTCGTGACAGCAGGACTCAAACGTGTACGTCCCGCAGCCATGACAACCGCGACCACCCTGATCGCCCTGCTCCCCGTCCTCACCTCGACCGGAAAGGGAGCCGATATTATGGTTCCGATGGCAATCCCGACTTTCGGCGGCATGCTGATCCAGTCGATGACCATGTTTGTCGTCCCCGTATTCCAATGCTGGTGGCGGGAAGGGCTGCTGAAGAAAGAGGAAACAACTGGCCAATGCCTCGCGCAAAATAGACCTGTACGCCAAACAGCAAGACTTGTCCCGGTCGACCTACCAGTTGATGATCCGCGAATTTTCGGCAGGGACGACTTCCCTCACGGACATCATCCAACTGGAACGCCAGTTACTGAATTACAGCCTTAAAAAGAGCGAAGCGGTTGCCGGATACAACACGCTGATCGCGAGTTTAGAGAAATTAGTATCAACCTCCGTAAATGAATAACAAGATGAAAAAGATAAATGAAATAATAAAAAGCAAATCGGTTCAATATATAATAGTAGCCTGTGCCGGCTTATTAGTCGGCAGGTTGTTGTTCAGCTCGTCTGAAAGCCCCGCTCCGGCTACCCATGAGGGGCATGAGATGCACGAAGGACACAGTCACGACCTCGTACAGGACGAGACGGGCGTCTGGACCTGCTCCATGCACCCCCAGATACGCCAGGATAAACCCGGCAAATGCCCGATCTGCGCGATGGACTTGATCCCGGTCCGTAAAGGAAGCGGCGGCGGAGAGAACTCCGACCCGAAAGCAATCCAGTTATCGGAAGAGGCGGCCGCCCTGGCAGACGTGCAGACTTCAAAGGTCAGCAGGAAAAACCCGGTCAAGACAGTCCGCCTGTATGGCAAGATCGCCCCGAACGAACAAAGCTTACAGTCACAGACAGCGCATGTAGGCGGACGTATCGAACAACTCAACATCAATTTTACCGGTGAGAGCGTACGAGCCGGACAAACACTTGCCGTCCTTTATTCACCCGAACTGTTCACCGCCCAGCAGGAACTGTTGGAAGCCATCAAGATGAAGCAGCCCGCCCTGATCCAGGCAGCCCGCGAGAAACTCCGTCTCTGGAAAATGACGAACGCCCAGATAGAAGCGATCGAACAGTCCGGTAGCGTTTCCCCACTCGTCGAGATCAAAGCGAACGTAAGCGGAATCGTCATGACCAAACGCGTAAACCAGGGCGATTATGTCGCCTCCGGAGCTGTCCTGTTCGACATAGCGAACCTGTCGAGCGTATGGGCGATGTTCGACACTTTCGAAGTTGACCTGCCTTTCCTGAACAGAGGCGACCAGGTTCATTTCACCTTGCAGGCTCTTCCCGGCAAGACCTATACGGGCCGGATCGCGTTTATCGATCCGATCATCAACCCGTCCACCCGTACGGCACGTGTCCGGGTAGAAGTCCCCAACAGCCATATGGAACTGAAGCCGGAGATGTATGCGACCGCCGAGGTCAGCGCCCCGCTTCAAGGATATAAAGACCGGATCACCGTGCCGCAAACTGCTGTTCTCTGGACCGGCAAACGTTCCATCGTTTATGTCAAGCAACCGGACACCTCCACTCCGACCTTCCTGATGCGTGAAGTAGAACTTGGTCCTTCCCTCGGCAACGCATACGTGATATTAAAAGGATTATCCGAAGGAGAAGAAGTCGTAACGAACGGTGTTTTCTCGATAGATGCCAGTGCCCAACTGGAAGGGAAACAGTCGATGATGAACAATGACGGCGAAGCACAACCGATGAGCGGCCATGTAGGGCATACGATGAGCGGTCACGAAGGGCATGCCGCGCACGGTACATCCGCAGCACAACCGGAACCGGCAGGCGAGCATGCCATGTTCGGGGTAAAAGGTTCCTGCGACATGTGTAAACAACGCATCGAAACAGCAGCCAAAAGTGTAAACGGCGTTTCGTCGGTTCATTGGGATAAGGAAAAACAGATGATACATCTACAATACAATCCGTCCAAAACATCTGTGGACGCTATTAGCAAAGCTATTGCCAAAGCGGGGCACGACACAGATACTTATAAAGCGGATCAAACGTCTACGACCAACTGCCGGGTTGTTGCAAATACCGGCAATAAGCGGATACTACAACCCGGACAAGCGACCAGCCCGTCATCGCCACTATTATCATTTTTTATATTGGTGGCGATATTCGGTCGCGCTTAGTCCGGCTGCGTTCTTAAAGAAACGGCTGAACGCAGCCTGGTCTTCGAATCCTAGCATCAAAGCGATCTCTTTAGAGCTTTTAGCCGTATAAAGCAGTAAACGCCGGGCTTCTGCCTGAATGCGGTTATGGATGATACGGATGGCGGAAGGCTGCTGATAGGCGGAAAGGATATTTGCCAGTGTCTTCGGGGATTTGTTCAGCATGTCCGCATATTCCTGCACCTGTTTTTTCTCCTTAAAATAGGTATCGACCAGGACATAGAATTTGCGGATCGTCTCGAACTGGAGGCTGTTCTCCCGAACAGCTCCCTGCCGATCTTCCGCTATTCGCGTACATAATATGATAAACCGTTTCAACAATACCCGGAGCATCTCGTCTTGCAGGTGATCGGTACAGAGAAACTCCTCTTGCATGATCCTCGTCAGCGTGTCGATCTTCCGCCGTTCATCTTCCGAAAGGACAAAAGTCAGCACATGCGATGAACCGTGAAACAGCAACCCGTTGCACGAGACCTCATGATCGTTGCCATGTATACAGTAGAAATTGCCGTTGAACATCAAAGCATAGCATTTGCCTTCGATGCGCAGAAACTCCAAATGATGCAAATGGGAAAGCGGAACGAGCTGTTCCTTCTTCAAAACAACATGCTGATGATCGATATCCAACTCCACTTCGCCGGAATCCACCCATATAAATTTATACAGCGTTTTGTCTTTCAGAAGATCCGGGTCTTCATGGAGCGAATCGGTCAAGACGATCCGCCCCTTTATTTTCGCATTCTCAAATGTCCATTTCATGGTATCTTAATTTTCAATTTTCAAATTCCACTACCTCCAGTTCCCTGGCAACTCTCCCGTATGCCGCCTGAACCAACGCGCAAAGGTATCATAATTAGAGAAATTAAGCATCATAGCAATGCGGGAAGATCTCAGTCGAGTTTTAATCAGTAAGTCTTTCGCCTCAAGCAATACATACTGGCTGATCCATTCCGCAGCCGAAATACCGGAATGCAATTTACATTTGTTATTCAGTTCCGCCGAAGTCATTCCCAACTTCTCAGCAAAATAATAAACCGGATAATGATGATAACGCCTAATCAGCAAAGCGAAATCGTGGAAGAAAGGCGGAACCTCGCTATCCCGGTCGTCCGCCAGATGCCCTTCCTGCTGGAGGAAGAAAATAAGGGCGCGCAAAAGCGATTCCACCACTTTGACACGGACATCGCTCATTCGCTCGATTTGTGACTGCATCAGCTGGATATAAAGCCCGGACTCCTTCAGTTCGTCCGGTGTAATCGTCCGGAACATCAGACGTTGCCGATTGATCAGCAGATCGCTACCGGCATAGATCACGATCCCTTCAAAACCTGTCTCCGAAAAACGGGATATCTCACTCACATCTTCCACAGACGCCAGGAACACCTGTCCGGCAACTATGGAGATTTCCTTTCCAAGTGCTTTGCATTCGAACTTTCCTCCCCGGCAGATCACAGCAAGAGTTCCCGGTTCCAAAGGCAACAGTTCATGATCCTGCCCAGCTTCGACGTGAATGACCTTTAAAGCACTTTCCAATGTCAAATTTGCAATCGACACGGCATGATAGAGGTCGATCGGTAATATTTTATCAGCATTCATTTCCTTCTCACTTTTAAATAAAAACCATTTCACTTCGAACATTTAAAGATAGATGTTAGTTTAATATACACTATCATTTTTATATTTAGTTAAATTGCTATTAATAGCATTTATAGGGTTTATCACGCAATAAACAAAATCGATTGTTTTTATTAAAGATAAAACATTCAGCCATTTTTATTAGTTTTATATTTGCACATCAAAAAAGAAAAAGATGAAGATACCGTTTAAACCAATTGAAATCGAAGATAGAGATATTATAACATCCTTTACGATACCGAGCAATTATAAAAATTGCGATTATTCATTTGCCAACATCTGCAGTTGGCGGTTTCTCTACGATAGCGAGTTCGCCATTGTCAACGGCAGCTTGCTGATCCGTTTCTGGATCGAAAACAAAACGAGAGTCGCTTATATGACTCCTACAGGTCAAGGCGACCTGAAACAGGCCATCGATCTGTTAGAAGCCGATTCGCTCGAACAGGGTCATCCGCTCTGTATGTTAGGCGTAACGCCAGATGCCAAAGAAGAACTCGAAAAGGCAATTCCCGGCGGATTTTTCTACATCCCCGAACGGAATTATTTCGATTACATCTACTTGCGTGAAGACCTGGCAACCCTAAAAGGGAAAAAATACCAGGCAAAACGCAATCATATCAACAAATTCAATAAGAAGTTTGCCTACGAATATATTCCTATCACACCAGAACTGGTTCCCGAATGCCTTCAGCTCGAATGTAAATGGTACAAAGCCAACCGGGAAGATAATGACGAGGAGGATCTGAACGACGAACGCCGTTCTATAATCTACGCCTTGAACCATTATGACGAATTGGGACTTATTGGAGGAGCCATTTGCGTAGACCATCAGATTGTCGCTTTCACTTTTGGTGCCCCGATCAACCATAATACTTTCGGCGTCCACGTAGAAAAGGCAAATGTGAACTATGAGGGGGCTTATGCTGTTATCAACAAAGAATTCGCCTCTCACCTTCCGGAAAAATACACCTATGTGAACCGAGAGGAAGACTTGGGTATTCCCGGTCTGCGCCAGGCTAAACTTTCGTATAACCCGTTCATCCTATTGGAAAAATCCGCGGCAATAAAGAAACCTGCAAAATAATATTGAACGATGGATAACAACAAATCTCAATTGATCGACCTGTGGCGTACTTCTTTCAACGACAGCGAAGAATTTATCAAACTATTCTTCGATCGGGTTTACAAAAAAGAAAACGCCCTGTTTATAGAGAAAAACGGAAAAATCGTTTCCGCCCTTCAAATGCTTCCGTATGTCATGACTTACTACGGAAAGGAGATATCCGTAAACTATATATATGGAGCCTGCACTCTTCCCTCCGAACGAGGTCAGGGACTTATGCGCCAACTGATACAGAAAGCATTCGAAGTGATGGAAAGCCGGAAAGTGGCCTTAACAGTCATTATCCCGGCCGATCCATGGCTGTTCGACTATTACCGCGATTTAGGATATACGGAAGCTTTCGACTATTCAGAAGAAACGTATATCTGCCCTTCTGAAATAGCACTGGAACAGGGTGTTTTGGTTGTACCGCCCGAAGTACCTTCGATGGAGTCTCTCTACAATTTTTTTAATAAGAAGCAGAGAGAACGTATTTGCTATGTGCTGCACGGTTATGACGATTTCGTTACTATCCTGCGCGAATTACAGATGTCCGGAGGACAAATGCTGACCGCCTTAAACATTCAAGAAGAACCGATCGGAATGATCTTTTTCTATCCTGTCGGCGACTATATCTATGTCAAAGAATTGATGTATGACAACGACAACATCAAGAACCTGCTCTTACAGGAAGCTACAACACAGAGCAAGGTGGAAAAGGCCGTCTGCCGTACTCCTTTCACCGGACCGGGAACTTTCCCTTTAGGCATGGCACGTGTCTTGGACCGCGACCGCCTCATCCATCACTGGGCCTTCACCCACGCAAACTCCGTTCTTAACATCGGCGAACTAAAAAAGATGGACACCCAATCGCTCACCCGCTTGTTGCTCAACTATCAGAGCCGGGAAGCTTATATGAGTTTGATGCTTGATTAGCGTTCATTTTACCCAAAAACAAAAGCTCAGCACCACTCCGACAGGTTACGGAGATCCGAAGGAACGATTATCCGATTAATTCGTATTTTTGCAGATTCATACAAAATTATACGGATAAAAAGAGCTGACAATGTTACGGAAAGGAGACCTTACACAAGGAGGTATAACCACCACCCTGCTACAATTCACATTGCCGATGCTGGCAGGATCGCTTTTACAACAATGCTATAACATAGCCGATACGCTGATCGTGGGACAGTGTATCGGCGCAAATGCGTTGGCAGCGGTTGGTTCCGCCTATACCTTGATGGTTTTCCTGATCTCTATCCTGCTAGGGTTGTCAATGGGAAGCGGCACGGTTTTCTCACTGCAATACGGAGCCGGTGACCTGTCCGCTCTGCGACGTAGCATCTACGTTTCTCTCCTGCTGATCGGCACGGTAACCATCTTGCTGAATGTTGCCGTGTTCCTATGGCTCGATCCGATTTTACGATGGTTACAAGTTCCCTATGATATTTATCCGTTGATGCGTAACTATCTATGGATCATTTTCTGGGGAATAGTCTTTACTTTCCTGTATAACTTTTATGCAGCGTTGCTTCGGGCCGTAGGCGATTCCGTGACACCATTATGGTTTTTGGCCGTGTCAGTCGTTCTGAATATCGGGCTTGATTTGTTTCTTATTCTCGTCTTGGATCAAGGCATCGAAGGAGCGGCAGTCGCAACGGTTATCGCACAGGGAACGGCGGCATCCGGTATCTTGCTGTATACCTATAAAATCCGCCCCGAGCTACGATTACACCGGGAAGATATGCGCTTCGACCGTTCCAGCCTGAGAGAAATCACATCTTTCTCCACACTGACTTGCGTCCAACAATCTGTGATGAACTTCGGAATATTGATGGTGCAAGGGTTGGTAAATAGTTTTGGTACGGTTGTCATGGCCGCATTCGCCGCAGCAGTCAAGATCGACTCTTTCGCCTATATGCCCGTTCAGGAGTTCGGGAATGCTTTTTCCACCTTCATTGCCCAGAATTTCGGAGCGCGGAAAGGGGATCGCATCCGCCGGGGAGTACGTAGCGCATTTCTTATAACGATCGTCTTTTCCCTTATCATCTCGCTGTTAGTTTTCTTTTTTGCCAAGCCGTTGATGCTTATTTTCGTCCGTCCGGATGAGGCTGAGATACTTCGCATCGGAACAGAATACCTGCGTATCGAAGGAGCTTTTTATTTAGGCATCGGAATCTTGTTCCTCCTTTATGGTTATTACCGGGCCATCCGTATGCCGGGAATGTCTGTCGTGCTTACCATTCTGTCTTTAGGTACACGTGTCGTCCTTTCTTATTGGCTGGCATCCATTCCCTCTATTGGGGTCACCGGTATTTGGTGGTCTATTCCTATCGGTTGGTTTCTAGCAGACTTAGCCGGCATTGCCTATTACTGTTATCGCAAATATGCAGCCTCACGGACTTGACAAAAATCCGCCTCCGATATACATTTATTACCGGATTTTTCTATCTTTGCAGCCGTAAAAAGTAATGATAAATTATGGACGACAGTATTCCGCGAGAAATAAAAACAGTAAGTAACAAATAACGCGCAGGGGTAAACAGCAAGGCCTCTGTACGTTGACAAAAACGAAAGGAGGCAATAATGAGAACTTTTCTTTATTGTGAAGCCGGCTTTGTGGAAAAAGACCAGTGGCTTCCAAACAGCTGGGTCAATGTAGAATGCCCTACACCGGAAGATATCCATTACCTGACAAACCAATTCAATGTTCCCGAATCTTTCTTAAGCGACATTGCCGATACAGACGAACGCCCGCGTATCGAATATGAAGGGAATTGGCTATTGACCATTATTCGAATCCCGGTACAGAGCCAGGAACAAGGAATCCCTTTCACGACCATCCCTCTGGGGATTATGACGAACAATGAAATCATCATATCTGTTTGCTACTACAAGACGGAACTGATACCGGACTTTATCCGATACACCCGCCGCAAAGAGGTCGTCGTACGTCACAAATATGACCTGATTCTGCGTCTGATCCATTCGTCCGCCGTATGGTTCCTGAAATACCTGAAACAAATCAACAACGAGGTGGCGCATGCCGAAAAGGCGCTGGAAAAAAGTATCCGTAATGAAGACTTGCTTCGTCTGATGAAGCTGGAAAAGAGCATGGTTTACTTCAACACATCCATCCGTGGTAATGAAGTGATGCTCACCAAACTGCAAAGCATCTTCCAAGAACCGGTCTATATGGACAACGAACTGGTGGAAGATGTGGAAACAGAATTGAAACAGGCGCACCTCACGGTCAATATCTATAGCGATATCCTGACCGGTACAATGGACGCATTCGCCTCCATCATTTCCAACAACGTGAACACCATCATGAAGCGCATGACCTCTATCTCCATAATCCTGATGGTTCCCACCCTCATCGCCAGCTTCTACGGTATGAACGTCCCGATCTACGGAGAAAATATGCCGCATGGCTTTGCCATCATCGTCATGATCTCCATCACACTATCAGCTTTATAATTTTTCATTTTCAGAAAGATCAAATGGTTCTAAATTAAAAAATCCGCTTTACCTTCACAGGCGAAGCGGATTTAAAATCGATAAGCTTTTTCTAATCAAATATCTAATCAGAAAACAATATCTCGGGAAGGATAATATCTAATTCTGACAAATAAATAGCAAAGGACGTGCCAGAAATAGAAATAAAGATATAT
>ERZ779861.2638-NODE-2638-length-16647-cov-3.720950_pt1 | contig 16647 bp, 15 predicted proteins | sample MGYA00511558_ERZ779861 | MGnify/ENA primary metagenome ERZ779861 (study PRJEB29588, sample SAMEA2163432) | human gut metagenome | biome: human gut; feature: human-associated habitat; material: faeces | place: Denmark | collected 2008/2010 ... | reverse complement strand
AAAAAAGTCTACGGGGTTCACCCGGCAGTTTCCCATTTTTTTTTACAAAATAGAACATATTTGTACATTGACAATTGAATAACGGCAATCTGGAAATTTATTTTTTTACTGTATGCATCAGAGTTAGAAAACAGGTTATATACGGTTCACAGGAGGTGAGAGATAAGTGAACTGGAATTTGAACAGAATACAGTATGTAATTATGAATATCATGCTGGAACAAGGAGCTACCGATCATATGCATTCTATGTCCTGCTATGAGATTAGAGATATTGAAGGTTGAGTAAAGGCGGATACCATTTATAAGCATATCAGAATATTGGAATCATATGGACTGGTAGAACATGGAGCAAAAATTGAAAGGGCAAACGGGTACATATTAACTCAAAAAGCAATTGATTTGCTTCCTAAACGAGAATTAAATAAGGACAGGTTAAATTTACCTGTATTACTAAAAGAAACGAGGAAAAACATATGGAATTTTCAGAATTAATCAATTTATTAAAGCAGCAGAATGAGAGTGGCAAGGGATTTTTGATTCATCTGAATACAGATGATTTAGAGGAGAAGAGCTGCCGAAACGCAGGAATTAAATTTGCAGATTTATATTTCACCAACTTCACCATGCTTAGGAATGGAACAATTCTTGTATTTGAAAACACTAATAGAAAGCCGGTACAGCATAGAGAGGACGGAACGCCGCTATATACGATTGATAGCAACAGCAGCATGTACGTTGATATTGCGCAAATTGAAGTCATTGAGAAGGTACAGGATGATTTTGATTGGTTCCTGATGCCAACAAAACAGGTGGTGCATCTCTATATGCTCCCAGAAAACAACTCCCTGAGCGGAAATAGGAATGTTGTTACCATTGGATTTATGGACTGACGGGAATATTGGCAGAATCGAATAATTCGGTCTTGGCAAATCTTCAGAAGAAAGAAGGAGCATAATGTTAAACTATAAAATTTTTACTACAAATGGCTTTATTCCAAAATCTAAACCTATTAGATACATAGACGGTGAGATTAGCAGTAATTTGAAAAAACCAATGGCAGTGGAATCTTTAGAAATCAATCTGACCCATAATCCAGAATTGGCAAAGATTAACAGTTGGAAAGACTTTTTGAATTGTACTGTTGATGAAAAGCAATCTGCTTTTGGCAATCTTTATAATATGATGTTTGGACTTGCAGTTTTTGAGAAGAATAACCCAGCTTATAGCCAGACAACGGTTATTGCAATTGGGTATGATTCTATGGATAAGTTTGTTTTAATGGCTGTAATGAAATGTCGTTATGGTAGCAATAGGATTTATTGCAAATATTATAACCCAGATAATCCAAAGGATTTAAGTGTAATCCGTCAGTATATCTAGTGTACAAGCATTATATGAGGGTGTAAATAAATTTTACATCCTCTGCCACACTAAACAAACGGAGGCTCCCAATGAACAAGAAACGCAGACAGTGCATAGATGCAGCGATCCTAAAAATCAGCAAGCTACAGGATATTATTGAAGAGCTGCAGCAAGATATAGAAGATATAGCCGCAGATGAACAGGATTATCTTGATAATATCCCTGAAAACTTTCAAGGTTCAGAGCGTTATGAGGCAGGTGAAAATGCAGTAGAAAACTTAGAGGCTGCTATAAACTGGTTGGAAGATATAAATACATCCGAGCTAGAAGAGCTACTAGAAGATGCCAAAGGTTGTTAAACAGAAATCATGCAAAGTTTTTGGGAAAAGCGAGAATATAATAGTAGATCATGACCACATATCTCAATAACGTTTTGTTATCGAGTTTAGGTAGCATGGCAGAAATATAGAAGAAATCAGGAGGAAACAAATGAAAAAGTTTAGATTATCACCAGAATGTGTTTTAGAAGATGGAAGTGATGCTGTTGTAAAAGCGCTTATGAAGGGCAGTTTTGTTATTGCATGTGATTTTAGTCATAGAGAATTGATTTTACAGAATGTGTTCCATTACAGTGCAAAAAGAAGAAGCATAGAATATTACTCTTTATTTTATGATGAAAAGACTGAGCGTAGAAATTTAAGACTTGAATGGGCTATTATTGCACAGAATCCTAATGACGTTTATTCAGTTATTAAAGGAGCTGTAGAAGATGGATACCAGCTGTTTGATGTATTTGTAATTGATAAATTTAACAATCTGTATACAGAAGAGGCTTATGACAAATACGGTCATTCTATGAAATTGGCGTAATGCAAAGAAGATAAAAGGGGTGATTTACTATTAACGAACAAAAAATTGATTATATGGATTATGTTAATCCGTTAAAAAAGAACCAAACAGCCAGAGTTTTAGAAAGATTCTTTTATGCTGCTACAGGTAAAGATTATATCTCTATGATACCTGATGAAGATGAAAACTACGGGAATCTGCCAGCAATTAATGAGGTCACGGATAGTATAAATAAAGCCATTAATTTTGCAAAAGTAATCATTTTAAATACAGATAAAGTGACTGAAATAAATGACGATGTGTTCAATAAGTATGTTTGTGATTTAAACCCTCTGGTAGATAAAATAATTGCAGCAAACATTGCTGATCTTTTGAATAGGCAGAGTAAGTTTGAGAAAGAAGAACAATTAACAAGTATCTGGATTCCGGCTTTAGAAGAACTGAGAGCAGAATTTAAGAAGGTATTTGCTCTTGAAAAAAGCAGTAATGGTGAAGTTGATACTACTAATTTAGAAATTGGTATGGTAGTAAAAGGATATAAAGAATTATGTGAACTGCTCCATGAGAAAACGTTTAAGTCTGGAAATAATTCGCATAAAGCACAGTTAAAGAGATGGGCCAGATATTTTAAGATGGAAAAAGGGAATGGAAGAAAAATCGTTATTCTTGATATATATGACGAACCGCTTCCTGTTGAAGATGCACGAAAAGCAGGAAACCGTAATATCTATTTGAAATATATTGAAACAATTTTGTTAAAGTATATTCATTTTAGAAAAGGAAGTGAGTGTTATGCAACCAGGAATCAGCTATGGAACATTCTTGGAATGATTAACCGCAATTATAAAAAAATTCCTATTAGTATTTTGCAAGCGGATGTAAATTATAATGATGTTACTAAATGGGAACTGGATAATTTTTATATGAGGTGCAATTCTAAGCTTAATACCGTTTTATTTTCAGCATTAAATAATCTTTGTAATCGTAGCCTAATTAGTTATCAGATTCAGACTATGATTGTTGTTCCGAATACGGATAAAAAAGATACTCCTTGTAAGCATTATCTGGCAGATGATGATGAAATTAGACGAATACTGGCTGTAGAAAGAAGTACATTGAATAAGATGGGCTTAGAAAGCAAAAACCATGCAGCGTGTACTATGCGTTTAAATGAATTTTACAACAAAGTTAATAAACGGTTGAATGAACTGTATGGTTGGGAAAGAAAGTATGAACGTATAAAAATTATTTTTAATGAAAAAGATATTCAGGAAGCCATTACAAAAAATGAATATGAATTGCAGAAGTTGTATCTAAATGAACTGGTTGTAGACGCTATCAACAAAAATGCACAGACTGTCTCAGATAACAGAATGAAAAAAGCACTGTTGGAATATGCGGAATATTTAAAAGAATGGGAAGTTATTGGATGGGGAGAACCATATAAACTAGAAGAGATTGACGATATTTTTACTTATCCTACATATTATGTAGATATTCAAAAAAGGTTATCAGAAAAGTTTTTATCGATTAAACCTAAAGAAGCTGAAAACAAGACGATACAGTATGATAAAGAATTGGATGATCTGTTTGATAATTTAGGTCAGGAATAGAAAACACCCCCATTTAAACAGTCTAATATATTCTACCTTTAGTTGGTGCTTTTAAATGGGGGTGTTTTTACAATCTGTATCATTGAGTTGACAAAAGAGAAGTAACAGTTAATGAAAAGTGAATGTTTTACAAGTGTTTTGCGAATATTGCGCAAAGCAATATGAGTAAAACGCAGGTTGAGCTAGGACTGTGAACGAAGTGAACGGGACTAGATTGACCTGACATACTGCCAGAGGCCAGGACATTAATACGAATGAATTTTTACAATGTATGTGTTTGTAATGTATGTTATATCGTCTTTCTTTGTCTGAACCACCCTTTTCCGATAAGTTTCGCAACGCAATCAGAGATTGCTGCTCCACTACAATCGTAAAAGCCTGCGTCACAAAGAAAGAACCAAAGAAAAGACGCTCTTATACAAACTACACTTTGTTTATCACTGTTTTGTGAAAAAGTAAAAATGGAAGGATGAAGAATTATGGGAAGATACTTAAATATGGAAGATTTAGTTACAGATAAGGAATTTGAAGAGTTGCTGCCTGTTCTTACAATGGAAGAATTTGAACGATTAGAGCAGGGAATTTTACAAAATGGTTTGCTTGATCCTATAAAGGTATGGGAAGAACCAGAAACAGGACGTTATATAATTATTGATGGACATAACAGATACCGTATTCTGAAAAAGAATGGTATGACTTTAAATTCCTGGAATTATAAGATCATATATGCTAGTGAGCTGAAAAACAGGGAAGAAGTAAAGCGTTGGATGTTAGAACAGCAGCTAGGACGTAGAAATCTTTCTGAAACAGAAAAATATGAAATAGTTCAAAAGTTTAAAAGTGTGTTCGAGAAGAGAGCAAAACAGAACCAGTCATTAGGTGGTAAAGGTTTGACAAATTTGACAAAGGTTGATACACGAAAAGAGATGGCAAAAGCAACGGGTGTCTCAGTGGGAACATACAGAAAGATTGATGCAGTTATGAAGTCCGGGAATGAGGATTTAAAACAGAGGTTGCGAAAAAAGCAAGTATCTGTTGATGCAGCGCATAAGGAATTACAGAATACAGAGCATAAAACGATTACTCCAAAGCAGCAGATTGCGCAGTTGGATAAAAGGATAAATGATATAGACGGTACAGTAAAATCTTTGTTAGACGAGAAAAATAAACTAACTGCTAGGCGCAGTTCTATCTTTTATGTGTTGGATATTAAGTGTCCTGTAAAATATAGGTGGGTGGGAATATCTGAAAGCTCTGATATAAATTTTAAAGATTATCCCCAATTTTATGATTGCGAAATATATCTTGATTGTGAAGGAATGAAAGAAGTATTTGGAAAATATTCAATGGTAAGATCTAATGAATATCCAGAAGCTTATGCTATAAATAATATACCAGAAAAATATAGAAATGATTTTCGTATGGTATGGAAACAGGCACATGATGAAATTGTTAAAGCTATTGCAGATGCAGAGAAAGCAGAAGAAGAACTTTTTAGGAAAGCAATGGAGGATGTGGATAAAATAAATAGTATGCAAAAATTATTCTCAAAGGACGAAGATAAACCCATTTTGAAGAAATTCTATCGTGTACTTGCTAATACATATCATCCCGACAATAAAGAAACGGGAGATACTAATATGATGAAGTATGTCAATAACTTAAAAGTTCTATGGGGATTATCATAGGTATGATTTTTCCCTATGCAATCTTCAAAAAAGCCTGTAAATACAAGGAAAATTAGATTTCCTATAATGCAAATTCTGTAAATGGAGCCGTGATTTTATCTGATGAAATTCGGATTTCAAATTTGTAGATTTATGCTCTATACGTTAGCCTAAATCCACGCTCACAGAAAAATAAGCCCTTGTAAAAAATAGGGGTAAGCAATTTACCCTGTAAACCATTCTGAACGGTTCTTGTCTGCTCAGACATAGTTTTTCCCTAATGATATACATATGTAATTTGACAGCAATCTCTCTGCATAAGAGAGAAGAATATATAGAAGGATGATGTAAAGGGTGTCCATTTTAGTGCCCTTTAAGATAGGAGAGTGATTTTTATTAACAAGAACAAGAAGAGAAGTGAAGCAATTAACATTAGAGCGGTGGACGCAGCACAGGTGTATAAGGTCAATGCTGACCCAAAAGCAAGTCTATACTATGGTAAAGCTGTTATTTCGGAAAGCCTGTTTTCAAAATGGGTGAGGAAGCATGGTACTGCCACCAACAGCAGAGGCATGAGTGAAGATTTTATTTCCATGAGGTTTAGATATACTGCCGGTGAGCTGTCAACGTATAAGCTCAGACAGATGTACTATGAGGATGGTGCTACAATTCCATGGAAGAAATACAAGAAAGATGGAACTTTGATTAATATGTCGCCGATCACTTACAGGATGCTATATCGTAGTACCGGCAAAGCAAAAGAAGGATCCTGTATTTTTGTCCGGGAATCCTTGCATAAGAAATACAGGGATTATCTTACTATGGGATTATGGGACAAGATACCAGATGCATCAGGAGCAAAGATTGTGGAATTATCCGCATACGCACCATTGATAACAGCAACGGCAGCAGACTTTATTCGGATACCGATTGACAGTATCTTTATAGCAAAAGATGAAACGGTTAAAAGTATGAGGAAAGCTTGTGTTGTTAAGTATGGTGAGAAGGTCTGCAAGGCCGAAAAGTATGAGCCTGACTGGGATGCTATAGAGGATATGATTAACCAGGATGGATATACTTTTTATAAGAAGAAACAGAAAGAACATCCAGAATGGGAGTACATCTTTAGAACTAAAGCAGACCTAAAGGAACATGGATATGATCCAGATATTATGCCGGAGAAGTTGGCAGAAACAAAAATGGTAGATGGCTGCTATGTGGACAGAAACGATCCAGCTACACAGGTTGAAAATATACTATGGGATGGAATGGGATTAATTGATGAATCAATATATCCTAAAGATAGAGAAGGCTTCATTTACTGCCGCAGTCATTTCTTTAAATCCTGTTTGTTTAGGGGGAACATCCAAGAATACTTCAAAGATCATTATAGTGAAGAATATGCCTCTGCCTATGTGACGGATATGTTTGGGCGAAGCTTAAAGGTTTCCGATGTAAAAGTAATCGTTACGGAAAATTCTTTAAAGTGGCTTAAATTCAAAGAGCATATGAGCCAAGATGGAACACCTGCAGCAGCATTTGAATATTGGGCTGACTGGATGAAGCAGAATGGGGAAGAGTTTGCTATTGTAAAATCTGCACACAGCAGCAAGTATGGGGAGTATCAGCGTTCTTCATTCCAGATCAATAATACTCTTCTTACAACTGATAAGAATACATTGCAGAGGATAGCACAGCCCAGTATTGATTACTTTAATGCATTGCAGACAGATGATGAAGCATACATACACTTCCTTGAAGTGGAGAGCAGTGCCAGATATTCCATAAACAATGTGCTTGTAGACTTGTACCGCCAGAACAAAGATGTGAGATACTGGGAGTTTTTCAAAGACCATAGGTATAAAAAGGTCAGCACGTTTAAGAAGAACCGGCTGCAACAGGGCAAGTTATTCCAAACCGGAGATAATCTTACTATTTGCGGAAATCCGGTAGCATTATTAATGAAGGCAGTGGGAAAAAATCCAGTAGAGGAAGGTTGTTTCTCCTTAGAAGATGATGCGATCCAGTGTTACACAGAACGTTTTGCAGAGGGTGAATGTCTAGCAGGTTTTAGATCGCCACATAACAGCCCAAATAATATTGTGCATTTACATAATGTGCATCCAAAGGCATTGCAGAAGTATTTTCCTAAATTTGGTAAGAATGTAATTGTGATAAATGGAATTGGTACGGACGTCCAGCCTCGTCTCTCGGGCCAAGACCTGGACAGTGATAATTTATACGTGACAGATCAAAATGACATAGTGGGGCTTGCCAGAAGAGCATATCTGGAGTATCCAACAATCGTAAATGCTATCAATCCAAGGGCAAAGTCATACACAAAGAGCATGGAAGATTTTACACGCATGGATGCCAGTATAGCAGCAGGGCAACAGGATGTAGGGGAGTCAAGCAATATAGCACAGCTTGCTTTAAGCTATTGGTTTGATGATGGTCTTCATAGTGAAGAATTGGAAGATGTATTTATTATTTGCTCTGTACTGGCGCAGGTAGCTATAGATTCTGCAAAAAGGACGTATGATGTGACTGTATCCAAGGAACTGAACCGTATTAAGCGGCTAAGATGCATGAAGCATAAGCCTAAGTATCCAACGTTCTATGCGGATATTCTAAAGTACAAGGACCATAAAAAGCCTGATGATAAGCAACGCATAATCAAGGATGAAGATGTAAAATTATTCAATTGTCCTATGGATATTCTGTATCAGATAATTGAAGATGGATGCATAGACAGAAGAACAAATAAGGAATTGAACACAAGGACAATACAGACCAACGGGCGTTTTTTAGCTGTAAATTCGTCTAGCACAGCGGCTAATAGACATCAGGTTAAAAGTATTCTTGGAAATATAGAGTGTTATAATAAAGCTGTTTCTTATCTGGATGATAGCTTAGAAGGGTATGCAGAAGCGCTGGAAACAGAGTTTAATACCCTTATGTCTGAGCTGAAAAACGCTAAAATCAGTCGTGAAACAATGGAATATTTGGTAACATGGGCTTTTAAGACGGACGATAAGTTGTGTAGAAATACCTTGCTGATTGTACTGTATGATAAAAATAAAGATATGTTTTTGAAGTGTTTTAAGAAAAATTCACAAATTTAATCTTAAAACCGCACAAATAAAAGGTTCTCAATATCTACATATGGGGAGAGATAGCACGACCGGAACGTAAGCCTAGTAGAGCTTGCCATATAGGTGTCCTCAAACAGCATTTATATGGTACTCTTCCTAGCATGATATTTCAATTTGATTTCCCATCAGGACGAAATTCGTTTATAAAGGGCAGGAGATATCTTGCCCCAATCCTCTTTTATCTTATATCTTATCTAAAGCCATTTATTAAACATAGGGGGTTCCGTGTATTGCTGGATCCTTTTTTATACAAAAAATTAATAATTATACACAACAATAAATATAAATATATGGAGGTAACAACATGACACACGAAGAATTAAGAGAACTTTTACTTAAAAGATTAGAGAAAGAGAAACAGAGATACATCTCAAAGGTTACAGGAATCAGCACTACTACATTATCTTATTTCAAGACCGGACGTTTCGCCACACTGCCAGAAAAACACTTTGAAGCATTGAAAAACTATCTTGAAAATTCATAGTCCAAATTCTAGGAAAAATCACACACAATATTATTATATTATGAAAGGAAAATTTATTATGACAACAGAATATACTTTTGAAGATCTATACCAGGCGTTACAGAAATTATCTAAAGAAGAGAGAAGTTTATTACCTTTATCAAATCTGCAATTCTTTGATAGCATAGAAACAGTAAAGGAGTTAGCAAGGGCGTATGAAAGACCGGCAGCTATTTTGTATAAACTATCTGGACTTTTGCAGAATCCAGCAGAACAACGTTTATTGCAATCTGATGTAGAACAAATAGAGCAAAAGGAAGAAGTTGCACCAGAAAAACAGAAAGAAAGTCTTATCGATAAATTCTATAAACCTTATAAATCTTCTGCCGCATCAGCATGGTACAAGGCATGAGTAATCTAAAAGAAAGTCTAAAAAATCTTGATGTCTCCAAACTAAAACTTAAAAATGGCAAGTCTGTAGAAGCAGAGCTGAAGAAACATGCAGCTATTTTGGCTGATTGTATTTTGGATCAACTGGATAAGGTGTATGATTCATATGAGCCGAAAGTTTATAAACGTACATACAATTTGTACAACTCTGTTTACATCGATGATAAGGTAGTGGCAGAGGTTACAGCAAAATGTGCTACATTGTCAATATCAGTTGGTTTTGACGAAGGAGCATTGCATACTGGCTTTGATGGAAAGATTGTAAATACAGCGGTACTGTTAAATGAGGGATGGCAGACACATGGCAAGTTTGCGAACGTTCCATATTTCGGTTACAGAGAGCCGACACATTTTATAGAAAAAGCAGTGGAAATGTATAAGCAGAAGGTAGCAGACCCATTTGAGGTGCAAATAAATAAAAATTACAACACATAAAGCTTGGGATTTTCCCAGGCTTTTTTCAATTTACAGGAGGAATTAAATTAAATGGCAAGTAATGTAGATATAAAGCTAATGGCGGGACTAGACATTGATAGTTCAATCCCGCAGATCAAGGATGATATAGCACAAATTCAAAAGAAATTAGAAGCGGCAGGAATTAAGATTAATCTGGTTGCTGAAATTGACGAGCAGTTAAAGGGTAGTCTGAAAAAGCTGTCTGGAAATAAGGATGTAGCAACCTCTGGTAAGCAATTGGGTGAGAATCTGGCGGCAAGTCTGATTAACGGATATAACATAAAATCCAAGGATGCACAACGCCAGATTAAGAACCTGACACGTTCTATCTTCCAGATGAGTTTTGATGAGATAAAGACTGGCAAAGACAATCCAGAGTTCCTGAATACTTTTAATCAGCTGGGAGAGGTTGTTAAAAATAATGCCAATATCATTAAGGAACGTATGGGAATTTATGATGCATTCTACAGATATTTCCAAGGTCTTTCAAATATCAAAATTCCTAAAATCGTACAGAACGATAAGGACTGGAATGATCTTCGCAAAGTATACGCAGGAAAATTTGTAACGGATCCTAAAAAGAAGGGCATTCCGCTGGACAGCATTTATCAAGAGATGGCTCCAAAGTTCCCTGATTTATTTTCTGGTACACCCGATCAAACAAAACAGTTTGAAGAGATCGTAAAAGCTGTAAAGCTGTATCAGAATGATATTAACGGATTAGAACCAGTAAACTTAAAGAAAGCTGTAGGGTGGGAAGATAACATGTGGTCTGACCTTCTTTCTGATATTGGTATCATGCGAGAGCAGATTAAGGCACAAATGCCACAGATAGAAGAGGAAGTAAAAGCCTCTGCCCAGAACATTAAAAAGTCATTGATGGATATAGATGTATCTTTTGACAGTAACGGAGTAGAGCAGCTGACCGAGAAGGTGAAGGGTTACTTTACATCATTGGATGGTATCTCTGACGAAAATGTGAAGCTACAATTCTTCAAGAATGGGAATGAAGATATTACTTCCTTTAATGCAACCATTGATAAAGGTAGGGGTATTATTGAGAAGTATAACTTTGCATTAAATAATATGGGGCAATATGTATATTCCGGTGGAAATATTATTGACACCACAGGAAAAGATTTTGCGGCGTTGACCACAAAAGCCTCTGAATATCAGCAAAAATTAGAATTATTAAAAACAAGATAATGAAAGATGTTAAGGATAAAGGAACCTTTGATTATTCCAACCTTGCGGATACCAATTTTACAAAAGCCTTTTCTGGCATGGATTCATACGATAATTTCATCAAGACTGTTTCTACATACCCATCTGATTTAGGAAAATGCCAGGATGCATTTAATGATCTTGTTACAGATTTCCTCAATTCTTCCGGTATTATCGACAATCTGACAGATGATACAGCCGACCTTACCACAGCAATGCTTTCTAACATGGGGGTATCCAATGCGGAAGAACTGGTAACAGAAGCTTTAGCAGCAAAACATGCACAGCTGGCAGCACAGAAGTACATTGATGCAAATGCAAGTAATGATCTGAAAGATGCCACCTTAGATGAATATGTACAATTCCTGAATGAAGCAAGCGGTTCTGAGGTATCAAAAGCAGCATTAGCACAATTGGAACTCGCAAAACTGGCTGTAAATAATGTAAAGATTGATACTTCATCAGACATAGACCAGATTATTGCAATGGCAAATGCAGCCGGTGCAAGTGCAGCAAACTTATTGGAATTGCAGAGGGCAGAAAGTATCTTAGGACAGGTTGAAGCAGGCACATTAGATATGGATGTTCCTGGAAATAATATGCTGCTCGACTATGCTAATAACACCAAGAATAAACTCAACAACAATACATTTAAGTTTGAATATGAAGAACTAGATCCTGAGAAATTCAAAAAAGCTGTCTATGACGGTGGTGTTAAATCCAATACACCAAGTAAAGGATCGTCAGGTTCCAAAGGTGCCAAAGATAACTCAACAATCGACTGGATCTCCCGTAGTGCCGACCTACTAGAACGTGAAAGTAAGCGTCTGGAAACCGCATTACAGGATACATGGACAGCGTATACAGGTTTATCTGAGGAAGATATAGAACGTGTACAAGAACTGTTCAATATGCCACTTTCACCAGACTCTAAAGAAGTAGATGAACTGATGGACTATGCAAGTAAGCTTGGTATATCCATTGGTGAACTGCAAAAGTTATCTGAGAATGGTGGGCTGGAATCCCGTCAGAGTATCCTTACACAAAAGATTGATGCTGACCAGAAGAGCTTAGATCAGGCGAAGGAATCATTAGATTACTATAAGCAGTCTTATGAAGAATACGTTTCCAAGGTTCCTGAGTACAGAGATAAGATTGAGAACGGCGGTACTGACATTGAATCCTTTACGAGTGACCAGAAGGCACAGATAGATAAAGCTATTCAAGCATTTGACAGTTGGAAGGACTCAGAAGAAAAAGTCAAAGAACTTCAAAAGACGATTCGTGATGAAAAGGGTACATACTATGACAATATCGTAGATGGTGCTACCAAAGAAAATGAGAAGCTTGCTGACGCTAATGACCTGATCCAGAAGCAAATTGATCTGTTAAATACCCAAGGCTCCATTGTATCTGCGGATATGTACGAAGAAATGATGTCTAATACAGAGCAGCAGATTGACCTGTACCGGCAGATTCAGAAAACCAGAGAAGATGAACTATATGCTCGTATGAACGATGAGGACGATCCTTTAAAAGTTGGCACTGATGAATGGTATAACATCATGGCTGCTATTGCGGAAGCAAAAGGACAGGTTAAGTCATTCGAGAAAGAACAGGCTAATCTTGAAAAACAGCTCCGTGAACTTCCGGTAACTAACCTGGAAAAGATTGGAAATATCTACCAGTCCATTATTGATACCATCCAAAACTGGGGCGCTGAAATGGAAGCCTCTGGCAAGACATTAAATGCTGACTACTATCAGAAACTTATTAACAGCGCTAATACTTCCATCTCTAATTATAAGGAAGAAATTGAAGCTATCCAGGATGTCATGGAGGACTATAATCCTGGTACTGACAACTGGAATGAGATGAATGATAAGTTGCAGCAATGTAACTCTTCGATCTCTTCTCTTGTGCAGAACATGCATAAGTGGAATGAAGAGCTACTAAAACTTCCTATTGATAAGATCTCCGATGCATCCGACTCTCTGAGCAAGATTGTTGATGGACTGAATGATGTCAAGAGTGAGCATGAGACAGTCATTAGTGCTGTAACAGGTGCTATCAGTGATGAAATTGACCGCCTGAATGACGAAAAGGAAGCTTACGAGGATACGATCAACGACCAGAAGGAAGCTCTGCAAGATAGAATGGACTTACTGGATAAGCAGAATGAGAAGCTGAAACTGCAAGCTCAGTATGAACAGGCACTCTATGATCTTGAAAATGCCACTACGCAAAAGACTGAAAAGGTCATAAGAAATGGCGAACTGACCTATGAATCCAATGCTGACAATCTACGCAATGCACAGGAATCTGTTCAGGATGCCCTTGCTGCATTAAAGAAACAAGAACTCCAAGACCAAATGGATGCCCTGGATGATGCTTTGGACGATTACAATGATAAGTTGCAAGATACTCTAGATTCTTTACAGAAAATCAGTGATAAATGGTCTGAGATCGCATCAAAGAAGGAGCAGCAAGTCAATGAAACCACTGCTACAGATATTCTTGGCAATGGTTGGAAAGACAAGGTTCTAAGCGGCAATGATGCTGACATTTTCCAGATGTTTAGTAAGCTGTATTCCGATAATGTAGACCAGATCAACAAGTATCAGGAGCAGATTGACTCTACAGAACATATCTCTTCCTTGATCCAGGAATACATTGATTCTTATAAGGCAGGTACTCTTACTTATGAAGAAGCACAGGCAGGTATTCATGACCTTGTATCACAGATGAACCAGAAAATGTCTGCCATGGACAACCTACAGAATATCTATAATTACATGGGTAAAGTCTATGACACTGCCGCAGATGGTAACTCTGTATTTGCAGGTATCCAGAAAGCATTTTCTGAATCTGGCAACCAGCTGATCTCTTCTCTTGAACAGTACCAGGCTAACGCAGGTCTTATCTCTGAGTCTATGAGCAGTTGGCAACAGCTGACCAATAATGTAGAAAGTATCAAGGATATTCTGGAAGATGTGAAAGATAACCTGAAAGATACTGAACGTGATAGTGATAGCAAGAAGGATAAAGATGATAATGTTCGTGGTTCTGGAAACAGTAGAGCAACTGGCAAACATTCTTCTAAGAGTGTATATGGTAGCTCCGGTTTTTCTGCTGAAAAACATCATAGTGGTGTATTCAGTGGTGCTGTGGGTAGTTCTTCTGCTGACAAAACAGATAAGATCAGAGTCCTTGAAGCCGAGAAACTAGAGCCAAATGAAGTACCGGCGGTACTAGAACGTGGGGAAATGGTCTTTACTCCTGAGCAGATGGAGAAGCTTGTAGCAAGTTTTAGTGCTACGGCATACGTTCCTGATAATTCATGGATAAAGAACATGTATCCTTCTGCTACTGTTAATACGAAGCCGAATATAGTCAATGTCTCTGTTGGTGATGTGAAACTGACAGATGTAAGAGATGTGGACGGTTTTGCCAAGGCTATGGGTAAAGATTTTGTTCCGCTTGCAAGACAAGCCATGGCAAGGTTTTAAACATATGGAGAGTATTCAGAAATGGTGGTACTACAAGCGATAATTTTAAGTATGGTACACTGGCACTTTATCCTATGAATATGACGGGAAATGTGTACGTGATCCAGTATTCTCAAAGGAATATTAGTATGGTAAAGGTGCTGTAAGATAGATCAGAAAACTGAATAAATGGAGTAAAAGGATTTATAGGGCGCTCTTAAATGGGGCGTCCTGTTTTAATATATAGCAAAAGATAAGAAGGAAAACTATGGATAATAAATATAATATTCCTATTTGGGAAAAAGTAAATCTAACTTTGGAAGAATATGCTGCATATTCTGGCATTGGAATTAATAAACTTCGTGAATTATCAAATGATGAACATTGTCCATTTGTATTATGGGTAGGGACCAAAAGACTGATAAAACGTGTGTTATGTGACAAATACATAGAAAAACTATATTCAATTTAAAGTGTGCAGAGGCTTCATTTATGGTACAATAGTAATATCATATTGAGGCTCTTTTTTATGTTAGAAAGGGCTGATTAAATGGCAACAAAAAGAAAAGATACAAAAGGAAAATTACTGAGGAAGGGGGAAAGTCAAAGAAAAGATGGTACTTATATGTATCGCTGGACAAATAGGTTAGGAAAGAGGGAAACCATTTATGCAAGTACCCTGGAAGAGTTAAGAGAAGAAGAAACTATAATATTTCAGGAAATAGTGCAAGGAATAAACCGCCAATCTATTGTATTAAATGGACAAATTGAGCGGTATTTGAGGACTAAAAAGAAGCTGAAAAAATCTACAAAGGCGAATTATAAATACTATTATGAACACATAATTCAGGATTCTGTTCTTGGAAAAATGCGGATAAATGATATTCGTAAATCAGATATATTATTGTTTTATAGTGATTTATATGATGACGGAATGGCTCCGGGAACAATAAAGATATTACAGAAAATCATACGTCCTGCGCTACAGTTGGCATGTGATGATGATATTCTTTCAAAAAATCCTGCGGATGGTTGTACGAAAGAGTATGAGGAAAATCCGGAGAAGAAGTATGCTCTTACATTAGAAGAAGAGCAGGAGTTTCTTGATAGGATACGAAATAGACCTAGAATGAAAAGGCATTATCCTGTATTTGCTATCATGCTAAAGACTGGTATGCGCATTAGTGAAGTTGTCGGATTGACTTGGGATGATGTAGATATGCAGAATAGGACAATAAATATTAATCACCAGATCCAATACAGAAATGTGGATGGTCATGCTAAATTTTATGCAGAGGTTCCGAAAACAAGTGCAGGAGTGCGGATGATACCAATGCCAGATGAAGTATATGAGTTATTTCGTGAGCAGCGGAAAATATGGCTGCAAACTCCTAAATTGCCTGATTTCCAGGTTGATGGATATTCAAATTTTGTATTTGTATCTAATAAATCAGGAAAATGTTTGTCTCACAATAGTATGAGAAGGACACTGCGGGCAATTGTGAATATGAATTCTAAAAGAGAGTGCCAGCTTCCGAATATATCTCCGCATATTTTAAGGCATACAGCATGTAGCAGACTGGCAGAATCAGGTTGTGATATAAAAGTTATCCAATATTTGCTTGGTCAGATCGATATAAGGACTACTATGAGGGTATATAATCACGTTGATTTAGACAGAGTAAAACGAGAGCTGAATCGCCTGGAAGCCTTGAAAAATAAGGGTTTTGAGGACAAAATTTTTACACCAATTTCTACACCAAATTTACACCAATTGCCCGATAAAATATGTAGAGTTATGTAGGTTTATGTGACTTTGGTAGAATCGAAATATGATTAAAATTTATCAAAAAGATGTGAAAAGACAGAAAAACATCAAAAAATGCCCTAAAAACAACAAAAAACCTCTTGCAATTTCA
>ERZ779861.2628-NODE-2628-length-16678-cov-8.598568_pt1 | contig 16678 bp, 19 predicted proteins | sample MGYA00511558_ERZ779861 | MGnify/ENA primary metagenome ERZ779861 (study PRJEB29588, sample SAMEA2163432) | human gut metagenome | biome: human gut; feature: human-associated habitat; material: faeces | place: Denmark | collected 2008/2010 ... | reverse complement strand
GCAGGGTTTGGGGAAGGCACTCCCCAACAAGATTCCCGCAGGGGCAAAATGAGCGAAAAGCAAATTTTGGTACTGCGGTAGAATCTTGCTCTGAAAACTTCCGGCGTTCCCGGCTTAGGTCTGCCCGCTGCTGCCTTTAGGCACTACTACGATTAGCAGGGCGGTTTAGGCAAAACGCCCCTGTAACACCTTCAACAATCGAAAAGGGAATTTTGCCAAAGATTTTGTAAAATTCTTTTCTATGTCCTACAACGGGCTGCCCCCGGATTTTGCCAACTGGACAACAAAAAAGCAGCAAATCCTTTTCAGACTTACTGCTTTTCGTGCCGCTGGTGGGCGGTATATATTCTTTTGTATGGCAGGGTATTATCTCGTAAAACGGAACTTGAATACCGCCGTCAGCAGGGTTTGGGTAATGTATTCCTCCGTGTCTTTGTTCATCTGTCCGTCAATGCAGGCAGAAAAACTTATCAGCCGCCCATAGTGCTAAAACTGTGTTGACCGATTCCGGCTCGCTCGTAGCGGCTTGTACGATTATTTCATAGGGAAGAAGTTGGCTATTCCTTATGCTTCCTACCCTCCATTTCCCCGTAAATTAGCCGTAACGATTTGCTGATATGGTAGCTCGTCATAGAGAATAATCGTATCGCCGTAAATAGTGACCGGATATCCCCTGTACTGTTCCGGTTCTTTGAAATATTCATCTGTTGTACTAAATGGATAGTTTTTTTATTCGGTGAGGTTTATCAAGGGATATTTCTCTCTTGTGCTCCTTAGTGCCGTATACATAGCGTTTCGGATAATGACTTTACAAAAGGCATGGAATGTGTACTCGATATGCTCTTTGTATTCTTCCGTATAGGTCACAGAAATTCCCCCTTTCTTCCACTTTAGGGAGCGATGCTTAGTTGACAGTTGCTATTTTATAATAACAAGGATAGCCGGGCTGTCAACGGCGGGCACAACCCTTTTTCTTATCATTGACTAGCTCGGCTGGGTCTGCTAAATTAAGGCTTACTTTTTATTTACTTACAGCATATAATATCCAAATATGTAATGGATAAAATAAATAGTAAAACCATTTAATTCCTTTACCCTTTTTTCCATTGTATATCCATAAAAAAGGTATCACTAAAATCATTAACCACTGAAGTCTATTAAATGGAACCAAATATGATGCGGGTCCTCTCATGTAATAGGTTCTCCGAATCAATAATTCTAAAATTACTGCAAAAGAAAGAACAAATGCGGACAAACATGCTTTTTTTTCTTTTAAGAAATATACAATAACAAAAAATAATACAAACCATATGCTTCCTTCTGTAAAAACAGCACTTCCAAACAAAGCACCATATCCATAATAAAGCATATAAGTATCAATAAAATCGGGAATCTGAAGCAACTCCGCAAATACCGCACACAATAAGAATGCTGTTATCTGTTGGACTACAAGTAATATCAGGCGTTTTATTTTCTCTTTATTTGTATTTTTCATATCAAATAAAGAAACTACCATACATCCTAAGAACAGAGTCACAAATATATTATTACTTATTAGCGTTTCTTTTCCACTCCAAAAAGAAATAGCAATATTTCCTATGGACATTAATATTCCCGATAAATACAAGCGAATTAAATATTTTTTTCTATTGCTTGTATAATAAAAACCCCATGCACTGCAATAAAAAAAAAGAGGTGCTGACACCCTTCCAATCAATCTAAACCACATAGGGGATTGCGGAAAAAACTCCCCTATGTGGTCAATTACCATACATATCAATGCAAAAATTTTGAGAGAATTTGTAGACATACCTAATATACGGAACCACTAAAATCACTCGGTGCACTAAATGTTAAATAATATAGCTTATCTGCATCAAGTCCATCTATTGTTCCAGTTAATGTTGCATTCGCTTCAATCGTAATCTTTTTGGATTTGAACCAACCACTAGATGTATAGAACTTAACAGTAAGTTTAGTATCACAATCATTTGTTATTGAATAACCAATACTGCTTTTTCCTGTAAAATGCTTATTGGTATACAATGTGCTACCCTGTGCATTTCCAGCAAATGTAAGTGCTCCTTCATTCAAATCTACATATTTATCAGTACTTGGCTTACCCAAACCATAGGTACTTGTTTCTTCGGGGGCTTCCGTACCGACATTATGCAATTTGTTAGTAGGCATCTCAGCTGCAAAAACTGTAGCACTCATTGATACAGCTAATATAATAGCCGTAATCATAGCGCCAATATGTTTCCTTTTTCTTGTAATAAATTTTTCTTTCATGTTTTTACCTCCTGATCTAAATATCAGAAAATTTTAATTTTATCAATACTCAATGCAAAAAACTCCGAACTAGCTTGAACATACCACGCTGACCATTTTAGTATCGCTCATGTTTCGTTTCCCGATACCTAAAACAAAATACCTAACATTTGATTGAAAATGTCTTACAGTTTTATTATCATTGGAAACACCTCCTCATCAAGCATCTCGCTTAATATATTCTATTTCTAAAACTATAATTCAGTAAAATTATACAATATTTCAAGCAATTTTTCAATAGTATTAATGAAAAATCAAAAAATGTAATTTTATTTGTATCTATTATTTTAAACGGAATAGCAAAATTAGCTGTCTTAATTATTTTGTGTTACTTTATCACACATGAGCATTTGCACCGGGATTATCGTTACCATATCCTTCCAGAAGATTGATAACTCCCCATACGCCGACACCTGCACCGATTGCGGTTACTACTGTTTTAAGTCCTGTTACTGATGTTGTAAAAAAGCCCATTTGTTTGTCTCCTTTTTCAAAAAATAAAAAGGGAGCTTCTCTGAATTATAATTTTTAGAAAAGCTCCCATATCATAAGTTCCATATTCAGTTGTAAAACAACTTCTGGTCACAATGTCCAGAAGTTAAGCTGTGATTTCTCCGACATCGCATACCTCATCCACCACATCATTCCTCTTAAAGCGGAGTCTGTTGCGGTTCTTAACGTATTTTTCAATGTCAAACTCATTCTTTTTGTCATAATCGGATAACAGCGGGTACTGCTTATGCTTCGTTATATCAAACTTGTCTGAGAAAAAAGGTCTCACGCCCCTAAGCTGCATGATACACTTGCTGCCATCCATGACTGCAATCTCATCCTGGCTCATCAGTTCTTTGCCACAATGTCAAGTGATGAATTGGTGTCAAATTATCTATCTTGAAGCTATAAGGGCAATTCAATATAATAAATAGGGATAAGCAATCTATCTGGAAAAAATTTTTATAAAAAATGAAGCCACACTATCTTTTTACAGTGTTCATTCGTTATACATGGTAGAAAGAGAAATGCGCATTGACTTTCAATAACGGGAAAGGAGGATTTCGTGGATATAGATTTTTTGTTGCTACAAAGAATGAAGCGTGGAGACGAAAATGCTTTTGATGTATTTGTTCGCAAATACTATAAGGAAATATTGAACTATTGTAACTATCATTGCCCTGATACATCAACCGCAGAAGATTTAACACAGGAAACTTTTTTGCGCTTCTTCGAGAAATTGTCTGACTACCGTTATATGGGAAAAACCAAAAATTATTTGTATACGATTGCTGGAAATCTTTGCAGGGATTCCTATAAAAAAATCCGAGAAAGTTTGTTAGAGGAACAGTCTTTAGAAATTCAAGATTGTTTACATCCCCCTGAAACAGACGAGCTTCTTAACAGGCTGACGATTAAGGCAGCTCTGGATAGATTACCCGCTGAATTAAGGGAAGTTATTATCTTGTATTACTTTCAGGAACTGAAACTTACAGAAATATCCAGCACCTTACAAATAGGTTTGCCATTAGTAAAATACCGGGTAAAACAGGCAAAAACACATTTAGAAAGACTGCTAAGGGAGGAGTGATTTTGTGAATATTGAAGAACAACTCAAAAGGTATCGGGAAAATCAGAATATTATTCCTGATGAACAGCACATAAAAGAAACCGTAAGAAAATCAATAGAAAGTTATTGCTCCGTTGAGCAGGAAAAGCAACTAACGTATTGGGAATTTTTATGGACAGAGTTACATCTTATACGCAAGCGGTGGTGGCTGCTGCAAATGCTTTTGTTATGGACTGCTGCAACCCTTTTGCCAGATCTTTTAGACAATAGGTATGTGATAAGAATGTTAGGTATGATAGGGGTACTCTTTATTGTTCTGATGATACCGGAATTTTGGAAAAACAAATCTTGTGACTGTATGCAGATAGAAGCGACCTGCCTTTATTCATTGCGACAGATATATGCAGCCAGAATCTTTCTATTTGGAATTGTCGATTTATTTATGATAAGCCTGTTTTGTATCACACTTAGAGGAAGTGTCAATCTCGCGCTATCAGAAATTGTCATCCAGTTTTTGTTTCCAGCCGTGGTGACTGCTTGCATTTGCTTTGGTACGTTGTGCAGCAATAGTCGTGTAAATGAGGGAACTTCTATTATTCTCTGCCTGTTATGGAGCGGAATATGGTGGTTCATTATCAATAACGAAACCATTTACGTTCTCATTACACTTCCGGTTTGGTATGCTTTGTTTGGAACTGCTGTTGTTTTTCTGATTGGTGCAATTTATAAAACCATATTTGATTGTAATAAATTCTGGGAGGTGGATTTAAGTGGAACTACAATTAGTTAATCTGACAAAAGAGTTTGGAAATTTTCGAGCAGTAAACAACCTGAATCTTACGATTTCAAATGGTGTGTATGGTCTTTTAGGTGTCAATGGTGCTGGAAAAACCACTTTAATGAAAATGATATGCTCACTGCTGACCCCTACAAGTGGAAAGATATTATGTGACGGGCAGGATATTGGGGGAATGGGCGGCGAGTACCGGAATCTTTTAGGATATTTGCCGCAGGAATTTGGATTTTATCCGGAATTTACGGTAAAGGATTATCTTTTATACATTGCAGCCTTAAAAGGGATTCGCCCGATTGTGGCAAAGAAAAAAGTAAACAAACTACTTGCACAGGTAGGACTTTCCAAAGCTGCTAATAAAAAAATGCGGAAATTATCCGGAGGCATGAAACGTCGGGCTGGCATTGCACAAGCGATACTGAATGACCCTAAAATTTTGATTTTGGATGAACCAACTGCCGGACTTGACCCCGCAGAAAGAATACGTTTTCGCAATCTAATCAGTGAACTGTCAGAAAACCGTATTGTTATATTATCTACTCACATTGTTTCGGATGTGGAGTATATTGCAAAGGATATTTGGCTTATGAAAGACGGTAAGATTTTGCAGCAAGGGAATTTAGATGAAATCGTATCTTCCATGCCGCAAAAAGTATGGGCTTGTCAGACTTCCCATGAAAAAGCAGCAAAGTTGATGAAACAATATAAAGTATCTAATATGAAATCAGAAAATGGTACTGTTGAATTACGAATTATTTCTGCCAGGCAGCCGCTTGAACATGCAAGACTTGTGCGCCCTAATTTAGAAGACGTCTTTTTGTATTATTTTGGAGAAAAGGGTGGTGACATGGAATGATTCGATTTGAAATAAAAAAGATATTTTCAAAAACTGCAAATAAAATCGGTCTGATCGTATTGCTGGCAGCCATCGCTGTTACTTGCTATTTTGCAATATCTTCCATGGACTATGTGGATGAGGAGGGGGATACACACACAGGAATTGCGGCAGCAAGGTACTTGCGTGATACAAAAGCGGAATGGGAAGGCCTGATCACAGAAGATGTGCTTCGAGAGGTCATTCGGCAAAATCGGCTAATCAACGAAACCTATCCTGACAGCCCGACAGATATTAAAACCAGCAACATTGGCTATTCCAAAAAACAGGGATTTTCTGATATTAGGGATTTAATTAACTCTGGATTTTCCGAGTTCCGAGAACATAATTACTATCGGGCAGACAGCTTATCAGAGGATGAGGTTGGAAAGCTTTATGATAACCGCATCTTAAATCTGGAGAAATGGCTTAATTCTGATGAAGCAAAAGACCAATTCAGTGAAAAGGAAAAAGCATTTCTGGTTAGTCAATATCAAAAACTGGAGACTCCCTTTTATTATGAATATGCAGGCGGTTTTACTGCTGCTTTGGAATATGCACCCACAATCATTATGCTGACCGTTTTGATTATGAGTTTCTTTGTAGCAGGTATCTTTTCAAACGAATTTGGGTGGAAAGCGGATTCTGTTTTCTTTTCCGCAAGGTATGGCAGAAATAGGGGGACTTTTTCTAAAATAGCGGCTGGGTTGATTGTTATTACCGGAGTTTACTGGTTGGTAATTCTGATATATTCCGCAGTAGTATTTAGTGTTGCAGGTATTGGCGGTGCAAATTGTGTTATTCAGACAAGCTGGGCTTTCTGGAAAAGTTTTTACAATATTACCTATTTGCAGGCATACCTCTTAACCGTGATTGGTGGATATGTGGGAGCATTATTCATTTTAGCTGTTTCCATGCTGGTATCTGCCAAGACACATACAACTGTTTTAGCTGTTACAATTCCATTTGTACTGTTATTCATTCAATCCTTTTTGGGTGGATTTTCAGTATTATCAGATGTATTAGGACTTTTGCCAGACCAGCTCTTGCAGATAAATATGGCAATTAAAACCTTTACTCTTTATGAAATTGGTGGGAAAGTGATAGGATCAGTTCCGATTATTTTAACAATTTATTCCGTTCTATTCCTTATTATTTTACCTGTTCTGTATCAGGTATATCGAAAAACAGAAATAAAGTAAAAAGCGAGTGAAAAGCTAACTTGAAACTCTAAGCAATTTATGAGGTATTGATAAGGAAAAGAAAATCAAACAAATATAATAAGCCCGTCTGAAAGATAATCTTATACCTTTCAGACGGGCTGCTTTGTTATGGTTTTGCGGTGCTTATTCCGGTATCTCACCCACAAAGTTGTAGATGATTTTCACTTCCTGCTGTTTCTGTCCATCCACTTTCTTCATTTCGCCGACTACAATCCGGCTGATCAGACGGTGCAGCATGGCTTCGTCCAGTTCCTGAATGGCAGCATACTGGCGGATTTCATGGATAAAGGTCTGTACATCGCTTTCCTGGGATTCTGTACGGCGTATCAGCAGAGACAGGTCTTGCAGGCGTTTCCGGTTCGCTTCCTGTTCCTGCTCCATAGCGGAGGTCAGCTTCAGAAAGCGCTGTTCCGATAAAATCCCCTTTGCCTTATCGGTGTACAGATTCAAAAACAAATCGTCGATTTCCTGGTTCCGGACTTCCAGTTTTTCACATTCCCTCTGTACCTCGGAAGCGTCTGTCTGGTACTGGCGCTCCATTCGGCGGCACAACCGGCTATAAAACGCATCCGCATCCTGTAAAGCCATTGCCGCCAGCTCCTGAATGTCTTTCAATACCAGGTCATACAAATCCCTTGCCTCAATCTTGTGGCTGGTGCAGGCGTTCTTTCCCAGCCGGTTGTAGGTCTGGCAGATGTAGTATGCCTTGTCGATAGACTCCCTCATTTTGCCGGTAAAGCGGTTTTTCCGGTGCGTCCTACCTTTTCATACCGTACCTGCATGGACTTCCCGCAGGTAGCACAGTAGATAATGCCGTGGAAGATGTTGTAAAAGGGGCAGGCATTGCCCTCCATGATGGCAGGTCTGCCGTCAATCAGCTCCTGAACCTTGTCCCATTCCTCCGGCGTGACAATCGCTTCGTGGCAGTTTTCAATGATTTCCCAATCTTCACGGGGGATAATGTCCACCGTACCGGAGCGGATTCCTTTCTGGTGTGTCCGGCAGACCAGGTGCGCCCCTTTATAAAAGGGATTGCGTAAGATGTGGCTGATCCTGCTGGCGCTCCAGTAGTAGTAATTCACATCACATTCCGTCTGTGTTTTCACATGGGTAATGGGGGCTTTATCCTCCATCAGCCGTTTGGCAATCCGCATACAGCCCCAGCCGTCCAGCGCCATATCATAGATTTTGCGGATGACCGGCGCAGTCTCCGGGTCAATCAGTAAATGCCCCTTTTCCTCCGGGTCACGCTTCAAGCCATAGGGCGGCGTCCCTCCGCAGAACTTCCCCTGGCGGGAGCGGGTCATACGTCCAGCCAGCACCTTTTTGGAAATATCCCGGCTGTACATATCGTTCAGGATGTTCTTAAACGGCGTGATGTCCAGTTCCGGGCTGGTCAGGCTGTCTACGCCGTCTGTCACAGCGATATATCTTACATTGTGTTTTGGGAAAAAGATTTCGATATAAGTGCCTGCTTCAATGTAGTTACGTCCCAGTCTGGAGAGGTCTTTGGTAATGACGCAGCCCACTTTCCCCGCCTCAATATCAGCGATCATCCGCCGGAAAGAGGGGCGGTTGAAGTTGCGTCCTGTGTACCCATCGTCCACATAGTATTCGTACTGGAACATACCTAATTTTTCGGCATGGTCTTTGAGCAGCAGCTTCTGGTTGCTGATACTCATGCTTTCATTATCGCCGCCATCGTCGAGAGAGATTCGGCAATAGAGGGCGGTGATCTTCTGATTTGTTTGTTTTTTTCTATTTGTTCATCTGCATTTTTTATATCTGTCCTTTCTTGTTCTGTATTTCTTTGTGAGGGCTTTTCCTCCGCAGGTTTTTCCTGCACAGGAGTATCCTGCATAGGCTTCTCCCGCACAGGAATACCCTGCACTGGATAATCCAGAACTGGTTTCTCCAAAACAGGCTTTTCCAGTTTAGGCAAATCCTGTTCTGGAGTTGCCGGAACTGGTCTGACATGACGCGGGATTTCATAGATGACATATTCGCTGTCGCCCAGCCGACCTCGCTCATTTCTGTAACGATGCCTCTCCAGATATCCGGCAGCTTCCAGCTCCTTCAGCCCGGACAGGATACCATCTTTGCCCTCTTTGGAGATGGCAGCAAGACCGCTCACAGAGTAACTCCAATCCTTTGGAAGACTCAGGAACATAGAAAGGATTCCTTTGGCTTTGAAGGAAATGGTGTTGTCTCTGAGGTGGTAATTGCTCATGGTGGTATAGTTGGCGTTCTTTTCTACACGGAAAACAGGGATAGGCAGCACCTTCTTCCTACGCAGCGGCAATCTGGCATCTATGCAGACTCGCGGATGCGGCTGGCAAGGCGCATAAACAGGAGTTTACCGTTGGGGGTAATCAGGGTGTGGTGGGCAATCTGCCCGTACCCATAGTAGGAGTCCTTCACGATGAACAGCCCCTCGTTGGACTTCTTGGCGTAGGGCATCAGGTAGCCCTTGGCAGTCCTGTACAGGTACTTGTTCTTCAGCAACCATGCGACAAACTGCTTTTCGGGCACCTGAATCTCCTTGGCGGTGGTCCGAATGTTGGTGCAGTCCTCGGCGGTGATAAAGGAATCGAAATACTCCACCTTGGGTTTTGCAGCTTTTACTTCGCCTTCCAGCCGCATCCGCTGACCGCGTTCCTTCAGCATGTCAGATGTGACCTTGTAGATGATGTCAGGCTCGTTCATCAACTCATTCAGGAGATTGTCGGTCATGTAGCCGCCGGTCTTGCGAATACAGGGCAGCACTTCTTCAAAGACCCAGTGTTCAAACTTCTCTGCGGAGGGCAGCTTGCTGTGGATGATCAGCCGGTACAGATCTCCCTCGGGAATGTAGGACAGGCTCTGAACACCGCCCGGAGTAAGGGTGTCGCGTTTCGCGACACCCTTGCAATGCCGCTGCAACGCGGCTCTGGGGTTGGAGTAGCCGAGTGCAACTGCCGCATCATTGGCACAGAAGAGATACTTGTCGCCCTCCCGCAAAATCCGCATCTGTCCAAATTCAGGGCTGTCAAACACTTCGAGGCTCAGGTTTTCGTTTTCGCTCATTTTCATCCTTTCTTTTCGAGGCTGTTTCGGTGGCTCGATCACCGTGAAATGGTCTTGCTTTCCCGTAGAAAAAAGAGCGGCTACCAACCACCGAGGAATCTCGGAAGTTCATAACCTCTCTATGTATGTGTTCTCAAGCAGCACCATATAGACAGCACTCCGTAAGCCGGAGTGCCTGTCTACACCTTGGTGCTGTCTATGCTTATTTACTTGGAAATGTGGTAGCTGCGCAGAATATCCTTTAATTTCCGCATATTCTCCAGCAGAATCTACCGCTCATTTACAGAGCAGTCAAAAAGAATATTCTGTTCCTCGGAGTTCATATTGCTGCCTGTCACAAGAAGATTATTTGCAAGCAGCTCATCCGCCGAGACATTCAAGGCATTTGCAATGTTGATAAAGGATTCCATACTGGGAATTCTTTCTCCACGCTCCAAATAGCTGATGTGAACCCGGCTCACCTGCGCCAGCTCTGCCAGTTCTTCCTGCGAGATTTTGTTTCTTAATCTGTGATATTTCACCCTGGACCCGATACTTTCTATGTCGATCACTGAGACTTTTACCTCCTTATTCAAAACACCAAGGTGATCGACTGTATCGGTTTCTGGCTCTTCGATTCTGGGGAAGGATGCAAGATTGCACCATTTTTGATGCTCCCCGGTGTGTTGCAATCTTGGTTGAAATGTAACCGACAGTTACATCTCCGAGAAAATGTAACCGTCAGTTTGTGGAGTAAATGCAAGATTGCAATTATAATATTTCCATCATATTTCATAGGTAGCATCTTTAGGCCGCTCAGAGAGGAGGTAGCTGAATGATTGATATGTGCGACGGAAAATTGAAGCTGTATTCCGGGGTCACCGAAACGGCTGTTGACTGGCTGTGGTATCCGTTCATCCCGTATGGGAAGCTGACATTGCTGCAAGGTGATCCCGGATGTGGAAAATCCACCTTGATGATGAACCTTATAGCAACGGCATCCAGCGGGAACTGTTCACCAGACGGGAAGAAACTCAAAAAGCCGCTTCATGTCATCTATCAGTGTTCAGAGGACGGTATCAGCGACACAATCAAGCCCCGACTGTTGAACGCTGGCGCTGATTGTAATAATGTCGCGTTTTTGGACGAGGAAACGGACTGGATTACGCTGAATGACGAAAAGATTCGCAGGGCAATCGCTGACTTTAACGCAAAGCTCCTTGTAATAGACCCTGTTCAGGCGTATCTGGGAGAAACGGATATTGCAAGCGCGGCGGCCATGCGAAAAGTGCTTCGCCAACTAGCAGCCTGGGCTGCTATGTATGATTGTGCGGTTGTGTTGATAGGACATCTCAATAAGAAACAGAGTTCCAAAGACCTGTACCGGGGCCTTGGGAGCATTGACCTTGTTGCAGCTGCCAGAAGTGTTCTGCACATCGAACGCCTGCCGGAGGATGAGGATATTGCAGTCATTCATCATGTCAAAAGTAGTTTGACCCAAAAGAGCAAGGATGTGTACTTCACACTGGATGCCAATCATCGGGTGGAATGGCTGGAGCAGCCTTTTGAAGTTCCGCCAGACAAGTCTACAAAACAGATGATCGCAACGAGTATTCTCAAAATGCGATTGGCAAACGGCCCAGCCAAGGCGACGGATATCCTTGAAGAACTGAAAAAAGAGGGCATTGGCGAAAGAACCATTCATCAGGTAAAAAAGCAGTTGGAAATCCGTTCGGTAAAGCGTGACACCGCGTGGTATTGGCTTCTGCCAGAGTCCGAAAGTGGAAGGTGAGTACATGTCGAGGGATCAGGTGAAAGAAGAACTTCGCCAGGTATATCAGAGAGCGGAAGCACGCTATCAAGCGTATATCCCAGCAAAGCCAAAGGTCAATCTGTATGGGGACGAGCATGTTTTTCGCGTCTGCGCCTACTGTCGTGTTTCTACGGAAAACGATGAGCAGCTTTCTTCCTTTGAGTTGCAGCAATCCCATTATAAACAGCTGGTGATGGATCATCCCAACTGGGAACTGAAACACATATACGCTGACGCGGCTGTAATAATAGGACTAAAAACATTAAGGCTCAAAAAGTGTCAGAAACACGCTGCTTTTTGAGCTTTTTCACGCAAAAACCGCAAGTAAAACAAAGCGCGTCTGTTTACCCAAAGTGGCGCTTGGGTCGGCAGACGCGCTTTTTTCATGTCCTGACGCAGTAACATGGCATGGACAATCGGTATTACATAGCACATCCACTTGCTCCCTGACGGAGCCGGAGGGTGTGCTTTTTTGTTGCCCGGTATGGGCGGGAATGGAGGCGAGAGCAATGAGCGGACATACAGAGGACAAACCGAAGGACTGCCGGTACTGCTATTTCTGGAAGCAGACCGAGGGCTGCACCTACCGCGGCAAAACCGGCTGCTATTATATTTCAGCGCAGAAGCCGCCTGCCGCTGTCAGCGAGTGCGACGGCTGTCCGTATGGGCGGGCGTCTCCCTGCATCGGCTGGTGTACAAAAGAGCTGATGCGCTCTATGGGCCTTTGGAAAGGGCGTGAAGATACATGACGCTGGACTATTACTACGGGGATCAGGCGGAACAGTTCTCCTTCTACCGCATCCCCAAGTTGTTGTTCACAGATAAGCGTTTCAAAGACCTTTCGGCAGAGGCAAAAATCCTCTACGGCTTGCTCCTTGACCGCATGAGTTTGTCTGCCAAGAATGGCTGGCTGGATCAGGAGGGGCGCGTGTATATCGTCTATACCGTCGAGGATATCATGGACGCACTTTCCTGTGCTTCGCAAAAGGCCATGAAGCTGCTGAATGAACTGGATGAGAAATGCGGGCTTATTGAGCGCAAGCGGCAAGGCCTCGGCAAGCCCAATCTCATTTACGTCAAGAACTTTGTTGCTACGCCGGAATCAAAATTCAAGAATGGTGAAAATCAAAATTCTGGACTTTTGAAAATCGAAACTCAAGAATTTCCAAAATCAAAAGGTAGTAATACTGAGAAGAACAATACTGATTTTAACGATACTGAGTCTCTTCCCTTCCCTTCGTTCAGGGGCGGTCAAAAGCGGGAATCGAAAGGAAACGATGCGGAGCGAAGAGCGCAGTACAGAGAGCTTATCATGGAGAATATCAGCTATGACGTTCTGCTGGTGGACTTGCCGTATGACAAGGAGATCGTCGAGGAAATTCTGGAGCTTATCGTGGATACGGTCTGTACCACAAAGCAGACCGTGCGCATCTCCGGGGATGATAAACCAGCGGAGGTGGTCAGGAGCCGGTTCCTGAAGCTGGACAGCGAGCATATCCGTTTTGTCGTGAGCTGCATGAAAGAGAACACCACAAAGATCAAAAACATCCGTCAATATCTGCTGGCAACGCTGTACAACGCTTCGCTTACCATGACCAGCTACTATGCAGCCCTGGTTCAGCACGATATGGCGGAAGGACGTATTTAGACGCCGCTGGCTGTATGGCCTGCGGCGTTTCGCATGTTACGGAGGTGAACGTTATGCCAAAGAAGACAGAACCAAAGGACACACAGAGCACCCAGCCGGAGCAGGTGCAACAGGTACGCATTTCGGATATCCACCCCTTCAAGAATCATCCGTTCAAGGTGGTGGACGATGCGCTCATGCAGGAGACGGTAGACAGCATCATGCAGTTCGGCGTGCTCAATCCCACCATCATCCGGCCAGATCCCGGAGGTGGCTATGAAATGGTCGCCGGACACCGGCGCTTGCACGCAAGCGGCCTTGCCGGGAAGGATACGATCCCGGCCATTGTCCGCAATCTGACTGACGACGAGGCGGTGATCTTGCTGGTGGATACCAATTTGCAGCGCGAGAACATTTCTCCCATGGAACGCGCACAGGCGTACAAGATGAAAATGGAGGCGCTGAAACATCAGGGACAGCGGACAGATTTAACTTTAGTCCAAGTTGGGCCAAAGTTAAATTCCGCTGAAAAAATCGCGCAAGACAGCGGCGAAAGCGTTTCGCAGGTAAAGCGGCTCATTCGCCTGACGGAGCTTGTTCCAGAGATTCAGCAGAAAGTTGATGCCAAGGAAATTGCCCTGAATCCTGCTGTGGAGCTGTCGTACCTCAAGCCGGAGGAACAGCGGCAGTTTCTGGATGCAATGGAGTATTCCCAGAACACCCCCTCGCTTTCGCAGGCGCAGCGGCTGAAAAAGCTCAGCCGTGAGGGCAAATGCACGCAGGACGCCATGTACAAGGTCATGTCCGAAGAAAAGAAAGACGAGCTGGATCGCGTCACGCTGAAAAGCGATACGCTCCGCAAATACTTCCCCAAGAATTACACGCCGCAGCAAATGGAACGGGTCATTATCAAGCTGCTGGATCAGTGGCAGAAAAAACGGCAGCACCAGAACGAACGTTGAAAGAAGCTCAGAAAAAGGCTGGCCATCCAGCGCGGAGGAGGGAGCAAAGACAATGCACAGCTTTATGAGTCCGGGAAAACGCATCCGCAGCTTTCGTCTGAAACGTGGGATGACGCAAAGAGCTTTGGGGATAGCTGTGGGCTTTCCGGTAAAAACCGCCGACATCCGCATCGCGCAGTATGAATCCGGTGCAAGAACGCCCAAACACGATCTGCTCTGCATATTGGCTCAGACGTTGGAGGTTCCGGTATCGGCACTGGAAATCCCGTATATCAAGAGCTGTGATGAGCTTGAGCAGTTGCTGCAAGCGCTGGAGGACGAATACGGACTGACAGTAACGATCACAGAACCCCGCGATTGATTTCAATATCGGAATAAACAAACGGCAGCGCCAGAGCGAGCGCTGAGAAAGGAATGTATCATGGAAAACTTCACGGTAAACATCACAGGCGACGTCAACATCATCCTCCCGCACGGGAAAATCCCTCGCAGGGTCAGGCTCAAAAGCGACGGCTACGCACCCGTCTCTGGATTCCAGCTCACCCCGAATGATGAGGAATACGATGAAAGCAATGTTTCGGTTCTACTGGCTGTGCCCGGCCAGAAGGCCAACTCCATGCGTCTGCTGGACGCGCTCATTGCGACCGGCTTCCTCTGCACGCATGTGCGGCAGGTGCCGACCTTCGACCTGTACATGGCTTATGAGCAGAAAGCAGTCGTGACCGTCAGCGGCGAAACGTACCTGACCGGCCCCGCCATTGTGTTCTACTGCCTCGATGATGAATTATGGGATATCTCTTCGGGGGATGCCGGTCTGGTGCGGCGGCTTTTTGAAGAGCGTACTGTGCAGCTCCGTCACGGAGACGAAACGATCCCGGCCATTGCGCTGTAAGCTGTGCGCCAGTGCATACTGCGATCATCACGGAAGGAGGCGTTCATAATTGCAGGAAGAGGTTGAAAACAGGACAGTGACCCTTGTAATCAGCGCAACGAAGCTCACCGGACGGGTGCTCAAGGCGGCGGTTGCGAAGTTCCTGGCACATCAGAAAGCAAAAATTGCAGAGAAAAAACGGGCTGGCCCCGTAAAGCCCACCGGCAAGCAGACGGTCAAGCAGCTTGTCGGTCAGAATCAGGGCGTTGCCAACATCGAGATCAGCAATAAAAACATCAAGGATTTTGACCGTGTGGCAAGGAAATACGGCGTGGACTACGCTGTAAAAAAGGACAAGACCCTCTCGCCGCCCAAGTACATGGTGTTCTTCAAGGCGCGGGACGCGGATGCCCTCACAGCGGCCTTTGAGGAATATACCCGCAATACGGCAAGGAAGCGCCAGAAACCCTCTCTCATCCAGCATCTGCATGATATTCAGGCGGCAAAGGACATCATCAAGCCTGCGGTCAGACACAAGGATAAGGGGCTGGAGCTATGAAAAAGCCTGTAAACATCAAGAAAATCATTCTCCCCAATCTCCCGTATCTGCTGTTCGCCCTGCTGGGAACCAAGTGTGGGCAGGCTGCGCGGTTAGCACCGGGGCTGGACTTCTCTCAAAAAGCCCTGCATATTCTGGATGGCTTCCGGCTGGCCTTTAAGAGCCTACTTCCGAGCTTCCACCCCGCCGATCTGCTGGTCGGCCTCCTGATCGCCGCCGCACTACGGCTGGCGGTCTACGTCAAAGGCAAGAACGCCAAGAAATTCCGCAAGAATATGGAGTACGGCAGTGCCCGCTGGGGTACGCCGGAGGACATCGCGCCGTATATCGACCCGGTATTCGAGAACAACATCATCCTCACGCAGACCGAGAGCCTGACCATGAACAATCGTCCCAAAGACCCGCGGACGGCGCGGAATAAAAACGTGCTGGTCATCGGCGGCTCCGGCAGCGGCAAAACGCGCTTTTTTATCAAGCCAAACCTCATGCAATGCCAGTCGAAAGACTATCCGGTTTCGTTCGTCGTCACCGACCCAAAAGGCAGTATCGTGGTCGAGTGCGGCAAACTGTTGGAGAAGAACAACTACCGCATCAAGATATTCAACACCATCAATTTTTCCAAGAGTATGCACTATAACCCCTTCGCCTACATCCACTCAGAAAAGGACATTTTGAAGCTGGTCAACACCCTAATCTGCAATACCAAGGGAGACGGAAAATCCGGTGACGATTTCTGGGTGAAGGCAGAGACGCTTTTGTATTGTGCCCTGATTGGCTACATCCATTATGAAGCGCCCGAAGAAGAGCAGAACTTTGCCACGCTCATCGAGCTGGTCAACGCCATGGAAGTCCGCGAGGACGATGAAACCTTTGAAAATCCTGTGGATATCGCGTTCAAGGAGCTGGAAAAGAACAAGCCCAACCACTTCGCGGTGCGGCAATATAAAAAGTACAAATTAGCCGCGGGTGTTGTATGCTCTAAAAGACTTCTTAATCAAGCGGTTGGGAAGTCTCTTAGA
>ERZ779861.2615-NODE-2615-length-16735-cov-7.356475_pt1 | contig 16735 bp, 10 predicted proteins | sample MGYA00511558_ERZ779861 | MGnify/ENA primary metagenome ERZ779861 (study PRJEB29588, sample SAMEA2163432) | human gut metagenome | biome: human gut; feature: human-associated habitat; material: faeces | place: Denmark | collected 2008/2010 ... | reverse complement strand
GCCTGCCGCTGCGCTTCTTCGGTCATGTACGCGCGAATCTGCGGATAGTACAGCGTCGCCTGCATCAGCTGCGGATGATTTTCGTACACCGACGGCAGCGGAATGACCAGCGACATGCCGTAGAGCATGAAATCCGCCTGAGCGAGATTTTCGCAGAGCGCCTCGACCGCCGCCGCATCGGGCGTTTCGTCCAGATAATAGGCGTTTGCCGCGTCGCGCACCGCTTGTTCCAGCAGCGCCCACGCGGGCGAATCCGCCGGGAAAATGTCGGCAAGCGTGATTCGCTGCCCAGTCAGCATATCGTAGGTGCGCGTGGTGAACCGCACCTGCTGAATCTGCCGATGGTACTCCTGCCGCGCCTGCACCATGAAGCTCATCCAGCTCATTCCCGTCCGGCTGTGCAGGATGCGCACGGTGAGCGCGCTGTTCTGCGTGCGCTCCCTGCCCGGCTTTTGGAGCAGGGGCGACAGTTCCGCCGCGTAGTCATCCGCCAGCGCGTTCAATTCGCTGTTGACCTCGTCCAGCGCGGTTGTGATGTGCCACACGCTGATGGACGCGCCGTTTTGCGCGGTGGATTTCTGCTCGGTCATCGTCACCTGATGGCAGGGCTGAATCGGCGTTCCGTCCGTTTCGGCGGATGCGACCGTCACCATACATAACGAAAGAAGCAGGCAAATCCATCCCAGAAGCAGTCGCTTTTTTCCTTTTTTCATGGGCGGATGCCCTCCTTTCGCGCAGTGTTATACTATTTCCAGATAAGAATGCGCCAAGATGCGCCGCGAATTTTTCATTCTGGCTAACGTGAATGAAACGCAGCGTAGCAGCGCTACGCTAAGTGGAATGAACGGACGCCAGAATGGAAAAGGCGCAAGCAGATGGCGCAGGTGAATCTGGAAATAGTATTATCCCTCCGCGTCCGTCAGCCCCGTCAAGCCCTCCTGCGTCCGCAGGTTGACGTAGCTGTTAAACACCTGCTCTACCTTCTGCGGATTCTCCTCGACCACGAATGTCATGCCGCCGTCGTCCGTCGGCTCGATGCGCGTCACCAGCACCTGCTCCTCGCCGTCGGGGTTGTCCTCCATCTCCAGCAGCACGGCATATTCGATGTCGTCCAGCGGAATCACCGCGCCGAAGCGGAAGCGCATCACCGTGCCGTCAGGGGCAGTCAGTTCAATCAGCGGTTCGCCCATTGCTTCCAGTTTGCTGCCCTCGTCGTTATTCGTCATCGCCGCTGCCCTCGTTCACCAGCTGGAGAAACTTGTCGAACACCGCCTGCTGAACGGCCTCATCTTCCACCTGAATATAGCTTTCCGTGCCGTCTTCTTCCTGCGCGACCTGCATGATGAACACCTCGCACTGCCCGTCCTCCGGCGCATCCGCCTCGGAGAGCGCAATGTACAGTTCACCCTCGTGCTCAATCGTCGCCAGATGCTGGAAGCGAATCGGCGCGCCCGTCTCGTCGTCAATCAGTTCAATGATGTTGTCCTGTTCTTCCATTTTCGCTGCCTCCTGTTGCTGCTGGTTGCGGCAGGTGTCCAGATACTGCTGCAAAATCACCGCCGCCGCTACCTTGTCCACATTGTGCTTGCGCTCCGCCCGGTGCATGTTGCCCTCGATGAGCGCGTTCGTCGCGGTCACGGTCGTCAGGCGTTCATCCTGATAGACGACCGAAAGCCCCGCTTTTTCCAGCTGTTCGCAAAACGCTTTGACCTTTTCGGACTGGAAGCCCGCCGTGCCGTCCATATTCAGCGGCCAGCCGGAGAGTACCTGCGTCGTGTCGTAGCGCTGGCAGATTTCCACCACCTTGCGCACGTCCGGCCCGTAGCCGACGCGGTAGATGGTGTCGATGGGCGTGGCAATCAGGCGCGACGCGTCCGAAACCGCCACGCCGATGCGCGCGTCGCCGATGTCCAGCGCGATAATCCGTTCGTTCATGTTTCTTTACTCCGCGTACTTTTCTGCGCCCTTGCCCGCCACCGCGAGGCACGGCTCGGCAGTCAGCACCTTGTGTGCCACGTCCATCACCATTTCCGGCGTCACGGCTTCGATGGCGGCAATCGTCTTTTGGTGGTCAGTCGGATGGCCGTTGAGCAGCGTCGAGCGTCCCATCGCCTGCATCCGGCTGCCAGAGCTTTCCAGCCCCATCAAATAGCCCGACCGAAGCTGCGTTTTGCTGTCGCGGAACTCCTTGTCCGTCATGCCGTCCTTCAGGAAACGCTTGAGTTCGTTGTCGATTTCCTCCAGCACCTTATCGCCGTTCTTCGGGCTGATGCCGGCGTAAATGCCGTATGTGCCGATGCCCTGATACGAGTTCGGGTAGGTGTAGATGGAGTACGCCATACCCAGCTCTTCGCGGATGCGCTGGAACAGCCGGGAGGACATCGCGCCGCCCAGCACGTTGTTCATCACCGCGACGGCATACACGTCGTCCGTGCCGTACGCGAATCCCGGATAGCCAAGGCAGATGTGCAGCTGCTCGGTGTCCTTTTCCTTCACAACGCGCCGTCCGGTCAAAACCTGCTGTTTCGGCACAACGAGTGCGCTTTCGCCGCCCTGCCAAGTGCCGAAGTATTTTTCCATCAGCGCCTGCACCTGCGTGGGCTCATAGTTGCCCGCCAGCGCCACCACCGTTTCTCTCGGCAGGTAGTGCTTGTTCTTGTAGTCCATCAAGTTAGCGCGGATGTACGCCGCGACCTGTTCCGCCGGCCCCAGAATCGGCTGCCCCAGCGACTGCGTGCCAAACTGTGCCTTTGCCAGCAGGTCATGCACCAAATCTTCGGGCGAATCCTCGTCCATCGAGATTTCTTCCAGCACGACGCCGCGTTCCTTGTCCAGCTCCTTCTCGTCCATCGTCGCGTTCATCACCATGTCGGCGATGATGTCGATGGCGAGTTCGATGTCCTCGTCGATGACCTTGGCGTAGCAGCAGGTGCAGTCCTTGCCCGTGAAGGCGTTCAGCTGCCCGCCGACCGCGTCCATTTCCTCGGCAATCTGCCGGACGGTGCGCTTCGTCGTTCCCTTGAAAATCATGTGCTCAATGAAGTGGGACAGGCCGTTTTCTTCCGGCGTTTCCATCATCGAACCCACATGCATCCACGCGCCGATGGACACCGACCGCAGATGCGGCAGGCGTTCCCCCAGCACACGCAGGCCATTGGGCAGCACCCATTCATCACGCATACATTCATCAGCTCCCGCTACGTTTTTCAGTATGCTATCCATTTGATTCCTTTCTGATGCACAATTGCATCGTTTCGTACGATTCCCCCGAAAAAGCAGAAAATTCGCAAAAGCCCGGTGCAATCGCAGGGACTTTTGCGAATTTCTTCATATTATTTCATTCTGATTCCGCATAAAGGGACATCCCTCAAAATTTAACTTTCGATAAAGTTCAAGCAAGAGAGTGTGCATCCGAAGGGGTCAAGGGGGCGATCGGAAAGCCCCCTTGCGCGCCCGCAGGCGCGTCTCCCTGCAACAAAAGCGACCTTTTATGCAGAAAATTCAACCAAATCAGCAATCAACCACTGAAAGGTTGTCGGAAACGCGATTAGTTCCGACCATCCCGGCGCGGAGGACGCGCACGGAAGCCTTCCGCACGACGCGGGGCAGCCGCGGCGGTGTTGTCGTAGGTGATGTCGTTGCGCACGAGGTTCACACGACCCTGCGCGTCGATTTCCGCGACCTTCACTTCCAGCGTGTCGCCAATCTTCACGACGTCCTCGACCTTCTCCACGCGGTGGTTCGCCAGCTTGGAGATGTGAATCATACCGTCCTTGCCGGGCAGCAGCTCCACAAAAGCGCCGAAGTTCATGATGCGCACGACCTTGCCCGTGTACACCTCGCCAACCTCGATGTCCTTCGCGATGCCCTCGATGATGCGGCGCGCCTTGTCGGCAGCTTCCGCGTCGGGGGTGGAGATGAACACGCGGCCGTCGTCCTCGATGTCAATCTTCACGCCGGTTTCGGCAATAATCTTGTTGATCATCTTGCCGCCGGGTCCGATAACCTCGCGAATCTTCTCCGGATTGATGGTGAAGCGGACAATCTTGGGCGCGTACTTGCTCAGTTCCTTGCGCGGCTCGCCGATGCAGCTGAGCATCTTTTCGAGGATGAACAGGCGACCCTTGAGCGCCTGCGCCAGCGCGGTTTCCAGAATCGTGCGGTCAATGCCCGCAATCTTGATATCCATCTGGATGGCGGTGATGCCGTTCATGGAACCAGCGACCTTGAAGTCCATGTCGCCCAGGAAGTCTTCCAGGCCCTGAATGTCGGTCAGGACAGCCACCTTGCCGGACTCCACGTCCTTAATTAAGCCCATCGCAACGCCCGCGACCGGCGCGTGAATCGGCACGCCCGCGTCCATCAGGGACAGGGTGGAACCGCACACGGACGCCATGGAGGACGAGCCGTTGGAGGACAGGATTTCGCTCACCAGGCGCATTGCGTAGGGGAACTCCTCCTCAGAGGGGATGACGGGCAGCAGTGCGCGCTCCGCCAGTGCGCCGTGGCCAATTTCGCGGCGACCGGGGCTCTTGAGGCGGCCCGCTTCGCCCGTGGCGTACGGCGGCATGTTGTAGTGGTGGATGTAGCGCTTGAAGTCCTCGCTGGACAGGCCGTCCAGCACCTGACCTTCGCTGGTAGAGCCCAGCGTGGTCACGGTCAGCGCCTGCGTCTGACCACGGGTGAACACGGCAGAGCCATGCACGCGCGGCAGCACGCCCACTTCGCACCAAATCGGGCGGATTTCCGTCACGCTGCGGCCGTCAGGACGAATGCCCTGCTCGATAATCTTCTTGCGCATGACTTCCTTGTTCAGGTAGTACAGCGCATCAGCGATTTCGGCTTCGCGCTCCGGGAACTGCTCCGCCAGCGCTTCGATGGTTTCCTGCTTGACCTGCGCTTCACGCGCCTGACGCTCCTGACGGTTGAAGGTGTCGAACACCCACACGCACTTGTCGTAGGCGAATTCACGCACGGCCTGCTTCACGTCGTCGCCAGTCACGTTCAGCGGCACTTCGACCTTTTCCTTGCCGATTTCCGCCACAATCTTGTCCTGGAACTCAACGAGCTTCTTGATGTACTCGTGGCCGAACATGATGGCATCGAGCATCGCCGTTTCGCTGACCTCGTTTGCGCCCGCTTCCACCATCATGATGGCGTCCTTCGTGCCGGCGAGGTAAACGTGCATATCGCTCTTTGCGCGCTGCTCTTCATCAGGGTTGATGACATACTGCCCGTCCACGCGGCCGACAACCACCGCGCCCGTCGGGCCGTTCCACGGAATTTCGCTGACCGCCAGCGCGATGGACGAACCGATCATCGCGGGGATTTCCGGCGGCACATCCTGCTCAACGCTCAGCACGGTCACAACAACCTGCACATCGTTGCGCATTCCCTTGTTGAACAGGGGGCGCAGCGGGCGGTCGATCAGGCGGCAGGTCAGGGTCGCCTTTTCGGTCGGACGGCCTTCACGCTTGATGAAACCGCCGGGAATCTTGCCCACGGAGTACTGCTTTTCCTCCACGTCCACAGCCAGCGGGAAGAAGTCCACGCCGGGACGGGGGGTCGGCGCCATCGTCGCGTTCACCATCACGACGGTATCGCCCAGATGCACCCAGACGGAGCCAGCCGCCTGTTCGCAGTATTTGCCGAATTCCAGCGTCAGCTCGCGGCCCGCCAGATCCATGCTGTACTTTTTGCTTTCCATTGAGAATCTCCTTATACTCAGTCGTAGAGTGTGTTTCTAAAATGAGACCGGTGCAGTTTCGAGCAGATTTTCTTGCAATTCAAGGATGAAAACCGAAGGTTTACTGGCGGTAAATCGAGGTTTGAAGACGCAGAAGTGCAAGAAAAGATGCCGAAAATGCTGCCGGGTGAATTTAGAAACACACTCTAATTCACTCGAAGGCACGCAGGTTGTCCCACGGAATCAGCAGCCAAGCGCCTGATTCATGGAGCCGTCGCAGTCAGCGCATCCAACAGCAAGGGATGTGATGCTGCCTGGCATATATCAATATCCGAAGCCATGAATTTTGAACAGTTCATGGTCATCCTTCGGAACCCCGTCACTCGAACTTCTCGCGCCGGATTTCCGCGCCCAGCGAGCACAGCTTGTCCTCCAGATGCTCATAGCCGCGGTCGATGTACTCCGGCTCGTAGATTTCCGTCACGCCGCGCGCCATCAGGCCCGCAATCACCAGCGCCGCGCCCGCGCGCAGGTCGGTGGCTGTTACCGGTGCGCCGTACAGCTCCGGCACGCCCTCGATAATCGCCGTCGCGTTGTCCACGAATTGAACGTGTGCGCCCATATGACCAATTTCGGTCAGATGCTTCAGCCGCGATTCAAAGATGGTTTCGCGGACGATGGACTGCCCCATCGCTGTCGTCAGCAGCGTACTCATCGGCTGCTGCAAGTCGGTCGGGAAGCCCGGATACACCTGCGTCTTGATGTTCACGCCGCGGTAGCCGCACAGCGTTCCGCGCACACGCAGGGTATCGTCGGATTCCGTCACGCGCGCGCCCATTTCCAGCAGCTTCGCCGACAGCGCTTCCATATGCGTCGGAATGCAGCCTGTCAGTTCCACATCGCCGTGCGTCGCCGCCGCCGCAATCATCAGCGTCCCCGTCTCAATCTGGTCAGGGATGACGGTGTAGTTTGCGCCGTGGAGATAATCGCGCCCGAAGATGCGGATAACATCCGTGCCCGCGCCCTTGACGCGCGCGCCCATCGAGTTCAGGAAGTTCGCCAAATCCACGACATGCGGCTCCTTGGCGGCATTGTAGATAATGGTCGTGCCGTGTGCCTTGGCAGCGGCGAGCATCACGTTAATCGTCGCGCCGACAGATACGCAGTCAAAAACAACGTCCGTGCCCGTCAGCACGTCCGCTTTCGCCTTGATGCGCCCGCCCATTTGTTCTACATTTGCGCCCAGCATCCGGAAGCCCTTGAGGTGCTGGTCAATCGGGCGCGACCCGATTTCGCATCCGCCAGGCTGGTATACTTCCGCCTGACCACGCCGCCCCAGCAGCGCACCCAGCAGGTAGTAGCTTGCGCGCAGGCGCTGCGAATCGCGGTAGGAGACCTGCCAGCCTTCCGCCGGGCGCGGGTCAACGGTCATGAAGCGGTTCGGCTCGTAATCCACCTTCGCGCCAAGGCTGCAAAGAATATCCACCAGCGCATGAACATCCGAAATATCCGGCAGATTCTCAATGGTGCAGGGCTCGTCGCACAGCAGCGTCGCGGGAATGACAGCCACCGCCGTGTTTTTACCGCCGCTGATGTGTACCGTTCCCTGAAGCGCGTGACCGCCCGTGATGAGCATTCGTTCTTTCATGAACATGGTATCCGGCATAGTGCCGGCTCACCTCCTGCTGCAATGTTTCAAAACGGAGCAGCCTGCGCGCCCCGGTATATTCGCAAAGTGTCTGAACGCGGAATGTCCGCTAATGAACATTCCGTGGACATTTTATTATAGCATAGGAAGCGCATTTGTGCAACCTTCGCATTTTGAAAAAGTCCGGCAGCGCTTTTCCCCTTGACTTCACCGGCGTTTCGCGTTACAATTTCAGTGTAACGCAGGAGGTGTTTCCCTACATGGAACAAAGCATGGATTTGCCGCAGGGCTATCAGATACGACCGCTGACGACCGACGACCTTGACCAGTACAACGCCCTGCTTCGTTATGCCTTTCAGGTGACGGAGCAGGAACTGTTCGACACCGGTTGGAAGGACGAGGAAATCAAGCAGTCCAAGTGCCCCGTGCTCAAGCGCGCGGACGTGCTGGGCTGTTTTGACCGCGAAACCCTCATTTCGCAGATTGCCGTCTACCCCTTGAAGGCGAATATCTACGACTCGGTGTACCCCATCGGGTTCGTCACCAGCGTCTGCACCTACCCGGAATACACCGGGCACGGCATCATGAAGCGCCTGATGTACCAAGCGCTGGTACACATGCGGGAGCGCAAACAGCCCTTCGGGATGCTGTTCCCTTACTCCATCCCGCTCTACCGCCGCTTCGGCTGGGAAATCATCTCCAACAAAATCTCCTTCACCGTCAAGGACAGGCAGATTCCGTCCAAGGCAAAAGCACCCGGCTATGTCCGCCGTGTCAACTGGGAGAACAAGGACTTTATGAACCTCCACACGCGCTTTGCCAGCAGCACCCACGGGTGTTTGTTCCGCAACTCGCTGGCGTGGGAGGAATACTGGCGCTGGGACGAGGATGACACCGTCGTCGCCGTCTACTACGACCAGCACGCTACCCCGATGGGCTACATGGTCTACCTCATCAAGGATGATATCATGCACATCAAGGAAATGATTTACATCAACCGTGAGGCGCATGAAGGCTTGTGGGAATACATCCGTGCGCATGATTCGATGATTGACGAGGTGCGCGGCAATTCCTACTTCAACGAGCCGATTGCCTTTGAGATGGATGACGGCGACATCCGCGAGATGATTCGCCCGTACATCATGGGGCGCATCGTCGATGTGGAAGAGTTTTTACATCTATATCACTGTTCGCCGGAGGAAAAGGGCGTCTGCTTCGATTTGGATATTGATGATGCCTTCCTGCCGTGGAACAACCGCCCGTTCCGCGTCTGGTTCGAGGGTGGGAACTGCACGCTGACCGACCGCGACCCGGATTACGAGCTGCGCATGAGCATCGCGACGCTCTCGACCCTGCTCATCGGCTACAAGACCGCCGCGAAGTTAGCGCGCATCGGGCGCATCACAGGCTCTGACGAAGCGATCGCCCGTCTTGACCACGCGTTGCTGCATGAAGCCCCCTATATTTCCGACTACATCTGACCAACGTATCATGCGGCTGCGCTGGCAGTCGCATTTTTCATACAAGGGAGTTCCTCCCTTGACCCTTTCGCGCGATTGAGTTAGTTGCATCTACTTGCTGTTCTCGCGTGTTTATGCAGGGTTTCGCCTCTGCGGAGGCGACCAGAGGGCTTTCCGATCGCCCTCTGGACTGCTTCGGTGCCCTCTTGCATAGTAGATTTTTATTGTTTCTTTGATTTAGTTTGTGTACCCCTTCGTTCCCCCATAAACACTACTGCACAGGAACATGGGAGGGAATGCGAAGGGGTCAAGGGGGCGCCCGCAGACTTCGTCTGTTTTCATTGCCCCCTTGTCGCGCCCGCAGGCGCGAAACCCCTGCGATTTCATTGCATTAGGAGGGATTTACGATGTTCATTTTCCTGCTCATCCTGTTTGTCTGCATCCTGCTGCTGCCCTCGTGCGCCCGTGCCGACGAAGCCCCCGCCGCGCATCAGCGACGCTCTTTGCAGTCCCTCCACGACGCGTTCAGCAACGCCGCCAATTCTCAGTACGCCTATTCCATCGCGCACCGCCTCGCCACTGACCTCCATCTCCATAATAACGCCACCTACGGCGGTCGTCAGGCAGGCAGCGACGCGGAACACGCCGCCGCAGATTATCTCGCGGACGAAATGCGCCGCATTGGGCTGTCCGACGTCGAAAAGGCGGCGGCGAAGTGCGATAAGTGGCAGTTCAACGGCGCATCCTTCACCGTGAACGGCACGGAATACCCTGTTTATACCTACGCCACGGCATCCACCGTCCCCGAAGGCATCACCGCCCCGATTGTCTACGTCGGGCGCGGCACAATGTATGACTATGAGGGTGTGGATGTCAAGGGCAAAATCGTGCTGGTGGATATTGACCAGCGCGCCGACTGGTGGATTACTTACCCCATGCTGGAAGCGGAGCATCAGGGCGCGGCTGCGATTCTCGCGGCGAACGTCGGCGGCTTCGGGCAAGTCGCGGACGACGCGCTGAACAGTCAAGATATCTGCGGCCCGACGAGCATCCCAACCTGCTCCATCGGCGTTCGCGCAAGCCGTGAAATCCGCGCGCAATTGCCGCACGGCACTGTGCTGGGGACACTGAAGGTGGATAACACCGTTGAAATCGGCAAGGGGACAACCTACAACGTCACCGGGCGCATCCGCGGCAAGTCCTCCGAATTCCAGATTCTCCTCGGCGGTCACTATGACACGCACTTCTGGGGCTTTCAGGATGACTGCTGTGCCGTCGGGCTGGTGCTGGCCGCCGCAAAAGCCATGCTGGATAGCGGTTTCGAGCCGGAAAATGACATCGTGTTCTGCCTGCACGGCGCAGAGGAATGGGGATCGAGCTACACGCAGTTCGACTGGACGGTCGGCGCGTGGGAAATGATTAACACCCTGCACCCGGAGTGGGTCGGCAAAACGCTGGCGTTCCTGAATTTCGAGCTGCCCGCATATGAGTTCGCGACGTACACCACAACCTATTCCGCGCCGGAAATGTTCTCGCTCCTGCGCGACTTCACCACGCGCTATCCCTACGCGCCCAAACCGCAGGGCTGCTTCCCGGATGGCGTGCTGACCGAAGGCTATCAGACCTACACCTATTCCGATGATTTTTCCTACTACGCGGCGGGCGTTCCATCCACGGTCAACGGCTTCCTGCTGCAAAAGGACATGGAACACGTTCATCCGTTCTACATCGACTATTACCATACGCAGTATGATACACCAGACACCTACAACGACGCGGTAATGGCGTTCAACCTGCGCTATTACGGCGCGCTGGCGATTTACATCGATCAGATGCCCGCCTTGCAGCTGGATTTCACCGCGCAGTATACACGCCTGAAAGATGCGCTGGATGCGGACATTTTCGCGCAATCCGGCGCGGATGCTGATTTGTACCGCAGCGTTGTCGAATCCCTTCTGCCGCCCGCACAGGCATTGAAAACGCGCATCGACACCCTGAACGCGCGCTATCTTGCCGCGGATGAAGCCGGTGATATCGCCGAAATGGCTCGCCTGCGTCAAGAGGGTCGCCCGCTGATTCGCAAGGTGCTGAACGCCTTCCGCTACTGCCAGAAGTACCTCTTGGGCTTGATGTACGAGCGCCCGATTGTGCCGCATCAGGCCCCGCAGGAGACAATTGCCCTGTGCCAGCACATCATTGACTGCTTGGTGCGCCGCGATCCGGCGACGGCTGTTGACCAATATGTTGCGACGGTTAATAACTGCCTGGAAAGCTACTCCATTTATTTCTCGCCCGCGGTGATTGATACGCTGAATGATATGAACTGGGGCGCGGGAAATCAGGATAATTTGTACTTTGGGACGAATATCAACTTTGATAAGGCGGAAGTTGAAGAAGCGTCAAGGAGCGTATATCAGCGGCGCGCGGAGATTGGCGGGGATTTTGCGAAGGAAATTCGGGTATATCGGGATGCAATTGACATGGAGAAGAAGAAACTGCGCGCGGATGTGCACAAGGAAACCGAGGCAATCGGCTGGTTAAAGGACTTGCTGGGGTAAAAAAGAGGATAAACGCGCGGAGCGGGTCAATCCCCCTATAGGGCTTCCGATTCCTTTGCGCACTCCCATGTTCCTGCTCTTTTTATGCATTCTGTCATTTATGGAGGTAGAAAAACAGCAAGCCGAGCCTTTTCACTCAGCTTGCTGTTTTATATTGTTCCCGCAAGAAAAAAAGCCGCCGATAAATTCGAGTATTAGCTTTCCGAGCTTCTTCCGGCATGAAAGTCTCAATGAGCAATATACACCTTCAGGCAGTTTTTTCTGCGCAGTGCAAAATCACTTTTTTTCCGGTAGACGCTCAAACGCCATCCGCGCCCCATTCCGGCACTGAATCACGCCGCAGTACCGAAACCCGAACCGCTCAATCTGGCGCTGCATCGGAAGATTCTGCGCATGGGTATCAATTCGCAAGTGCGGCTGCATCGCCATCGCAAACGCCATCACCTCGGCAAACACGCCCCGATGTGTCCCGTCCGACGCAACGCGATGAATCGTCGCATACGGGCGGTCAGACAGCCACGCGCCGTCAATCTCCGCATACGTCGGGTCATCCCCGGTCAGGAACGCGAACGCGCCGTAAATCCCCGTATCATCTGCCAGCACATGCAGTCCGCCGCGCGCCATATCGCCGCGAAGCACCTCGTCCGTCGGATACCCCGGCTCCCACTGGTTCGGATTGCCCTGCGCTGCCATATACGCGCGCGCGGCATCAAACACGCGCCGCATTTCCGGCAAATCCGCCTCCGTCGCCCGTCGAATCATGGGTTGACCTCCTGTACGATGGTTTCGGAGATGATTATAGCGCATTGAAGGGGGCGTGTCAAATCGAGAGGAATGCAAGTACAGCGCATCTTGCCATTCCCGCGCGGATTGCGAAAAAACCGAATGTTCCGGGATACAAGAACCTTGACGAGCTTTTTGCGGCATTAAGGTAACACCGCACAAATGAGGTGGTCGGCTGGCGAATGGATTTTTCGTCAGATGCAAATGCAAATTTCGAAGGTTTACTGGAGGTAAATCGAGGAATTTGCATGCCGCAGATGGCGGAAAAGGCATCGCCAGACGCGCCGCCGAATTGTGCGGTGGTGCCTTAAAAAAGTGATGGGCGCATATCATCGTGAAGAGGGCGGCATGGGCTGCCCTCTTTTGGTGTCGGCGGACGGGTTGTTCGGAATATAACCGCAAGCGCCGCTATATTTATGAAGTTTTTCGGAGTATAATCGCAAAAATGTTTGACTTGCCCCTCATTTTAGGATATACTACCCTTATCGGAGGTGGTTTTTGTGATTGATAGACCCTTATATATGGACAAAATCATGGCGTACACCGATACGCCGTTTGTGAAGATTCTCACCGGCGTGCGCCGCTGCGGGAAATCCACCATTCTCAAAATGATTATGGAGCGCCTGAAAACGGAGCGGCATATTCCCGACGAGCGCATCATCAGCTGTCACTACGATTCGATGGAATATGTGGATTTGACCGCAAAGGACATGTACGACCAGCTGAAATCCCGCCTGTCAACAGAAGGGAAAACGTACTTGTTCCTTGACGAAGTGCAGGAAATCGAGGGATGGGCGCGGGTCGTGAATTCGCTGGCGTCCGATTTTGATGTGGACTTGTATGTCACCGGCTCGAATTCCCGCATGATGTCCTCCGAAATCGCCACTTACCTGACCGGGCGGTATATCTCCTTCCGCATTTTCACGCTGTCTTTCGGCGAATATCTGATGTTCAAGCGGCAGTATGCGCCCGTCAGCGACGCAAAAACAGAGCTGGCGAACTATGTCCGTCTCGGCGGATTTCCGGCGACGCACCTGCAAGCCTATTCGCAGGAGGAAGTCTACACCATCGTGCGCGATATTTACAATTCCACAATTTTTTCCGACATCGTCCGCCGCAGTCAAATCAGGAAAATCGACCAGTTGGAACGTATCGTCAAATACACCTTCAGCAATGTCGGCAACACCTTCTCCGCGAAGTCCATTGCCGACTATCTGAAATCGGAGCATCGTTCGCTGGACAACGAAACAGTTTACAACTACTTGGAGAAGCTCGAAAAGGCGTACCTGCTGCACCGCTGCATCCGCTATGACTTGCAGGGGCGCGAGCTCTTGAAGACGCAGGAGAAATTCTATCTGGCGGATGTCGCCCTGCGGTACAGCGTGCTGGGCTATGACGCGGACAGCGTCGCCGCCAGCTTGGAAAACATCGTCTATCTGGAACTTTGCCGCCGCGGGTACACAGTCAACGTGGGCAAAACCGACGGCGGCGAAATCGACTTTGTTGCAGAGCGGCAGAACGAAAGGCTCTACGTTCAGGTCACGCAGGAGATTCGCTCAGAAAAGACCGCCAAGCGGGAGTATGAGCGTCTGCTGGAAATCCGCGACAACTACCCCAAATATGTACTCACCACGGATGCGTTTGCGGGCGGCAACTATCAGGGCATCCGCACCATGCACATTGCGGATTTTCTGCTCAGCACGGAATACTGATGACCTCATTCCTCTCATTTGTTCACAAAAAGTTTTCAAAAAAACCTCTTGACAAACGGGAGAAAATGAATACAATAGAGTCTGACGAAAGTCAAAGAAAGTCAAACCCTCGGAAGGAGGTTTGGTTATGAACACGAACCAGTTCACCCAGAAAACGATGGAAGCTCTCCAGCGCGCCCAACAAATCGCGGTGGAATATCAGCACATGCAGGTGGATGAGGAGCATATGCTGCTCTCCCTGACGGAAGATGCGAAGGCGCTCATCCCGCAGCTGCTGACCCGGTGCGGCATCAGCGTGGATGCTTTCCGTGCGGCGCTGAATGATGCGCTGTCCCGGATTCCGCGCGTGTCTGGCCCCGGCCGCGAGGCAGACAAGGTTTATATTTCCCCGGACTTCGAGAAAGCCCTGCTGGAGGCGGAAAACCGCGCCAAGCAGATGAAGGACGAGTACCTCTCCGTTGAGCATGTTTTCCTCGGCATCGCGTCGAAGCCGAACGCCCACGTCAAGGAAATTCTGACCCGCATGGGCTACGACGAGAAGAAGTTCCTGAAGGAGCTGTCCGGCGTGCGCGGCGCAACCCGTGTGACCACCGACAACCCGGAGGAAACGTACGACGCGCTGAAGAAGTACGGCTCTGACCTTGTGGAGATGGCGCGGCAGCATAAGCTCGACCCGGTTATCGGCCGTGACAGCGAAATCCGCAACGTCATCCGTATTTTGAGCCGGAAGACGAAGAATAACCCGGTGCTGATTGGCGAACCGGGCGTCGGCAAAACCGCTATCGCCGAAGGGCTGGCGCAGCGAATCGTGCGCGGCGACGTGCCGGATTCGCTGAAGGACAAGACGATTTTCTCGCTGGATATGGGCAGTCTGATTGCCGGCGCGAAGTTCCGCGGCGAGTTCGAGGAGCGCTTGAAGGCGGTGCTTGCGGAAATCAAGCGCAGCGAAGGGCGCATCCTGCTGTTCATTGATGAGCTGCACACGATTGTCGGCGCAGGCAAGGCGGACGGCGCAATGGACGCCGGCAACCTTTTGAAGCCGATGCTGGCGCGCGGCGAGCTGCACTGCATCGGTGCGACGACGCTGAATGAATACCGCCAGTATATCGAGAAGGACGCCGCTTTGGAGCGCCGTTTCCAGCCGGTCATGGTGGGCGAACCGTCTGTTGAAGACACGATTGCCATCCTGCGCGGCCTCAAGGAGCGCTACGAAGTGTTCCACGGCGTGAAAATTCAGGACAACGCCCTGATTGCCGCCGCAACGCTCTCCAACCGCTATATCACCGACCGCTTCCTGCCCGACAAGGCAATTGACCTTGTGGATGAAGCGTGCGCCATGATTCGTACCGAAATCGACTCCATGCCGACAGAAATGGACGACATCAACCGCCACATCATGCAGCTGGAAATTGAGGAGGCGGCACTGAAGAAGGACGACGACGAGCTGACCAAGGCGCGTCTGGCAGAGGTGCAGAAGGAGCTGGCGGAGCAGCGCGACGAGTTCAACCAGATGAAGGCGAAGTGGGAAAGCGAAAAGAACGCCATCACGAAGGTGAACAAGCTGCGCGAGGAAATCGAGCGCGTGAACGCCGAAATGGAACGTGCCGAGCGTCAGTATGACCTGAACAAGGCGGCAGAACTGAAGTACGGCGAGCTGCCGAAGCTCAAGAAGGAGCTGGCGGCGGAGGAAGCCATCGCCGAGAAGTCCAAGGGCGAGGACAGCCTGCTGCGCGACAAGGTGACGGAGGAGGAAATCGCCCGAATCGTCGGCCGCTGGACGGGCATCCCGGTCGCGAAGCTGATGGAGGGCGAGCGCGAGAAGCTGCTCCACCTCGAAGACACATTGCATCAGCGCGTCATCGGGCAGGATGAAGCCGTCAAGCGCGTGAGCGAAGCCATCCTGCGCTCCCGTGCGGGCATCCAAGACCCGAACCGTCCGCTGGGCAGCTTCCTGTTCCTTGGCCCGACCGGCGTCGGCAAGACCGAGTTGGCAAAAGCCCTTGCGCAGGCGCTGTTTGATGACGAGAAGAACATGGTGCGTATCGACATGAGCGAATACATGGAGAAATTCAGCGTATCGCGTCTGATTGGCGCACCTCCCGGATATGTCGGCTATGACGAGGGCGGTCAGCTGACCGAAGCCGTCCGCCGCCATCCGTACTCCGTCGTGCTGTTCGACGAAGTGGAGAAGGCGCACCCGGATGTATTCAACGTCCTGCTGCAAGTGCTCGACGACGGCCGAATCACCGACAGTCAGGGGCGCACGGTGGACTTCAAGAACACCATCCTCATTATGACCAGCAACCTCGGCAGCGAGTACATCCTGAACGGTATCGCGAACGACGACATTACGCCCGAAGCGCGCGCGCAGGTCGATGCGCTGCTGAAGACGCACTTCCGTCCGGAGTTCCTGAACCGTATTGACGAGATTGTGTACTACAAGCCGCTGACGAAGGAGCAAATCAGCAAGATTGTGCTGCTGATGCTGGGCAGCCTGAACAAGCGTCTGGCGGATCGTCAGCTGAAGGTGGAGCTGACCGACGCGGCGATGAATGCCGTGATTGATCAGGGCTTTGACCCGGTCTACGGTGCGCGTCCGCTGAAGCGGTTCATTCAGTCGAAGATTGAGACGCTGGTGGCAAAGCATATTATTGCCGCGGATGTGAAGCCGGGCGATACGCTGACCATCGACGTGAACGAGAATGGCGAACTTTATATGCGCTGGTGATGGTATAAAATGAACCGCGCGGTCTGTGGCAAAACGCAGACCGCGCGGTTTTGTATGGGGATGGATAGGGGGAAATCGGAGCAACACGCGGAAGAAGTAAGGAAGAGCGACCAACTCAATCGCGCGGAGGGGTCAAGGGGGGATTCCCCCTTGCAGGGTC